>Ga0137415_10002363_pt1 | contig 18815 bp, 16 predicted proteins | sample CZODoug3_1_1_16f_FD_183082 | JGI IMG/M metagenome (GOLD analysis project Ga0137415, IMG submission 183082) | Vadose zone soil fungal communities from Angelo Coast Range Reserve, California, USA - CZODoug3_1_1_16fungal (Hybrid Assembly) | ecosystem: Environmental > Terrestrial > Soil > Vadose...
GCGCCGGGGGCCACGCCGAACTTGGCGCAGGTCTCCGCGAACGCGTCGTACTGCTTGACCGCCTCCGAGACGTTCCCGGCCGCGAGGTGCGCCTGGATCAGCGAGCGGCGGGCGCTCTCCCGCAGTGGCTCCTCGGTCACCACGAGCTGCCCGGCCCGGATCGCCGTCTCGTGCCGGCCGGCCTCGGTGAGCCGCCGGCTGAGCGACTCCAGCGCGTGCAACCGGACCCGGCGGAACCGGTCCCGCTCCTGGCGGGCCCACACCTCGCCCCAACCCGGCAGCAGATCCTCGGCGAGTACCTCGACGAGCTCGTCCGGCGTGGACGACTCGACCGCGCCCGGATCGCGCTTCCAGGCCCGCAGCCGCTCCAGCGCGCGCGCCAGGTCGACCTCGACGTGATCGGCCAGCCGCACCGTGTCGCCGCTCGCGGTGACCACGTCGGCGAGCGAGTCACACACCCCGGCGAGGGTGCCGAGCGCGACGTCGATGGAGCGTTCCGGCCAGAGCACGGTCGCCAGCTCGGTGGCGGTGCGCGGGGTGGCCGTCACCGCGAGCAGCGCGAGCAACCGGCGCTCGTCGGCATCCAGCGGCGAACTGGTGGTATCGCCGGTATCACGGTCGAGGGGAATCCGTAGCTCGAAAGAGCCGAGCACGCGCAGCCAGGGCCGGCTTACCGGCACGTCACAGCATGGCTGATGGTCTGACATTCGTGTGTCCCCACAGTTCGGCCGGCGTGCTCGACCCACTCGAGCGACCGCCGACATACGATGTTTGCCGACGCGTCTGAACGCCTTCGGGCGCGGGTCGGCCCCAGTAGTGTCCACGGTGTGCGCGGCGCTGCCTAGGTCCGATCCGGGAAACATCTTCGCCCATTCGGGCCGCCGGCGCAGCGCCGGGGTCCAAAAGCATGATCTGTCCTAACTGGACGGGTACAACAGGTAACCTGTTCAGGCTCTGGATGCCTGCAACCGGACGTGCGTCCCACGGGCGTCGGTCCAGACATGTAGCAGGTCACAGAGCTGCCGGGCGATCCACATGCCACGCCCGCGCGGGCTGCTGGGGTGTGGCGGGCGCAGCCCGGGCAGCGGCTCGCGCAGTGAACCACTGTCGTGAACTTCACAGATCAGCCGGTCGGCCTGACGCCAGATCTGCAGCAGGCCGACCCCGTAGCCGTGCTCGACGGCGTTGCTGGCGACCTCGTTCACCGCGAGCACGAAGTCCTCCGCGTGCGGCCGGGACAGCGCGAGCGCGTCGGTCTCCTCGGTGATCGCCGTGCGCAGGTCGATCAGCTGCCACGGGGTGAAGGTGAGCTCCCGGTCCGGTGGGCCGAGGCGAGGCGGTGCCAGCACCGGGAACATGGTCAGCACGTCCGACGGGGTCCGCACGTCCGGGTTGGGCCGCACGTTGCCGTCGGCGTCGACCAGCTCCGGGTGGTTCCAGCGGACGGCCGCCGACACCGTCTCGTACTCCAGCTCGGTGGGGTACAGGCAGGTCATGGTGATCGGCAGGCTGGCCAGCGCCACGTTGCTCGCGGCGTCCGCCTCCACCCAGGCGGACGGTTGGATGCCGGGCCGGTGCGGGTGGTGCTCGGCGAGCACCACCACCGAGCCCGCCCAGTCGGTGAGCTCGCGCAGCACACGGTACCGCTGGGTGATCACCGCCTGGCCGGAGCCGCGCAGCCGGGCGTCCGGCGGAGGCAGGTGGATCAGCCCGGCCGAGGCGCCCAGCACACCGCGCAGCCGCCGCTCCGTCGGTGACGAGGCGATCACCGCGACCGGGGTGTCCTTGCGCAGCGCATCCTCCACCAGCGGCACCGCCACCTCGAGCAGGTGGTCCGAGGAGGTGTAGTACGCCGCGCGGTGCACCAGCCGGTGCGGCAGTGCGGTCCGCGTGCTCTCGAACCTCACGACGCTAACGCCTCGCGCAGGGTGAGTTGGGCGGTGAATCCGGCGCCGCACCGGTCCAACACCCGGCGGATGCATGGCTGCACCCCGTAGAGCACCAGCTTGTGGCTCTGCGGGAACCCCTCGGCGGCCTGCACGAACTGGATGATGGTGGTGACGTCGGCGAACCGCAGCGACTCCAGGTGGACCTGGATCTCATCGGTCTGGTCGGCCGTGCGCAGTGCCCGGTCCAGCTCCTTGTCGATGATGCCGCGGACCAGGTGTCGGTTGCTGAAGTCGATCTCCCCGGACACCCGGGTGCTGAAAGGAGCCTGCCGGGTGATGCGCAGCAGACCGTCGTCGTAGATCGCGGGAGTGATCACTTCGATCGAATGCATCTCGCAGAGTTCGGTGAGTTCGGAGGTTGGCCAATCGGTCCGTTCGAACTGGCAGAGCAGGGTCACCGGGTGGCCCCGCACGCCTTGGTGTACCACGCGGTCGTACTCGGCGAGCGAGTGCCCGGCCGGGCGGTGCACCGCGCCGGCCGGCTCGTCGGTGAGCCGGACGCTGGCGTAGCCCTCGGCCAGCGCCGCGCCGACGGTCCGGGCGACCACCGCCGCCATCTCCGGCAGCGACAGCTTCCAGAGTTGATTCGTCATCTCCGGCGCGACCATGTCCAGCTGCCTGGTGCGCAGGTAGTGCTCCACGTCGATGTTGTCCTCGCGCAGCCGGCGCAGTAGCGCCTCGGCGGAGCGGCCGCCGTCGTAGTAGAGGATCTTCTCGTGGCGCCTGATGCCCTGCGCCACGAACCCGGCCGCGATCTCCCAATGCTGTTCGTCGCTATCCATCACGACGCAGGCATGATCGCCCAGGGCGATCTCGTCAAGCGCCTTGGCCACAGACAAATTTCACCCGCCAGAGTTCATCACCGTGTGCCGAGTGGGGCCAACTGTATGTGATCGAGACCTCGGCACGGCGGTCAGCCAGGCTGGGCGGCTGGAAAGAAGCGCCGAGCGGACGTCCGGGTGACCGCTGACCGCAGTCGCGTGCTCGTTCGCATCGAGCACACCGCTAGCAGATTGCGCACAGTTCGCACAAGCAACACACCGCCGGCGGCCGTCGACGCGCCGCGCGATACGCCCGTTCCGGCGGCGGGATGATTCGGGCGAACGAGCTCTAGTCGGGGTGGTCGCCCGCCCGCTCGCCCCGTCGGCGCGCGCCGACCCGCACGGTGGCCCGCAGCAGGCCGACCACCAGCAGGCCACCGCCGACCAGCGCGACCCCCAGCGGGTTGGAGGTCGGCGCGGCGATGAGATAGAGCACGCTCAGCAGCGGCCACCAGACCAGGGTCGAGGCCAGCCGGCTACCGGCGAGCAGCGGCTCGGGATTCACCCTCGGTCGTTCGGTGCGGCCGGCCACGGAGGTCACCGTGTGCCGGGTAAGGCCGGCGGCGCCCCGGCGGCCCGTGTCGCCCGCCGCATCCCGTGCATTTCCGACCGGTCGTCCCCGCGCATGGTCAACCCCCTCCACCCGGTGGGCCGAGCCGCCCGGGTGTGGACCTCCCCGACGCCGGCGATGGTGCCACCCGGAGGCGCCGAATCCCGTGAGGTTGGGTCACTGGGCAGCGGCGTGTCGGAACCGTTCATGAAGCCGTCATTGGCACGTTCGGGGGTGAGGAGGCACGCTGTGCGCTGTGCGAACACTGGTTCAGCCCGGTCACCGGGCGCAGTCACTCCGAGTCGCTTGTCGATCAGACCGTCGTCCGAGCGGGTCGCCGGTGCCACTGCGCGTGATCGTGCGATGGTGATGCGTGTGGATTCCTGGCGGCTGGTCGAGCCGGAGCTCGACCTGGACCGGTTGGCTCAGACCGAGTCCCTCTTCGCGCTCTCCAACGGGCACATCGGGCTGCGCGGGAACCTGGACGAGGGTGACCCGAACTCGTTGCCCGGCACGTACCTGAACTCGCTCTACGAGCTGCGGCCGCTGCCGTACGCGGAGGCCGGCTACGGCTACCCGGAGTCCGGGCAGAGCGTCATCAACGTGACGAACGGCAAGCTCATCCGGCTGCTGCTGGACGACGAGCCGTTCGACATCCGCTACGGCGAGCTGCACCACCACGAGCGCACCCTCGACTTCCGGGACGGCGTGCTGCGCCGCGAGGTGGAGTGGAGCAGCCCGGCCGGGCAGCGGGTCAAGGTGCAATCCACCCGGCTTGTGTCCTTCGTGCAGCGGTCCATCGCGGCCATCCAGTACGAGGTCACCCCGGTGGACGCGCCGGCCCGGATCGTGCTGCAGTCCGAGCTGATCGCGAACGAGCAGCTCCCTCGGCCGGCCAACGACCCCAGGGTGGCCGCCGTGCTCGAGGCCCCGCTGGAGGCCGAGGAGGCGGACGCCAACCACAGTGGCGCGGTGATGGTGCACCGCACCAGGGCTAGCGGGCTGCGCATGGCGGCCGGCATGGACCACCTGTGGGAGGGCAGCGACGACGTCCTGGTCACGACGGACTGCCACCCGGACGTCGGCCGGCTCACCCTGAGCACCACGCTGCGGCCCGGCCAGCGCTTCGTGCTGACCAAGCTGCTCGGCTACGGCTGGTCCAGCCAGCGCACCCGGCCGGCGCTGCGCAGCCAGGTCGCCGCCGCCCTGACCGGGGCCCGGCACTCCGGCTGGGAGGGCCTGCGCGACGAGCAGCGCGAGTACCTGGACGACTACTGGGTGCGCGCGGACGTGCGGCTGGACGGCGACGAGCGGCTGCAGCAGGCCATCCGGTTCGCGCTGTTCCACGTGCTGCAGGCGGGCGCGCGGGCCGAACAGCGGGCCATCCCGGCCAAGGGGCTGACCGGCTCCGGGTACGACGGGCACACCTTCTGGGACACCGAAACCTTCCTGCTCCCGGTGCTCACCTACACCACACCGCACGCCGCCAGGGACTCGCTGCGCTGGCGGCACAGCACGCTGGACCTGGCCAGGGAGCGGGCCGCCCAGCTGGGCCTCCGCGGCGCCACCTTCCCCTGGCGCACCATCCGCGGCCAGGAGAACTCCGCGTACTGGCCGGCCGGCACGGCGGCCTACCACATCAACGCGGACATCTCCGACGCCGCGCTGCGTTACGTGCACGCCACCGGGGACGAGGTCTTCGAGCGGGACTACGGGCTGGAGATCCTGGTCGAGACCGCCCGGCTGTGGCTCTCCCTCGGCCACGCCGACGCGGCCGGCAAGTTCCGGATCGACGGGGTGACCGGGCCGGACGAGTACAGCGCCATCGAGGACAACAACGTCTACACCAACCTGATGGCGCAGCGGAACCTGCGCGGCGCGGTGGACGTGGTCAAGACGCACCCGGAGAAGGCCGCCGAATGCGGCGTGGCGCCGGCCGAGGTGGAGCGCTGGCGCCGGGCCGCCGAGTCGATGTACGTGCCCTACGACGAGCGGCTCGGCGTGCACCCGCAGGCCACCGGGTTCACCGACCACGAGCGGTGGGACTTCGAGAACACCCCGCCGGAGAAGTACCCGCTGCTGCTGCACTTCCCCTACGGCGACATCTACCGCCGCCAGGTGATCAAGCAGGCCGACCTGGTGCTGGCCCTGCACCTGCGCGGGGATGCGTTCACCCGGGAGCAGAAGGCCCGCGACTTCGCCTACTACGAGCCGCTGACCGTGCGCGACTCGTCGCTGTCGGCGTGCACCCAGGCGATCATCGCCGCCGAGATCGGGCACATGCGGCTGGCCCAGGACTACCTCACCGAGGTGGCCCTGACCGACCTGGACGACCTGCACCACAACACCGGCAGCGGACTGCACATGGCCAACCTGGCCGGTGTCTGGCTGGGCCTGGTGGCCGGCTTCGGCGGAATGCGCGACCACGACGGGCAGCTCACCTTCGCGCCGAGGCTGCCGCCGGGCTGGAGCCGGCTGCGGTTCGGGATGACCTATCAGGGCCGCCAGCTACGGGTGGACATCACCCCGGGCGAGGCGAGCTACAAGCTGGCCGACGGCGAGCCGCTGCTGCTGCGCCACCACGGGCAGAAGATCACCGTGCGGCCGGGCAAAGGGCTGAGCAGGCCGATCCCACCGGCGATCACCCCGGCGCCGGTACACCAGCCGCCCGGCCGCCCACCGCTGACCGGCAAGTTCTAACGGCTCAGAGCAGCGCGGGCACCACGGCGTCGATGAGGTGCGGGCCGGGCTCGGCGAGCGCGGTGGCGAGCGCGGCGGCGAACTCCTCGGTGGTGGTCGCCCGGGTGGCCGGCACGCCCATGCCCTTGGCCAGCGCGACGAAGTCCAGGCTGGGGTTGGCCAGGTCGAGCAGCTGCTGGGCCTTGGGGCCGGGGGTGCCGTCCGCGCCGGTGGTGTGCGCGCCCACCTTCCGCAGCTCGAGCCGCAGGATGGCGTAGGCGCTGTTGTTGTAGATCACCGTGGTGACGTCCAGGTTCTCCCTGGCCTGGGTCCACAGCGCGGAGAGGGTGTACATCGCCGAGCCGTCCGCCTGCAGGCAGAGCACCTTCCGGTCCGGCGCGGCCACCGCCGCCCCGGTGGCCGCCGGCAGGCCGTACCCGATCGCCCCGCCGGTCAGCGTCAGCCAGTCGTGCCGGGGGGAGCCCTCGGTGGCCGCCGGCAGGAACATGCCGGCGGTGTTGGACTCGTCGACCACGATGGCGTTCTCGGGCAGCAGCGCACCGACCACCGCCGCCGCCGTCTCGGCGGTGAGCGGCCCGCTGGGCACCTCCGGGAGCCTGGCCGGCGCGGTGGGCGCCGTGGTGCCCGGGGCGAGCTCGTCGGCCAGCGCGGCCAGCGAGGCGGCGGGCGCACCCTCCGGGGCGGCCAGCATGTGCACCTGGCAGCCCTCCGGCACCAGGTCGCTGGGCTGCCCGGGGTAGGCGAAGAACGTGACGGGGGAGCGGGCGCCGGCCAGCACCAGGTGCTTGGCGCCGCTGAGCTGGTAGGTGGCCATCTCGGCCAGGTAGCCCAGCCGGCCAACCACCGGCCGCCCGGCGCCGCGCTCCAGCCGCGCCGGGAACGTCTCGCAGAGCAGCTTCGCGCCGGTGGCCTCGGCGATCCGGGCCGCCGCGCTCAGCCCCGGCTCGCGGGTCGCCTCGGCGCCGATCAGCAGGACGGCCGGCTCGCCGGAGCGCAGCGCCTTGGCGGCCTCGGCGACCGCCTCGCTGGATGCCGCCGGGGCGAGCGGCCCGGGCAGCGCGGCCGGGTCGGCCACCGAGGCGCCCTCGCCCCAGGACACGTCGGCCGGCAGCATCAGCGTGGCCACCTGCCCGGGCGGGCCGGACGCGGCGGCGATCGCGGCGGCGGTGTCCACGGCAACGTCCTCGACCCGCTCGGTGCGCCGCACCCACCCGGACACGCTGCCGGCGATCGCGTCGATGTCCGACTCCAGCGGGGCGTCGTAGCGCTTGTGGTACGTCGCGTGGTCGCCCACCACGTTGACCACCGGGGTGTGCGCCCGCCGGGCGTTGTGCAGGTTGGCCAGCCCGTTGCCCAGCCCGGGGCCCAGGTGCAGCAGCACGGCGGCGGGGCGGCCGGCGACCCGGGCGTAGCCATCGGCCGCGCCGGTGGCCACCCCCTCGAACAGGGCGAGCACCCCGCGCATCTCGGGCACCGTGTCCAGCGCGGCCACGAAGTGCATCTCCGACGTCCCGGGGTTGGCGAAGCACACCTGCACGCCGCCCTGAACCAGCGTGTTGATCAGCGCCTGGGCGCCGTTCATGGATTTCTCCTTCGTCGGGCCTGAGTGGTACGGACCGATACCACTCACGGCTGCAGCAGCACCCCGGGGTTGAGGATCCCCTCGGGGTCGAACGCGGTCTTGATCCGGCGCATCAGGCCGACCGTGGCCGGGTCGGTGAGCTCGAGGAAGTAGTGCTTCTTCTCCTTGCCGATGCCGTGCTCGCCGGAGATCAGCCCACCCAGCTTCATGCACGTCTCGAACAACTCGCGCAGCAGCGCCGAGAGGACCGCCGGGTCGGCCTGGAACACCGCGAGGTGCACATTCCCGTCGCCGGCGTGCCCGCAGCCGAACACCATCGAGCCGTGCCGCTGGCCGATCTCCGTCGCGGCGGCCAGGAACTCCGGGATCGCCGCCCGGGGCACCACGGCGTCCACGAGTCCGTGGGCGCCGGCAGCCTTGGTGGTCCAGAACGCCTTCTCCCGCGCCTCCACCAGTCGCCGGGCGGACGGACCGGGCAGCACGTACAGGTCGATCGCGCCCAGGCCGGTGAGCAGGTTGCCCAGCTGCTCGGTGTCCTCGTCCACCCGCTCGGGGTGCTGGTTCTCCAGCATCACCAGCAGGTACGCCTGCGCCTTCTCCTTGACCTCGGCGGGCACCCCCAGGTCGAGCTGCTGGGCGTGCGTGATGGCGCCCATGGTGAACCCGTCGATGTACTCCAGGATGAGCGGCGCCAGCCCGCTGCCCACCACCTTGGGCACCGCCCTGGCGACCTCGTCCACCGAGTGGAACGGGGCCAGCACGGTGGCCTGGTGCGGCGGGCGGGGGTACAGCCGCAGGGTGGCCTCGGTGACCACGGCCAGGGTGCCCTCCGAGCCGATGATCAGTTGCGTGAGGTCGTACCCGGTGCTGGCCTTGGCGAGCTTGCCACCGGTGCGGATCACCTCGCCGGTGGGCAGTACCGCCTCCAGCCCGAGAACCTGGTTGCGGGTCACCCCGTAGCGCACCGCGCGCATGCCGCCGGCGTTGGTGGCCACGTTGCCGCCCAGGCTGGCGCTCAGCTCGCCCGGGTACACCGGGTAGGTCAGCCCGTGCGCCGAGGTCGCCTCGTCCAGATCGGCGAGCGTCACCCCGGCCTGTACCACCGCCACGTGGTTGTCCGTGTCGATCTCCAACACCCGGTTCATCCGCTCGAAGGAGAGGACCAGGCCACCCGGCTCCGGGACGGCCGCCCCGGACAGGCCGGTGCCGCTGCCCCGCGCGGTGACCGGCAGCCGGTGCGCCGACGCCACCCGCAACACCGAGGACACCTCGGCCGCACTGGCCGGGCGCAGCACCGCTCCGGGCCGCTGGGCCGCCACCGAGAGGGCCTCGTCGTGGCCGTAGTCCTCGCTGATCCGGTCGCCGGTCAGCACCTGCTCGGGGCCGACCACCTCGGCCAGGGCCGCGATCACGTCGGCGGTGACTTTGGACTGGGCAACGGACACTGTCGGCCTCCTCGTTCTGGGACCAGAACTTACTGGTCGGTAGCGCCCCGAGGAAGGATCTCTCAGGCGGAGGTGTGCATCTCCACCTCGGTCGGGGGCGCGGAGCGCAGCGTCTGCAGTACCACGCAGTACCGCTCGGTCAGCTTCAACAGGGTGGCCAGTTCCTCCTCGGACGCCGAGCTCTCCAGGTCGAAGCGCAGCCGGATGTCCCGGAAGCCCACCGGGGCGTCCTTGGCCACCCCGAGGGTGCCCCGGAAGTCCAGGTCTCCCTCGGCGTGCACCTGGCCGGAGACCTCCATGCCGAGCGACGTGGCCACCGCGCGTAGGGTCACCCCGGCGCAGGCGACCAGCGCCTCGAGCAGCATGTCACCGGAGCACAGCTGGGTACCGTCCCCGCCGGTGGCCGGGTGCAGCCCCGCCTCGGCCAGCGCGGTGGCGGTCTGTACCCGGCAGGCGATCCCGGTGCCGTCCAGCTCGCCATCTGCCTTCAGGGTCACCACGGCGGACGTGGGGTCTTCGCGGTACTGGGCCTTGAGGGGAGCCTGCAGGCCCTTCAGCGTGGTCGTGTCCATGTCCCGAGTCTGCCTCGGTTCGATGTGGCACGCTTCCCCCGTGGCCATGCCAGCCCGAGGGACCGAGCCGGCCCCGGAGCCGGGCCCCGCGTCGGGCCCGGCGTCGGGCGCCGGATCGAGCCCCGCATCGGGCCCCGGATCGGGCGCCGACCCGACAACGGCGTCAGGGCGGGTGTTCACGGTCCCCAACGTGCTCAGCATGCTGCGGCTGGCCGGGGTGCCACTGTTCCTGTGGCTGCTGCTCGGGCCGCACGCGGACGGCTACGCGGTGCTGGTGCTCGTGGTGGCCGGGTTCACCGACTGGCTGGACGGCAAGGCCGCTCGCTGGCTCAACCAGTACAGCAGGCTCGGCGAGCTGCTCGACCCGGCCGCCGACCGCCTCTACATACTGGCCACCCTGGCCGCGTTCCTGATCCGCGGGATCGTGCCGTGGTGGGTGGTGGCCGCGCTGATCGGCCGGGACCTGGTGCTGACGGTCTGCGTCGCGGTGCTGCGCCGCCGGGGATACGGCCCGTTCCCGGTGACCTACCTGGGCAAGGCGGCCACCTTCAACCTGCTCTACGCGTTCCCGTTGCTGCTGCTCGCGCAGGGGGATTCCCAGGTCGCGGAGGTGGCCAGGGCGTTCGGGTACGCCTTCACCGCGTGGGGCGGGTCGCTGTACCTGTGGTCGGGAGTGGTGTATGTCATCCAGTTCGCCCGCGCGATGCACCGACCGGTGACAACCTCGACAGGGGGACTCGATAGGCTAACTGGGTGATCCCCGAGGACCTGAAATACACCGAAGCCCACGAATGGGTGCGCGTGACGGCCGAAGGCGCTGATGACAACACAGTGCAGGTGGGCATCACCGACTTCGCCCAGAGTCAGCTCGGCGATGTGGTATTCGTCCAGCTCCCCGAGGTCGGGCAGCGAATCGCCGCCGGGGCCGCGGTAGGCGAGATCGAGTCGACGAAGTCGGTTTCCGACCTGTTCGCGCCGGTCTCCGGCGAAGTCGTGGCGATCAACGAGGCACTGGTGGACCAGCCCGAGCTGGTCAACTCGGAGCCCTACGGCGCCGGGTGGATTTTCGAGGTCCGCACCGACGGGCCGGTCGACGACAGCCTGCTCGATGCCGCCGCCTACGGCGCGCTGACCGACCAATCCTGACCGAAGGTCGCGCGGTAGGTTGGGGCTCACCCTGCTTGAGCCCAAGCACTGCCGTTTCGCGGCCCCATCCGACCACCGCAGGAGGAGACCCCGAGGTGACCACCAACGACGGGCCCGGCGTACCACCAGAGCGCGCCCCGGAGACCACGTCGGTCTTCCGGTTCGAGTCTCTCCAAGAGCACGAGGTCCCAGCGGCGGACCAGCCCGTCTCCGGGGTCGACGCGCTGCCGCCGGGGTCGGCGCTGCTCGTCGTGAAGCGCGGCCCGAACGCCGGCTCCCGGTTCCTGCTGGACCAGGCGACCACCAGCGCCGGCCGGCACCCCGAGAGCGATATCTTCCTGGATGATGTGACCGTGTCACGGCGACACGCCGAGTTCCGCCGCGACGTCGGCGAGTTCGTCGTGGTGGACGTCGGCAGCCTGAACGGGACGTACGTGAACCGCGAGCCGGTGGACACCGCCGTGCTCGCCAATGGGGACGAGGTTCAGATCGGCAAGTTCCGGCTGGTCTTCCTGACCGGCCCTCGGGATGCCGGTCAGGGGGCGGGCCAGGGGACCGGGTGACCGCCCCACAGTGGTCCCGGGGACGGGGAGCCGAGGAGGGCCGGTGGAGCATCGGGGCGGTGCTGGACCGGTTGCGCGGCGAGTTCCCGGACGTGACCATCTCCAAGATCAGGTTCCTGGAGTCCGAAGGGTTGATCTCCCCGGCTCGCAGCGCCTCCGGCTACCGGCAGTTCTCCAGCGAGGACCTGGAGCGGCTGCGCTTCGTGCTCGCCGCCCAGCGCGACCACTACCTTCCCCTGAAGGTCATCAAGCAGCAGCTGGACGAGCGTGACATCCGCACCTCGGGCGAACCCCGCCCGCTGGTCGCGGTGCCGAGCGGTGCCCCGGAGGTCCCCACGTCGAACAAGGTGCGGCTGACCAGGGAGGACCTGCTCGCCGAGGCGGAGATCGACGGGGCCATGCTGGCCTCGCTGGAGCAGTACGGGATCGTCCGGCCCGGCGCCGCCGGGTTCTACGACACCGACGCGGTGGAGCTGGCGCGCACGGCGAGCGCGCTCACCGAATTCGGCATCGAGCCGCGCCACCTGCGCGCGTTCCGGGCCGCGGCGGATCGGGAGACCGGTTTGTTGCAGCAGATCGTCGGCCCGGTGGCTCGCCAGCGTGACCCCGATGCGGCCGCTCGGGCGGAGGACCTACTCCGAGAGATGGCGGGGCTGTCGGTCCGCCTTCACGCATTGTTGATCCGAGTGGGGCTGCGGGAGGGGCTACCCCGGTGAATCTGGGCAGGACGCGCTTCGCTTCGCCAGAAGGCGCGCGAATGAGCGTTCGCCCGTGTAGCGTCTTCAGGTACCAGGGTCCACCGGATCCGACCCGACAACAGAACCAGCGCAGGCGCGATCAGGTGGTTGTGAGTCCCCGTCGGGGAGGGAGGCGAGACGCGTGAGCGAGATGCGCGTGGTGGGTGTGCGAGTTGAGTTGCCCGCGAACCAACCCATTCTCCTGCTTCGGGAGACCAACGGCGATCGATACCTGCCGATCTGGATCGGTTCGGTCGAGGCCACCGCGATTGCGCTGGAGCAGCAAGGGGTGAAGCCGGCCCGGCCGCTCACCCATGACCTGCTCAAGGACGTGATCAAGTCTCTCGGTCGCCGACTGGAGCAGGTACGCATCACCGACCTGCAGGAAGGCACCTTCTTCGCCGAGCTGGTGTTCGACGGAGGCACCCGGGTGTCCGCGCGGCCGAGCGACTCGGTGGCGCTGGCGTTGCGGGTCGGGGTGCCGATCCACGCCGAGGAGAACGTGCTCTCCGAGGCCGGCCTGATCATCCCGGACGAGCAGGAGGACGAGGTGGAGAAGTTCCGCGAGTTCCTCGACTCGGTCTCGCCGGAGGATTTCCGCGGCGCGCAACCCTGAAGTCACCCTCGAAGGTTGCCGCGCGTCGCGTTGACCGCCCGGTGACCTGGGCATACGGTCAGGATATGGAATCCGAGCCACCCGAGGAGCACGCCGAGCCTGCCGAGCAAGGCGAGCTGTTCCCGGACTCGGTCCTCGATGACGGGCTGCCCGACCAGCTGTCCGGTTACCGCGGCCCTACCGCGTGCCAGGTCGTGGGAATCACCTATCGCCAGCTGGACTACTGGGCCCGCACCGGGCTGGTCGTGCCGTCGATCCGCAGCGCTTCCGGATCCGGCAGCCAGCGGCTCTACTCGTTCAAGGACGTGTTGGTCCTCAAGGTGGTCAAGCGCCTGCTGGACGCCGGCGTGTCGCTGCAGAACATCCGGCTCGCGGTGGACCACCTGCGCGCCCGGGGCATCCGGGATCTGGCCGGCATCACACTGCTGTCCGACGGCACCACGGTCTACGAGTGCGCTTCCCCGGAAGAGGTCGTCGACCTGCTGCAGGGCGGCCAGGGGGTGTTCGGCATAGCCATCGGCGGCGCCATGCGGGAGATCACCGGCACCATCCAGGAGTTCCCCGCCGAGCGGGCGGACGGGATGGTCGTCACCGACAACCCGGCCGACGAACTGAGCCGCCGCCGCGCCACCAAACAGATCAGCTAGGACCCTGCTGGGCGGCGCCGGCTCAGGCGGGGCGCAGCCGGGTGGAGGCACGCACGATCAGTTCCGGGTCGAAGACCACCTGGCGGTGCTGGTGCCCCGGGCCGTCTCGGCTCTCCGCGAGCAGCAGCTCGGTGGCGGTGGTCCCGAGCAGCTGCCTGGGCTGGCTGACCGAGGTGAGCGGCACGGCGGCCGCCTTGGCGAACTCGATGTCGTCGTAGCCGACGATGGCGAGGTCGTCGGGCACCCGAAGGCCCAGGGCGACCATCTGCTGCAGCAGGCCGAGCGCGAGCAGGTCGTTGGCGCAGAACGCGGCGGTCGGGCGGCGAGCGGCCGGCAGCCCGGCCAACCGCTCGCCGGCGCGGCGGCCCTCGGCGACGTTCAGCGCGGCCGTCTCCAGCATGGCCAGCTCGCCGGCGCCGGCCCGCGCGATGGCCTGCTCGGCGCCGGTGATGCGGTCGGCGACCTGCCCGATCGTCGGTGGACCGCCGACGAACGCGATCTTCCGGTGCCCGGTCTCCAGCAGGTGGGTGACGGCGAGGGCACCACCGAGCACGTCATCCACGGTGACCGAGCAGCGGTTCGGGCCGGCGCCCCGGTCCACCATCACCACCGGGGTACCGCGCGCGGCCAGCGCCTCGAGCCCCGGGTCGGTGGCGTCCACCGGGGTGATCAGGATGCCCTCCACGCGCTGCTGCTCGAGCAGGTCCAGGTAGGCGGCCTGCCGCTGGTGGCTCTGCCCGCTGTTGCACAGGAACAGGGCAAGGCCGGCCGCGTCGGCGGCCTCCTGCACGCCGGTGGCCACGTCGGTGAAGAACGGGTTCGACGCGTCCAGCACCACGTAGGCCAGCGTCCGGCTGCTCCCGCTGCGCAGCTGGCGGGCCGACTCGTTGCGCACGAAACCCAGCTCGTCGATCGCCGCCAGCACCCGGGCGCGGGTGGCATCGCTGACCAGGTCCGGACGGTTCAGCACGTTCGACACGGTGCCCAGCGAAACTCCGGCGCGGGCGGCCACCGTCTTCATGCTCGGCGCGCCGTTCGTGGTCACCCGCTCCGCCCCTCCCGCTGGGCCGCGTCTCCCGCTGGGCCCTCCTGGACCCGGACCACAAGCCTACTGACCGTAGATCAGCCGGTGCCGCGCACCTGACTTTGAAACGTACTAATTGATAATGTTAGTCAGGCCTTGCTCCATGGCACAAGCAGCATCGGAAGCTCGCTCGCTGACCTGATCCGAAGCCTTGACGCCCGGTGAGCCGCACTTCTAGGGTTGCCCCGGTCAGATGTGAAGCGTTTCATTATCGACCCCTCGGACCGCCGGCCCGACCCCGGAGACCGCATGACCGACCCGCGTCCCACCCCCGTCCGGTTCGAGCACGCCGCCACCGGCTTCGCCATCGGCAGCCCGGCGCCCAGGCTGTCCTGGCGGCTGTCCGGCGTTCCGCGCGGATTCGCCGTCACCGCCCGCGAGCTGGAGCTGACCGACGCGACGACCGGGCAGGTCAGTACCCACCGCGCCGACTCGGCGGAACAGGTGTTGGTCACCTGGCCGTTCCCGCCGCTGGGCTCCCGGGCGCGCGGCTCGGTGCGGGTGCGGGTGGCCGGCCCGGAGTGGACGCCGTGGAGCGAGCCGGCGCCGTTCGAGACCACGCTGCTGGAGCCCGGGGAATGGGCGGCCCGGTTCATTTCGCCGCGCACGATCGCCGGCATCGGCGAGCCGGCCCCGGTGCTGCACGGCAGGGTCGAGCTGCCCGGTGACATCGTCGCGGCCCGGCTGCACATCACCGCGCTGGGCGTGCACGTGACCTCGATCAACGGGGTACGGGTCGGCGACGAGCACCTTGCGCCCGGCTGGACGTCCTACCCGCACCGGCTGCGGTTCCGTACCCACGACGTCACGTCGCTGCTCCGGCCCGGGGCCAACGACGTGCGGATCCTGCTCGGCAACGGCTGGTACCGGGGCCAGCTGGGCTTCGCCGGGCAGCGCGCGATCTACGGTGACCGACTGGCCGCATTGGCGCAGTTGGAGGTGGAGCACGCCGACGGCTCAGGCACCACGTTCGGCACCGACGCCGGGTGGACGGCGCGGCCGAGCGGCATCTTGGCCGACGACCTCTACGACGGGCAGACCACCGACTGGCGCGGACCGTCGTCCGGGCAGGCCGCGCTGGACGAGCCGGACGCGGTGGACGTGCTGGACGAGGACCTGGGTCGGCTGGTGCCTCCGGAAGGCCCTCCGGTGCGCGCGGTGGCCACCGTGGCGGCGGTGGCGGTGAGCCGCTCGCCGTCGGGGAAGCTGCTGGTGGACTTCGGGGAGAACCTGGTCGGCTGGGTGCGGCTGCGGGTGCGTCGGGGGCGGCGCGGCCAGCGGGTCACCATCCGCCATGCCGAGGTGTTGGAGCACGGCGAGCTGGCCGTCCGCGCGCTGCGCGCCGCGAAGGCCACCGATGTGCACCTGCTCAGCGGCGGTGCGGACGAGGTGGTGGAGCCGTCGCTGACCTTCCACGGGTTCCGCTACGCCGAGATCGAGGGGGCCGGCGAGGTGGCCCCGGCGGACGTCGAGGCCGTGGTGCTCAGCTCCGACCTGCGCCGCACCGGGGAGTTCCGCTGCTCCGACCCGGACGTGGAGACGCTGCACGCCAACGTGGTGCGCAGCATGCGGGGCAACTTCCTGGACCTGCCCACCGACTGCCCGCAGCGTGCCGAGCGGCTCGGCTGGACCGGGGACATCCAGGTGTTCTCCCCGACCGCCGCGTTCCTCGCCGACTGCGCCGGTTTCCTCACGTCGTGGGTCGAGGACCTGGCCGCCGAACAGCATCCGGACGGCTCGGTGCCCTACGTCGTCCCGGACATCCTGCGCACCGAGGGACCGGCGGCGGCGGCGTGGGGGGACGCGGCCACCGTGGTGCCGTGGACGCTGTACTGGCGTTTCGGCGATGCCGGAGTGCTGGCCACCCAGTTCGACAGCATGCGCGGCTGGGTGGACCGGCAGGCCGCGCTGGCCGGCGCGGACGGGGTGTGGGCCGGCGGTTTCCAGTTCGGTGACTGGCTGGACCCGGATGCGCCGCCGGACGCGCCCTGGGCGGCGAAGGTGGACCCGGACGTGGTGGCCACCGCTCACCTGGCCCGTTCGGCGGGGATCGTCGCCAACGCCGCCGTGGTGCTGGGCCTGGACGCCGAAGCGGTGCGCTACCGGGAGCTGGCCGACCGGGCCACCGGGGCGTTCACCACCGAGTACGTCAGCCCGTCCGGCCGGATCGTCAGCGACGCGCCGACGGCGTACGCGATGGCGCTGGTCTGGGACCTGCTCCCGGACGGCCGCCAGCGCGCGGGCGCGGGTCGCCGGCTGGCCGACCTGGTCCGGGCCGGCGGGTTCCGGATGGGTACCGGGTTCGTCGGCACCCCGCTGATCACCGACGCGCTCAGCCTGGTCGGCGAGCACGAGCTGGCCTACCGGCTGCTGCTGGAGCGTGGCTGCCCGTCGTGGCTGTATCCGGTGTCCATGGGCGCCACCACCATCTGGGAGCGCTGGGACAGCATGCTGCCGGACGGGTCGGTCAACCCCGGGGAGATGGTGTCGTTCAACCACTACGCGCTGGGCGCGGTCGCCGACTGGCTGCACCGGGTGGTCGCCGGGCTGGCCCCGGCCGCGCCCGGATACCGGCAGCTGCTGGTCCGGCCGGTGCCAGGTGGCGGGCTGACCTCGGCGTCGGCCCGGTTGGACACCCCGTACGGCGTCGCGTCGGTGGCCTGGCGGCTGGCCGGTGGCCGGTTCACCCTGGACGTGGAAGTGCCGTTCGGGGTCGGCGCCACGGTGCACCTGCCCGGGGATGCCACCCCGCACCGGGTCCGGCACGGCCGCCACCACTGGGCGGTCGCCGACCCGACGGCGCGGCCCCGGCCGGTGGGGCTGGTCCGGGACGTGTTCGACGACGCCACGCTGTGGGCGGTGGTCACCTCGGCGGCGGCCGAGCTGGGCGTCGCGGCCGACCCGGTTGCGGTCGCCCAGCGCCTGTCCCACTACCTGGACCGCCCGGTCGGTGAGCTGCCCGAGGCCCTTGCCCCCGGGTTCCTGCCCGGCGCCGGCGAGCTGCGGGCCGAGCTGGCGAAGACCCTCAACGAGTACCTGGTGTGCCGAACGGAGGTCGCACGATGAACGACTTGGCCGCTGTGCAGACCGCGCTGCGCGGGCAGCGGATCGAGACCCCGTCATGGGCGTACGCCAACTCCGGCACCCGGTTCAAGGTGTTCGCCCAGCCCGGGGTGCCGCGTACCCCGGAGGAGAAGATCGCCGACGCCGCCGTGGTGCACCGGCTCACCGGCGTCGCCCCTTCGGTGGCGTTGCACATTCCGTGGGACCGGGTGGACGACTACGCCGCGCTGGCCAAGTACGCGGCCGACGCCGGGGTGGCGATCGGGGCGATCAACTCCAACGTGTTCCAGGACGACGACTACAAGCTGGGCTCGGTGACCAACCCGGATCCCCGGGTGCGGCGCAAGGCTACCGACCACCTGGTGGAGTGCGTCGACATCATGGACGCGACCGGCTCCCGGGATCTCAAGCTGTGGTTCGCCGACGGCACCAACTACCCCGGGCAGGACTCCATCCGGGCCCGGCAGGACCGGCTGGCCGAGGCGCTGCGCGAGGTGTACGAGCGGCTCGGCGCCCACCAGCGGATGCTGCTGGAGTACAAGCTGTTCGAGCCGGCGTTCTACACCACCGACGTGCCGGACTGGGGCACCGCGTACGCGCACTGTGTGGAGCTGGGACCCCGGGCCGGGGTGTGCATCGACACCGGCCACCACGCTCCCGGCACCAACATCGAGTTCATCGTGGCGTTCCTGCTGCGCGCCGGCCGGCTGGCCGCGTTCGACTTCAACTCCCGGTTCTACGCCGACGACGACCTGATGGTGGGCGCCGCCGACCCGTTCCAGCTGTTCCGGATCATGTACGAGATCGTGGCCGCCGGTGCACTGGCCCCGGAGGCTGGCATCGCGTTCATGCTGGACCAGTGCCACAACATCGAGGGCAAGATCCCGGCGATCATCCGCTCGGTGCTCAACGTGCAGGAGGCCACCGCGAAGGCGCTGCTGGTGGACGCCGGCGCGCTGGCGCGGGCGCAACGGGGGGGTGACGTACTGGGCGCCAACGCGGTACTGATGGACGCGTTCGCCACCGACGTGCGCCCGCTGCTGCGCGAGCTACGTACCGAGCAGGGGCTGGACCCCGACCCGGTCGCCACCTACCACCGCTCCGGCTACCAGCAGCGGATCGAGGCCGAACGCGTCGGCGGCGTGCCAGCCGGCTGGGGCGCCTGACCCCTGTGAGTGGCAAGTGGTCCTATGGGACCACTTGCCACTCACGGGTCCGACGAAGGAGGACTTATGGCCCACGAGGCCGTACGTGAGCTGTTGGAGCGGAGTCACCGGCTGGGGGCGGACCCGCGCAACACCAACTACGCCGGCGGGAACGCCTCCGCCAAGGGCACCGAC
>Ga0137415_10002364_pt1 | contig 18811 bp, 14 predicted proteins | sample CZODoug3_1_1_16f_FD_183082 | JGI IMG/M metagenome (GOLD analysis project Ga0137415, IMG submission 183082) | Vadose zone soil fungal communities from Angelo Coast Range Reserve, California, USA - CZODoug3_1_1_16fungal (Hybrid Assembly) | ecosystem: Environmental > Terrestrial > Soil > Vadose...
TGCAATTGCCAGATTTTGCGAAGACATCTCCGTCAAGTGCAATGGATCCGCGGCCACGCTCGAGATACGTTTGGCCAATTCTTCCGAGTCTCCCGCGGTAACGATGCTCTGTGCATCCAATAAATCCGGCACTGCCCCAACACGTGTTGCGATGCATGGCAGCGCACGCGCCATAGCCTCAAGTAAGGCTCTTGGAAGAGCTTCCACACGGGAGGGCAAAACAAACAAGTCTGCACGATCCAGTTCGGTTATCAGTTCACTTCCCCATGCAAGTGCGCCGGTAAAGCGAACGTAATTGGCTATATTCAACTGCTTAGCTTGCGCCTCTAATTCGCCGCGATATTTTCCATCACCGATCAGCGTTAATGTAAGAGGAAGTCCTTGTCTGTGGCACTTAGCTACGGCATCTAACAAAACTTCCAGACCCTTGTATGTTTGAGACAAGGTTGCAACCGTGACTAATTTTGTGGCGCCTGGAGGTGCGAAACTTCTTACATTGTGGCGTATCCAATTCACTTCAAGACGTACATCGGAACATATGAGCACTGTAGCTCCGGTACGTGCTGGATATCGCTCATTGAGGATACGAGCGACATAAGAAGCGCCGACTGCGTTCGCACATTGCTGCTTTTGGCACCGGGTAAACCACCAGCGAAAGAATGACCGGCCTCGTGCCCGTATCACTCCCGGAGCCAATGATGCGCTTGCATCTCCTACCACTTCCACACTATAAGGCCGTTGCATTTTTTGAAGCCGAGCAGCAGCACAATTGGACAACTGCGATGGAACACGCAGCATGACTGCTCCTGGACGTTGCAGGTACTTCCGCATCAATCGGCGGATCTGAGCGCTCTGTCGAATAAACTGAGTTGGCCCAAGATAATGGGGCAGCGGCAGAACCGAGACAAGACTAGAGTTCACGCGCCGCCAAGTCTGTCCGGCAGCTGCAACTTCCCGCACTCGACTGATGAGCACGACCTGATCAAAGACCCTGAGATATGGATCCCAGAAAGCAGCATCGTACGATGTATCAGTCCAGATGACACCATCTGGCGTTCGCGCAAAACGATAGTCAAGAACGTAAATAAGATCCATAGGAGTTTTTGCTATTGCGCCAATACCAGTAACGAGTAACCGCCAAGCGCGAGGGTTGCTAAATCTGGGCTGAGATGAAAAACCGCTTTGCGCGGCCATTTCGCTATTGCCATTGCCAATGAGCGTGATGGTCTCTCTACAGCAGCTCCTGTGTAATTCCAATCGACAATGTCATAGCCGCAGTCACGCATGGCATCAAGAAAAATTTCTTTCGTGAAATAGTGCAAATGTCCGGCGGATCTTCGTACTTTCTCTGGAGTATGGCGAAGGATGGACTGCAAGGAAAGATCGAGTGGTACGTGTAACATAATGAATCGCGCGCGCCCGCGAAGTTTCTTCAGAAAACCAAGATAGTCTTCAATATGCTCGACCACATCCATTACCAGCATCACGTCGGCATCTTCTGCAGGCTCGTCAAAATAGTTTCCAAGTACAAATTGAAGCTTCGGATTGGCGCGTTCCTGGCATAGTGCATAAGCCTGAGGAGAAATCTCATAGCCACGCAATTCGCATCTATCGTCAAGAGACGTCTGTAGCTCCGCGAGTATCCCACCTGCGCCGCAACCTATCTCGCATAGCTTTTCCGGCTGCAATCCGTTGCGCTTTAGCATGCGCAATACCTGTTCCGCCTTCCAGGCGGAGTCCTCCATATGCCAGGTAGGGTGCAGCGCGAGATACTCGCCCGTTGTATAGATTGCCGATGCCATTTCGCGTCCTGCTCGTTAAAACTGCATCCGCTGTAAGCCTTTTGGAGTAACCCCAACTATCATGAGGCTTACTCCGCCGACAATGCGGCTCGATAGCCAGGGGCTTACATGTGCGAGAAACGCTCGCACCGGGTATGCTGCTCTCTGCAAGAAAGTCATCGTACCGGATGGTGCTGAGTAACCATGTGTGTATGTGTAATCGAGCGCTAAGATGCCGGACATAGCAATCAGGTTCAATGCCATTGGTGTATCCAGAACAATGAGGTGGCCGGGATACTTCAGGCGCTGCCTAAACCTATCGAACAGGCAATTCATCAAAGAGCGATCAAGGGGAATATGCAAGCCGATAAAGCTGCAACGCTCTGCCACCCCCTTAAGGAAATCCACTGGATTGGGCACATGCTCCATCACATCAAATAATGTGACGACGTCGTACTCTGCATCCACCTTACAGAAATCTTCATAGTAAAAAGTAACCTCTTTGTGCCGCAGTGTTAACACGTGCGGCGAGATGTCGTAGCCTGCAACTTCCTCCAGACAATGTCCATCCTGACGCAGGCCTTCTGCTACAAGAGCTGCTGCGCCTCCACCACCGCAACCAACATCGGCGTAAGAACTCACCGATACATGGCGCTCGCCCAACGCCCGATGCCACAGGTCGAGAAATGCCTTTGCCTTAAACGGCGAATCCTGATCCGGATCCGCGTGAGTCGCATAGTAATTACCGGACTGGTAAAACGGGGAGATGATCGATCCGGTTTGTGTCGCGTGCATATAAGCCTCTTTTGCAGAGATAAAATCAATAGATGCGTGGACGGCGGCGAGTAAGAACGTAGTGCAGATCTCCGCTTGCTTTGAAACCGTAGCGCCGGTAAGGCTGAGAGGGCCAAGGCCTATCCTGCATTGCTATTACGTTAAAACCCGTTTCTTCGAAAAGCGCGAGCCATTGCTTTCGGCTAAGAAAACATACACCTGCATTCGCTGTTTGTATTCCGATACGCTTCAGTGTTGTTTCGGCAAATTTTGGCAAGTGAAGCGTACTAGCTCCAAAGATAAGACGTGTCCCCAGCGTCTCTACACCCAGATATTCGTGGTATATCTCACGGATCATTACCGCTCCACCCGGCATGAGCACTTTGTACAGCGATTCGAGAAAGCTCTTAATCTGCTGGATGGTTTTTTTGTAGCTCGAACGGTAGATCAAGTGGTGCATCACGGTGTCGACGTTAATTACATCGAACTCGCCAATATCTTCTGGGAGATTCAATGCATCCGCTTGCCGCAATTCTTTTCTGGCAGAAAGAGTGTTTGCACCAAGCATACCGAGCGAGAGATCGACGCCATGCGCTTTTGCATTTGGAAATGCGTCAAGGAATAAATCCATAAAGTAACCACCACCGCATCCGATGTCGAGCATGCGAAGAGGCGTGGTTGTTTCAAATGTAGTTGACTGCTCAAGGAGAGCAATTCGCTCTATCGATGCTGCACGATAACATTCGAGCGTTTTATCCACGTAGAGCGAAACGTGACTGTCAAAGTGCTCTTGAACCCGAGAGTCCGTAATAACGGGTGCTGCTTCGCTGCGAGTTGCCATACGAGCGTCCTTGTAATTTGAGGTGAGACGAGGAGAGGATGATTAACGAAACCGGCATCAAACCATACTTAATCAGGTAGAAGACGCCATTGTCGGAATCGTTGAGCAAGAGCAGAAACAGAAAGTTGATGATGAAAGGAAGGATAAACAGGCGGCTATCGTCGGATTGCAGTTTACGCATAAATACACGTACCGCAGCCACCGCCGCACCGAGTACTGCATATGCAAACAGCAGCCCTGCCGGGCCAAAATTCAGCATTGCTTCGCCTGCAATTCCATATACACGTGACGATTGCAGAGAACCACTTTCGTAGGCGCCGGTACCATATTCCGCATTCGTCGTCCATTTCACGATAGTGGACGGGCGATCTTGCCACAGAACATTCGGGACAATCATCGTAAGCGCCCCGAGGTAACTCTGCCCTAGAGCATACGAAGGCAGCTGCTGGGTAAATATCTTGTAGAACAAATAAGCCTGCACATCGCATCTGCTGAAATCTCCAACTAGCACAGTGGCAGGACTTTCTGCTGTATCGCTCACAGCCGAATAATCACCAGATATAGCCAGCTTATCGAATAAGATAGAACCATTTTGCTTATAAGCGGCATAAAGCGATACAAATCCATAGAGCACGCACAATGCCGCCAAAGCCAATATGCGCGGAAACCGCCGGACATAGAGATGCACAATGCCGGCAATCCAAAACAGACTCCAAATCACGTTGCTCCGGCTTCCACGCAATCCGCCAACGATGAATTCAAGCATTGCAAGCAAGCACACAAGAATTGAAAGCGTAATCCATGTCTTCTGCTTGCCGCGAGCCCATACGGCGACTCCGATCACTAATAGAATTGGTGAACTTTCCGCTATGGCGAAGACCAGTGCCGATCCGTGGAATAAATCCTGACCCGAAAGCCAATCGGTATAAGTATTCATGTAGCCACGTATCCCGCCAAAAGAAACAAATATCCAAGCTTGTGTGACACAACTTACCAACGTGGACAAGCTCAAGAAAACCCAGAAGCGCTTCGGTTCAATCTTCCATACATGGTATGTATGGAGCTTACGCGCCTGTGATCGCAGTATTCGGAGAGCTACCTTTTTCCTAACCCAACGATAGGTTAGTAATCCGGCACAGTTCATCATCGCCATGCCGCCCAACCATGCACGATAGTCTTCCGGCTGATCCGGAAGATACATCATGCGATAGTTCCAGCTCACCATGAGTATCGGAGCAAGAAAGAAGAAGTGATAACCGAGCAACCCAATCAATCCATTCGGATCAAACAGCCCAAGCCTGCCTCGTAGCCATTCGACCAAATCCGTGCCGATAATGGCTCCGCACAAGATAATTGGAACGATAAACCAGTGAATGAGTTGATGCTGCGCAGACATAAAGCTGAGTGCTACTACAGCAGAAAGGAATGCGGCGATCAGAGTAGACGATGCATCGCCTGCAGACTGGCGAGCCATGACGCCCTCGTAGCGCATCATTGAAGGTGTAGCGAAATGTGTGGAGATGCTGCTCATTGAGATATCAACAGGATGAGAGGATGGTACTTTCGTCTATAGCGTTGGCATTCATACTTCTACAGCTTTTGACTGCTTAACGATTTGCCTGTCGGAGGATTTCATCATCCACCATACCGCACCGCTACAAGCAACCAGCTGGCCGGCGAAGCCTATGAGGCAACCAAAGGCAGCACCCTGAACCCCCCAGCGCGGAATGGCCACTGCACATGTAGCAGCAATCATCACCGTAAGCACGATGAGGCTAGCAAGATGCATTCCAAATCGCCTTGCAGCCAGCAATACATAATTGAAGATCGAGCTTATATTGGCAAGCGCGGCAGACCACATCAGCAGGACCAGAAGATCAGGCACCTGGGCATATTCGGACCGATATACAACAGTTAGAATTACCCGTCCGAACATCATCGACCCGATAACTCCTATAGCTCCTAAAGCAGCAGTTATAAGGACAAGCCATAACAGCAACTTATTAGCGTTGTATCTGTAGCCTTGCACAAAATACTTCGCAAAACGAGGAACAGTAGCTTCCGATAAAGAGTTCACGATAACCCCGCCAGCGATAGTCAGGTATCCGAGAGCAGCAAAGATGCCGAGCTCACGCGGTCCCAACATATGCTCGATGAAGTATCGCGGGATATTCACAGCAAATGCCGTCAGCATCGACGATATGCCCAATGGAGCAGTTATCCAGGCCAAATTCCGGAGTACTGGCCAGTTCCACCGCAAATGAATTTGCACACCTTCGACTTTATGGATGAGCTTTGCGGCCTGCGGTAAATCATACGCGACAAGAACAACTCCCCACGCAATGCACAAGGCGCATACAGCAGGAAATATGCGGTGCGTTCTTGCTAACACGACATAAAATCCAGCGAGCGACAAGCAACCACGCAGAATCATGGAATATGCAATCGAGTGCATGCGCTCTACATTCTGCGAAAGGCCATAGAGAACATCGCTTCCAGATTCAATCGCTTTCGCGACGGCTACCCCCATTACTATGCTGGCTGTGACCCATGAGAACTGGCCGAAGATACAAATGGCTGCCAAGCATAGTAATGCACCAAGCGTGCAGACAACCCGGAGCGCCAGATAGTCTGCCGATCCATATTCATAACGCGCATCCGTGGCACTTGCTGCACGCAGACGCAGTTGCGCAAGAAGGAATATCGGCGCGCATATGGCATAGCCCAGGGATAGCTGTCCAACCATCTCCGGCGTTCCCAGCTTGACCGCGGTTACCAGCACGCCCCATTGGCATCCCATGTAAATCGCATTGCCAAAAAGCGTCCAGGCCATATTCTCGCGAATGCGTAGGCTGCGAACCTGATGGTCAGAACTACTGCCCTGAGCTTCTGAAATTGCTATAGATGCCATCTAAAGTATCTAACCTGACGCAATTAAGCGCTTGCGCTTACATCCGATGAATAATACTGCGAATAGTTGTAGTAACCGTCCGCCTGCCCTTGTTGCGCACGGTTGAGAACAATGCCAGCGACATTGGCACGCAACCTTCGCAACGTACGCATAACCGCGGTCAAAGCTCTACGGCTTGTTTTATCTGCGCATACGACTACGAGGACACCATCGACGGCCGTGGCCATATGGAGGGATTCAGCAAATGCCAATAGCGGTGGCGAATCGACTACTATCAAGTCAAACTCGTTCTCTCCTTCTGCAAGCAACCTCGGGAGGAAATGCACGAGATGATCGAGCGAACCACGTTCAGCCACTCCCGCAGTCAATATATGAAGGTTCGGGTTCAGGGTTGAAGTATGCAAAAAAGCACGCCATGCTTCCGGGGCGCCTATCGCATCCACCAGCCCAGGAGCCATTGGCAAGCCAAGCCCACGATGCGTACTTGGGCGCCTTAAATCTGCGTCTACGAGCAATGTTTTTTTGTCATGTCTTGCATTTGCAAGCGCAAGCTGCATGCAAAGCGTCGTCTTGCCTTCTCCAGACATAGCGCTTGTGATCATCAATGACCGGAACTTATTTCCAAAATTCGTCAATTGGAAGGATGACCACAACATGCGGATGGATTCCTCATAACGGCTGTAACGAGATCCCTCCGAATCCTTAGTTCCATTTTTATTTGCTTTTGCCAGCCGCCCGAATCGCAGATTGGAATCTGCCTGTTTGTTGTCAACAGCAACCAGTGCATCGTCCATCTCCGACTTCATCAGAAGGAGACCCTTTTGCTCTCGCAGCTCTGGAATCACCCCAAGCACTTCCGTCCTGAATACGGCGGAGATTTGAGTGGTATCTTGCACTGTATCGTCAGCGGCGTCATAAAGAATCGCAGCTGCAGTACCAAGCAGGAGAGAGAATCCGAACGCCAGTCCTAAATTAAGGGGAATGTCTGGATAGAGAGGTTTCCGAGCAGGCCGCGCGGCGTCGCTGATATGCGTGGTGCTGTTCTGGAAGTTTGCATTGATGCCGGCTTCTTTAATGCGCTGTTCTAGATCATCATAGAGTTTTCGATTGCTCTCGGCTTCAATTTTCAAGGTTTGATATTGATATGATTTCGCGTTCAGCTCATCATAGGACGCTTTAGCCTGACCCAGCTCTTGCCGCAAAATTTCCTCGCGATGTAAAGCATCCTGATATGAGACGAGAGACCTTTGCCCCACCGACTGTTTTGTTTGGTCAAGCTGTGACTGTAGCTCGCTTATCAGAGAAGCTTGACGCACATACTCAGGATGCTTGGGTCCGAAGTGTTCCTTTATCTCGACAAATTTTTGATTCGCCTCATTAAGCGTATCCTGCAGATGTTTCAAGCTTTCGCCTTGTTCCGACTCTTGAGCAGCAGGCATGGAACCATCTTTTACGCCCGTATACTGAGCTTCTTTCTTAATACGGTCAGCCTGCGCGTTTGTATATTCGGTATTTAACTGGAGAAGGCGCGCGGAAAGAATATTCGTCTTTTCCTGCGGATCAATCACTCCAAGCCGCTTCTCGAAGTCCGATACGGCCATGCTTGACTTCTCCATAACAGCTCGCAACTCATCAAGCTGCCGCTCCATGAAGTTTGTCTGGCTTTTTGAATCTTCAAGCCTGCCATGAAATATGTGCAGAAGATATGACTCTGCAATGCCATTGGCTACGTTAGCCGCGAGCAAACGATCGGCCGATCGATAGCTTATCTGCACCAAGTAAGTATTCGGAGGACGAATAATCCGTAGCTGCTTCAGCTTCACCGGAGCACTGGTGCTGTCCTCAGCTTCCTTTACAAGACCATAGCGCAGGGCTACTGGCCGCAGCACCGAATCCTGCTGAATAATCTTGACCTGTGTTGCGATATATTGATCTGAATCATTCCAAGCCGAACGAGCAGCATCCTGACCTACAACCCCAGAAGGACTCTGACGGTCAATTTCCAGGCTCACCGTAGACTCATATACCGGCGTTATTCGCTTGGAAACTATATAGGTAATGAGTAGGCACGCCGCGCAGAAAGCTGCGACCTTCCACCAATGTTTACGCAGGCTGAATATATATTGCGAGAAGGGAACGTTTCCCCGGTCCAAGGCAGAATCTGCTGTTGGAAGCAATTGAATAAGGGCCGCTTGATCTTGATGAGAAACAGCCGGCAGCATTTCATCGTAGGTATCTAACTTCACGGTTAAGTCTCCTTTTAACGAACGCCCGCATAGACAAGCGCACTGGCGGTGCCGGTACCAGCGGTCAGAAGCTTGTCGAGAGCTCCTAACGTTATTCGTCGGCCCCGATTATCCGGGATGTACAAAATATCTCCGGCTTCAAGGGGGATGTCTTGTGTTTTGCGATCCATGATCTTTGCAAGTTCTACTGGAATCTCATTCTTCGCCTGGCCGGGTGTTTCCGCCCTATAGATATAAGCGCGCTTGGACGTATAAGGTAATAGCCCTTCGGATTGCGCAACTGCGTTCATTACGGTTGCTTCATCCCTCTCGCGTACGGCATAGAATCCTGGCTTGCGGACATTTCCTACTATCGAAATACGTCCTTCTTCTGGAACACGAATCTCCTCGCCACCGTGCAGAAGAATGTTCAGCTCAGGCGCTCTTCCACTCATGAGATCTTTGACTGGAATGCGTTGCACCAGCGATGCGGATTCTGTTTGCCCTTTTCGAGTTACGAGGATTTGATCACCCGCAGTCGCTGAAACCCCCTCAGCCCGAGCAAGCGCATCCAGAAGCGTCAGGTTTCCGTATGCCTGAAATGAAACAGGGTGATGCACGGCTCCGGTGACGTTCACCGTGCGGCTTTGATATTCCGCGACGGTTACGGTTACGGTAGGGTTTACTACCAATTGCGAGGCGCGCAAGGCATCTGCGATTCTGAGTTCCAGCTCTTTGGGATAGAGACCCGATGCCTTAATGGGATTACTGAGCATAGGCAAATACACCTGGCCACGCTTATCGACGCGCACCGTGCCGCTAAGTTCAGGCGATTGGTATACCGATACGCTCAGAAGATCATCTTCACCGATCTCCATCGCGGGAAGGTTCGCCAAATTCACTTGAGACGGAACTACGGGTTGCGCGACCTGCGCCTTACCTGAAGCACAGCAGCACAACAGGCTGAGAATGACTGAATGAAATCTCTTCATTGCAACTCCAATGTGAGACAGGCGGGCTAGCCAGCCTTGGTTAAAGGCATTACCTGGGACATGTCGACCTCTACAGAGATCGAGCGATTCAGCATCGTTATGGACAGCAAAAGCCTTGGCTGTTTTTTAACGCGCTCAAGAACGCCCTCTACTCCGCGCAGAGGACCAGCAGTAATGATGATTTTTTCGCCGGGGGAAAGATATGGGACAGGCTCAACCGGCAACCTGCTCTCGACCGCAACACGAACCGCTTCCAGCTCGCGGCTATCCACTTCCAGCAGCCGCTTACCGGCACTGACGACGCCGATGACAGCAGGCATCTTTAAGATTGGCAGTCTTTTGAATGGATCGAACCGGCAGAAGACGTAGCCAGGGAATAGGGGGAGATCGACTATCTTTTTTCGATCAGACCACTGGCGCTCGGTTCGTTGGCAGGGCGAGAAATACTCGTAACCAGCATTGCGCAGCATCTGCTCGCATAATTCACGGCCACGCTGGCGAATTTGCAGCGCATACCATGGAAATGCTTCTGGTTGATTTGAAAGACTCGAGGGGGACCACGATGAATTATCCGATGGCGAACACGCTACCGCCATTTTAGCCACATTTCCCATGGCTGCTCCGACTTGCCCAAGGCAGTGTTGTCGCGTTCTCAGGGGGACACGCGATCTGTAAAGAACCGTGACCAACTATGCTCCTAATCAAAAAATACCGTCATTGATATTTATCAAGAGCAATTAAAGTCACCTAGGTGCAGAGTTAAGAAGCACTCTGGGAATTTGTACTTATGAGATATAAATCAATTTCATCTATGTTTTTAGCGGCGATTGCGTGCAGTATAGCTTTTGCCGCATTTTATGCAGCAAAATTAACTGTTTCCGAGATAGTATCAGCCAGTGTAAATAGTAACACTTTAGTTGTAGCTAGCCGCCTATCTCCCCTGGACGCGAGTAACTATGTATCCCTATCTTCGATAACTCCGTCGATGGAAAGCTATTTTCTGCAAAAAGCTATCGCCGTAAATCCCTGGGATGCCGGACCTCTCGTTCAACTGGGTTTAATTTACGAAGCAGATGGGAATGCGAAACAGGCTGAAAAATATCTACTGGAAGCCGCTCGACGCGATACTCGTCCGGCAACAAGCTGGGCTTTGGTAAATTTTTACTACAGACAAAATATACCTGCTTCCTTTTTTGAATGGGCAGCCCGCTATCGCAAATTCGAGCGCACAGACACCACAGGACTCTTTCGGCTTGCATGGGAACTGCATCCCGATGCAGACGTTATTTTGTCGCAATTCAACCCGTTAAACTGCACTGAATTGACGGATTTTGCGCAATTTCTCAACGGTCACCCGACGGATTCTGAGACTACCGCTATTGACAGACAGTTGGCACAATGCCGGGGCGAGCGGGCGCTCAATGCAATCATGGCGCATACATCGAGGCTCCTGGCGGCCGATCAACCCGGACCGGCACTGGAGGCGTGGAACTCACTTACAACCAATCAGATATCGCGCTATACACCTCTGCTCCCGGCAAAGGGCGCATCCATCACAAATGCTGATTTCAGCATTCCTTTTGCCGAGAACGGCTTCGACTGGCGCGTTAACCGAGTTCCGAATGTCACGGCTAGACAAATTCCACAACAGCATGCTCTCGAATTTGCGTTCAGCGGCGAAGAGCCCGAGGGCGTTATGCTTCTTTTTCAGCCTATCGCGCTTGAAGGCGGGCATACATATCGAATGAGCTACCAGATTACAGGCGATAACGAGGAGTCTGCTTCCGGTTTTCGCTGGAGAATCGTGGAGCTCAATACTGGGCGTTCGCTGCCGACTGGACTGGATGATTTGCCGTCTACTTCTGGCAATAGGCTCTCCTGGAAATTCCAGGCTCCGGAATCAGAGAAGACCCTGGCGCTTGCGCTGGCTTATATCCGGCCTCCTGGTAGAACGAGATTATCTGGCACGATCAGGTTGAGCAACGTTCAATTAGAGATGCTGCAGACACTCAGCGCAGACAAATCGCTTGTTTCGCAAGATATGTCCGCCGAAGGTGCTGGCAAAGCTACTTCACCGTGACGATTCCACGTCTCATGGAGATCATGCACTGACGAATCTTCTCATGACAATCTTTGCTTAGTGGATAGCTGGAGTAGAGGCGATGAACTTCAGTAGATCCTGTGCGAATTGCTCTGGGCGCTCCCAGTGCAGGGCGTGACCGGTTTCCGGGTACACTTTCAGACTGGAGTGGGGAATCATTTTCAGGAGCACATCCTGGTCTTCCCGGTTGAAGATCGAATCTTTCTCTCCCCAGAAAAGGAGCGTTGGCACGCGAATTTTCTTGAGTTCTTCGACTGATTCAGGTGCTGTAATGCCTTCGCCCAGCCCGTGCCAGGTGCTGGCGGGTACGCGCAGCGCTTCGCCTACCATGCGCTCGAAGAACCATGCTGGAATTGGGCTGTAGACAGTACTCGCTTGAAAATCGCGCGCGAAAGTGTATGGTACAGGGTCCTGAATCGCGGCGAAACTTTTGCGGATTTCATCCTGCACCTGCGGATTTTTGGCTACACCGGGGCCTGAACCGATTAGCACCAGCCGGCTGAGGTGATCGGTATCCAGTTCCGCTGTCTTCTGCGCAACGAAGCTGCCCAGCGAGTGCCCTACCAGCGTGGCATGATGAATCTTGAGCTGATCGAGGAAGTCGAGAATGTCTGCTGCGAAGTCCTTGCGCTGGTATCCGGTCTCGGGATGATCGGACATCCCGTGACCGCGCAGAGTTACAGCGTAGACGCGATATTCGACAGGCAGGAGCGGCAACACGCGCTCATAGGAGTGCCATGAGTCACCTGCTCCGTGCAGGAGAACAATGACTGGGCCATCTGGCTTTCCCTGCACTACGTAGTCTAGGGTGATTCCGTTCTTTAGATGTATGAGCGCTGAAACAGGCTCTGCAGTCTTCTGTTGCGCATGAAGTAAGGGTAGTATCGCAACCGTAGCGAGCGCGAAGCATTTTCTAAGAAGACCACTACGACGTATTTGAACTTTGCGAAGCATGTCGACCTCGATCCTGAAAATTATGGCTTATTGGGAAGCGTAAGTACCGGATTCGTAGAGAAAAAATTGATGGGACGAATGAGAAAGTCGTGCCACATGGTCGGCATGACTGGCCAGTCTTCCACGCGTGGCGCGTGATGAAAACCAAGCGTGTACCAGGCCACGACATCTGTGTTCTCAATGGGCCGGTTGGCCTTGGTCCATACGGCAAGCCCGTCATCACCTTTGCTGCTGGTGACGTACGTTCCAGAGGCGTAGAGTTCGTTCGCCTTATATGGAGTTACCCAAAGCTGATGCGCTGAAAACGCACCGACCTTCTGCGAAGGGTCATCGGGCGACATGAGCGAAACAGCGGTTGCGCCCGGCATAATCTCGTAGCCGGTTGGATATCCCTGTGAGGTATGCTCGCTGGTGTTCACGAAAGCCCACATGGCAGGTTTGCGCAAATCGGCGTCCAGAATTCCATCCTGTTCTGTATGCGCGATCGAGGATTCGACGGCCCAGATGCTTTTACGCGCGATGTTCGTAGGTAGCTTTTGCGCTACCAGACGGTCGATCATGAAACTGTTATTCGTTCCATCGACATCCAGATCCAACCGGTAGGAGAAGTAGTGATCGTGATTTACTCCCAGGGTGTTAGGTGCTACAAGAGTGCCATACTCCGGTGTGGCTTTACCGTCACCCATGGAATGATGCTCTGCCGTTGTGGCTTGCACTCCCATGGTTTCGATGATTCCGGTCGCGCCTACTGCAACGCGAATGGTCCCATCCTGCTGAAATATCCAGTCAAAGACATAGTCGTAGTTGCCGATCACTGCCGCGCTACGCAACACTAATTCGCGGCTAGGCCGGCCAAAGACAACGCCATTTTCAAAATGGCGCCATGCAGGATCGCCTGTCGTGCGCTCGAACAGGCAGGCCATACCGGTCTTGAAGGTTGGAAACCCGTGATCGCTAGGAACGAGACCGGTAAAGATCTGCGCATTCGATGGACAATCGATACCGCTTGCGAGCGGCTTCAACAGACCACCCAGAAGATATTCGCCTGCATCGAGGAAGGCACGCGTGTTCCAACCCATGGCAGGGTGCATATAGGGCACATACATCTCAGACAGCGAGCCCTCATACATCACAGAGCGCAGACGATGATTGTCGTCGTAACGAACCATGGCGAGCACAGGGCCGATACGGGAGTCCAGCCGAAAACGAAAATGCCAGTTCTGCCAGCTAATCTCCCCTTTGCTGATCTGATAGGCAGGTCCAAGCGGCTGTGCCAATTCGATGGGCGTGGTGCCTGCGCGGGGCACGGCGTCTACTTCTTCAAAATCGTTGGAACTGGTCGCCATGGGAACAACGCCCGTATCGATAACCTGAAGGATCTTCTTCGTCGTCGTGTTCATGACAATCCAAAGCCCTTCAATGGTGCGGCCCCAGGCGTGATAGACGCCATGCATGTCAGAGCATCCGCCAAAGCCAACGCGGTCATGCTCTTGCTCGGGAAACGAGATAAAGGACAGTGGCCCGGCGTTGCAGCGCACTGTGCTCAGGTCGGTAATGCCGCGTTTCTTGAGCGCTTCGATCACGCGTGGGTCTTTCTTGATGATTTCTCCAGCCGCAGTGAACTCGCTCTCCGTGTATGGAGCCTGCACGCCTGGCATCTCTTTCCACGATTCCAGCTTGTGGTTGGTGATATCCACGAGCGCTTCATACGTTTTGCCAGTGTCTTCAAGGATGATGTCTGATTCACGTGTGATCGGATCGCCATCTTTCCATGCCAGCACCTTTTCCTTGGGCGGCTCGTGCAACAGCAAGCTTGAAATCAGCGTCTTCTCGCCGAGATGACCGCTTGCCTGGAGCACATCATGGACAGCCCAGTACTCCTGCGTCGTCAGGGCATCTAACGGATGCTGCGGCACTGTAGATTGCCCGCCTGCAAGGTGAAAAGAAAATGCGAGACAACAGAGCATGGATACACTTGTACAGCGCTGGCGCAGAGACATTTCCCCTCCAGGAAAAAGCGATGATAGATGGCAATGAAATTCTTTTGCTTACTGCGGACTTCTACTTCACGTAATCTCGGTACGCTGGGAGGCCAAATTTTGGCAAGCTCGTTGCTTGTATTGCAGCACGTGCAACTGCACGTGCCATTACTACGGCAGCGATCGCTCCAATGGCACTTAGTTCGGCTTCTACTTTGAGTGTTCCCGTCGATAGCGCAAAGATCGTGTCGCCATCGTACATGGTGTGAATTGGATTAATTGTACGAGCGTATCCATCATGGGCCATCTGCGCGATTTTCGTCATCTGCGTTTTATTAAATGGCACATTGGTTGCAACCGCACCGATCGTAGTGTTCGATCCCACGGACTTCACAACGCGATATCCATTCAGAATCTGCGTCATCGAATTACGGAAGCCTTTGCCGTATTCGCTGCGCGCACCTGCGATAATTTTCTGCGTCTCCGGATAAAATACATCGCCAGCGGCGTTGACCGCCGCAATGGCGCCAACGATGATGCCTGTATCCCCAACTTTCACGCTTGCCGTACCGATCCCTGACTTCATGGCAAATTTTGGACCGAACATTTTGCCGACTGTCGCGCCTGCACCTGCGCCTACGCAGCCTTCCTCGGCTGGCGAAGAGCTTGCGGCGACGCATGCCTTGTAGCCGTCTTCTGCGCTGGGACGAATTTTGAAATCGCCAATCCAAAGGTCGATAAGAATGGCAGCGGGAACAATTGGAACGACACCAAGAGATGGAATGGGATAGCCCATCTTGTGCTCTTCAAGGTAGCGCATGACGCCGGTGGCAGTATCGAGTCCATAGGCACTGCCGCCCGAGAGGACAATCGCATTTACTTTGTCTACGGAGTTGATAGGGTTCAGCAAATCCGTCTCGCGCGTTCCTGGAGCGGAGCCGCGCACGTCTACTCCGGCTACTGCGCCGTTTTCGCATAGCAGCACTGTGCATCCTGTAGGACGCTCGGTGAGCGTGTGGTGGCCGACTTTCAGTCCAGGTACGTCAGTGATTGAGCCGCCGGGGACGTCGATGCTTACATCTTCGGCCAGTGCATTTGAGAAACTCATTCCAGGCAGAGCCGCAGCCAGGGGCAACCCTAACAGGGCACGATTGAATTCACGACGCTTCATCTTGCTACCTCTTTATCTAAGATTGGTTTTACATCACTCACGGGAGCGGGATGCACGATCCGGAAAATCAACATGACGACTGCCGCGGTCAGGATTCCGATGGCTTGCGGCGACAGCAACCACCAGCCTTGATTTGCAGTCAAGCGCACCGTAGCCAGCATTGCAAGCAGTGCTGCGGCAATACTTGCAAATGCGGCTGGCGCGAGTATCCGGCGCGAGTAAAGCCCGGCGATTACTGGAACGAACAATGCGACCGATAACAATCCATAGAAAATCGTTGCCGCAGCGATGATACCGGGAAGATTGATCGCAAGTAGAATACCTGCCACTCCTGCCAACACCGCAGCCAGGCGATTCGCCGTCAAGAGGCGATGCTCCGATACTTTGGGATTGATGAATGTTTTATACAGGTCGACGACCAGCGATGTGGAGAGCATAAACAGAATCGTTCCAGTCGAACTTAACTCCGCAGAGAAAATCGCCGCAATCGCCCACATGCCCAGCCATGCTGGTAACAACAGCTTCATGGCAGTCGGCAGCGCCAGTTCAGGAGATGCAATGTGCGGGAATGACACGAAAACACAGAGGCCAAGAATGGCGGGGACAAATGCGAAGATTGCCTGCGCTAGCGCGTTCCAGCCTACGCCAATTCGTACTGCCCTCGCATCGCGCGCGCCGTAAACCTTCTGCACCAGTCCCGGTGAGATCATGAAGGAGGGCGTGAGAATTGCAATATAGCCGAGAATCCCTTTGAGCCCTATTCCTGTCAGGCTGAGCATCCAGCTTTTGCCTGGTTGTGCCGTGACTGCGGCTGCTATGTGACTCCAGCCGCCCACGGCATGCAATGCAAATGGCACGGCCAGCAGCAGTCCCGACATAGTGACGATCAATTCAAACAGATTGACGAAGACAGAGGCCAACAAACCGCCAGCCGCGCAGTACACAATTGCTACTACACCACCAATCGCGCAGCCAGCCCATCGCGGCGTCCCTACGGCGACATTGAGAATCGTCGAGATGGCAATCAGTTGCGCGGAGAGCAACGCCAGCGTCCCCAGCCATAGCAGAAGGGCGATGACTGCCTTGACTCCCTTGTTATAGCGGTGCTCAAGGTAGTCGCCCATCGTACTGAGATTGCGCTGCTTCGCGATCTGCCATAGCTTCGGCCCCAGCGTCTGCGATAACAGGAATGATCCAATACTCGCCGCGCCAACCCACCACCATGCAGAGAGACCGAATCGGAAGCCCAACGAAGTTGCGCCAACGGTCGAAGCAGCTCCGATATTTGAAGCTACGAACGTCGTGAAGAGCATGCCTGGCCCGAGAGTGCGCCCGGCTACGAGGAAATCGGACGAAGTCTTTACGCGGCGGCTGACGAAGATGCCGATCGCCATCAGGACAATAGAGTAGACAATCAGCGCCGCGAAGTAGAGATTCATCTTACTTACTATTCCGTTCCCAGGAGCTTCATCGCAGTGAGCGCCATCACCTTGGTCGAGGTCACTACATCTTCCACCAGGACATGCTCATCCGGCAGATGCGCCTGATCGAGAATACCGGGGCCATAGGCGATGCACTGTTCCACGCTGCCAACCCGCACCACATGCTTTTGATCATACGTTCCGGGGCTTGCGGTGAGCTCTGGCTTGCGGCCAAAAATTTGCTGGACGCTCTCGGAGATACCGTTTACCAGCTCGCACGCAGGATCGGTATGCACGGGATGGACGATCATCAGGTCTTCTAACTGGTACTTGAAGTTGGGATTCTTTTCGCGGAGCCTTTCAAGAATCTGCTGCACTTCGCCGCGCACTTCTTCGAAGTTTTCTTCCGACAGGAAGCGGCGGTCGAAAATCGCTCCGGAACGGTCGATCACGCAGGGTGTCTGTGTTCCCTCTTCCGGCTGGCCGCCGAAGATGGCATTTACATTGATGCTGGCGTAGCGCGAGCCCGGTGGCTCGACCGGAACAGCGGTCTTGCGTGTGGCGAGCATGGGCTTGAGCTCGTGGTTGATGTCATGCAGGAAATCGACGAGATGATCGGCGGCGCTGATACCGAGGTGCGGCATGCTGCCGTGGGCGATGCGTCCATGCGTTGTGACTTTGAACCAGTACACGCCGCGATGGCCTAAACAGACGCGGTCGACATAGGTAGGCTCAGTGATGATGACGAAGTCGGTCTTGTCCTTGCCGATCCAGCCTTGCTTTGCCATGTAGGCGACTCCGGCGAATCCGCCGCTCTCTTCGTCGACGCTGCCGCTCTGCTCCACTGTTCCGCGAAGACGTATTCCCGAACGGCGAATCGCTTCTACTGCAAATATTGAGGCGGCGATGCCTGCTTTTTGATCGGAGGTGCCGCGGCCATAGAGTTTTTCATCGCGAATCTCAGCGCCGAAGGGGTCGACGGTCCATCCTTCACCAACTGGAACAACGTCGAAATGTCCATTGAAGTGCAGCGTGGGACGAGGTTGCCGGCCTTCCATTCTTCCCAACACATTTAAGCGAGGACATCGCTCGGTATGTTCGCTGAGACCCTCGGCGGCAATGTAATGTGTTTCATACCCAAACGCCTTGAGCTTGTTGCCTATCAGCTCAGCACCTGCAATGTAATTCTCTCCCGGTGGATTGATGGTAGGAATACGGACGAGGTCCTGCAGGAAAGCAATCATCTCATCGCCGATCTCTTCGACACGCTTCAGGACTGCTTCTTGGACACTCAGAGATGGGCTTTGCTTTGTCATACATACTCCCAGGGGAATTTGTTCAGTGGAACTCGACCCGACTTCCTAAGAAAACCGGACCGTACCTCAGAGTTAAAAGTTGATCTTGGCTGTCAGTTGCAACTTTCGCGTGCCGCCAGCCGTGTTGTACAACCCAAATGCTGGGTTGGCCAGGTTATTCCATGTCTGGTATCCGGTCGCCGTCAGGAACGGGATATTGAAGATGTTGAAGGCATCGGCACGTAGTTCAAGATTCAATGGCCCCGAGCCGAGAAAACCTCCTTCGGAAATGTTGGTTATTTTTGAAAGCGTCCAATCTACGCTGGGCAAGGCGTTCATGCGAAATGTATTGCGACCGAGGGTTCC
>Ga0137415_10002365_pt1 | contig 18807 bp, 15 predicted proteins | sample CZODoug3_1_1_16f_FD_183082 | JGI IMG/M metagenome (GOLD analysis project Ga0137415, IMG submission 183082) | Vadose zone soil fungal communities from Angelo Coast Range Reserve, California, USA - CZODoug3_1_1_16fungal (Hybrid Assembly) | ecosystem: Environmental > Terrestrial > Soil > Vadose...
GCAACAGAACTGGTCGAAGATCGACAAGCTCCTTTCACGGATCGAAGGAGCGCGCAAAGAGGGACTCAAAATCGCCGCCAACATGTACACTTACACCGCCGCCGGAACGGGGCTCGACGCCTGTTTGCCGCCATGGACCGAAGACGGCGGTTATCCCGCCTTGTTCAAGCGGCTGCGCGATCCGGCCACGCGCGCGAAAATCGCAGCGCAGGTCAAAATGCCCACCGATGAATGGGAAAATCTCTATCTCGCCGCCGGTTCACCCGATCACATTCTGCTGGTCGGCTTCAAATCCGACAAACTCAAACCGCTCACCGGCAAATCGCTCGCCGAGGTGGCAAAGATGCGCGGCAATGATCCGGTCGAAACGATCATGGAATTGATCGCGGAAGACGAGTCCCGCATCGACACGATTTATTTCCTGATGTCGGAGGAGAACATCAAAAAAGAAATTAAAAAACCGTGGATCTCATTTGGCTCGGATGAAGCGTCGCAAGCGCCGGAAGGCGTCTTCCTGAAATCGAATCCGCATCCGCGCGCTTACGGAAATTTTGCGCGAGTGCTCGGCAAATATGTGCGCGATGAGAAAGTGATGCCGCTCAAAGAAGCGATTCACAAATTAAGCGGATTGCCCGCGACCAACCTCGGACTCGATCATCGCGGTTTCATCAAAGAAGGCATGTCCGCCGACGTGGTCGTGTTCGATCCAGCCACGATCGCCGACCGCGCGACGTTCGAGAAGCCGCACCAATACGCCGTCGGCATGAAGCACGTTTTCGTAAACGGCGTGAATGTAATCAAGGATGGTGAGCACACCGGCGCGAAACCGGGCCGCGCATTGTGGGGTCCAGGCAAAACAAAATGACAGAAGCCGGATTAGACGGAATAATCCATCTAAACCTCGAGCGGTCTCGCTTCCCGCACTATGACGCCCAAAACCGTGACCGCAATCGTTTGGCTTTACATCGGCATCGCGGTTATAGCCAGTGTTTGCGTTTGCCACAGACTCGGCCGTACCGCTGGGGGTTCTATGTTGGGTGTATGGGATTAGCGTGTGCACCTTTCGCGTTGCTCTTTATTTGGCGCATCGCCATTTCCGCCGCCAACAATCAAGCGGGGCGAGTTGGCGAATTCATCGGCCACACTGTCTACTACAGCTTCCAATCGATCTGCGGGTGGTTCATTATTAAACGTCGCCGGTAGGCTTGGGTGTTCGGTACTATTTTTAGCTTCAACATTCTGCTTTGGATCATCAACGACATCTATGGCCATAACCGATGGAAAGAGTTTCGGAGCAAATTAAAGCCGTCAGCCACGGCCATTTGAGATTTCACTACAAAGGCTAGCGCAAAATCCGCGGCTGAGGTGACGCCCGGGTTGAAAACGGAGCGCGCGGGGGCGAGGTTTATGTCCCAATGGATCCGATTCGCAGTATCAAATTGAGCTGGTTGCACGGAGCGTTGCATGACGTGACGCAAGAATTGGCGCGTTCGCGATTTTCCTTTGCGCCCCACCGTTGGCGACCGGCAATTAACGCCTATCGCTGCAAAAGTTGTATCCGTATTTGCGTCGATCTTGCCGGAGTGGAGCGTTCGCGCATCGATCTTACGGTCGAGCCGCTACGAGTGGTGATTCGCGGCTCCCGCGATGTGCCGGAGCCGACCCACGCGGAGGGGCGCGCGATGCAGTTGCTGGCAATGGAGATCGATTACGGACCGTTCGAACGCGAAGTGCAGTTGCCAGCAGAAGTGGAAATCGAAGAGGTGCACGCTGAGCAACGCAACGGGCTGCTTTGGATTTATGTGCCGTTGAAACCATGAGCAAGGAACAAATCAGCGCGTTGCAGGAAGGAAGCGGCCCGAAGCCGGAAGGCGCAGGCGCGGTGGCAGGGGCCGGCGTGGACGATGAATCGCTGCCGCGAATTCCGGAAACACTCTCGATCCTGCCAGTGCGCGGTTTCGTGGTTTTTCCGGGAACGATCGTGCCGCTCAACGTCCAGCGGCCGGTGTCGATCAAGCTGCTCGATGAAACCCTGCCCCTGACGAAGGTGATCGGGCTGTTGACGCAGCGGGATGAGACAAAGGAAGATCCGGAGCCGCAGGATCTTTATTACGTCGGCACAGCCGCGCTCGTGCTCAAGCTGCTGCGGCAGGGGGAAGACCACGTGGTCGTCCTCGCCCAGGGATTGCGCCGATTTTCCATTCGCAAGATCGCCGCGACGCATCCGTTTTTGCGTGCGGAAATCGATCTGCCGAAATCCGTGTCGCCGCCGGCCAGCAAAGAATGGGAGGCGACCTTTAGGAATTTGCGCGATTCGGCGGCGAAACTTCTCGATCTGACTGCGGAGGCGCCGGAACAAGCGCGCGCAATGGTGCTCAGCATCGATAATCCGGAACAACTGGCCGATTTTCTTGCGCCCAATTTGAACGTCAGCGTCGGGCAAAAGCAGGCGATCCTGGAAGAGCTCGATGTAGAAAAACGGGTGCGCGCCGTGCAAACGAGCATCTCGGCGCAGCTCGAGATCGCGCAAATTCAACAAAAGCTGCAAAAGGACGTGCAGTCGCAATTTTCCGATGCCCAGCGGCGCGCTTATTTGCGCTCGCAGATCAAAGCGATCCAGCATGAGCTGGGCGAAACGGAGACCGGCAGCGAAGAACAGATGCAGCAATTGCGGACTCGGCTCGAGGAAGCAAAGCCGCCCACCGAAGTGCTGGCGCAAGCGGAGCGCGAATTAAAACGGCTCGATTTTATTCCCGCGGCCAGCCCGGAGTATTCCGTGATCGTCAGCTATGTCGAGACGATCGCCGATTTGCCCTGGTCGAAATTCAGCGAAGACAATCTCGATCTCGATCAAGCGCAGCAAATCCTCGATCGCGACCATCACGATCTGGAGAAAGTGAAGAAGCGGCTGATCGAGTATCTCGCCGTGCGCAAACTCAATCCGAAAGGTCACGGCCCAATCATGTGTTTCCTCGGGCCGCCTGGTGTTGGCAAAACCAGTCTCGGTCAATCGATCGCCGACGCGTTGGGCCGTAAATTCGCGCGGATCAGTCTCGGCGGCATGCGCGACGAAGCGGAAATTCGCGGTCATCGCCGCACTTACATCGGCTCGATGCCTGGCCGCATCATCCAGGAGCTGCGCCGCGCCGGCACGCGCAATCCGGTTTTCATGCTCGATGAGATCGACAAGATCGGCGCGGATTTCCGCGGCGATCCGGCAAGCGCGTTGCTCGAAGTGCTCGATCCGTGGCAGAACCACGCCTTCGTCGATCGCTATCTCGATGTGCCGTTCGATCTCTCACAAATCATCTTCATCGCGACCGCGAATTACATCGACGGCGTACCCGAACCGATGCGCGACCGGATGGAAGTGATTTCGCTGCCGGGTTACACCGAGCGCGAGAAACTGGAGATCGCGAAAAAATATCTCGTTAGGCGACAGCTTGAGGAAAACGGACTCAAACCCGAGCAATGCGAATGGCAGGAAGATGCCTTTCGCCGGCTCATCAACGATTACACGCACGAAGCGGGCGTGCGCGAACTGGAGCGTCAGATCGCCGCGATCTGCCGGGGAGTGGCGGCGCAGATCGCGCGCGGAAAACGTGAACGCGTCACGATCACGCCAGAGCTGGCCGCCGAGATGCTCGGCCCGGCGCGTTACGTTCGCGAGACCAAATTAAAAACGAGCAAACCGGGCGTTGTCACTGGTCTGGCTTACACCCCGGCTGGCGGCGAAGTGCTTCACATCGAGGCGACGCGTTATCCGGGCAAGGGCAACGTCACGCTCACCGGTCACATCGGCGAAGTGATGAAGGAATCGGTCCAGGCCGCGCTCAGCCTTGTGCGCAGCCGCGACGGTGAGATCGGCATCAAAGGGGAAGATTTTCGCGACATCGATATCCACGTGCATGTGCCGGCCGGGGCGGTGCCGAAAGACGGGCCATCGGCCGGCGTCGCCATGTTCACTGCGCTGGCTTCACTTTTCAGCAACACGCCGGTGCGTCCAGATGTCGCCATGACCGGCGAAATCACTTTGCGCGGCCTCATCCTGCCCATCGGCGGCTTGAAGGAAAAAAGTCTGGCTGCCATGCGCGCTGGCATTTCGACGGTTATCATTCCGAAGCTGAACGAAAAAGATCTGGTCGATGTACCGGAAGAGGCCAAGCAAAAACTCAAATTCATTCCAGTCGAGAATGTCGATGAAGTTTTGAACGTCGCGCTCGAGAAAAAAACAGCGGCGACATCGGCGCCATCAAAAACTGCGAGCTAACTCGCGCCCGCCACGAGATCACTCGCGGCGTCTAACGCCCTGCGGGCACGAGAGAGCTCACGCGTTTCTGCCTTTGCGGTTTTGGAGGTGAAGGCAGAATCTGTTCGCCAACCGTTTGTTTCCGGTAAGGCTGGAGATAAAACATCATGAACACACCGGCGACAATGAGCAGCGACCCGATCCACTTCAATAACCAGCCCGGGTCGCGCAAGATTTGCACGGTGCTCTGGCCGAGATTGTCGGGATTCCAGGACGCTTGCGACATTTTGTAAGTCAATCCGGTCCATGTCCGCCACCATGCGCCGGGGAAGCTGAATGGATTATTCATCCAGCACGAGCCGGTGGCGGTGTCGCCCTCCGCGGTCGAGACGCGCACCGTGCTTTTGAATCCGGCGGGGCTGTCGCTGCCTTCGTTGCGTTTCACTTCAAAATCGAGCAACTCGAGCCCAATCGGCAGCGGAATGGTTTTCCAGCCGTAAGCGATTTGCGTTTCGTTAGGCGAAGTGGGCACCGTGATCTGCCAGCCCGCCGGCACCCATTGCTCGAACCTTTCTCCGTTTTGCTCAATCCGAATGCGGACGCCATCGGGTAAATCAGCGACGGCCGGAGTTTTCTCCGATTTTGCCGGCGTGAAATCCATCCATTGCTCGGCATGCGGCATTACCTTATCGATGTTCAACTGCCAGTCCGCCCAACCGGTCGTGAGCGGTTTATTGATCTCGATCTGGCCGGTGGAATTTCCGGCCTTGCGCGAAACAAGCTGGTAGGAAATTCCGCCATCATCCGCGATGAAAAGCGTGAGATGATTCGGGGGAGCTTCGCCGGCGAGCGGCATGGTGGGCGGACCGCCGTTGGTGGTTAGTTCGCCGCCGTTGCCATGTGGGTTTGGTTGATCCGGAGCGGGGATGCCTTTGCCGCGAATTGTGACAAGCACCGCCGGATTGTTCGGCTGATCGCTGAGCGAACTTGGTTTGCCATTCTCGATCCGGAAATCCGGCCAGTACTTGTCGATCTTGAGTGCGAACGGCGTGCCGTCGATCGCGGTTTCTTTGCCAAGATTTTCTGCGACATCAATTATCGATCGTCTGCCGGCAACATTTACAACGACGCTGCCCTTGCTTCCGTTTTGCGGCTGCATCAGTTGCACTTTCGCGCCGGTGCTGCCGCCTTTTGCGACGCGCCCGATTTGTTCGTCGGGCGCTTTGCTAAAGGCAAAAATTGATTCTTCCAGATCGACCTCTTCTTGCGTCGTATTCCTATTCGTACTCGTCATCGCACTCGGCGGGCGATTCGGTGAATCGCCCCTACCTGTTGGCGCAACGCCGCGCTTGAGTTCGATGTTTGCGAGTCCCATTCCAAAATTGCCGTGCTGTGGATCGTCGGCCAGCAACCAACTTTCGAGATGCTGGTTCATCATCGCGGTGCTGATGGTGAAATGGAGCGCGGGTGCTCCACCCTCAGCGAGCGGTTTCGGATTTAACTTTCCATCGAGCGCCGGCGCGTAATCGACGATGCTCAAGCGCGCGCCGGAGGCGAGCACGCCGAGTGCGCGCGGGTGATTCGGATCTGGCGGATGATGCAGAAATTCCGAGCTAAAACCTTTGACGATTCCATCCACGTCATGAACGCGCAGCTGATGTTGATCGACGAGCAGGCGATTGGTCGGCGGCTCGCCTTTAAACAACGTGATTGTGCCCTCGACGCCCCAGATCCGTCCGATGAGCGAGCCAGTGAGCAACGTGATGATCCCGAGGTGAGTGATGAGAAATGCGACGTGATGTTTGCGCCACGGCCAGCGCGAGAATGCGGAAACCGCCAAGTTCGCGCCGAGCAAAATGAGCCAAACGTTGAACCACGGTGCGCCGTAAACGTAGGCGCGCGCGACTTTCGCATCGAAGCTCGATTCGTAGATCGTGCCCGCAATCGCGGCAACGATTAGCACCGCGAGTAAAACGACCGCGAGCTTAAGCGACGCAAAGAATTCGAAGATCGGATTGCTTTGCCAAGCTCGCCACGGGACGAGCCCGTCCGACTGGCGGACCGGTTGCTCGGATAAATTCGAATGGGCCATGCCAGGATCGACATCTTCCGCGAGAAGCAGCGTCGCTTCAAGGTGGATCGTGCGCTCCGTCGCGCGATGTTATTAATGCGGCTGCGCCACCATTTTTAGCATCGAGCAAGCCGCCTTCGCCCTACTACGGCGCGCCTTGGGGACTGCTCGATTCACCATTATCTCATCAAGGCCGCGCGAAAAGCTCGGAGATGTTCGACGAAACGCCCTGCGGCGAAGTTTTCGTGCAATCGAACATCTTCACGAAGCAAATTAAGTTCATTGTCGATCTTGAGTGGTGCGCCGCGATTTTGCTTGAGCGCGCCGGAAAGACGATCGAGCGCGAGCACAACTCGGCGCGCACGATACCAGAGCGTTTGCACGGATGTTTCTTTGGTGACGACGAATTCTGAATCGGTCGCAACGAGAGCGCGCAAGATCGACATGATCGGGTCGATGTTTGGATTCCAACTGGGCGCGCGACGCGCCAAATCATCCGCTTGCTTTTGTACCGGTTCGAGATCGGAAGAAGCTGGTTCGGAAATTTTCGGTAAAGCCGGCTCAACCGTCGTCGCCTTCGCGAGTAGCCACGCGAGCGCGATGGAAGTTTCCCGCATATCCGCCGCAGGATCAGAATCAGTCCGGGACCGCCACGCCGCTTCGCGCAAGGCCACAGCCTGACCGGTGAGCCAGGCGCGCGGGCCGATCGACGGATCATCGTCGCGCCAATGTTTCGGCTCGTTGATGGATTGGCTGTCAAGCTCAAACACAAGCGTGGGATGGCCGGCTTTCAAAAGGTCGTTGTCGATGTTTTGATGACAGGCGACGCAAGTGTTGGCGCGGACATAGAGGCTGCGCAGGTCGCGCATTCCAGCGGTAACGCGCATCGCATAATTCCAATCGGTGCGCGTGTGTCCACGCAACCACGAGCCGGCCGCGCCGTGACAACTTTCGCAGGAAACGCCTTCGTCGGCGTGCGCGGCGGAGGCGAGCCGCATTGGCGCGACGGACTGAAATGGTGAATGACAAACGGTGCAGCGCGCGCTCGATTGCGGTTGCGCGATCGCAACGGCTTCAGCGATTCGAGCTGAGCGCGCGTCTAGGAGAATTGCGTAGGCGCGGGTGTGAAAATCCTTTTGCGACCAGGTGATGTACTGGCTGCGTTTTTCGCCAGCGCCGCCATGACAACTGGAAGATCGACATCCGATGGCGCCAACGAATTTAGCGTCCGATTCGGGAGATTGTTTTGGTTCTTTGGCGAAGGCGTTCGCGCACGCCGCGATTAAAAGAAGAGGAACGAACCGCAACACGCGGCGAGATTAGCAACTGGGCAGTAGTGATTCCACGCTAAAGGTGGAACGCGGTAGACGTTTCGCTGCGCGAAACACGCGTCGCACAGCGACGCGGCTACAAATAAGTCCAGGATTTCCAGCGTCTGCGGATCGGTTTGGTGTAGCGGTCGAGGTCGATATCTTTCACACGACCGACGCCTTCTCTAACTGCGCCGGCGGAGTCTTCGAGTCTCTCTTTCATTCCGCGAACGAGCGGCCACAAGAACGGCAGTGTAAGAACGCTCCAATTAATCCGGTCCAGAGGCGTTTTAATTTCCACTTCTTTTTCGTCCGAGCGCGACGCGTAACGAATGGCGAGGCCGATAGCCAGTCCTGCGGCGAGTGCGCCAAGAATCATTGGAACCGGATTTTCGCGAAGGAACAATTCGGTCCGTTCCCGACTCGTTCTTCCCCCGATTTGTTCCCGGCGACGAGGCCGCGGCTCCAAAACGCTGGGCGGACGGCGGCGACGTTTTCGGCTCGATGCATTCTGCTCTGCGCCGAGCGGCTCGTCGTTCACAAAATCATGTTCCATCGGCTCCATCATCAATTGATTCGCAACTGCTCCATCGATTGGGTTGGTCGAAAGTTACGGTGCGAGCCGGTCTATCGACCAAGAGCCGCTCGATTGCAACGTGTAACGAAACCGGTCGTGTAAACGATCGGGACGGCCCTGCCAAAACTCCATTCGATTGGGTTTGAGACGAAATCCGCCCCAATGCGGCGGAAGCGGGATTTGTCCTTCGGCGAAACGTTGTTTCATCTCTTCGAGGCGCGCGTCGAGAACTCGGCGCGCATCGATTACCTGACTTTGCTGAGAGGCCCAGGCACCGAGCTGAGCGCCGATCGGCCGGGTATGAAAATATTCCTCGGCTTCTTCGCGCGAAGTTTTTTCAACTTCGCCTTCGACCCGGATCTGGCGCTCCACTTCCATCCAATACATGACCAGAGCTGCGTTTGGATTTTTCTCGAGCTGCCGGCCTTTGTCGCTGGCGTAGTTGGTAAAGAAAACGAAGCCGCCCTCATCAAAATCTTTCAACAACACGACGCGGGCGGATGGTTTCCCGTCAACACAAGTGGCTAACGTCATCGCGTTAGCATCGTGAATCCCGGCCTTAATCGCGGCGGCAAACCAGATGTGGAATTGCTTTACCGGATCGGGATCGAGATCGGCCCGCCGCAATCCTCTTCCAATGTATTCGTGTCGAAAACCGGCGTAATCGAGTGGAGATTTGTCCATGCGTAAGCAACGACTGCTTACGATATTCGCGGCTGCGACGATGTCGACCCATTCGACTTCGCTCAGGGCAAGTCTTGCGTTGCGGTTAAGCCGCCGTCGCCCTCATCCGATCGGTTTCGCTCACACCGATTGAATCTCGCGATGAGAGTTCCCAACCAACCATGGCGCGCTTGCGAATCCGACCGCCACCGTAATTTCCCAGCGCTCCAGTCTCGCGAATGACGCGGTGACACGGAACGATGAAGGAAATCGGGTTGGCGCCGACCGCAGTGCCAACGGCCCGCGCGGCCTTTGATTGGCCAATTGCTTCGGCGAGTCGCCCGTAAGTCGTGAGAGTTCCGGAAGGAACTCGCAGCAATGCGCGCCACACTCGCAACTGAAACGAAGTTCCACGGATAAAAGCACGGAGAGGTCGACGCGAAGTTCCTTCACGATTTTGAGTGAAAATTGTCGCCGACAATTCACCGATCCGCGCATCGTTTCGATTCAATTTTGCGTTGGGCCATTGCGAGGTTAGCAAATCGCGCGCGCTGTTTCGGCCGTGGCCATTGACAAAAGAAAGATGACAGATTCCGCGCTTGGTTTCGGCAATGATCGCTTCGCCGAATGGGGTCTCGGCAAAACCGTAATCGATTTGCAGACCAGCGCCGCCGTTTTTCATCTCGCCGGGCGAAGCGGCTTCGAGTGTCACGCAAAGATCGTGCAATCGTCCGGGCCCGGACAAACCGGCGCTAAGCGCAGCATCAAAAACATTGTCGCCGTCGAGCAAGAGCTGTTTCACGTGTTCCAAAGTCAGACATTGCAAAAAATCTTTTGGCGTGACGCCAGCCCAGGTGGAGAAGAGCCGATGAAAATGAAACGGACTTAGCCCGGCCGCGCCCGCGAGCTGGTTGAGACCGGGCTGCTCGGTGTGATGTCGATCCAAGAACCGGATCACTTTTGCGACTCGTTCGTAATCATTCATACCGTCAGTTTGTCATCGCCCAGACTGCGTGCCCACCCGCTTCTTGCTGCGATTTTAGAATCTTTTCCTGGCCCGCCAATTGGTCAACCCGCGCGAATGACCTGGCTGAGCTCGCGAGCAAGAGCTTCGCTCGCTTCGGCGTCGTCCTGATAACCCCAAACTACGATCTCGATCATTTGCGCGCCGATCTCGCGCCGTCCTTGAAGCGCGGCCCGAAGGCGTCCGCGCGGCGTCCAATCCTCGGACTCGGCCGCAGCAACATTTTCATACGAGGAACGCGCATCCCAATAACAATAAAAAACGTGGAGCGGAACACCGCGATCATCGAATCGATATGAGCGCACTGGCAGGTTCACTCCATTGACCGCGAGAATGCGAATGCCGTTGTCCCGTTCCATCGTTCGGCCGCTGGCAGGAAGACAGATGTCGGGGCGATGAACTTTCACAAAACGGGCCGCGGTCCGGCCGGGCAGCCATCGAAAAAAATACATCATCCATTGCCGGCCATCTGCTCCTTCCCAGGCCGCGCCGCCTCCTTCGTTGTAACGAAGCAGCGTTTCGGCGGCGGGAGCGATCGGCACCTGCTTGTAATTACTTTCCGATTCCGGCCAACGCACGGCCCAGCGCGAACCGATCAGCGCTTGATGAGACCGATACCAGAGTTGCACTCCCGTTTCGACAAGGAGCAACCAAATCGCCAATGCGCCAAGCAGAGACCAGCTGAGTTGGATCGGTGCGCGTTGATTTTCGATCGAGTGCGCGATGGGCGATGCATTCCCGCGCCGTTGCATGATGAGACTCGCAACCCAAAGTCCAAACAAGCAGACCATCAAAATTGTCAGGCCAGCCGGATCGTGCCAGGCCTCGATCGATTTTGGTCCGCTGGTGGACCCCGCCCAGACCAGAATCGCGGTCCGGACAACATTGCAAACGAACGCGAGCAGCGCGCCGATGACGATGAGGATAAGGCGGCGCGACCAAGTGAAGTAATAAAGTTCGCCGAGGAAGAGCGAAACCATCAAGGTCGCTTGAAGCGAACGCACGCCGCTGCAGGCCTCTTCGATTCCGATAAAGCCAGTCCCGACTTCGATGACGTTTCCATGTTGAAGAGCCGGAATTGCTGCCAACTGGAGAAGGGTCACGTTGATGGCGGTCACAATCCACATCAGGTCCTGGATGACGACCTGCTCGATCCGGACCGGCCACGGGACCGCGACCAAAAAAAATAAAACCGGAAAGGCAAAGTGCCGCAACCAGGAGCGGCCGCCGATTAGATCTAGAAATGAAAGCGAGATGGTAACGACGACCAGCGCGAGCGCCCAGCCCAACAATCGCCAGTCTGGATTTGCTTCTGCGAGAAACCGAATCGGAAGAAAAAGTGCAGCGCAGAAAAGTATAAAGGCGATTCTAAAAGCGGTTGCTGCTGGCGGTACGGGAGTCGGTCGATTGCGCCAGCGTTTCCAGAATAGGTGAAGCGCCAGGACAGGAACGATCAGGCCATAATTGTATTGCGGATTAAGCCACCACTCGGGTCTCAGCTGATTGATGAGCTCGAACCAAAGCAGGCCAAAGGCAAGAATCGCGACCAGCCAGCCTGTTCCTTTGACACTCGTTCCTGAACCAGGCGCGGTTTGAGCGACGGACTCATCCATTTGGGGGCATAGCGTAGCCGAGCCCGAGCAACTTGCGAGCCGAAGCGCCCGGTCACACCTGTATCGACCGGGCGAGCCTTGCCCATTTTGATTCCCGCGGCAAAATACGTTACATGCCCCGCACAAGATCACGAATCCGAATTAGAAATGCGCTAATGGCAGTTTCCCGTCGGCGAACAGAACGTTTCTATTTGAAACTCCTCTTGGGAGCGATCATCGGAATCATTCTCGTGATCGCGCTGTTTTGGGCGGGGCATGATCTTTACAGTCGATGGCAGGAAAGGCGATTAGTCCAACGCGCCGTCTACGCGATTGAACATGGAGACGACACCACGGCGAGTCTGGCTGCGCGAACTGTGCTGGGGCTAAGGCCAGCAAGCGCGCCCGCGGCGCGCGTCATGGCGGAGCTGGCGGAGAAAGCTGGCAATCGGGCTGCGTTGGATTGGCGCCGCAAAGTTGCGCTGCTCGAGCCGCGCTCGGTTGAGGATTCGTTGGCCTGGGCAAGATGCGCGCTGCAGTTTAACGACATCGCAACAGCCGAGCGCGCACTATCGCTAATTGATGAACCGGACAGGCAACGCGCTGGCTATCACGCGGTGGCTGCACTTCTGGCGCAGGCCCGACGAGAAGAAGACAAGGCAGACATCGAATGGGCTGAAGCGGTGCGACGGGCGCCCGAAGAAAAAGCGTATCAACTTCAGTTAGGCATGTTGCGACAGCGTTCGAGCAATGAAGATCGACATGCCGCGGGCAAGGCGATTTTGACCGGGCTGCGGAGCGACCCGAAGCAACGAGCTGCGGCAACTCGCGCGCTGATCGTAGACGGAGCCGCGCGGCATGAAAATTCACAACTGCTCGAGCTTGCGCGAGACCTCCGGTCCTACCCCGAGGCAACATTAAGCGACAGCCTTCTATATCTAGACCTGCTTCACCAACTCCAGGACCCGCAGTTTCTCTCTTATCTTACTGATCTGGAAACTAGCGCCGGCGCGGAACCTGCCAGACTTGCGGCGTTGATCGAGTGGATGAACAGGAACAATTTGAATTTGTTGGCACTCGATTTTCTGAAAGGTATGCCACCGGATGACTTGGGAAAATGGCCAGTGCCGTTGGCGGTAGCCGACCTGTACGTGCATCTGAAAGAATGGCGCAAAGTGGAGAGCCTGACAAAGGATGCGAACTGGCGCCAAGGCGATTTTCTGCGACACGCGTACCTGGCGCGAGCTTTGCGCGGCCAGGAAAAACCAGCCGCAGTGGAACGCGAATGGGCAATCGCGCAAAAACAAGCCTCTGGCCAAGCGGAGTCTCTGGTCACGCTGGCTCGGCTGGCAGCCGACTGGAATTGGCAAAAGGAGACGTTGGAATTGCTTTGGATGCTGACGAAGTATCCAGAGAAGGAACGCGACGCGTTACAAGAATTGTATCAGCGATCCATCGACACGGAAGACACTGTCGGGTTGCATCGCGTGTTGGTTCGACTGGCAGAAATCGACCCGGATGATTCCAGACTTCAAAACAATCTCGCGCAAGTGAGCCTTCTTTTGAATGCCGATGTCGAACGCGCCCAAAAAATGGCCGCGGAACTCTATCGCAAGGAGAGGTCCAATCCGGCGTATGCTTCCACCTATGCGTTTGCTCTTCTGACAACGGGCGACCGCGCTGGCGCGCTCAGAGTAATGACTGAGCTGAACGAGAGCCAACTGCGCGAACCATCAGTGGCGGTTTACTACGGCGTTATTCTCGCCGCGTCCGGTAATTCGGACAAGGCGCGGGAGTATTTGAAACTCGCGGCGACGGCAAAGCTTCTTCCAGAAGAGAGGCAACTACTAGCAAGAACCGAGAGCTCACTTAAGTAATCGAGGGCGCGCGTCGACCAACCGGCGGAGATCGTCAAAAAACGAAGCGGCCGTTTCCCGAGAAGGAAACGGCCGCCGCAAACAATCGAAACTGATTACGCGGTTGCGCGCCTGCGCCGACGGGCCTCTAGAGCAGTCGCCGCTATGACCAAACAGATTACCGGCATCAAACTCGTGGCCTCCGGAACCGGAACAATTGTGGCCTGAAAAGCTACCGGCAAGCAGTCAAGCGCCGAAGCAACAATGGAGATAAACTTGTAGGTTCCGAAATTTGGAATTGAGACAAACTGGAGATCGAAAGCGCTGCCGTAAGGCGAGCCATTGAGTTGTACGCCAAGGCTGCCGAGTGTGTTCGATCCAAAAAGACTGAACGACTCGTTTGTTTGAAGGCTGCCGACCTGAATTTGACCATTTGTGAATCCTGCCGCCAGAATGGACGTCAGATCGAGCTGGATGAAATTAAGCGGGCCATTGCTGCCGACCTGGAGTTCGTTGTGCAGAGTGTTTACTAATCCGAGGCCGATCTCGTCGCCGCCGTCATTCTTGAAAAATAAATCGTGGAGTGTGCCTACCCCGCCGTTGTTGTCATAGCCTGACGCGGTGATCGAGTATCCCGAAACGGTATAACTCTGGCTGCTCGAGCCAACCGCTTGGTTTAACCCGCTCGGGTTAAGATTCCAAGTCACGAGTGTGGCCCAAGCCTGCGAGCCGATAAAGGCAGAGCACGCGATAAGGAGTGCGGTTTTGAGGAAGCGGTTAGGTTGAATTGTTTTCATATCTCAGCTCTTTTTGGTTTCTGATGGCCTAATTGTTTCCATAATGCCCATATTTGGATCGCAACGTCAATAACAATTTAAGGCCACGCCAAAATCTCTTTTCCGGACGTCGTTTTTAGAGCTTTTCCCTGCCTCGAGTCAAGACAGTTCTTCCCAAGAAGTCCCGGGTGGCTCCGCCTGAGCCGGCGGGCGTTTTGCCAGCGGCGGAACATGATGTGCTATTTACATAGGCGCCTGAAGTTTGCCGCCCTGACTCGCCCTTCACAAATTCTCCTTCTAATCTCTAATTCCCTTGGAAAAGTTAGTCGAAAAAACACAGCGAACGTTCATTAGACTCTTGTTCGGCATTCTTCTGAGTCTGATTTTCTTGATCGCTGCGATCTGGGGTGGCCACGATCTTTACGTTCGCTGGCAGGAAAAGCGGTTGGTGCGCCGGGCCACGTTCGATATCGAGCAAGGCAATGAACGCGAGGCCAGTCTGGCAGCGCGGAGCATTTTAGAAATGAGACCTTCGAGCGCGGCTGCGGCCCGAATCATGGCGGAATTGGGCGAGCGCGTGGGCGAACGTTCAGCGTTGGACTGGAGGCGGAAAGTCACGCAGTTAGATCCACATTCGGTGGATGACGCGCTGGCGCTGGTTCGTAGCGCCGTTCAATTCAACGACGTCGCTACGGCCGAACGCGCGCTGGCCGCGGTCGATGAGAATGCACGAAACACCGCGCCTTATCACGAGGCTTCTGCGCTGGTGGCTCAGTTCAAACATCAGGATGAAAAAGCGGAAACCGAATGGAACGAGGCGCTGCGCTTGAGTCCGGACAACAAATCTTTCCAACTCCAACTCGGAGTGCTGCGGTTGCGAGCGAACGACGCGGAACGGCGCGCTGCCGGCGAAGCAATGTTAACAGCTTTGCGCGCCGACCCCGGTCAGCGAGGCGCCGCAACCCGCGCATTGATCAACGCCGGCCTCGCGCGGAGAGAGGATCCCCAGAGGTTGATGGAGCTCGCGCGCGAATTGCAAGCGTATCCCGAAGCGACGTGGAACGATCGATTCGTCTATCTCGATTTTCTCCACGGCCTGCAAGATCCTCAATTCAGCGCTTACTTGACCGAGCTGGAAAAAACCGCGCCGAACAAAGCTTCATCGCTGGCGGCCCTGCTGTCGTGGATGGCTAAGAACAATTTGAGTTTGCTCGCTCTGGATTATTCCAAGAGTTTGCCGGCCGAATCACTCCGGAACTGGCCAGTGCCGCTCGCGATTGCGGATGCTTACGTCCGGTTGCGCGAGTGGCAGAATCTGGAAGCGCTCACGGCCAAGGCGAATTGGGGACGGTTCGAGTTTCTGCGGCATGCCTACCTGGCCCGCGCCTTGCGCGCCCAGGACAAGCCAGCCGGCGCCGAGCACGAATGGAGTGCGGCGGTGAAGGACGCAACCAGTAGCGAATCGCTGGTCTTATTGATCCAACCGGTTTCGGAATGGAGCTGGGAAAACGAAACTACCGATCTGCTCTGGGCGCTTTCCAAGCGCCCAGAGAAACAGAAGGACGCTTTCGTCGCGCTCTATCAGCATTATGCAAAAACCATGGACACGCAGGGGCTCTACCGCGTTCTGGTCCGTTTGTCGGAATTGGATTCGACCAACCTCAATGTCCAAAACAACCTCGCACAGGTTTCGTTGCTCTTGAATGCGAACCCGGAACAGGCGCGGCGTGCGGCGGCGGATGTTTATCACAAGTCGCCGGCGAACCCGGCCTATATGACAACCTACGCCTACTCGCTCCTAACGCAGGGCAACGCGAAGGAGGCGCTGCGAACTATGAGCTCTTTGAGCGAAGAGCAATTGAGCGATCCCACCATCAGCACTTATTACGGCATCTTTCTCGCCGCCAATGGAGATGAAAAAGCGCGGGCTTACTTGGACTTTGGCAAACAGGCAAATCTGCTCCCGGAAGAAAAGGCTTTAATTGACAAAGCCTACGCCAGTTTGAATTCGCGCAGCCGAACCCGCTAGCCCGCGCTGGTTACGACCAAAAAAATCGACGACCGCGGCGATGTTTGGCGCGGTCTAAGCTTGAAGCGGAGATTGCCTATGAGATTTCTCCGCACACGCTGGAGTCGGCTATTGCTGCCGATGGGGCTGATTGGACTGTCTCTCAACATTTCGCCGACCCGCGCCGCCGAGCCGTCAAACCAAGCCGCGGTTGAGGCCGATGAGGTTGATCTCGCGAAAGTTCAATCGGGTGGGCGGATAGTCTTTGTGAGTTCCGGACCGCGGCATCGTTCCTTTCATGCGATTGATAATGATCGACGGACGGCGTTTCCATTTTCCAATGAGGATTTGCATCCCATGCTGATTGTCGAGCTGTCCGGCAATCAGCCGGTCTACCGAGTCAGTGTCGTTCCCGGATCTCAAGGCGGACAGGTTGATGTTTATTTGCTGAATGAGTTGCCAGGAAATTCAGGCGACTTGGCTGCAATTAAACCAACGGCCACGATTGTCGATCTTGTCGTCGGCCGGGAAGCGGCGGTGGAATTTGCGCCGCAGCGAGCGCGCTACGCCGCACTGCGATGGACGCAAAACAAACCGCTGATCACTGGGACGGAAGTTGCCGAAATCGCCGTGTTCACAAAAGGCGATCCACCTCAGATCGCAGACGCCCTCGCCGCGACTGAACCGCCCAAGTTGGCCCTGGGTCCACCTGCGCTCACGCCCGTTAGCCCCTGAGGTACAATCGCATCGCTGGTCAAAGAGCAGGGCGTAGCACTTTGTCCAGTATATTGACCTTGGCCGCGCCAAGTCCGAAACCGGAAACGGGATACCACGACCAGAGCTTGGCGGGAAATCTGCTCCCGAGACATCGGTTTCCCGACCGAGTCCGTATGTTTCGCTTTCTTATTCGGCAGTCAGCCACGCTTGCCTTTATCGAGGCCCTGGCGTTGCTCTTCGCAATCAGTTGGCTGGATTTGGCAACAGGGCATCAAGTTTCGCTGGTGCTTTTCTACACGGCCCCAATCGTTTTTGCGGTTTGGCTCTGCGATAACAAAAGCGTCTTCGTCATCGCCGGTTTAGCAGGCGTTCTCTGGTCGTGGGCTGATCTTGCGATGGGCAATTCTTATTCCAACGAAACGGTGCAGGCGTGCGAACTCGCGATTCGCTTTGCCTTTTTCTTCCTCGTTGGCCTCGCCGGCATCGCCATGCGCGAACAACAGCGCGCTTCCAACGCGCGCATCTCATTGCTCGAACACACTCAGCGACTCGAAAAGCAGATCATTGAGGTCAGCGAATACGAGCAGCAGCGAATCGGGCGCGATCTTCACGATGGGCTCTGTCAATTTCTGGCCGCGATTGGTTGCGCCGCCACTTCGCTCAAAATCGATTTGAAAGAACAACGCCTGGATAAGTTAGCTGCGAACGCGAGCGAGATTGAGAAACTCCTAAGCGAATCGGTCAAGCAAGCGCGCGATTTATCGCACGGACTCGTCCCGGTGCAATTAAACGAAGCCGGATTGCCGGCTGCGCTTCAGGAACTGGCCGCTGCCACAAGCCGATTACTCCCGGTCGAGTGCACTTTTGAATCTGCCGGGCAAAATGGCGCCAGCCAAAACGGCAAGGCGACCCATCTTTACCGGATCGCGCAAGAAGCGATTCACAATGCGACCCAGCATGGCAAAGCACGCAAGATCGACATCCGACTCAGCGCCAACGCGAGTGCAACGAGCTTGAGTATCGCCGACGATGGAATCGGTTTCCCAAGAAACGGAAACGAAACGAATGGCGTCGGGGTCAGCATCATGCGTTATCGCGCCAACCTAATGGATGGTGAGTTTGCGATCGAAGCCGGTGTTAATGGCGGCACAATCGTGTCTTGCACTGTTCCAACTGGAGCGGAGCGATGAGTACTGAAGCGCAGCAAAAGTTCCGCGTCGTTCTGGTCGAAGACCACCCGATGTTTCGCGAACAACTGGCGCAACTCATTAACAAAGAGCCGGGGATGACGGTGTGCGGTGAAGCCGATAACATTCATGAGGCTCTCCAGTTGATCGAGTCGAGAGCGCCTAATATTGCGATTGTCGATCTTACCCTGAAAGGCCCGAGTGGACTCGAGCTGATCAAAAACCTTAAAGCAAAAGAGATCGACGTTCCGGTGCTGGTTCTCTCGATGCACGATGAAGCGCTTTACGCGGAACGGGTCCTCAAAGCTGGGGCGCGCGGTTATATTACCAAGAACGAAGTTGCCAAGGAAGTCATGACCGCCATTTGCGCTGTTCTCCGTGGCGAAATCTATCTTCCGGCACGGATCGCTTCGCGCATTCTCGAAAGTGTTGCCCTTGGCAGAAAAGGTGAAAACGGCGTGACTCAATTAACCGATAGAGAACTTGAGGTGTTCGAGATGATCGGGCATGGGCGCAGCACCCGCGAGATCAGCAATCAACTTCATCTCGGCCTTAGCACGGTCGATACTTATCGGGCACGAATCAAAACGAAGCTACATTTGGAAAATTCCAGCCAACTTTGTCATGAAGCGATTCGTTGGGTCAGTGCCGGACAAAAAGCCTCCGTCTGACCAAAGACTTCCGCTGTCGTGTATTTCGCTACGACTGAATCGCGCACCTGTAGCGCGATCAGGGCACTGCAATTGCTCCGTTAGGCCCGGACATGAGAATTAACTC
>Ga0137415_10002366_pt1 | contig 18806 bp, 20 predicted proteins | sample CZODoug3_1_1_16f_FD_183082 | JGI IMG/M metagenome (GOLD analysis project Ga0137415, IMG submission 183082) | Vadose zone soil fungal communities from Angelo Coast Range Reserve, California, USA - CZODoug3_1_1_16fungal (Hybrid Assembly) | ecosystem: Environmental > Terrestrial > Soil > Vadose...
AGTACGCCGCAGCGGCTGGTCACCCGGTCCCCGTAGCGCTCCACCAGCCAGCCGGCCGGCAGCGAGCAGGCCGCGCCGGCGCCGAAGTACAGCGCGACCACGACGCCCAGCCCGGCCGGGGAGAACCGCAGCTCGCCGCTGATCTGCACGGCCAGCCCGCCGACGAGAAAGATCGGGATCACCGCCGCGGTGGTGGTGGCCACCGCCCCGATCGCCGCCCGCATCGCCGCCCGCGAACCCACTGTCGCCGAGGGCGTCAGGCCCGTGCCAACAGGGGTTTCGGAGTCGCCCTTGACCACCGTCTCAGCGTGCGACGGCCACACCTGGCCCGCAAGCGGAGCGGGCCAGGTGTGAGGTATCAGTCGCCGGAGATGGAGATGGCTGCCTTGGGGCACATGTCGACGGCCTCCTGGATCTCGGCGCGCCGGGCCTCCGGCGGGCTCTCGTCCAGGATGTAGAGGAAGTTGTCGTCCCGCACCTCAAAGATGTCCGGCGCGATACCCATACAGACCGCGTTGCTCTCACAGCGGTCGAAGTCCACCACGATCTTCATGGCGAACTATCGTGCCCCGGATCGACCCGCCGCGACAGCCAGCTAAGCCTAACCTGAGCTGCGAAAACGCGATCATGGGCGGCCCGGGGCGCGCGGCCCGGGTCAGCTCCGGTGCAGGATCGGGCGCAGCGCGTCGAGCACGCTCGCGTCGTCGATCGTGGACGGGATCGGCTCGTCGTGGCGGCCGTCCGCGATGCCGCGCATGGTCTTGCGCAGGATCTTGCCGGAGCGGGTCTTGGGCAGCGCCGGCACGACCGCCACGTCCTTGAACGAGGCCACCGCGCCGACCTGGTCGCGGACCATTGCGACCAGTTCGCCGCGCAGGGTCTCCTCGTCCGCCTGCACCCCGGCCTTGAGCACCACGAAGCCGCGCGGCACCTGGCCCTTCATCTGGTCGGCCACCCCGATCACCGCGCACTCGGCGACGTCCGGGTGCCCGGCCAGCACCTCCTCCATCGACCCGGTGGACAGCCGGTGGCCGGCCACGTTGATCACGTCGTCGGTCCGGCCCATCACGAACACGTAGCCGTCCGCGTCGACGTGCCCGCCGTCCCCGGTCAGGTAGTAGCCGTCGAAGGCGGACAGGTAGGACGCCACGAACCGCTCGTCGTCGTGCCACAGCGTGGGCAGCGAGCCGGGCGGCAGCGGCAGCTTGACGACCAGCGCGCCGTCGGTGTCCACCTCGGCCGGCCGCCCGGACGGGGCCAGCACCTGGATGTCCCAACCGGGTACCGGCACCGTCGGCGACCCCGGCTTGACGTCCATCGGCTCCAGCCCCATCGGGTTGGCCGCGATCGGCCAGCCCGTCTCGGTCTGCCACCAGTGGTCGACCACCGGCACCTTGAGCAGGTCCTGCGCCCAGCGCAGTGTCTCCGGGTCCAGCCGCTCGCCGGCCAGGAACAGGTACCTGAAGCCGGACAGGTCGTAGTCGGCGAGCAGCGCGCCCTTCGGGTCCTCCTTCTTGATCGCCCGGAACGCGGTGGGCGCGGTGAACAGCGCCTTCACCCCGTGCTCGGCGACGACCCGCCAGAACTGCCCGGCGTCCGGGGTACCAACCGGCTTGCCCTCGTAGAGCACCGTGGTGGCCCCGGTGAGCAGCGGCGCGTACACGATGTAGGAGTGGCCGACCACCCAGCCCACGTCGGACGCGGTGAACATGACCTCGCCGGGCCCTACGTCGTAGATGTTGGCCATGCTCCAGCGCAGCGCGACCGCGTGCCCGCCGTTGTCCCGCACCACGCCCTTCGGCTTACCGGTGGTGCCGGAGGTGTAGAGGATGTAGAGCGGGTCGGTGGCCAGCACCGGGACGCATTCGGCCGGGCTGGCCTCGGCCATCGCGGCCGCCCAGTCCACATCCCGCTCGCCAAGGGTGGCCTCGGCCTGGGGCCGCGCCAGGATGACGCAGCGCTCCGGCTTGTGCGTGGCCAGCTCGATCGCCCGGTCCAGCAGGGGCTTGTACTCGATCACCCGCTTGACCTCGATGCCGCAGGACGCCGAGACGATCACCTTCGGCGCCGCATCGTCGATCCGCACCGCCAGCTCCTTGGCCGCGAAGCCGCCGAACACCACCGAGTGCACCGCCCCGATCCGCGCGCAGGCCAGCATCGCGATCGCCGCCTCGGGCACCATCGGCAGGTAGATCACCACCCGGTCGCCCTTGGCCACGCCCAGCCCCGCCAGCACGCCGGCGAACTTCGCCACCTCGTCGCGCAGCTCGGCGTAGCTGTAGCTGGCCGTTGTCCCGGTGACCGGGCTGTCGTAGATCAACGCGGTGCGCTCGCCATGGCCGGCGTCGACGTGCCGGTCCAGCGCGTTGTGGCAGGTGTTCAGCTCCCCGTCGGGGAACCAGCGGTAGAACGGCGGGTTGGTCGCGTCCAGCACCTGGGTCGGTGCCCGGTACCAGTCGAGGGCGGTGGCCTGTTCGGCCCAGAACCGCTCCGGCTCCTCGAGGCTGGCCCGGAACGTGTCCCGATAGCCGCTCATCCTGATGTCTCCCCAGTGCCGCGACGGTGAAGCATGTGCTGGTCGACCCTAGTGCCGCCCCCGGCGGATCGGCCTAGGGTGGGTTTCCTGAGCGGATTAGCGTGTCCGCATGACCGGCATCCAGACCGGGGTCGCCCAGGTCAACGGGCTGCACATGCACTACCTGCTGGCCGCGCCGGGCGCGCTGCGGGCCGGCTTCGACGACTACCGCGCCTCGTTCCCGGACGCGGTCAGAACTTGCGGCGGGTCAGCAGGCTGGTGACCGGTTCGGGGGCCCGGTGTCGAGGGCCGCGGCGTTTGTCCGGGTCCGGCAGCTCGGCGCCCGCTCGGAAGATCGGGGTGACCGGGCTGGGCTCCTCGCCCGTGGACTCGTCGCCGGGGGTGTCCCTGACGGCCGCGGAGTCCGTGACGTCTGTGGTCGCGCCGTCCGGGGGAGGCATGCTCGGCGGCGCCGGGCTGGCGAACTCGCCGCTCGGTGCCGAGGGGATCGAGGCCGCTGTGCCGAATACCCCATCGTCGAGGGACCCGGTGCCCGGCATCGGGTTCGGCCGGTAGGGGGCCGAGGCGGCCGGGTCGAGGGCCGGCTCGGTCAGCGCCGCCGCGACCGGCGGCAGCGGTGCCGCGGCCGGCGGCAGCGGGCCGGAGCCGAGCGGGTGCTGCGGCCGCGCGGCGGGCGGGGTCAGTGGTCCTACCGAGGACCGGGCCGGCCGGCCCGCCGGGGGCCGCGACGGCTGGCCGTGCGGGGGCCGCGCGGGGGCGCCGCCGGTCCGGCTGAGCGGCCCCGTGGGGGGCTCGCCGATCGGGTTGGACTGCTCGACCGGGTTGACCGGGCCGACCGGGTTGGGCTGGCGCACCCTCGGCGCGATCGGCGCCCGGGGCACCGCCGAACCGAATCCCGGGTCCTCCCGGTCCAGCCGCTCGATCACCCAGTCGACGACGAGCGAGGTGGGCGGCACGCCGTGCGCCTCGGCCAGCCGGCGCAGCTGCTCGATGCGCAGCGCGGGCAGCCGAACCTGGAACACCTGGGCCGAGCCGAACCGACCGGTCAGCTCCGACCGGGAGCTGTCCACGTCAGGTGAGATCGCGGCCAGGTACGACTCCAGCTCGTCGTCCGGCATGGGGTCGGCCGGGCGATCGGGCACAGCGCGGTGTCGAGAGGGCCGACGGTCGCGAAACACCATGGGGAGGCACTTTAGGGGTGCCGGTCGCTCCGCCCGCGCCGCATCGCCGGCCTCTGTCGGGGTCCTGCGATGAGGTGACGACTCGGTGCGTCAGTCGGCCAGGGCGTAACCGGCCTCGGTGACAGCCCCCGCGATTTCCGTACCACTCAGCTCTCGATCACTGGATATGGTGACAGATCCGCTACTGAGGGTGATGTCGACGGAGAGCACGCCGCTCACCGCGCTGAGTTCCTCGGTGACCGAACGGGCGCAATGCTGGCACGTCATTCCGGTGACGGTGACGGTAGTGCGATGCGCGGCCTGCACGGTCATAAAAACCTCCTGCGGTGTCGGGGTAGATCATCTCGCCGGCGCGGTTCGGAGGCGCCGGGTGGGGGTGTGATGCAGTCAGGAGCGCACCAGCCGGGCGATCGCGTCGGCGGCCTCGCGCACCTTCGCGTCGGCCTCCTCGTCGCCCGCCCTGGCGGCGTCCACCACGCAGCCGGCCATGTGCTCGGTGAGCAGCTCCAGGGCGAAGGCCTGCAGGGCTCGGGTGGCGGCGGATACCTGGGTCAGCACGTCGATGCAGTAGACATCCTCGGCGACCATGCGCTGCAGGCCGCGAACCTGGCCCTCCACCCGGCGCAGCCGGCGTAGGTGAGCATCCTTCGAATCGGCGTAGCCCGGCATCGCCGTCCTCCTGGTCGAGTCAACCCATTCAGCATACCTCTCGGGGGTAATTCGTGGCTGGCGGTCCGGTCAGCTAGGCCTTTTGACCTGTCGGGGTACATCTTTCGTCACTGAGAGTGCATCAGCTCACCCGGGAAGGGGGGTGCCACGGGCGCGTACGGTCGGTAACGTGCAGGTCACGGTGACGGGGGTGGCCGATTAGTGCGTCGGTTGGCGCTCGCGCCGAAGCCGACGGGGGAGGCGCTAATGAGTGGTCCGGGCAGGGTTCCCGCGCAGGCGACGGGCGAGCGATTCGCCAGGGAGGCATCGTCCTCGGCGATCCCTTCCCAGCGCAGCGCCGCCGACGCGTACCGGGTCTCCGAGGACCAGGTTCATCGGGCGCGGATCGTCGTGGCGCGCAACGCGGCAGACTCGGAGGATTGCCGGCGGCTGCTCGACATGCTCGGGCTGATCGCCGCGTCGCCGGATCAGCTGCCGCCGGTGCGTCGCTGACTCGGCGGCCGACTCGGCGGCTGGCTCCGTGACTGCTTCCGTGGCTGGCTCGACCGGCGCGCTGGTCGTTGCTGGTCGGACGGGGCGGGGCGGCGGTCCGGAGCTGACAAGGGGGGGCCGGTTTGAGTCCTGCTGGGGGCTGGCATATGCTTGGTCTCGCTCCCAGCGGTAAGCCGTTGGAGGTCACGGCCTCTCGGGGCTTGGGTCCCCATCGTCTAGCGGCCTAGGACTCCGCCCTTTCAAGGCGGCAGCGCGGGTTCGAATCCCGTTGGGGGCACGCACGTCAAGCAAGGCCCAGTGGCGCAGTTGGTTAGCGCGTCGCCCTGTCACGGCGAAGGTCGCGGGTTCGAGTCCCGTCTGGGTCGCTTAGTTTTGCGCTCGACCACCAGGTCGGGCGCGCCCGGCCAGGTAGCTCAGTTGGTACGAGCGACCGCCTGAAAAGCGGTAGGTCGGCGGTTCGACCCCGCCCCTGGCCACCACGTTTACCAGCTGAAATATGGAACGTCAAGATTCTTTTAATCTGGAGTCAGTCCCAGTTTCCGTCTCAGTTGTACCTCCGCTCGCGATTCGGTCGTCAGGTCACCGAGTAGCTCGTATCGCGTGCGTGGAGTCGGGCGGCAGAGTGCTTCTGGCCGGCCTCGCGGGAAATGTGCCGAGTGGCTGGCCAGGTTATTGCTGTGGGTCGAGCGGGGCCCTGGGTTGGGGTGCTGTCGAGGTCGGGTCCGGGCGGTCGATCAATCGCTCGAGCATGGCGCGTCGTGCTTGGCGAGACCTCTGGGGTGATCGACATCCGCGGAGCGGAGCAAAAGAGCTGCCGAGTTGACCGCTCCGCAGGAGATGACGACCGTGCCGGCCTCGACCCCGAACCTGTGCCCGTTCCGAACGCCGGCGACGCCGGCGGCTCGGGTTCCTGACTCCCGAGTGAGCACGCGTTCCACATAGGCGTTGGTCAGCAGTTCCACCGAGCCGGTTTCGACCGCGGGCCGCACCGCGCGAACGTCCGCATCCGACTTCGCCAGCACTCGACAGGGGAACGACGAGTCAACGCCACTGGCGATGGTCAGCGTGTCAGGGTGCGGCGGAACTGGCCTGGGGTGAGTCCGGTGCGACACAGGAAGAATTTGCCGAAGTTGGTCGGCTCGCTGAATCCGAGTCGTCGACCCACCGCCGCGACGGCAAGGTTGGTGTAGGCGAGTAGCCGCTTGGCCTCCAGGGTGATGCGGGCTTCCACCACCTCGCGCGCGCAGTGCCCGGTGGCGGTGGTGCTGGCCCGGGAGAGTGTGCGGACGCTGTAGCCGAGTCGATCTGCGTAGTCGGCCACCCGGTGGGTGCGGGCGAAGTCGCGTTCGACCTCGGCGGCGAACCGGGCCGCGATGCCGTTGGCGTTCCCGGGGGCTGGCCCGGTCGGGTCGGTGTCGCTGATGCGCAGCAGTAGCACGCTGAGCAGGTGTCGGCGGGCCTCGTCGGCCGTGGCGGTGGAGCGGGTGGCCTCCAGGCGTAGCTGGCGGGCCATTTCCCGGATGCCGGTGTACGCCTCCCCCTCGAGGCGCCAGACCGGACCGCTGCGCTGGTCACCCGGTGGCAGTCCGAGCTCGCTCGGGCTCCCGGCGGGCACACCGGGGGTGAACAGCACCAGCTCACCGTCCACCGGGGGGCCGAAACGCTGAACCTGGCCGGGGCGCACCCACAGCACCGTCCCCGGGCTGAGTGAGTGCTGGGTGAAGTCCACCTCGTGCCAGCTGTGCCCGGCGTCGACCAGCATGAGCCGGTGGAACTCGGTGCGGTGCGGCTTGTCCAGGGTATCCGCGGCTCGGCGGCCGAGCTCGTCACGGGCTAGCACTTCGAGCTCAAGACCTGGTCCATCGGGTGCGTTGAACCTGATGCGCCGCACTCCGTCGCGTCCGGTTGTGACCATGTCGGGTCCGTTCGTCACCTTTCCGACCCGATCAGCGAACCCGCAAGATCGAATCCGTAACCGAGGTAGGAGAGAGCTCGATGAGCAAGATCGTTGTGTTCGGCGCCGCTGGGCGGCTCGGGCGACGGATCGTGGCCGAGGCCGCCGGTCGGGGTCACGAGGTGACTGCCGTGGTGCGCCGATCGCGGACCACGCCGGATTTCGCGGATCCAGTGGCCGTGGTGGCCGGGGACGTCACCGCCGTGGAGTCTGTCGCGGCGGTGGCCAAGGATGCCGATGCGCTGGTGGCCGCGGTGGCCGCATCGGGCCGCGAGATCTACCCCACCGTGGCAGAGACGTTGGTCGGTGTGGCCGCGGCGCTGCCCCAGCCTGCTCCCCGGATCGTGCACGTTGGTGGCGGCGCTACGTTGACCACCCCGGACGGGATCCCATTTCTGGATCTGCCGTCCTTTCCCGCCGAGTACCTCGACATGGCCTCCGGCCAGGCCCGGGCGCTGGAGGTCTACCGGTCCAGCGCAGGCGTGACCTGGACCTATATCTCGCCCCCGCCGGTGCACTTCGCGCCCGGAGCACGCACCGGGAGGTACCGCACCGGGCTGGATCAGCCCGTCACCGGTGCGGGCGGAGACGCCAGGTTGAGCTACGAGGACATGGCCGTGGTGATCGTCGACGAGATCGAGCAGCCGAAGTTCCTGAACACCCGATTCACCGCGGGCTACTGAGTGACGTGGGTCGGCATGTCCCAGTCTCCTGGTCGTGCGGCGGGTGGTCATGGCTGGAGCCTGCGGACGGTGCGCAGGATGTGCGCACGCAGCAGGCGCTGGGCTCGGTCGCCATCACGGTCGCACGCGGCCTGCGCGAGTTGTGCATGCTCACCGGCGATGTCGCGGTCGGTGGAGATGTCCACAGACCAGCGGCGGGCGAGTTCGCTGGAGCGCCAGAACCGGTCGAAGACACCGAGCATCACATCGTTGCCACATCCTTCGATCAGGGCGCGATGGAAACGGCCGTGGGCGAGGGACCACTGTTCACTGACATGTCCACCCGTCTCGGTGCCGATCGGGGTGGCGGCCAGGCGGTGGTGGGCCGCGACGACCGAGCTCTCCCAGTCCAGATCGCCGCGCTCCACAGCGTCGCGGAGCATGACCGGCTCCAGCAGGGAGCGGGCGTGCGCGAGTTCCCGCCAGCGATCGTCACTGGCCTCGGGCACGGTGAAGCCGCGATTGGCGTACCGCTCGGCGAGCCCCTCACCACTGAGCCGGGTGAGGGCCTCGCGGACCACCACCAGGCTCACCCCGAGGCGATCCGCGATGGCCTGAGGCCGCAACGGCGCTCCGGGAGGGTGCTCACCGCCCAGGATCTCGCCGAGTAGCTGCTGGTAGGTCCGCTCGCCGAGCGCGCGGGTCTCGCCCTGATTCACCCAACCATCGTTCCATAATCGATTATCCGATAAATAAGCGATTATCAGCATGCGGTGGAACCGGCCTGTCGAAGGCATTCCGCACACCGCACCGCACCGCACCGTCCCGCCCGAGGGAGCGATGGCGCTACCCAACGACGCCCGTTCCGAGACCACCGACTGAACCAACCGGACGCCCGACCTCGACGGAGACCCTGTGAACACCCAACCCGACGACCACAACCCGCCGATACCACCGGCACCCCGGGCACCCGAGCCGACGGTTTTGCACGTGTTCACCGACGAGGCGGGCCGCAGCCACGTCCACCGCTGCGCGATCGACGGCCTCACCCTTGCTCAGGTCGTACCCCATGTTCCCCCGGTCTGGCGGGTACCTGCCGAGCACGATGTCGCCAGCCGCGCCGTCTGGGTGCTGCCGGCCGGATGGCGGGGTGGCTGGCACCGCAACCCCGCCCGACAGTGGGTCATCCCGCTCAGCGGCCGCTGGTTCGTCGAGACCCAGGACGGTGCCCGCGTGGAAATGGGCCCAGGTGAGATGCACCTCGGGGACGACCTCGACTCCACACCTGACGAGCACGGGCGAGTCGGCCACGACTCCGGCGTGCTCGGCGACGAACCCTGCACCGTCCAGGTCATCGCCCTCACCCACGACTCGCCGCGCCGCCCGTGCCGCGTTGTCGAGCAGCTCCAGGCCTCGGCGAGCTGACCTCCCGGCCGGCGCTGCACCGGCCGCCTGTTGACCCGCCGACATCTCAGAAAGAACCGCGACATGCGCATCTCCAACCTCAACGGCCGCGCCCACCTAACCGACAAACGTGCAGTCGACATCGCGGAGTCCAGCGGCGGGCGCTTCGGCCCCGACCCGATGGACCTGTTCGCCCAGTGGCCCGCCTTCCACGAGTGGGCCCGCACCGCCCCCGTCGAAGCCGGTGTCCCGTACCGGCCTGAGGATCTGGGTGCTCCGGTGCCCCGACCGGGTCAGGTCTTCGCCATCGGACTCAACTACGCCGAGCACGCCGCCGAGACCGGGATGAACGCCGCTCCCGGAGTCCCGTCCACGTTCACCAAGTTCGTCAGCTGCCTGACCGGGCCCACCGGCAGCATCGCGTTGACCGGTCCGTCGGTGGACTGGGAGGTCGAGCTCGTCGTCGCCATCGGCGTGGAAGCACGCAACGTCGCCGCGGCCGACGCCTGGAAGTACGTCGCCGGAGTGACTATCGGTCAGGACTTCAGCGATCGCGATGTCCAGATGACCGGGTCACCTCCGCAGTTCTCCCTCGGCAAGAGCTTCGCCGGCTACGGCCCCACCGGACCTGCTCTGGTGACCTTCGACGAGATCGCCATCGACACCCCGCTGAGGCTGCGCTGCTGGGTCAACGACGAGCTGGTTCAGGACGGCAGCACCGCCCAGATGATCCTGCCCGTGGCCGTGCTCATCGAGCAGCTGTCCGCAATATGCGCGCTCTATCCCGGGGACCTGATCTTCACCGGTACCCCCTCGGGCGTCGGCATGGGGCGCACCCCGGCCCGCTACCTCGTCTCCGGTGACACCGTGCGCACCCGCATCGATGGGCTCGGCGAGATGACCCACACCTTCACCCAGGCGCGGGCCGTCGGGTCCGGACGAGGTGCGGACGTGAACGGATGTTGCCGGCCATGACTCGAGAACCGAAAACTCAGGCTCATCGTGGCTGGTCCGACCCGCGGGGACGGGTCGTACTCGCGGCGGCCGTGCTCGCCACCGGGTGGGTGGTGCGGGATTACCGGGGGTGGGTCGCGCTGGGGCCTGGCGGGCTACCCCATACCCCTCGCGGCTGGCTCACCATGGCGGTGCTGCGGGCTCGGGTGTGGCGGTTCGATCCATTCGACACCACAGGGTTGACAGGGACCGGACACCTCACCGGCCCGCTTCCCACGCGGCCCGGGCCGCGACCGAGGGTGGCGCACTACCCGATCCCGCACCGCCAGCTCGATCAATTCCCGGACCAAGATTTCACCCCCACCCTGACCGTTGCCTCGTTCGTTGCCACCCGACCGACCTTGACCGTCCGCCAGAGTTACTTCGAGAAGCACAATGACGCGGCATTCCCCGCGCCCGGCCGGCCCATCCATGCCGACGGTCAGGTCTCCGGTGGCGAGATCGGCCACATCCACGCCGACGGCTCACTGCACGTCGTGCTGGACCCGGCCGACGCGGCCCAGGCCATCGAGCACTGCTGGGGCCAGCTGCATCCGGCGGAAGGCCGCGCCGCTGGCCTGCCGCCTACGTACGTGCTGCTCTACTCGCCACGCAATCCTGACGAGGTCGCGGTAGTCGAGCAGCTGCTGGACGCGGCCGCCATGCACATGACCGCCAACCACCAGGCCTCCGTCCGCTCTCGTTCTGGAGGGGACCGATGAGTGTCACCGTTGTCGATTCACCCGTAGCCGAGAAAGGTCCCTTCCGTTGTGAAGCCTGAGCGAATTGACCTGCATGCGCATTATCTTCCAGATTTCTACCGTGAGGCTCTGTTGGCGGCAGGGCAGGAGCAACCTGACGGAATTCCAGCTATTCCTGAGTGGGACGAGCCATCGGCGTTGACGGCGATGGACGAGCTGAACGTACGTACCGCGATCCTCTCGATCTCGTCTCCTGGCGTGCACTTCGGCGACCGGGATGCCGCCGTTGCGCTCGCACGTCGAGTGAACGAGGAGGGTGCTCGACTCGTGAAGCGGTACCCGGGCAGGTTCGGGTTCTTCGCAAGCCTGCCCGTACCTGAGTTCGACGAGGCCGTCGATGAGCTGCGCTACGCGCTGGACGTCCTCGGCGCTGACGGCATTGTGCTGGAGTCAAACCAACGCGGGGTCTACCTTGGCGACGAGCGCCTCGAGCCAATCTATGCCGAGGTTGCCGCGAGGAACTCGCTGGTTTTCACGCATCCGACCACGCCATTCGGGGCCGAACACCTCTCTGGCCGGTACCCACGGCCAATGCTCGAGTTCATGTTCGAAACCACCAGGTCGGTCGCCGATTTCATCCTCTCAGGCGTGCTGAACCGGCATCCCTCGCTGCGCCTGGTCGTGCCGCACGCGGGCGCGGCTCTACCTGTGCTCGTGAACCGGATCGACATGCTCCTCCCGCTGCTGGCCACGCCAGGAGACGGTGCGACACCCAGTGCGCGGGAGGCGATGAGACAACTCCACTTCGATCTCGCCGGAGCTCCCGTTGAGGAGCTGCTCCGGGCGCTGGTTTCGGTCGCCAACCCCGCGCACCTGCACTACGGGAGTGACTTTCCCTTCACGCCAGTCGACGCATGCGCTCGGCTCGCTCAACAGCTGGAGAAGACGTCGTTGCTCGACGACGAGCAACGCGACCAGATGTTCCAGAGCAATGCCAAAGCTCTGCTGCCCCGTTTCCGCTGAGCGTCCCACGACACAGCGAGTATCAACCGCTCGGGTCCGGCAGGTTGGAAATAGCATTGATCGCGTCGAGGTTATCGGAGATCTCCACGTCGACTTCCAGGATCGTGCAGAGCCTGCCCAGGCCCCAGTAGCAGCCGACCAGTTGGAGGATCTCGACGATCCCCCGATCGGAGAAGTGGGACCGAACCTCGGTGAGTTTGTCCTCGTCGATCTTGGGGCTATCCACGATCAGGCCGACGAACTCGATGAGGGCGTGGTCGTCGTCAGCGACGGGTGGGGAGTCGTCGAGATTGCCGGTCCAGAGCGCCTCGCGCAGCGTGGGCTCCACGCCGGCGGCCGCCGAGATTGGGATGTGCTGTTGGTACTCGTAATCACAACCGATCTTCCCGGCAACGGTGAGGATCACCAGCTCGCGGTGGCGGAGCGACAGCTCGAGCGAGGTGAACTGAGCCTCTTGTTGCCTCATCCGAGGCTTCAATCTTGTGCATCCAGGAGTGGGTCGGAAAGGTCACGAACGGACCTGACATGATCACAATCGGACGCGATGGCTTCGGTGGTGCCGCGGAGAACCCGACTACTTCGGTAGCTCGTCGAGGACTCGGTCGACATCTGGGTAGCGGTCGGCCAGGGTGCCCAGAGCCGCGAACAGCATGGTCATCGACAGGCGAGTGACTTGATCGAGGTTGAGATCGTTGCCGGTGAGCAGCGCCACCGTGATCTCATCATTGAATGCGGCCCAGCCGCGGAGCGCGGCCGATCCGGGCGCGTCGAGCTGAATATCGAGCCCAAGATGGCCGAGGATGATTCCTGTCGACTCTTGACGCGCCGCTTCGAAGATCGGCTCGACGTCGGGGGTTGAGGGGCTGCGCCGCATCATTCCCAGAAACGTGTGAGGATTATTCTTCAGGTACTCAAAGTGTCCGTAGACCACGCTGCGGATGCGCTCTAATGTGGTCTCTCCCTCGTGTTGCGCACGACGCCACAGATCCAGCTCGACCTCAACCTGGCGTTGCACGGCCGCCGTATAAAGGCCGCGTTTGTCGCCGAAGTAGTAGAACAGCAGTCCATTTGCTACGCCCGCTTCGCGGGCGATATCGTCGGTGAAAATCTCCTCGTACGGATTTTGGCGAAACAGCTGGAGCGCCGTGTCGAGGATCATGGTCCGCCGCTTGGACCGGCTCGAACTCGGAGAGGGGCCAAGGACATTGTCGGTTGGCTCGGTCCTCTTCGTAGGCATACGTGAAGGTTACTCGTGTGTGTGCAGACTCGGTCGACCTGCGGTCCGATACGGCGTCGACAGGTCGCGGCGACTGGACTCGCGGATGGCGAGGGCGCAGCTGAGACTCACGATCGAGATGAGCGCCAGGTAGATGGTGACGGGCAGGCTGCTCGACTTGATGTCGTAGAGGGCGGTCGCCAGCAAGGGTGCAACTCCACCCCCGAGGATCGAGCCCAGCTGATACGCCAGCGAAATGCCGCTATAGCGAACGTGTGTGTCGAACAGCTCGGCAAAGAGTGCGGCCTGGGGCCCGTTTGCGGCCCCTTGCAGCGCCGCGAGCACAACAAGCGCCAGGACTATGAGCGGGAGCGATCCGGTGTCGAGTAGCGCGAAAAACACCAGGGACCAAATCGCGAGCGCCACGAGACAAATGACCAAGACGCGCCGCCGCCCCCAGCGATCCGACATCGCAGCGACCCAACCGGCAACGACCAGCCAGATTACCGATGCGGCGAGGATTGCCCAGATGACTGCGTTTCGATCCAGGTGCAGGATCCTGGTGGTGTATGACAAGGAGTACGTAATGACAATGTATCCCATCGCGTTCGGGGCGATGAACGTCCCCGCGGCAAGTAATACTTGACGCCAGCCAACTCGGAGTACCTCGACAACCGGAACTCGACTGAGTTTTCTTGCGGCCAGTGCTCTGCGGAACTGAGGGGTTTCCGTCAGGGACAGTCTTATGGACAGTCCGATCCCCACGAGCACGGCGCTGAGCAGGAACGGGACGCGCCATCCCCACGCCAGGAAGCTCTCGGGGCTGAGAACTTCGCTTACTACGAGAAACACGATGTTGGATAGGATGACTCCGGCGGGGATTCCCATCTGTACGAAACTGCCGTAGCGGCCGCGTTTCCTCTCCGGAGCGTGCTCTACGGCGACCAGAACCGCGCCGCCCCATTCCCCTCCGACGGCCATTCCTTGAAAGAATCTGAGGACGACGAGGAGGACCGGCGCGAACACGCCGATGTGCTCATAAGTGGGCAGCAATCCTATACAAAAGGTCGCGATCCCCATGCCGACGAGTGATACGATCAGCATTGACTTTCGGCCCACTCGATCGCCGAAGTGCCCCATGAGGACGCCGCCGAGTGGACGGCCCACGAAGCCGACGCCAAAGGTGGCGAAGGCGGCGAGTGTGGCGGCCACGGGTGAGAGACCGGGGAAGAAGAGCGTTGGGAAAACGAGCGCGGAGGCCGCCGCGTAAGCGAAGAAGTCGAACCACTCCACGGTCGATCCGATGAAACATGCAATGACGATTCGGGTGACTGTGCTCCGGGGTAGCTCTGGGGAGGTGTTCATGATCAGTCCTAGAGTTAACGGTCCTGCACCGGCGGGGTTAGCCCGTCAGGGCGTCGATGGTCTCGGACGAGGTTGCGATCTCGCAGAGGACAGCGAGAGCGCTGAGGGCGTGTTCGTGCGACGCGGCGCTGTCCGCCGAGGTCGCATCGGAGACGATGACGACCCGGTAGCCCATGTCGCTGGCCGCGAGCGCGCTGGACTGGACGGTGATGTGCGTGGATACGCCGGTCAGGACGACGGTGTCGATTCCGCGCTCTTGTAGCCTGTCGTGCAGGCCGGTGTCGGTAAATGCGGAGACCCGGCCACTGTCGAGCACCACGTCGCCTTCCTGGGGGGCAAGTTCCGGCAGGATCTCAACGCCCTTTCCCCCGGCGATGAACGCCCCGGCGGGCTGGATGCCCTCGAAGAGCGGCCCATTGACGATGATGCCCGGGTATCCGGGCTGGTAGACGACCCTGGTGTAGAACACCGGGACACCCGCCTGCCTCGCCGCGGTCAGCACGCTTCTCGCATTGCCGACAACACCGGTCCGGATGACCTCGCCGGCAAACATCCCACCGAAGGCGCCCCCCTCGCTGACGATGTCGTTGATCCAGTGCAGTGCCAGCACGGCGGTCGTGTTCCGGTCGAGATTCATGACTCTGCCTTCGGCGGTAGGGGTGGAGGTGATTGAGTCGGCGTCACATCAGCAGGTGCATTTGTTGCTCGTCGGCGCCGACAAGCGCTCGCCCGTAGACCTCGTGGTTCATCTCGGGGTTGACCAGGCCGTGCCGGGTGCAGGTGTTGATGTCGCGCCACAACCGTTGCAATGAGTTCGCGAGGGCGAACGAACCGGCGCCTTGCACGTTGAGCAGCAGATCAACGGCCTCGCGCACGTTGCGTGCGGCATTGGCCACCCGCATCCGGTTCTTGGCGCTGTCCAGCGGAGACATGTCCCGCCCGGTCCGTGCCACCGCGTCGAGCTCGTCGGCCGCCGCACGGGCCTGGAGGAAAGCGCAGTCGATCAGGGTGGCGGACTGGGCGACGGCAAGCTGGGTCGTTGGTGCCTTGCTCGAGTCGGCGTAGCGGGTGTATGAGATCGACTTCCCACCTCGGGCCAGTTTGGCCAACGTCTGTTCCAGGGCCGCCTGCGCGAGGCCGAGAGCGGGCGGAAGCGCGGCCAAGGAGTAGATGCCCGCCGCGTTCTGCTGGTAGGCGTACTCGTCCTTGTGCGGTGTCGGGTACTGGTGACTCAGCGCGAGGGAGATCACGGACTGGTACTCGTCGGGGATGAAGACGTCGCACGCAACGAAGGTGTTGCTGCCGGTGCCGGCCATACCGGCGCAGTACCACGTGTCTTCCAGCGTGAGATCGGCGATCCTGACCAGACCGATCTTCAGATCAACTGGTGCGCCCCGCTCGTCGATCACCGGCCACCCGAAGATGGTCCAGGTCGAGTGCAGGCCAGCGGAGGCAAATCCCCACCTGCCGCTGAGTCGGACTCCGCCGTCAACCGGCGTGATCTCGACCGGACCCATCGGGTTGAGCTGCGCGCACAGCTTCGTGTCCGGGCCGGTGTGCCACACCGCCTGTTGTGCCTCGTCCTGCAGCGTGCCCAGGACCCAGTCGCTCTGGTTGAGGATGAAGGCGTACCAGGCCGAGGCCGAGCACCCACTACGCGCGATCTCGGCGGTGACGTCGAGGTAGGTCCGTAGGCCAACTTCGTGGCCGCCGAACCGCTTGGGCGTGAGGAGCCGCAGCATTCCCGCCTCGGTCAGCGCATCCACGCTCGCCTGAGGGAGTCGACGCTCCTGCTCAGCCTGCGCGATGTACTCCCGCAGGACCGGGTGCATCGCGGTGGCCCGCGCGACAAGCTCGGCACGCAGTGCCAGCTCCCGCGCGCTGGTCGTGTCCGCGCTGGTCGTGTGCGCACCGTCGAGCGTTGTGGACATCGTTGTCTCCCGTTTGCCGATGGTGATGCGTATCCGAAGCTCTAGAAATGGACGTGGGTTCGCCGGCCGAGGTCGGCGAGCAGCGCGGGCAGGTCAGCGATCTGTCCCGCGCCGAACAGGTAGTGGTCCGGCCGTTCCACGGCGACCTCATTGCCGGACCTGGTGAACCACTGGTCGTAGCTGGCGTCGATGTCGAGCAATGCCCCAGGGACCCGGCCCCGGGTCACATGGGCAAGGGTGACGTCGAGCGCGTTGAGTGCGGTGCGCGCCCGGGCGTCGATCAACTCGGTGGGGATCGGGTGCCGGGTGAGTACCCGCCAGCCGTCGCCGAGCACGTCATCAAGGCGCGCGCCGCGGCCGCCGTCGTGGACGCGGCCCTGGATGAAGAGCTCGCCGGCGTTCGGCGCCCCGGCGGCGAGGGTTCCGGCGACGAGGTCTCGGTCGAACGAGTGAGGCTCGGGCTCGGCGGCGAGTTCGGCGTCACGCAGGCGGGCAGCTCTGGGGTCCAGAATCGTGCACTGCTCGGCGATCTGTGCGGAGGCCTGGATGATTCCCTGCGCGTGCGGTCGGCGTTCGGTCTGGTAGTCGTCGAGCAGGGTGTGCTCGGCCCGCCCACGCAGGACCAGGTCGAGCCGCCAGTCGAGGTTGGCCACGTCGCGCAGGCCCGAGCACAGGCCCTGGCCCAGGAACGGTGGCATCACGTGCGCGGCGTCACCGGCCAACAGGATGCGGTCGCGCCGCCAGTTGTCGGCCAGCGTCGTTTCGAAGGTGTGCACCGCGTGGCGGACGAGTTCACCGCTGCCGCGGGCCAGTCCCCAGTGCTGTTCCAGCAGTTCCCAGCAGCGGTCGGTCGACTCCAGCTCCGCGAGGCTCTCGCCGGGGAGGATCATGAACTCGGTGCGGGAGTGTTCGCTGCCGTTCCACCGGGAGGCGTGTCGGGGCCGGGCGGGGTCGAGGACCTGGCGCAGCTCGCCCATGCGGGGGATCGAGACCCCGGGGTCGCGGTGCTTGATGTCGATGACGAGGTAGCTGGTGGGCGCTAACCCCAGATCGCTCGACGTGATGCCGGCGGCGCGCCGGACGAAGCTGCGGGCTCCGTCCGCGCCCACGAGATACCGGGCCGAGAACGTTTCGGTCGCGCCTGAGCGGGTCTCGCGCGCGGTGACCTCAACGCGGTCGGCGTGCTGGGTGACCGCGGTGACCTCCCGGGCCTGGTGGACCCGCACGCTCGGCATCTCCTCGACCGCCTTGTGCAGCACGTCCTCCAGATCCGGCTGGTAGAACAGGTAGCTGTGCTGCCAGCCGGTGCTCGGTGCGCCGGCCTCGATCCGCCGCAGTACCCGCCAGTCGGCATCGACCATCTCGTAGCCGTGCACCGGCGACATCAACGGTTCCAGGTCCTCGGCCACGCCCAGACCTTGGAACATTCGCATGATCTCGCCGTCGATGTGGCCGGCTCTGGCTCGCCCGTAGAGCTCGGGGTGGCGTTCGAGGACGGCCACCCGGTGGCCGCGCCGGCCCAGCGCGAGGGCGAGTGCCTGGCCGACCGGGCCGTAGCCGACGATCACCACGTCATACAGTTCCACCGTGCCCCCTCGGCTAGATGATCTGATCGGCACGCAGCTGGGCCAGCCGCTCGTCGGAGATGTCGAGCAGCTCGCGCAGCACCTCATCGGTGTGTTCGCCGACCTCCGGCCCCGGTGACCTGATCGCCCCGGGTGATCCGGACAGGCGGGGAACGACGCCGTGCATCCGAACCGAGCCCAGTTGCTTGTGTTCGACCCGGGGGATCATGTCGCGGGCCGCGACGTGGGGATCCTCGAAGAGATCCCGAACATCCATGACGGCCGCGGCCGCTACTCCCGCGTCCACCAACGTCGAGAGAGCCTCGTCACGAGTCCGGTCGGATACCCAGTCCGCGACGATGCTGTCGACTTCCTCGACGTGAGCCACGCGATCCTTGGCGGTGGCGAACCGGGGGTCTTCGATCAGCTCTGGACGTCCGATCGCGGCAAAGCACCTGCGTGCGATCTCCTGCACCGAAGCGGCGATCGCGATCCACCGGCCGTCCTTGGCCCGGTAGACGTTGCGAGGGGCGTTGACCCCGTTCCGGCTCCCCAGACGTTGCGGGAGTTCTTCGAGCTGGTCGAAGTTCGTGGCAATCGGGCCGAGCACGGAGAACAGCGGCTCAACCAGGCTGACGTCGATGAGCTGGCCGCGACCGGATCCCTGGACATCACGCCAGTACAGGGCGTTCATGATGCCGAATGCGGCGTACAGCGCGGCAACGCTGTCGGCCAGGGGGAACTGCGGAAGCAGGGGCGGTCCATCGGCCTCGCCGGTCATGGCGGCGAAGCCACTCATGGCCTCAGCGAGCGTGCCGAAGCCGGCCCGGTCCCGGTACGGACCGGTCTGGCCGAAGCCGGAGACCAGCACCACGATCAGGCGTGGGTTGATCGCCGCAAGATCGTCGTAGGTGAGCCCGTACCGCTCGGTGGTGCTGGGGCGGAAGCTCTCGATGACGACGTCACAGGTGCGCGCGAGCTCTTTGAACAGGGCGACTCCGGCAGGCTTGGCCAGGTCGAGGGACACGGAACGCTTGTTGCGTGCCATGGACGTCCAGCCCAACGCAACGCCGTCCTTGCGTGGCCCGTAGAGCCGGTAGGGATCGCCGGCGCC
>Ga0137415_10002367_pt1 | contig 18799 bp, 13 predicted proteins | sample CZODoug3_1_1_16f_FD_183082 | JGI IMG/M metagenome (GOLD analysis project Ga0137415, IMG submission 183082) | Vadose zone soil fungal communities from Angelo Coast Range Reserve, California, USA - CZODoug3_1_1_16fungal (Hybrid Assembly) | ecosystem: Environmental > Terrestrial > Soil > Vadose...
GGCGCTGTCCGTTTTCGCGGCGCGTTTGAGCTGGTCGATGCGTTCCTGGAAGCGGGGGATCTCCTTCCGTGCATGCGCCACGGACTGGTGCAGCATCTTGAAATCTAAAAGTCGCTTCCTGCGCTCCATGGCGGTCGATAGCATGGCGCGCGCGACGATGACGCGGCGTAAGTCATCGGAATCCTGTCCGGAAGCGCTGATGAACGCCGCCACTTCCCATGCGGACAACAACACACGCGTATCTTGCACCGTCACAGTCGTCATGGAGCGTCCGCGAACGGGAGGAGTCGCGATCAGTTGCTCCCAGATTTTTTCCTCGAAGCTATCCACATCCGCGGGCGCGAGGCTGGAAACCCTCTGTTCGGGAGACGGAATTGCGTCCTTCAAAGCGGTGACAGAAGCAGAAGGCGCCGCCGGTTTTGCGCCGGGATTGACGCCTTCCGGCTGCTTCGCCGATGAAATGGAAGTAGACGCTCGCCCAACCGATTCAGGCGCGATACCCAATGTTTCTTCCAGGTCCTGGCGCAGGCACATCAGCTGTTCATAGGGACGGAACTGCGAATCCTGATTGTAATCAGTCTGGAATGGAGCCTTCCATTGCTTATGAAACTGACGCAATTTTGCGATCGGCTCGCTGGCACTGAAGCCACTTCGGCGGCAATCGATGGATTTGACGCTTCGACGCTCCAATTCATTCAGCGCCGATTCGATGGCGCGGAGGTCCGCATGCAACAACCGGATGAATGTCCGCCGAAAGGTGAAATTGAAATGGCAAATGGAAACCAGCGCCACGGGATCGTAAAACATTCCGCCCGCGGCTTCTTTGACGAGCCGGCCTTGCTCCATCAAACCCTGTTCGACCAGATCACGAAGACTCCGGCACTGCTGCGCGGTTTCCAATATGCGATCAAATGGCTCGCAACATTCCAGTGATGTCGCTTCCACTTCGCCCAACACGGGCGAAAGAATTTTTGCGACGTCTGCAAATTCCATTCGCGCACCGATCAACTCCTGGGGAGCGCAAAGGACGAAATACTGCACTACGAGCAAATCAATCTTGTCTCGATCCGAAACTTCTTTTTGCGGATTCAATAGAAGGCGCTGCAGGAAAATGCGCAGACCTTCTTCGCGCGCTGCTGCGGGGGTGGCGAGAAACCGGCGGATGTGAACGGCGCGTACCTGGCGGTCCACCTCGTCGAGCCACAAGAGATCGCGCTCGCGGGCCTTTTTGTCAGGCCAGGGCTCGGCGTTCTCGACTGCAGTATACGGGGCGTTTGGCAGGTTCAGTTGGCGTGAGAGGGCAGCGTAGATTGGATACACTTCGCGAAACTCGTCCCAGGAGTTATTTGAGATGGCTCGTGGGCCCTGGTTCCGGTCTGTGCTCACCGTGATCACTGTCACCCTCGAAGGATCCAGTTGCGAACTTCCGTTGCAAATCGGGCCGCGATAGCCCGGCAGCCTTCGCTGAAGTGAAGACCGACAACGATTGCGTCAGCATCAAGTGAACCGTCGGAGTTCCTCAGATGAAATTTGTCATCCAATTCCAACGGCAGCCTCGATTCAAAAAACACCATTCTGGAAGTCCCGTATTCAATTTCTGTTTTTTCTTCCAGACCCTGGCCCTTCCCTCTGGGCACGACCACGCAGATACGGATTCGCATGGGTGTGGCCCCGGGAAATAGCTCCACCAGTCGTCGCAGGCCTGATTTTTCCTGAACGAGTGGTTCCGGATTTTCTACATGCCGCGTCATTTGAACCATCGGGCGAACCCTCGGGCCGTTTGCGGCCGCGCGTCGTCGCGATTCACTTTTTCAACGGTGATACATGAATGTACGCAATGAGTAGTGCAAGAGGACGGCCAAAGGTCTAAAAGGAGCGATGGACAACTAAGCCTTTAGTTTTCTTATGGTTTGCGAGGGCGTCGCGCTATTACTTTTATGCAAATCTCACTTTGCAACGCGGTGTCTCACTCGCGAAGTGATTCTTGAGTGTTTTTCGCTGACAAAGAAGTCGGCGGATGGAGAGGTTTTTCAACTTTTCTCAACCGGGAACCTTCTCAGTGGGCGCATTTGAGGGAATCTGGTAACGCTTGAGTTTGCGATAAAGCGTTGCGCGGCTGATCCCCAGAAGCTCGCCTGCCTTTGCCTTATTGCCACTCACTTTGTCAAACACACGCTGGATGGTCAACCGCTCGAGTTCTTCGAGCGCAACAGTAGAAAACTGGTCATCTGCAGCGGCGTCCGCTGGCTGGGATTTGGCGTGGAAGTTGCCGCCAAGCAGCGCCGGAGCCAAATCGCTTTCATCAATCAGCTTGCGGTCACCCAAGGTCAGCGCCCGATTGATGCAGTTTTCCAACTCGCGAACGTTGCCGGGCCAATCATATTGCATCAGCAATTTCATCGCAGCCGACGTGAATTTAACGTTCTCGCCTTCCGCCTGGCGATCCAGAAAACATTGCACCAGCATGGGAATGTCCGAACGTCGTTCGCGCAACGGAGGAATATGAATGGAAACAACATTCAGGCGGAAGAACAGGTCCTTCCGGAAAGTGCCCTCGCGAAACGCGGCCTCCAGATTGCGATTGGTAGCGGCAACAACGCGGACTTCAATGCTGATATTTTCATTGCTTCCGACGGGCCGTACTTCTCTCTCTTGCAAAACGCGCAGCAATTTGGCCTGCAATTCGAGCGGCAATTCTCCGATTTCATCCAGAAAAATCGTCCCGCCGTCAGCCGCCTGAAAAAGTCCCATCCTGGACTTGGCGGCGCCCGTAAAGGCGCCTTTCGCGTAACCAAACAGGTCGCTTTCCATCAATGTCGGAACCAGCGCTCCGCAATCGACGGCCACAAAGGGTCGCTGCGCAAACGCCCCCCGATAATGAATTGCGCGCGCAACGAGTTCCTTTCCTGTTCCACTCTCTCCGCAAATCAAGACGGGCGTCCACGTATCCTTCAGCCGTCCGATCATCCGCAGAACCTCACGGATATTCGCTGATTCGCCGATGATTCCGTCCAGCTGCTGATCGGTTTCGACCCGCTCTCGCAGGACTTTATTCTCCTGCACCAGGCGGATTTTTTCTTCCATCCGGCGAAGCAGCATCCGGAGTTCTTCCACCCGGAACGGCTTCTGAATGTAATCATAGGCGCCGGATTTCATCGCTTCCACAGCCGACTCGATGGACCCATGCCCCGTCATAATGACAACTTCGGTACTGGGGAGCCGGGATTTGATCTGCCGCAGCAATTCCGCGCCGGAAAGATTCGGCAATCGAAGGTCCGCGATAACAATGTCAGGCATCGTCGCCGGGATCTGCGCCAGCACGGCTTCGGCGCTCTCCGCCTCCGAGCAGAGATAACCAAGACCGCCGCCCACCGTCATGCAAAGGCGACGAATAGTTTGCTCATCATCCACGACGAGAAGTCGGATTCGTGCGTCTTCCTTTGTCATCTGCGAACTCCCAAGAAAAACTCGCTTCTAACCGCCGACAGATCTCACACCTCAAGTCAGTCCGGGCTTACGTCATGAATCAATTTCCGCCGAATTGGCTTGCTTCCGGAGAGACGCGGCCGGCAACCGGATCAAGAAGGTGCACCCTTCGCCGCCGGCGTTGTTCTGGCAGAGAATCTCACCCATATGCGCGTTGACAATTCCGTAGCAGATACTGAGCCCCAGCCCAGTTCCCTTTCCCACAGGCTTGGTTGTGAAAAAGGGCTCGAAAATGCGGTCAGGATTTGAAATCCCGGGACCATTGTCGCGAAAATAAATTTCCACGTACTCAGACTGCGCTCGCGTCTCGACTTCAATTCTGCCGGGCCGCGAAATCGTTTCGATGGCGTCAAAAGAATTGTTGAGCAGGTTCAGAAACACTTGTTGAAGCTGGTGCGGGTCGGCAACGACGACCGGAAGATTTTCCGCGAGGCGTTCCACAATTTCTACATCGCGATTCGCTAATCCATACGACCGCAGCGTCAGGGTTTGCCTGATAATCAGGTTCACTTCCACAGGCTCGCGCTGCGGAGGCACTTCCCTTGCAAACCGCAACATATTTTGAACAATCACCCTGGTGCGCTCGGCCTCCTGAAGTATTAAGTCCAGTTCCTCGCGGGCAGATTCCGGAAGCTCCGGACTCTCCAGAAGCAGATCGGTGAAGCCGATGATTGCCGATAACGGATTATTTACTTCATGCGCCACGCCCGACACCAGTTGCCCAAGTGCGGCCATTTTCTCGGTATGCGCGAGCTTGGCTTGAAGGATCGCCGCCTCAGTCACATCCGTCATCACGACCACAACGCTGTTGGCATCTCCACGCTCTTCGCGCATCGAGCTGAGGTGCACGACGAATCGCGCCACGCTCCCGTTGCGCCGCAAAAAAGGCAATTCGAGCCTGCGAACCGCGCCTGTATCCAGAACGCTCTTTAGCGCCTCTTGAAAAACAGGGCGATGCGAAGTGTGAATCAATCTTTTGAGGGGGAGACCCAGGAGCGCGTCCGCCGAATATCCAATTTCCGTTGCGCGGTGGTTTATATAGCTGATCTGTCCGGACGCATCCAATACAAGAATAATATTTTGCGTATGATTCAAGATGCTCTGGTTAAAGTCATGTTCTCGCCGCAACGCCGCTCGCGACGCTTTCTGGTCGGTGACGTCGAGAATCAGCCCGCGATACTGAACCAGCGATCCCCTGGGTTCGCGAACCGCAGCGACGTGAAGAAGCGCTTCGAGAAAATTTCCATCCTTCTTTCGCAACGTCGCCTCATGATTACGAAGAGAATCCACTTTAGACAACTCTTCGAGCAACGGCCCGCGTTGCGACGCCTGCGGAACGAGGTCTTCAAACAAGTTCGTTTGCAGAAGCTCCTGCTGACTTCCGTATCCAAGCATTCGCGCCAGCGCCGGATTCGCTCCAATCATTTTTCCGCCAGGGCTGCAGAAAAATGCACCTTCTTGAATACTGTCAAACAGGTCGCGGTAGCGCCGCTCGGCCTCGAGGCGCTCACGAATGTTAACGAGCACGTGAATGGTCTGCGCGTCCGCATCCACCTCCTGTGTCAACCGAGTCGTGGAAACCAGATAGCTGCAGTCTGCAAAAATTTCGATCGGCCCTTCAAAGACCTCCTGCTGATCCGAGCAAAGGGGGCAAATTCCGGCGTTCTTGCGAGGGTTGATTCCCAGGACTTCCCCAATCGGGCGCCCAACGAGCCTGGACGGATGATCTCCAACTCGCATTGCAAGTGCCTGGTTTATGCGCACGATATTGCCCATCGCATCGTGAGCGACGATCGCGTCAGGTATGGCGTCGATTACCCGGACCCACTGCTGCCTCGAGCGGTAAACCTGGTCAAAGAGATGGGCGTTGTCGAGCAAACCCGCAAAAAAGGTACCCAATAGAGTCAACTGTTCGAGCCGCTGCTCATCCGCCCGAAGATTCGGGTCTCTCCAAAACAGTAAAGCCGCGCCTCGCGACTCACCATGACACACGAATGGAATCGCGACTGCAGAATGAGCGCTATCATGCTGTAAGCGAACAACTTCAGTCACATTTGAGTGGCGGGAAGTCGCTTTCCCAGTCGACTGCGCCAACTCTAACCACTCGACTAGCGTCGCGGGAGGAGGCTCCCCAGGCTTTCCCCATGGCTGCCATCCCATGGTCTCCCCGACGATCCATCCGGTTTGACGGGAAAATAGAGAGCAACAGACCCCGCTTGCGCCGAAATGGTCTCCGGCAGCCTGGCAGAAGAGTTTGAACAAACCACCCTGGCTCAGTCCATGCGACTCGATCGCCAACTGGACGAGCAGAGTCTCAAACGTTGGGGTTGCCGATTCGACAGTTCCGGTAGCGAGGTGTGTGGCACACATGCGTGTTCGGATGTGCGGAGCAACAGTCTCAATTCTTATCTTGATACTGTTTCAAATTAGGACTTAGGGGTGCCGCTGTCAATGAACCGAGAGACCTACGATGGTGAATCAATCACCTCTATCTCATCGCAGGATCGCAATCTGAGACGAAATCCGCGTTCCGCTCTTAGTCTTGAGACTACTAATTACCTTTCAAGTAACTTGCGATAGGAACTTGCCTCGACATAAGGCATTTTTCCTCATGGAGATACAGCCAAAAAGGCTCAGGAGAGTAACGTTCATAACCGAGACCGTGATGCTGGTACGAATCGTGCATTAAAGGTATGAGGATGTGGTGTGAACTCATATCGAGGAGACTTATGTTTCGCACAAATGGGGTTAAGTTCGGGATTAAGTTCTTTATTGCGACAATGGTTTTGTCGTCCGCAGGGCTTCTGTACATCCCCGTCCCGGGTCGCGCGCAGGATAACGCTTCCGGAGAGGTTAAGGACCACGGCGGGCGAAAGATTAAAACTTCGGTCAAACCGGACTATCCACAGATAGCCCGCCAAATGCGCGTCACGGGAACCGTCCGGCTGGAAGCTACAGTGGCAGCCGACGGCAAAGTGCGCGACACCAAGGTCATCGGCGGAAGCCCCCTGTTGGTCCAGGAGGCGGTCACTGCAGTGAAAAAATGGAAGTATGAAGAGGCCACAAAAGAGAGTGTGGAGAACGTCGAAGTTGTCTTCCAGTGATTTTCTGGGCCAACTGTGCTCGCGTTCGGGCGTTTGAAGAATTGAGAGGCGACTGGATATGACCATCAGCAGGAAGCTTTATATCGGATTTGGTTCCATTCTGGGAATCCTGGTGCTGCTGTCATTGGTCAGCTTTACCACGAGCCAGCGCGAGCACAGTGCCAGAAATACGGGGGCATCCTCGCTTCAGAGCATTCAAATCATCGAAAAGATTCGCTACCAGGTAATGGAGAACGGCCTTGACCTGCGCAATTACCTGCTGAGCGGCGATCCTCGCGAAGAAGCGGCCGAGGCAAATGGCGTAAGGACACTCGCTAATCTGCTCCGCGAGGCCCAGAGCAAGTCCAGCGATGACCGATTGAAGGAAACCTATTCCGCCATCGAAGCGAATCAACAGAGTTGGGAAGAGGATTTCTCCAAGCCCCTGATCGCCAAGCGCCACCAGGTGGATGCCGGTCAAACCACCGTTTCGGATCTCCAAATCGTCTATCTGCAACGTTCCGCGAACAATTGGGTGGAGAAGAGCGTAAAGGAAATGGACGACGCCGAGCGCGGCATTCAAAAAGCGCTGGAAGAATCGAACGCATCCGCGAATAGTTCCGCGACGTACAGCACCATGGCTCTCACGCTGGGCACAATCATCGGCGTTTTCCTCGGCATGATCGTTGCCTATCGAACCTCGCTTTCCATTACTCAACCGCTTGCGGCGTTGATTGGCATCACGCGTGAAATCGCCGAAACCGGAGACCTGGACCAAAAAATCGAGATTCACAGAGACGACGAGATTGGTTCCCTGGCGGACCATTACCGCAACATGATGCTTCACCTGAAGGAAATGGCAAGCGTCTCCTCGGCAATTGCCGAAGGGCGATTGAACGTCACGGTCCGGCCGCGATCATCGCGCGACACCATGGCGAACGCCTTTTTACAAATGATTCGCGGGCTTCGTGACCTGGCCATGAAAGTCAGGGACAGCGCCACGGGGGTTGCGTCGGGATCCAGCCAAATGGCCGCCGCGTCGACCGAATCGGCAAAGGTCAGCGTGGAAGCGGCGTCGGCTATCGACGAAGTCACCAGCACGATGCATGAAATGAGTATCAACGTGCAGAACGTCGTCAAGAGCACGCAGATGCAGACTTCAAGCGTTGCCGAAACGTCGGCCTCCATCGATCAGATGGTGGCGTCCATTCAGCGAGTCGCGGACACCGCGCGGACTCTTGTGGAGATCAGCCAGCGTTCCCGCGAAGAGGTCCACACCGGCATTGAGACCATGGAGAAAGCCACCACGGGACTCACGCGCACCAGCTCGGCCATTCGATCCTCATCTGAAATTATCGATATCCTCGGACGGCGCGCCGATGAAATCGGCAAGATCATCGAAGTGATCGACGATCTCGCCGAGCAAACCAACCTGCTGGCACTGAATGCCGCCATCGAAGCTGCCCGGGCCGGCGAGCATGGCCTTGGCTTTGCCGTCGTCGCTGAGGAAGTGCGAAAGCTTGCCGAAAAATCCACTCAATCCACAAAGGAAATTTCCGATTTAATTGAGGGCATTCAGAAGGAAGCGCGCGAAGCCGTCGAAAACATGGAAAAGAGCACGGCAATGGTCCAGCAGGGGCTTGAGCTGGGTGGCGACTTGAACTCCGCACTCAAAAAGATCTCCGATGTCGTTTCAGAGGTCTACAAATACGCCCAGCAGATCGGTGGCGCAACAAACGAACAGTCCGCCGGCTCTTCTCAAATCGCAAAAGCCACTTCCAGACTTACCGAGATCACCCAGGAAATTAACTCCACCATCGAGGAACAAGCGACCGGCGCTCAGTCGGTGGTCCGTGCCATGGAAAAGATGCGCGAAGTCGTCCAACAAGCCACATCAAGTTCTTCGCAACTTGCGGCCATGGCCGAGCACTCCTCCAAACTCTCCCGCAGGCTGATCGAGGCGGCGGATCTATTCGTTCTCGAGGATCAGAGCAGACCTGCTTCCCGACGGTATTCCTCCGAGGAAGAACGCGGATCCTCGGATCAATTACATCCTGAATTGGCGCGGGTCTAAGCCGTGAGCCGCGTTATAGACAAGCATCTGCAGATTGTCGGTCTGCGAATCGGCCGGGAGACTCTGGGACTTCCCATTTCCCTGGTGCGGGAAATTGTGCGCGTTCCTGAAATCACACCTGTCCCGAACGCGCCTCCCCATATCGAAGGCGTGATCAATCTGCGCGGAAAAATCATTGCGGTCATCGACCTGGGAAAAAGATTCGGTGAAGCAGCTATCGAGCGCAACTCAAAAAGCAGAATTGTCGTCGTCGAAATGGAAGAGCGGCTGGTAGGCCTGCTGGTGAATTCCGCATCGGAAGTTTTGAGGCTTTCTCCGTCAGATATAGAGGCTCCCCAGAACGTTTTTCCGGACGAAGATATGAATTATGTGACCGGAGTCGGCAAGTTGAAGGATCGTTTGATTATCCTTCTCGACCTGAGCAGGATTTTGCAACGCGCCGAACTGCATCGATTGAACCAGGTCACTGAACTTGCCGGCGCGATGACAGATGCCGGAACATCCCGGAAGCATTAGCCCTGATTGGCGTTCCAATATCGGAGAGCCATGTCCACAACCACACTACTCACGTCCATACCCCTGACCGAGGCGGAGTTGAAGCTTTTACAGACCCTCGTATACCAGGAATGCGGCATGTTTTTTGATGAGCGCCGAGTTCACTTCCTGCGCGACCGCGTGCAGCGGCGTCTAAAGGCTTGCCAAATAGATACCTTCTACGGGTACTACCGGCTCCTGACGAGCCGTGAAGGAAAAAGTGAACTGATCGCGTTGCTCGAAAACCTGACTGTGAATGAAACAAGTTTCTTTCGGGCCAAGCCACAGCTCGAACTGTTCCAGAAAACAATCCTTGAGGAAATATTGCATCGGAAACAGGCGCGCCGCGATTGGAGCTTGCGCGTCTGGAGTGCGGGCTGCTCGACGGGACAAGAACCTTACAGCCTGGCCATGCTCATCTGCGACGCCCTCGCATACTATTATCTGCGAAACCCGCTGCCGATTGAGATGCCTTCGCCTAAGCCCATGGTGCCGCCGCCCTGGAAGGTCGAAGTTCTCGCCAGCGACATGAGTTATTCCGGCCTCGTCACCGCGCAACAGGGCTTGTACAACGAGGCGCATATGGAACCCGTGGACTACACCTGCCGCCTTCGCTATTTCGACCGGGTGGCCGACAAATATGTCGTGAAGCCGTCGCTCAAGAGCCTCGTGCAATTCGATTTTCACAATCTGAAAGCTGATTTCCTGCCCCGCCGCAACGACATCATCTTCTGCCGGAACGTCATGATCTATTTCGATGAGCCCGAGCAAAAACGCCTGATCGAAAAGTTTTATCATTGCTTGAATCCGGAAGGATATTTGTTTGTTGGTCATGCCGAGAGCCTGTTCGGCTTGAGCAATAAGTTCCGCATGGTTCATCTGAACAATGCAACCACCTATCAACGCATCGAGGTGGCCGGTTGAACTTTTTCTCCGATGAACGCGCCGCCGAACTTCGCGAACTCTTTTTTGAGAGTGCGCAGGATCTGCTGCAGGAGCTGAATGAAGCGGGAATCCTTCTCGAGAACAATTGGAGCAATTCCGATGCGCTGGCCCGCGTCCGTCGCGCCATGCACACGCTTAAGGGCGATTCCGCGGCATGTGGATTCCGGCAGCTCAGTGAGCTGGCACATGAACTCGAGGACTTGCTGACGCCTGCCCTGGTAGCCGAGCGTGGCGAGGCTGTCGCCGAGATCGTTCTCTCTGCTGCCGATAGTTTTCACGCAATGCTGGGATCCTATCGGGGGAATTTGCAGCCGCCTGACATCACCGAACTGAAAGCGCACATCCGTAAACTTGTCCAAAATCCAGAGTTGAGCCCGGCGGCTCAACCCGCGCATTCCCGTCCGGTTTGGACTCACAAAGAAAAGACTTGCATTGCTGACGCGCTGCGCGCCAATGTAACTGTCTATCAGATTACTCTGCACATTGACCCGTCCACGCAAATGCCGGCGGCTGCATTGCAGCTGATCCATTCCGCGCTGGAGCAATGCGGGACCCTCCTCGCGCAGTCTCCTGCCAGCGGAGCGCCATTGCAAAATCTGGCAGCGGTTCAAGCCGCCCTGGCAAGCTCACGTCCCGCTGATTGGATTCGGACGCGATGCAACATTCCCGGCATCGTTTCGAGCCTCTCCATGGACGCGCTGAAAGCGACTGGAGACGAACCTCGTGATGCGCTACAGATTCTGCTCGAGGCCGAGACTGTAGCGGAATCTTCCCTCATAGCCTCTATTGATAGCGGACACTCGGAGTCTCCTGGTGAAGACGCTGCAGGCTCTCCCGGCGCCCCGGGAGGAATCCTGGGTTCGAGCGAGGCCTGGCTGCGCGTCGAAACAGGGCGCATTGACACGGTCATGAATCTGATCGGCGAATTGATTATCGGCAAATCGATGTTGCATCGGGCGATCGCCGAGTTCGACCAGAAGTTCCCCAAAGATTCTTTGCGGAACCGGCTGGGCGACGCGCTCTCGTTTCAATCGCGCGTTTTGGGAGAACTGCAGAAATCAGTCATGAAAATCCGCATGGTCCCGGTCGAGCAACTTTTCCGGCGGCTGCCGCGGATCGTCCGCGACGTCGCCAAAGTACGCAAGAAGGAAATCGCCGTGGAAATGGCCGGTCAAAATACGGATCTCGACAAGAGCGTGCTCGACACGCTGGCCGAACCGCTGGCCCATCTCGTCCGCAACGCCGCCGATCATGGTATCGAAACTCCTGAAGACCGGCTGGCGCAGGGAAAGTCAGCGCGCGGGACAATACGGCTCGATGCCTATCATCATGGCAATCAAGTGGTGATTGAAATTTCCGACGATGGCCGCGGAATCGGCCACGAAAAACTTTTGAGGAAGGCGATTCAGTCGGGCCTGGTGTCCGAGAAAGATGCTCGTGGGCTGTCCCGAGACGAAATTCTCAACTTGATATTTCAACCCGGCCTGACAACCGCCGACGAAGTCAGCGAGATTTCGGGCCGTGGCGTGGGCATGGACGTCGTAAAGAACGTGATGGAACGATTGAAGGGTAAGGTCATCGTCGAAAGCGATCCGGGCCGGGGAACAACTTTTCAGCTCGTGGTGCCTCTGACGTTGGCAAGCATCCAGGCGCTGATGTTCCGCGTGGACAAGCAGCACTATGCGGTGCCTCTGGATTCCGTTTTGGAGATTGCGCGAACGAACGACAGTGAAATTCACGAAATCGATGGGCGCGAGGTTCTTCGGCTGCGCGACCAGGTTTTGAGCGTTGTGCGGCTGGACCAACTGATTGTAGGAGTCGGTCCTGCCGCCCCGCGAAAGACGCGCCACTTCGTCGTGACCATCGGAGCGGGCAGCCGCAAGTTCGGGCTGATCGTCGATGGCTTGATCGGCGAAGAAGAGCTGGTCATGAAGGCATTCGAGGACCGCCTTGTGGCATCCGATCTCGTGAGTGGCGCATCGATCCTCGGCGACGGAACCGTCGTCTTGATTCTGAATGTTCCTTCCGTCGTTTCGCACCTGACGCGAAAGCATGTCCTCGAGGTGTCCGCATGAGGAAACCCGTTCGCGTTCTGGTCGTGGACGATTCCGCGCTGATGCGGAAACTGATTCCCCAAATGCTGCAGCGCGATGCGTCCATTGAGGTCATAGGGACCGCGATGGACGGCCTGCTGGGCATAAAGAAAATTGCGGAACTGCGCCCTGATGTTGTGACGCTCGATCTCGACATGCCGCGCATGGACGGCCTCGAAATGCTGCGCCGCATCGTCGGGCGATACCATATCCCAGTCATCGTCGTCAGTAGCCACAATGAAGCGGGCGTATATTCGGCTTTGAAGGCTCTGGCCCTGGGAGCTTTTGATTTTGTTGCCAAGCCTGATGCCTCAATGACGGGCGGGCTGGAGCAAATTGCCCGTGAATTGTCAGTAAAAATTAAAGTGGCGGCCATTTCCGGGCCCCCGAAGCTGACGTTCAATGCTCCACCGCCAACGCACCGCGCGTCAAAATCCAAACCCACAGGCACATTGCCGACGCGTTCCATCGCCATTGGAGTTTCGACAGGCGGACCAAACGCTCTGCACTACATCTGCTCGCAACTTCCGGCTGACTTCGCGGGCTGCCTTCTCATTGTGCAGCACATGCCCGAAGGATTTACCGGCATGTTTGCGCGGCGCCTCGACGATTGTTCGTCAATCAATGTAGTCGAAGCGCGATCGGGTGATCTTCTGGCGCCTGGACGCGCTTTCATCTGCCCCGGCAACCGCCATATGAAAGTACGGCGCGTGCCGCAGGGAGACATGATCGTGCTGGTGGATCGGGCTCCGGTGAATGGCCATCGGCCTTCCGTCGACGTCCTATTTCATTCTGTAGCCAAGGAGTTCGGAAATGAAGGCGCAGCCGTCCTGATGACCGGAATGGGTGACGACGGCGCCGACGGTATGCGCGCAGTACACACGGCGGGCGGCGTGACCATCGCGCAAAGTATGGATTCTTGCGTCGTGGACAGCATGCCTCGCGCGGCGATTGAAGCGGGCGCTGCCGGCCGGATCGTTCCGCTCGACGCGCTTCCCAGCGTTTTACAGACATTGTCCTCGAACGACCGCTCTCGGGCCCACGCCGAAGCGGCAGATTTGGAAACACCCCGCGGAGCACGACGATGAACCGCCATGGGGGAGGAGAAAATCATGGAGTTTAAGCCTCTGACCTGCGAAAACCAACCCAAGGTCCGCTTTCTTGTGGTGGACGACTCTGTCTTTGCACGCAAGAATCTGTGCAAGATGGTGCAAGCCTTCGGCGGAGAAATCGCGGGCGAAGCCGGTGACGGCGTCGCCGCCATCGCCGAATATGCCAGCACTCACCCGGACATCGTATTGATGGACATCACCATGCCGAAGATGGAAGGCATCGAGGCGGTGGAGCGCATCGTTCACGATCATCCACAGGCGCGTATCGTCATGGTTTCCTCCGTCGGATACCAGGACAATATTTTGTCCGCATTACAAAAAGGCGCGCGCCATTTCGTTCAGAAACCCGTGAAGCCCGAAGCCCTCTACGAAATCATTCGCTACGTATTAAACGACAAAGCCGTCGAAACGCCGGCTACAGCAGGAGTCATCCAATCATGAAAATGGAACTCATCCAGCCGTTTATTAATTCTCTTGACGCCGTGATTGCGGAAACGATGGGCTGCTCCGCTGAAATCGCGGACGTCACCATGGAAGAAGGAAATTATCAGCGCACGGGTGTCGCTGCTCTCGTCGGCATCACCGGCGAGATTGAAGGGCGCGTCATTCTGGACATGGACACTGCGGCCGCGCACCAGGCGGCTGGCGAACTTACCGGTGGCACCGTCGAACGGGTAGAAGAAGCCGCTCGCGAGACCGTCTGCGAACTCACCAACATGGTGATCGGCAATGCCGTAACCGAACTGAACAACATAGGTTTCAAATTCAGGGTTCATCCGCCTGAAATTTACGACTGGAGCAGCGAGTTGCTTGGTTCGCGAGACACCGAGGCCGTTGTACTGCGATTTGTGACACCCAAAGGCGCCGTATACCTCAATATAGCTGTCCGCTACAGACAGCGCCGCGCCAGTGAACGCACCGCCAAGGGTGTGCTTTGCCCTTGAGCGGCCTCCTCAAGCTCCACAAGTTGCATTCCGCGCACGCTGTTGCACAAGTAGATCTGATCGGCGCGCTTTAAATCATCAAAAGTAAGTGCTTCTGTTCGTGCGCCGGGATGTTCTCGCAGAAATTGTGCTCGGTACGTGCCTGGCAAAAGTCCGCACTCCACCGGCGGTGTCCGCCAGATGCCATCCTTCACAATGAATACGTTGTGGATCGCTCCCTCGGTTAATTCCCCGCGCTCGTTGAAGAATAGCGCGTCATCGCATTCCGCGCTCACCGCAGCCGCCCATTCTCTGTCGTATACATGTCGATGCGTTGTCTTGTGATAGAGAAAATAATCTCTCGAAGAAACTTGTGCGCTGGAAATTCTCACTCGCCCAAAACGATGCGGGCTGAATTCGCGGTGTTCGATCTGTAAGCTACCGTCACGCGTTGAGGTAATTCGCACTCGCTGCGGCGCGCTGCTCAGCCCACGGGCGATGTCAGCGAGCACGCCGCGAATTCTATGCTCGTCAAATTTAAATCCAAAATACACTGCCGAAGACTTCATCCGCTCGATGTGCTCGTCCACAAGACGATATTCGCCGTCCCAGAGCAGCGTTTCCAGCAGTTGAAATTCCGGTACACTACGCGTCAGGAAGGCCGCCTTCCATTCGCACTCTTCCCATTCTTCGGAGGGATCGGAGTCATACGTGATCCCGCTACCCACTCCCATGATTCCTTCGTCTTCTTGGACGACGATCGTGCGGATCGGCACGCTGAAATGGGCCTGGCCGGGTGCCAGATAACCGATTGCTCCCGTGTATACGCCCCGCGCGGAAGTTTCGAGGCGCGCAATATATTGCATCGCCCGGATTTTTGGCGCGCCGGTCACCGACCCTGAAGGGAACAGCGCGCGAACAATATCTTCCAACGTGCAAACATCGCCCAACTCGCCTTCGATGGTCGAGGTCATTTGCCACAACGAAGCAAAGCGTTCAACTTCAAACAGTCGCGTCGCCTTCACAGTTCCAGTTCTGCAGATACGCGAGAGATCGTTGCGCATCAAGTCGACGATCATTACGTTTTCGGCGCGATTTTTTTCGCTGGCAGCCAATTCCCTGCCGCGCTGCTCATCATCTTCCAGCATCAACCCTCGTGGGGCCGTTCCTTTCATTGGCTTCACGGTGATGCGGGCGTTTTCAATGTGAAAAAATAGTTCCGGCGAAAGAGAGACGATCTGTTGCTCGCCAGTGTTGATAAAAGCAGCGTACGGAACGGGATGCCGGCGGCACAAATCAAGGAAGAGTCGCCAGGCGCTACTCTTTAATTGGAAACGCACAGGATGTGTGAAATTGATTTGATAGACTTCTCCCGCCGCGATTAGCTCACGAATCTCATTCAACTTGTTGGAATATTGATCGCGGAGAATCGTCGCCGCGAGATTTTCAATGTGATTTACCTGCTCGGAGGCGGGAAAAACAATATCGTCGAATACCGAAACATTTTCATACAGGCCGAACCAGAGCAGGTTGCCGGTCTGCTTTGAAAGCAAAGGTCGCAACAGCGGCTCAAATGCGTACCCCGCTTCGTAGCGCAACAGTCCGGCGGCTTCTCCTCCTGCCGACACGTGCTTTCCAATTCCTCGCAAGGAATCCGTGAGCGCGCCCGCGTCGTTTATGGCAATTATTTCCCTGGGACTTTCATAAAGCCGCCAAGCTGTTCCCGTGCGTATGAGCGCAAAGCCAGGTTCTCGCGCGTTTTGATCCAGCGCGGTTACGTCAAGACTTTGGGTGTTCGTGGAGACGATCATGCTGACGATTTTTATTCCTTTGGCAAATGGCCAATTCTCATGTGCCGTTGATCAGTTTCGCTTCACCGAGATTTGGTCACGAACTTTTTCCGGCGTTCTCGCGGGCATCCGTTTTTCGCCTAATGCTTTTTGCAACCACTTCAGCCAGATCCAGTATTTCGATGTCGTCGCGTTTCGCGTGGTTCGCGGCGTCGCGAATCATGATTGGACAATACGGGCACGCGACAACTACCGTCGACGCCCCCGTTTCCGCCAGCTGCGCAAATCGAAGTTGGTTCACCCGGCCTTTATCCTGGCCCCGCGAATCGTCCGCAATGAATAGTTGTGCGCCGCCTGCTCCGCAGCATTGCGTGTTCGCACCGTGATGCGCGGTTTCCCTGATCGTCAATCCCGTCGCGCGAAGAATTTCCCGAGGCTCCTCGGTGATCTCGCGGCCGCGCGCCAGATAACAGGGGTCATGAAAAGTGGCCGTAGTAGCCGAAGTTTCAACCGAAAGCCGAGGCAGCAGTTGCGCGATCAATTCTGAATGATGGAGGACCCGAGTACCCAGTTTCTGGTATTCCGCAATCTGGCGGTAATCCTTATCCAGCATCATTGTGCAGTGCGGGTCGCACGAGACGATGTTCTTTACTCGCGCGCTCCCAAACGTTTCGATGAGTTTTTCGGAAAGTTGGAGAAAGAGATATTCATTTCCGGCACGCCGCGCAGGCTCACCGCAACAAGTTTCGCGCGGCAGCACTCCCCAGGAAACTCCGGACGCATCCAGAATCTGTTTCATCGCCAAGGCGACCGCCTGGCCATGCGGATCGAAACTCAATCCGCAGCCGAGCCAGAACAGCCATTCCTGTTTTCCGTCGAAAATCGGAAATTGATTCGCGTCGATCAGTTTTTGCCGCGCATCCTGGGCAATGCCCCACGGATTGTGCGGGGCGCGTTCCATGGTCGTAAACAGCTGAACAACTTTCTCGTTCGTGACGCGGCCCTCGCTTACGAGTCCCCGGCGCAGGTCGAGAATTTTTCTTCCCACATGTTCGATTCCGACCGGACACACGTACTCGCACGCGCCGCAGGATAAACATTGGAAGAGATCTACTTCCGAAACAAACGCTTTGTTCTCCGCTTTTTCTTCCGGGGTTCCCGCAACAAGATCTCCACCCGTGAGAAGACCTCTTTGCAGATCGAGAATGACCTCTTTGGGGTTCAGCGTTTCCCCCGCAAGATTTGCGGGGCAAAACTGCGTGCAGCGGCCGCACTCGACGCAGGCATTCATATCCAGAATGTCTTTTGCGTCAAAATCCTTAAAGTGAATGATTCCCAGGTCTTCGCCTTCTTCGCGAAGCGGGCGAATCGCGCTGGTCGTCTCCGAACGCAAAAATATTGTGACGGGAGATAACAACAGGTGCAGGTGCTTCGATTGGGGAATCACAACCAGAATTGAAAAAAAAGAAATCGTGTGCAGCCACCAATTTACCTTCCAGGCCGCGCTGTCAACGGGAAAGACGCGCCATCCCAGAAGATAAGTCACCATGAGCGCGGTAATAAGAAAGGCCACCAGACCTGAAGTAGGGGAAAGTTTTCCGAGCGCCTTGGGCCTCAACACAAATCGGCGGAAGGAAAGTCCAACGATGCCAACGATTACGGCGAATGCCCAGACGGCGGCAAACGTTCCATACCAGCTGTGCATGGGTTCCGCATTTTCAAATCCCACCAAGCCCATCTTGAGATGTTCCGCGCTCACCCATGCGAAAGCCAGAAATCCCCACACCACCAGGGCGTGGAGAATTCCTACAACGGGCCGGTCACGCACCACGCGATACTGCAGGATCACTTCCACAAACACGCGCCACAACCGCTTCGGGATATTGTCAAGCTGAACGTCCCAACGCCTGGTGAGAATAGAAGAAAGCCGTCGGTTTATCGTTGCCAGAAAAAGCCAAACGCTCCCAACACAGAGCGCGCAAAATGCCGCCCTGGAAAAACCCCCGAACGGACGAACCACTCCGAATAAAATAGCGGCCGTCGCCATCATCCAGTATTTTTCGTTCATCCTGCTCAAACGGAAGCTCATCCGCGCCGTTTGCTCCAGTCCTTCTACATTCTTCCAAAATATATTTAACTGCTAAGCATACATGAACCGGAGACGATAGTTGAATTCCACGTGCAACTCGACCACGATATTTCCAAATCCGTTGTATCCACGCGAAGACAAGCGTACGATGTGCGCAAGCCACCAATCAAAAAGGAGTGAACTTAAATGCAGCCTGACAAATTCATGCTGAAACTTGTGGTCGTGAGTATTCTCGCCGCCGGATTTCCGCTTCTGGCGCAGGAACCGAAACCCACGTGCAATCACTGTTCGGCCACGTATATCCCCAAGGGCGAGCTGGATGCCTATACGAAGCGGGCTATCGAGAACAAACTCGTCGATCAGCAAGTTCGCTCCGTGGATCTCGGGAAGGCGCAAGTAGGCATCGGCATGGTCACCCGTGGGAAGCTGAACCTAGGCTCGACCAGTGGAGATGCGGTGGCCGAGCACGAGCAGATCAGCGAGGTCTATTACATTATCGAGGGTTCCGCGACACTGCTGACAGGCCCAGACCTGGTGGATGTGAAGCAGAGGCCGAGTACGCTAAAAACCGTCCGGGAACAGAACGGGCCCGGCTTCGGCGCGACGTCGATCAAGAACCCAGTGACCCACGAACTCAAGGCTGGCGACATGATCATCATTCCAGCAGGGA
>Ga0137415_10002368_pt1 | contig 18796 bp, 16 predicted proteins | sample CZODoug3_1_1_16f_FD_183082 | JGI IMG/M metagenome (GOLD analysis project Ga0137415, IMG submission 183082) | Vadose zone soil fungal communities from Angelo Coast Range Reserve, California, USA - CZODoug3_1_1_16fungal (Hybrid Assembly) | ecosystem: Environmental > Terrestrial > Soil > Vadose...
GATCTTGGGATCCTGCCGGGGGTTACCCTCAAGGTCCTAGCCCATCGTCCCCGCGGCTACCGGGTTGAAATAGATAGGCGCCGCATGACGCTCCCGCGGGCGCTATGTAAAGCCATCTACGTCCAGTAGCGCCAGGTCACGACATTCCCCCTGGCCTCTTCGCGCTTCCGACCGCTAGGTGCTCCGATCCCCGAACGCAGCGCTGTGCAAACTGACATGACGTCATGCCCGCCCTGAGCGCTCCGGCCTAGGCAACAGGTAAAGAAAGGCATTCCGGCGGGGCCCGCCGATCAACCCACCCAGCACCCTACCCGGGCTTGACTGCACCCGATTGAATTTCGTATTATCTAAAAGAACTTCGTATCGTGCAAATAGAGTGGGCTTAATGCCGCAAGTGACGTCTGATCATCCGGCCTAGCGGGAACTAGTCCACAGGGAGACGCAACCAGTGTCACCCGCTGACACCGAGTTTAGTAAGGGACCGACCGGAATTGGCGAGGGCAAGATGGCACGCTCGTACGCACTAGCGGATGTCGCGGCACCTCCGCACCCCGCCATTCAGCTTGCCGCACGCGAGGCCATCCTCGGCAAGCGCCGCGGGTGGCGCGCCCTGCTGCCCTTCCTGGGCCCTGCTTTCATTGCCTCGATCGCCTACATTGATCCCGGGAACTTCGCCACGAACATCGCCGGCGGGGCTCAATTCGGTTACGCGCTCCTTTGGGTCATCCTGCTGGCGAACCTGATGGCGATGCTAATCCAAGGGCTCGCCGCGAAATTGGGGATTGCGACCGGGATGAACCTCGCCGAGATGTGCCGTGCCCGCTACCCCCGGTGGCTGTGCTACGTGTTTTGGGTCACCCAGGAGGGCACGGCGATGGCCACCGACCTCGCCGAGTTCCTGGGAGCCGCCATCGGGATCAACCTGCTCTTTGGCATCCCGATGTTCGGCGCGGCCCTGATCACTGGCGTGGGCGTCTTCTTGATCCTCACGCTGCAGGGGAAAGGGTTCCGGGGGCTCGAGGTATTCATCGGCGGGTGCGCGGGCGTGATCGCACTCTGTTACATCGTCGAGACGGTGTTGGCCAGGCCTGATTGGGGGCAGGTCGCGTACCATAGCGTGGTCCCCAGCCTCCCCGGCAGCGACGCCGTCCTCCTGGCGGTGGGCATCATCGGCGCGACGGTGATGCCGCATGTGATCTACCTACACTCCGCCCTCACCCAAGGCCGCGTCGTGCCGGGGAGCGAGAACGAAGCTCAACGGGTGTTTGCCTTCGAAAAGATCGACGTCATCATCGCCATGGCAGTCGCTGGATTGGTGAACATGGCGATGCTGTATATGTCCGCGAAGGTCTTCCATTTCACCGGGCACACCGACATCGCTGAAATCAACACGGCGTACCAGACGCTGACGCCGCTCCTTGGCAAAGCAGCGGCCGTGGTGTTTGGGATCGCCCTTGTCACGTCCGGGATCTCGAGTTCACACGTCGGCACGATGGCGGGTCAAGTGGTGATGCAGGGGTTCGTGAATTTCCGGACCCCAATCTGGTTGCGGCGGATCGCCACGATGGTACCGGCGTTGGTGGCGATCTACTTAGGCCTGGAGCCGACCAGAACGCTGGTGATTAGCCAAGTCGTCCTCAGCTTCACGCTGCCGATCCCGATCATCACGCTGATTCTGTTCACCAGCAACCCGGCGATCATGGGCAAGATGGTCAACCATCGGTTGACGACGGCTCTCGCCGGGGGGTGTGCGGCGATCATTTTGCTGTTGAACGTCGTGCTGCTATATCAGACTTTTGGCGGTACCCTCCCCCTCTAGACCGCACGTCACGGAAGCGCTTCTGAGGAACTGGCGTCCACCAGTACCCCGACGGCGTGATCGTCGGTGAGCACATAGAGGCTGCGCCACCAGTGCTCCCCGTCCTGCCCGCCTTCGACGGGCTGTTAGCCCCGAGCACAAGGCGCGGTTGTTTTGCTAAAGTGGGGACAGTCGGATAGTGTTTTGTCGAACTATCTGACCCACCTGATCCCGAATCCCGATGAGCCTAGAAGAATACCGGCGAAAGCGTCGGTTCGCACAGACCCCGGAGCCTAAAGGGCGTCCCGCAGCCCGCGGGTCCAAAGCGCCGCGCTTTGTCGTACAAGAGCACCATGCGACTCGCCTCCACTGGGACTTCCGTTTGGAGATGGGGGGAGTTCTGAAATCCTGGGCCGTGCCCAAAGGCCCTACGTTTGACCCTGACGAGAAGCGGCTCGCCGTCCCCGTCGAGGATCACCCCCTGGACTACATGGAGTTTGAAGGGGGGATCCCCAAGGGCAACTACGGCGGCGGCACGGTCATGGTGTGGGATCTCGGGACGTACGAGGTCCTCGAGGGCGACCCTCAGCAGGCCTACGACAAAGGAAAATTGACCCTCATCCTCCACGGGACGAAACTCCACGGCGAGTTTCACCTCGTACGCACCAAAATGGGCGGCCAAGTCCAATGGTTAATGTTCAAGAAACGCGACAGCGACGCGGTCCCGGGCTGGAAGCTCCCCGATCCCTCCGTCTCGGTAAAAACCGGACGGACGATCGCGCAGATCGCTGCCGAGGGGCAGTCCCAGTGGACGTCCGGAAAGCGCAGTGATCGCACGCGGCAGACGCCGTCCGCCCCGACGCGCCAAGCGTCCCCTCGTCCCGGTCGGAGGTTGAAAGCGCTCCACCTCGACAAAGTCGGGACCGATCCCTACCCGCAGGATCTCAAGCCGATGTTGGCGACCCTGGTCGATGCGCCATTTGACGATCCGCAATGGCTGTTCGAAATCAAATGGGATGGCATGCGCGCGGTGGCGTACGTGCGCGCCGAAGGACCCAAGCGCGAGGTGACGCTGCGAAGTCGCGGCGGCATGGTCCTCAACGCGCGCTTTCCTGAGGTCGTCGAGGCGTTGTACGCGCAGCAGCTGCCCGATGCGGTGCTAGACGGGGAGATCGTCGCCCTCGACGATCAGGGCCGGGCGCAATTTCAGCTTCTGCAGGGACGCCTGCAGGAAACAAACGGGGCCCACCCCGGACGGACCCCGCAAATCGCCTACTACGTCTTCGATGTTCTGTATCTCAACGGCCATAGGTTAACGGACTGGCCTCTGGATCGGCGGCGAAAGAGTCTGGCTGCCCTGCTGCGTCCCACGCAGGTGCTGCGGGTATCCGACGCAGTGATGGGAACCGGCCGCGTCTTCTACGAAGCGGCCCAGGCACATGGGGTGGAGGGGATCGTCGCCAAGCGTGCCGACAGCCGTTACGAAACCGGTGAACGGACCCGCACCTGGTTAAAAATTAAAGTCAATCAGCGTCTGGACGCCGTGGTGGGCGGATTCACCCAGGGTCGAGGTGCCCGCGCGAAGACCTTCGGCGCGCTCGTCCTCGGAGCGTATGATGCGGAGGGCCAGTTGCAGTACATCGGCAACTGCGGCAGTGGGTTCACCGATGCCGAGCTGAAGCGGTTGATGCCTCTGCTGACCGCACGCGCCGAGGCCGCGTGTCCGTTTGTCACCGTCCCGCCAACCAACGACGTGATCACCTGGGTGCGGCCCGAACTCGTCGTCGACGTCGAGTATGCTAACTGGACGGACGATGGCCTCCTGCGGGCTCCAGTTTTCAAGGGGGTGCGCGTCGACAAAGTCGCGCGCGAGGTGCACCTGGAGCGTCCCCAGCCGCGTGCACCGGAACCCCCGCCCCGCCCGAACGTAGTGCCCCGTACGCCTGTGAAGACAGGCAATCCACAACCCGACAATTCGCGGGCCTCGGCTGACCTGGCGGAGAAGGCCGGGGAGGTTGAGTTCACAAACCTCGACAAAGTCTTCTGGCCTGAAAAGGGCTACACGAAGGGCGATCTCATCCGCTACTACCTCGAGATCGCCCCACACATCCTCCCCCACATCAGCGACCGACCGGTCACCCTGCGCCGGTTTCCCAATGGCATCGCGGGGGAAAGCTTCTACCAGAAGGATCATCCCGACGCGCCTCCGTTTGTGCACGTCGTCCGCATTTGGACCGACAGTGAGAAGCACACGATGGCCGCCCCGGTGTGCAACAACCTCCCTACGTTGTTGTGGCTGGCCCAGCTCGCCGACATCGAGATCCACACCTGGTTCAGTCGCATCACTCCCCTTCGACGGGCCGACCGGGCGGGAAATGCCGGGGTAGACTTCGCCTCCTCCGAGCGGGCGCTAGGCGCTAGCGTGCTTAACCGCCCAGACTTTGTAGCGTTCGACATTGATCCCTACTTGTTTCCCGACAACAAGCTCCCGCAGCGCAAAGGGGAGAAAGACCCCGACTACTCGCGCCGGGGCTTCGAGGCCGCGGTCGCGGCGGCGCGGCTGTTGCGCGGCGTGCTGACGCGTCTGAAACTCGACAGCTTCGTCAAGACGTCGGGCAAGACGGGCCTCCACGTTTTTGTGCCGATTGTGCGCCGGTACACGTTCGAGCAGACCCACGCCTTTGCCAAAACGGTCACGCAGCATTTGGAAAGCCTGTCTCCGAAGACGATCACGACCGCGTGGGCGGCGGAGCAGCGGGTCGGGAAAGTATTCCTCGACTACAATCAAAACAGGCGCGGGGCCACGCTCGCCAGCGCCTTCAGCGTACGGCCTACCCCCGAGGCGGGTGTGTCGTTCCCGATCTCCTGGAAGGAATTAGAAGGAGGACTGGACCCTCTTAAGTTCACGCTGAAGACCGTACCGAGCCTGATGCGCAAGCGCAAGGATCCGTGGCGGGACGTGCTGGCCAAACCTCAGTTGCTCGAAAAGCACCTGTAACTGGAGCCGCGGGACTCTAGAAGCTTGGCTCCGTTGTTGCCGCGCGGTGGTGCAGCGCTTCGGCCAGCTGACGTAGATGGGGTCGTGCGGCTGTGACGGCCCGGGCCCGGTGGCTGATGCGGTTCTTTACTGCTGGAGGGAGCTGCGCCATCGTCTTCCCATATGCGGGGACGATGAAGATGGGATCATAGCCGAAGCCATGCGCCCCGCGGGGCGCCGTGGCCAACTCCCCCTCGCACGTGCCTTCGAAGGTGCGCACCGTCCCGTCCGATGTCGCTACTGCGACCACGGCTCGATACCGTGCGGTCCGCGCGGGCGACGCGACACCAGCGACCATTTTGAGGATCCGTGCATTGCGCTGGGCATCCGACGCCCCGTCCCCCAGAAACCGACGGGACTGCGGACCGGGCGCCCCCTGAAGCGCGTCGATCTCAATACCCGAGTCGTCGGCAATGGTCACCCGCTTCGTCAGGCGGGCGACGGTCAGCGCCTTGCTGATGGCATTCTCTGTGTATGTGAGTCCGTCTTCGGAGAGGTCGGCAATTTGGGGAAACGCGTCCAATGCGTAGACGCGCAGGGGCAAATCCCGCACTAACTCCAAAATCTCGCGGACTTTCGCAGGATTGTGCGTCGCCAGCACCACCTCCAAGACATCCGGAGATGGCGCAGACGAGCGTGCCGTCCCACGCCGACTGCGGCGGGGGGGACGCGCGGACTTCGGGCGCGCCTTGCGGGCCGCTCGGGCCACAGGATCAATGCTCCTCTCTGATTTTTTCCGCCGCGTTAGAGGGGAAGTTTACCGCGTGACGACTGTGATAATGTCGGCGAGCGCTTGCTTCTGTTGAGCAATCAACTGACGCACGCCATGCTCCGCTAAGCCCAGGAGCTGTTGCATCTCCTCCCGGGAGAACGGCATCCCTTCCGCCGTCCCTTGCACTTCGACGATCCGAGCCCCCTCGGTGAGGACAACGTTCATATCGACGCGGGCACGGGAATCTTCGGCAAACGTGAGGTCGAGCACCGCCTGGCCCTCGACAAACCCAACACTCGTCGCCGCGAGAAACTCCCGCAGCGGCCACACGGTCAGCGCGCCGGTCGACCGCAACACGTGCAGCGCGTCAACGAGAGCCACAAACGCTCCGGTAATCGCGGCCGTCCGCGTTCCCCCGTCGGCCTGGATCACATCGCAGTCGATCCAGATGGTCCGCTCGCCGAGTTTCTCCAGATCCACCGCCGCCCGAAGCGACCGGCCCACTAGCCGCTGGATCTCCTGCACCCTGCCCCCCGGCCGGCCCACGTCGCGGGGATTGCGTTCTTGCGTGGCGCGGGGAAGCATGCCGTACTCCGCGCTGATCCACCCTTGCCCAGCGCCTCGAAGCCACGGAGGCACGCGCTCCTCAAGGCTCGCGGAGCACACCACCCGCGTGTCGCCTAACTCCAGCAGCGCTGATCCCTCGGCATACTTGAGGTAGCGTCGAGTGATCTTCAGGGGTCGCAACTCGTCCGGGCGGCGACCGTCAGGCCGGGGCATGCACACTCACACCTCGTAGGCGAGGCCTTCTTCGACCAGCGCCACGTTGGCGAACTCCTTCGCGGCCGCAGCGTGGGTCTCCTGGAGTGCATACCGGGGGGTGAAGAAGTGGGTCAACAACAGCCGCTTCACATTGGCACGGCGCGCGGTCGCACCAGCCATGGTGCCGGTCAGGTGCCCGAGGGAGCCCGCCAGATGGGCATCGGCTTCCATGAGCGTGGATTCGCACAAAAAGAGCTCGCATTCAGCCGCGAGCCGGTCTAAGGCCTCGCACGGCCCTGAGTCACCACTGTATACGAGCCGGCGACCGCCGGCGGCGACTTGGACCGCGTGGCACGGCAGCGGGTGCGCGGTGAGTGCGAACCGCAGCCGCACCCCGCGGACGGTTCCGGCCCCGTCCTCCAATGGATGAAAGGTAAATCCGGAGGTGAACTCCTGCCGCGACTCCGCTTTGGGCAGACAGGCGGCCAGATAACCTCCCGCACCGGCCGGGGCAAACAAGGGCAGCGGAGCGGCGGGAGGATTCGGCAGCCGGCCAAAGGCGAGCTCATTGCGCAGCGGATAGATGTCCGTGAAGTGGTCAGGATGCAGATGCGTCAGCACCACGGCGTCGAGGTCGAACGCGGTTGCGCTGCGATGCAAGCTCGCCACAACCCCGGATCCGCAGTCAAGCAGAATGCGGACGCCGTCGGCTTCCACCAAATATCCGGGACACGCCCCGCCGGCGGGAGGATACGGACTCCACTTGCCTAGCACCGTCAGCTTCATGCCCGCGCACTCCTGCCGACCCGCCCCGCACGCCCGTGGTCCGGGTGCGGGAGGTCATCAGCGCGTTGGGAGATCAGGGGGCACCCTGGGGGATCGGGTAGACCGCCAAGAAACGCATGATCGCGCGGTGGACGGCTTCGGCAATCTCCTGCCGGAATTCCTGATCGCGCAGGCGCGCCTCATCGTCGGCATGGGAAATGTACGCGGTCTCGACCAGCACTGAGGGCACGTCGTTGTCGCGCAGGACAATGAAGTTCGCGGTGCGGATGCCGCGGCTGGGAATACTAAGCACTGCCCCCAGTTCGTCCTGAATCATCTGCGCAAGCGCCAGGCTCTGGGGAGTGAGATAGTAGGTTTCCGTCCCATTCACTGCCGCGCGGGTCGACGCGTTGGCGTGGATACTCACATACACGGTGGCTCCCCCCTCCCGCGCCATCCGTGTTCGATCGTCCAGTTCGACCGTCGCATCACTGTCTCGAATCATCAGGACGCGGACGCCGTCTTGACTCAAGAGGTCCCGCACACGTTGGGCGACATCCAACACGACCTCCGCCTCACGCAACCCGGTGGGACCGATGGCTCCGGGATCACGGCCGCCGTGCCCGGCGTCGAGGGCAACTGTGTGCCCCTGCGCGGACCCCGTGGTCAGGTCCACGAGCAAATGGCCCGCGGACCGGCTGACCACATAGTTGAGCTTCCGTTTCAGCGTGACGACCACGCGGGTCACAGGGGGTGTGGCGGTAAACTGGGCCGCGCGGACGGCGACCACGGAGGTTCCATTGACGGACACATCTTGCTTGACAGGCACAAAAACGGCGCCGATCAAATCGATCGCCAGCCGGTCGGGAAACTTGAACTCCCGGATCTTGAATTCCATCGGACCGGTGGTCTCCAGGGCCAGCCGGCCTGCCGATCCATCCTCCTGGAACGACACGCCCATGATCTTAACCGCTCCCGCGCCTGGGGCCACGGGAGTGGCTTGTGGAACACTGGGCTGTGCTACATCCGCGGGACCTGGGCCCTGTTGCCGTACTTCGAGGGTGACGAGGTAGCTGTTGGGGGCCGTGGCGACCTGAATTTCCACGGGCTGCTGGAGGTCAAAGACGACCCGCGAGATGTACGGTTTGGACTGAAACTGCCCCGTTCGGATGCGTATGACACCTGCCTCGTTTACGGGATACTCCCGGCCGCTCAGGCGCAGCGCAGCATTAAGGAAATCCACGACCAACCGGTCGGGGTTCCGCAACACGTGGGTTTCCACTTGGAGTGGCCCGGTCGCTTCCACGCCCACACGCAGCACACCGTCGACGATCTGCGGCGTGATCGCCGTGATCTGCGAACTCACAAAGACGGCCCCCTCCGCTTCGTCAAACTTCGCCCATGCCCCGAGCAGAGCGAAGACAGCTTGGACAGGGATAAACACGTGCGATCCGATTTGCGCGGGGGCAGCAGGAAGCCGAGCGGTCTTTCCGTTGACAAGCGCGATCGTATCGTTCAATCGCAGCTGCACCGTGGTCCGCAGGCGATTGGTAACCACGATGGTTTGGGTGGTTTCGTAAAAAGCACTAACGGCTCCCATCGGGTCGAATAACCCGGGCATGGGAGCCAGGACCTGGCCGTTGAGCACAACGGCAGGAGCGACAAGGGGGACGTCCACGCCGTTGACGACCACCCGTGGACCGGCAGTCTGACCAACCGCGGGACCCGCCATCATCCCTGAGGTCATTACCGCCAGCAGGGCGGCTGCGACGACTTTCATTCCCTACCTCACAAAGCGTCCACCACCTGCCGTTCCCACGGAGGAACTTCCCTATACCACCTCTCCCGACCCGACCCGTTTCGTGTCGCTATTCAGTTCTCCTGCGCAGGGGTGATGCAGATGTCGAAAGGAAGCGCTAGGGTGCGCAGCGCGCTGCGCTCGCGCCGCCACGCCCCGCATACACCTGGAGGCTGCCCGTGAAAGTGGATGCCCAGATCATGTATGGCACCCTGGATGAGGTCCCACATCTCGTACAGGCGGCGGAAGCCTGGGGCCTGGATGCGGTCTGGTTCAGCGAGACCGCCCATGATCCGTTCCTCGCCGCCGCGCTGGCCGCTCAGTCCACCTCCCGCATCGGCATCGGGACTGGGATTGCCCTGGCCTTTACCCGCAGCCCCACCCTGCTCGCTTATCTTGCTTGGGATCTCGCTGCGCTCTCGAAGGGACGGTTCATGCTGGGGTTGGGCACGCAGGTCAGAGCGCACATCGTGCGGCGTTTTGGCATGCCCTGGACGCCGCCGGCTCCGCGCCTGCGCACCACAGTCCAGGCGGTGCGTGCTGTGTGGGACGCGTGGCGCCATGGGGCGCCGCTAGACTTCCGCGGTCCGGATATGATCCTCAGTTTGATGACCCCTTTCTTTGCCCCACCCCCGCAGCCGCATGCCATCCCGATCCTCACGGCGGGAGTCAATCCCCCGCTGTGCCGTGTTGCCGGAGAAGTCGCAGACGGCTTTCACGTGCATCCCTTTCACACTCCGGCGTACTTGCGCGATGTGACCCTGCCGGCTATTGCGCGCGGGCGCGAGAAAGCCCAGAGAACATCCGGGCGCTTCGAAATCGTGGTTAGCGCCCTCACGGTCGTGGAAGGAACGGAGCTGTCCGCGGACGCGGCGAGGCGAGCGCTCGCGTTCTATGCGAGTACGCCGTCATACCGCGGCGTCCTTGCTCATCACGGATGGGAGGACCTCGGGCAGCGTCTCAGCATCCTCGCCTCGCGTGGGCGGTGGGCAGAGATGAGCCCACTGATCACCGATGATGTCTTACACGAGTTTGCCGTCGTCGCAGCACCCGACGAGTTCGGAAGCAAACTTCGGGAGCGCTATCGCGGGCTCGCGGATCGCATCAGCATCTATGAGCCGTTTGCGCCCACTCAGGCGGCGCTGTATCGGACCCTCATCGGCGCCTTCAGGACCTAGCAAAGGACACCCCGACGTCGAATAAATGATCTCGCACAGATGAAGCACTCACGGAGGTGTATGCACAATGGGTGACCTTGAACGGTACATCGTGGAGGAATGGGCGGAGGACTTTCACGGCGGTCGGCTCAACCGCCGTGAGTTCTTGCGCCGTGTGGCCTTGCTAGCCGGCGGGAGCGCAGTGGCCCTCCCGGTCCTCCGGGAACTGGGCGTCCTGACCACGCCGGAGGAGGTGGCATCTGCCAGCTCGTCAGCCCCGGTGGTCACCGCGCAAGCGGGTGGCGTTACGGTGCCACCGGATGATCCCGCGCTCGTGGCCGGAGCGGTGACGTTTCCCATGGGCCCGGTAACCATCCAGGCGTACCAGGCGAGGCCGAAGTCCACAGATCCCGCCCCCGGAGTCATCGTGATCCACGAGAACCGCGGATTGCTCGAACACTTCAAAGACGTCTGCCGACGACTGGCCAAGCTGGGCTATGCGGCGCTGGCGGTTGATCTGGCCTCCGCGGAGGGAGGCACAGCGAAGTACTCCGATCTGGCCGAAGTCACCGCGATCCTCGGCAAAACGCCGCCGGACCAGCTCGTCGCGATGTTGAATGCGGGCGTCACTTACCTACAAGGACAGCCTACGGTGCGCAAGGACCGCATCGGCGCGGTCGGGTTCTGCTTCGGCGGGGGGATGACCTGGCGGCTGGCGACGCGCAACTCGGCGATCCGCGCGGCCGTCCCCTTCTATGGTCCCAACCCTCCGTTGGAGGATGTCTCGCAAATTAAGGCGGCGATCCTCGCCATCTACGGCGAGCTGGACAGTCGGATCGACGCCGGAATTCCTGCCATCCGCGAGGCCATGAAGAAAACAGGCATGCCCTTTGAGGTTGTCATCTACCCGGGAGCCGATCACGCGTTCTTCAATGACACCGGGCAACGGTACCACGCGCCGTCAGCACTCGACGCATGGCGTCGCGCAGTGGCGTGGTTTGATCGTTACCTGAAAGGATCGTGATCTCGAAGACCTTCAAGTAGCTGCCTGTCGTGGGGCAGCAGGCGTGGGGTCTTTGCGCTCTGCCGCGCGGAATCTGGCAACTTGGATAGTATTTACCCATGCGCACAAATGCTACTCAAGACCTTCCGGACTGCGGCGTGGGCGGGGCCCGCGACTTACGGCAGTAACAGGACCTTTCCGGTGGCCTGGCGGCTTTGCAAATAACGCTGTGCCTCTGCCGCTTGCGCGAGGGGAAAGCGGCGGTCGATCCGCACACGCAGGACGCCCGATTGCACCCAGGACAGCACATCAGTCGCTCGGCCGAGGAGCTCCTCGCGTGTGTGGGTATAGTGCACGATAGTTGGCCGCGTCAAAAAGAGCGACCCCTTGCGGTTGAGGATCTGGGGATCCTGAGGGGGCACCGGGCCACTGGATTGCCCGTAGAGTACCATCGTGCCGCGCAACGCAAGGCAGTTGAGACTCTTCTCGAACGTGTCCTTGCCCACGGAGTCGTACACGACCTGGACGCCGCGCCCGCCTGTTAACCGCTTCGCCTCCGCGTCCACCTCGGCGGGGGGATAGACGATGGCCTCGTTCGCACCCAGCGACCGCGCTAGTTCCGCTTTGGCATCGGAAGACACTGCAGCGATGATACGCGCACCCCGCCGGCGTGCCATCTGGACCAGGAGGTGTCCGACGCCGCCGGCTGCGGCATAGACCAGAGCCGTATCAGTTGGTTTGAGCGGATAGGTATCGTGCACGAGGTAGTGCGCGGTCATCCCCTGTAACATCGCCGCCACGGCGGTCGCCGCGTCGAGCCCTGGCGGGATCGGGATCAATTGCCACGTGGGCACGATGGCGTACTGCGCGTAACTTCCCACGACGTTGGAATAGACGACACGATCGCCGGGTCGGACGTCGGTGACACCCGGACCCACCGCATCCACGACTCCCGCCCCCTCCTGGCCCGGAATTCCGGGGAGCTGAATCCCGTATTGCCCTAGGCGCTGATAGACGTCGGCAAAGTTCACCCCACAGACCTCTAACCGGACGCGTGCCTGTCCCGATCCCGGCTCGGGGGTGGGGACGTCTTCGATCTGCAGCACCTCGGGGCCCCCGAACTGGTGAATCCTGACCGCTTTCATCGAGTTCCTCCCTGATGTGACACCATCATGGCTCGGGGTCAATTCCCACCTCCGACCCTGTTCCCCTGCGGGGTATTCCCCCTGCGCACTGGGGGATTCTTTGGATTGGAGGCCACCAAGTGGGGAGGAATGATGGACAGGAGAGTCATGCGGGTGAAGTTGCCAGAAGCCCGCCAGGGGCTGGTGAGCTTCCGATGACGACACAGGATGCGGTCATCCGTCGCCGGGTGGAGTTCGATGTCGTGCTGGACGCGTGGCCGGACGGCGCGCAGGGAAAGGCACTCCACTCTCTCGTCGCCAGCGGCGATGTCGCCGCAGTCCGCCTCTCCCATGGCTTCATAGGGCTCACCATCGTCTCTGCTCAGATGCTCCTGTATCTAGACGCGGGGCAACTCAAGGTCAGGCAGGTGCTCCCGGCAGCGGGCGGGCGTGTGCGCAGGTACCAGGGTACCGGTAACCCGGTCGGACCGGCTTGAGGACTCCCGCCTCAGGCCCGCAGTATCTGGTGCCACTTCACTGAACCCACGTCCGGTCGACACGAGAGAAGCCTCGTGGCTAAGGTTCGGGTCGTGCTCGCAACATGCCGCAAGAGTCACGTAACCGATACCACCTACCCTCCCCACACGACAAGACAACGGCAGGCGTGGCACCAGTCTTGCTGCATAACGAGAATGAAGGGGCTGAACTCCCTGGGCAGTGGGTACGTTGTAGGCAGTGAAAGGCGTCGACCCGCAGGGCTAGGCCCACGGGGCCGTTGGAGAGAGGTGATCGGCCATGGAACTCTGGCGTTGTCCACGCTGTGGCACGGTTGTTACGCTGGAGCCACGCTTCGGGCAGATCGTGGGCGTGTACGATCTCTGCACGGAAGGCACCGACGCCCGAGCCGGCCGAGGCCCCACGCGCATGGAACCCGTTGTCCAAGCACTCGAGGGAACCTCAGACGTTCGCCAACCCGAACTCGTCAACGCCCGCACCTAGCAGGCGCAGTCGTATGTCCTGCTCGTAGCTCGCGCAAGGCCGTAGCTCCAATCGCGCCCGACCCTCGCGGAGTACCCGCTTTTCCGTAATCCTATCCAAACCTGAATTGGAGCTGTCTTTCCGAGAACGTCGAGGAGTGGAGATGTCTTCAGCAACCCCTAGGGCCGAAGCCCCAAGAAAGGGTACGGAGAAGCGCGTCTGCTGACCGACGACAGGCAAGCCCCGCGCTTTCGAGGGGGCCACACGTATGGGTGTTAAAAGCTAAATTAGGTGCGGACGTGGTGCAGAGACGCTGTACCAGGCGGGGCGATCAGGGTGCTTTCGGCAACGAGAGCGAGGAATTCCGCAGACTCCGCGTAAGCTCCGCGCTTTCTCAACGCCAGCCCGAATTCGCGAGCCATCCGCAAGGCCTTCCCGTTCATTCCACGTTCCCGGAAAGTGGTCATCGCGCGCCGCACACCGTCGACGGCTCCCGCGACCTCGCCGCGGGCTAGACGGACGTGGCTCAGCACAATCTGCGCCTCGGCGGCCTCCACCACGTCTCCCGTCCGCTGCGTCTCGGCCAGGGCTTCGCCGACAAAGTGGTCAGCCTCCGCGAGTTCTCCGAGGGTAAAGTGGACACGGCCGATTTCGGTGAGAATCTTCGCCCGGTCAAGGGGTCGTTGCAACCGTTCCATCACACGCAGCGCATGGTGGAAGTGATGCAGGGCTTCCTTAGGCAGACCTTGCTCGTATTCGACTTGACCTAGATTGTGGAGCACCCGCATCAAATCGGTTAACTCTTCTGCGGACTCAAACAAGTCCTTGGCCTTCACGAGGAACTCACGCGCCTGGTCGAGCGAACCCATTTTGCGATTCATCCACCCTAGCCCCCACACGGCGCGGCCAGCCAGAATGGGATCGTTCTTGGCGGCTTGCGACTGCACCGCCTCCTGGTACCGGCGAAGAGCAGGCTCTGGCTTGTCCAGCGACCCCAGAGCAGTCCCCAGTTCGATCAGGGTGTGAATGCGTATGGGATCGCGACCCGCGCGTGCCGACCGGAGCACAGCAAGGGCCTTCTCATACAGGGGGACGGCCTTGGCATATTCTCTCTGTCGGAGCATTTGTCGTCCCTGCAGGAACAGAGTCCTGCCAAGACGCCAGTAGTCCTTCTCGCGCTCACACACGGCCAGAACAGACGCGAGCGTGGCCGATGCATGCCCGAAGTCCCCCTGCTCGATCGCCATCTCAGCCGTCTGTACTTGAATCTCGCGGGCGGCCTCTGCCAGCCCGTACTTGCCCGCCATGAAAGTGATCGCTTCAAGGAGCTTGGCCGCGGTCGGGTAATCGCGTTGGAGGACCGCCTGGCGGCTTAGCGTCAGCAAGCTCTCGGCGGCCAGGTCGGGGATATGCCCATCCTGGCCCAGGAGCGCGTCCACTGACGTTCCCAAGCGGCGGGCGAAGAGGACAAGAGTATCAACCGACGGACGAGTCCGCTCTCGCTCCACCAGGCTAATAAAACTCTTCGAAAGCTTGCCCCCTCCCAGCTGTTGCTGGGTGAGGCCCCGGGACTGACGGAGCTGACGGATTCTGGAACCAAGCGACATGACTCAAACCTCCGGTTTTACACGTTACGCATTATTGCCCCGGGACAACGAGGCAAGCATACCAAAACTTGTCTGTAGCAAGCAAGGTGCCAGGGGGACACGGGGTGTTTCGGCACCTTGCTGCCTTTTGCCTTCCTAGCTACCCGGCCCGATATCTCCTGCGATGTGAATCGTCGGCGGGAGGGCACTTCCGGGCCCGATATCCCCCGCAACACGGGTAGCTATGGAACCACTTAGACCAATCGACCATGCGAGCACTGCAAGAATCGCCAATAGTCTCATGTTTCCCCTCCATTTGGGTAAGAGAATGGGTTGCTTTGGTCCCCGTGCCCCCTGACGTGCTTCGTTGTGTTTGGTACTGTCCTCCTCGCTTTTTGGTCTTAGTATAGATTTACGCCAAATGTGTGACACTACTGTATCTTCCACTACGTGGTAACCCGTAGGGGGTGATCCCATTCGCGGCAATGGGCGCGCGGAAATGGCGGCGGAAAATGCTCAGGTGTTGTGGAGAACCCTTAGGGGCATTTCGGATACCGTGTCGGCGTGTTGAACAGAGGACCTAAGAGGAGCGATCAGACTCGCAGGATCTTACTTCAGCGGAGAGATGCTCGAGGCAGCAACCGAAGATGAGGTGCGCGAATGATGGGAGACGTCCCGCCTCACGCCTTTGAGGGGCGTTCGGACCAACTTCGGACAGAGGGCGTGAGCTGGACCGACCCCATCCAGGGAAGGCCTATTAACCTCCACTCAGCCCCAACTTTAAGACGGGAGTCACACCACCGGCGTAGAGGACTTCGTCTGGCACGTGGTCACATGAGCAGTATCAGTGGGGACAGACTTTCACACACCTCGCGCGGCATCCGACGGAGGGGACGGGGGAAGGCACTGGACTCGTGCGAGGGAGACCGCCTGCGCCGGATCAGTCGGACCAAGTCGCGGGTTTGCGATCCCAGCGGTGGCGGCGCAGCTCGGCCATCACGCCCGCCGGCAAAGACGTCCCAGTACTCGCGCCAGTATTGGCTGGAACGTGGCCCGTTTTGCGCATTCCGGGGATAACCGTCGACACGGTCGCGTTTTGAAGAATAAATCGCAGAGCAAGCTCCGGTAACGTCATCCCCTCCGGGACGATTTGTTTGACCGCATCCACACGTCGCAATGTGTGGAACAGGTTGTCCCGAGTGAAGTAGTGGTTGCGCCAGTCCCCCTGCGGCCATCGAGAGTCTTTGGTGAGCGCCCCTGTTAACGACCCTTCGTCAAAGGGCACCCGGGCAATGACCGCAATGTTGAGATCACGACACACGGGGAAAAGCTCGTCTTCAGGATTCTGGTCGAAGATATTGTAGATGACTTGGACGGCGTCGATCAGACCCGTTTTCAAGGCAGCGATCCCGTTGGCCGGCTCCCAGCGGTTGAGGCTGAGGCCCCACGCCCGCACCAGCCCTTCGTCCTTCAGTCGGCGCATCTCCGTTTGCCACCGCTCATCCCCCGCCCACGCATCGTGCCAGACGTGGAACTGCATTAAGTCGATGACCCGCACCCCCAGGTTTTTCAGACTGCGTTCCGTGTACGCGCGGATATGCGAGGGCGGGAATGTCTCGTCCAGTGGATCGCGGGCTCGTGCGGGCCATCGCAGATTCATGGGAGGGATCTTGGTCGCTGTGTACAGTCTGGCTCCGGGATTCGCATGCAGCAACTGGCCCAAGAGATGCTCGCTATGGCCCTGGCCATAGGCCCACGCGGTATCGAAGAAGGTCACGCCTTCGTCCACAGCCTTTTGAAGAGATCGCATCGATTCGTCATCATCGGAGCCGGTCCAGTCTCCCATCCCCCACATCCCGTAGCCGATCTCGCTCACTTCCCAGCCCGTACGCCCGAACGTCCGATACTTCATGAATTCCTCCATGAAACGTCTTATCGGTGCAGCACGAGAGACGACGCCGCCATTGTGAACGCCGTTATCTCTGCCAATCCTACAATTCTCCTCAAGCCAGACCGCCCCCCGCTGCGCGGGCGTCTGAAGCCCCGGATAAAGGGGGTATGGTTCTGGAAGGAGGGGATAGGTGTGTCCGGATTCCTCGCGCTTGTGCTCGCCGTACTCTCTAGCGCCCTGACCGCCTATGGGGCGCACCGCACTTCGCTCGCGCACTTCCATGTGCTGGGTGCCATCCCGGTCGGTGCATTGCTGATGGGGACAGGTGCTGCTCTTGGCGTGGCCATGGCAATCCGGCTCACAGCAGCCTACGATACCGCAAATTTTCGCATCTTTGCCCAGATGGGCGGCATGGCCGCATATGCAGGCGCCGTGTTGCTCGACTACGTCCAGTACCAGCTTCATCTGGGCAGTCGGGTTGCGACGACCCCCGATGTCCTCCATGTGATCAACTATGCGAAGCTGCTCATTGAAGACGGGGGCCAGGCGATTGCCGCTCAGCTGCCCGCTAGCGTAGCTCTTCCCCTGCCCGCACTGCTCGGGGGTGGAGTGCTCCGGCTATTCGTGGAGGTGCTGGGCGTGGTGGTCGCCACGGGCTGGACAATTTCCTACCTCGTGGACGTCCCGTTCTGTTGGACGCACCACCGGTTCTACCAACTCAGACACCTGGTGGAGTGCGCGGACATGGCCGCGGTCCAAGAGTGGGAGACTGCCATTCAGCAGCGCCGGCCGCATGAAGCCCGCGCGCTCCTTACCCGGGTTCGGGCCAGCCCCGTCGCACCGAGCGATCGCTCATGGATACGTGTCGCCGTACACCAGTGCTCGGTCTGCCATGCCGCGCGCGTGCGCATCGAAAGGCGGCGAAGGATCAGCCTCGGGCGAACCCTCACCGAGCCTGCTCAAGTGATGCAGTTCGACGCGGCCAGAGGATCAGCGCTTCTGGCAACATAGCCCCACTGCCCTGAGATCCGCACAGTCCCCACTCAGGAACGAAACGCTCGTTCCGACCGTCACCCCAGGCCTTCTATAGTCTCGTGGTATAATTGCTTTCAGGGGGCGATCGGTTTCGACTGGGATGGCAGAAGTGAAGCTGCGCGTCGAGGTGGTCCGGGCCCTCGTAAAATACCTGGACGGCGAATAACCGCCAATACACAGTACGCTTACGCTGCCTAGATAGCAGCGTACGTTCACCCGGGACTGCTGGCGATCCGGGATGGACGCTAACAGCCGGCTCACTGCTCGGTGCAATGCTCGGGCGCCGGGCAGGACACCTAACGGGCTGGCGTCTAGCGGATCCGGCTCAGGGGAGCTTCTGGACGCGAGACTCAAAGCCTGAGACACACGCGTAGACGCTTTGCTCTCGCAATCCTAGGACGCGGGTTCGATTCCCGCCGCCTCCACCATCTAAACCCCGCACTGGTTGCGGGGTTTATCTTTTCAGGGCTGTTTCTGGCACCGCCCTGCCACTGTTCGCAACTATCAGACCAGGGCGGTGACTCTACAGTCCCTTGCTTCTCAGTTTCCTATCGCAGGGATTCCCTCGGTGTCATGTCAATATTCACTATGACTTAAGTCCAGGAGGTAACGATGGCCATTTGTGAGTGGGCAATTGTCTGCGACTACGCATTTTACGCAGAAGAGAAAAAGGTGAGCATGATAGGTGTGTTCGACCGCATCTGGGTGGCCAGCGTTCCGACCACACATCATCAGTCAGCTATCTGTATTAGACTCCTCGGGAACCCAAAGGAGAACGTTGATTTCAAAGTTACAATCACACGACCGACCGGGGGAACACTCGGTGGAGCTGGTATCGGCGGAAAAATCGAACTCGGCGATGCCGGGACTGCAGAAATTGTCGTGAATCTCGGGAACTTACCTCTTCCCGACCTCGGCATCTATTCGATCAAGGTAATCATGCCAGGCCAGCCGCCAAAGATCGTCACACTCAATGTTGGTATGCTCCCCAAGCCTGAGACGCAGGGGGAGAGCTAGTACCCCGTGATCCTCCTAGCCCAGATGGGATTCACCAGTCCGACCCTCGATTGGTGGGAAGTTGTTCAGACGATTGCGGCGGTGATCTCCGTGTTTCTCGCGATCCTAGCTCTTCGCAAATCCAACGAGAATC
>Ga0137415_10002370_pt1 | contig 18790 bp, 16 predicted proteins | sample CZODoug3_1_1_16f_FD_183082 | JGI IMG/M metagenome (GOLD analysis project Ga0137415, IMG submission 183082) | Vadose zone soil fungal communities from Angelo Coast Range Reserve, California, USA - CZODoug3_1_1_16fungal (Hybrid Assembly) | ecosystem: Environmental > Terrestrial > Soil > Vadose...
AGGATCGCGCGCGCGACGTCCTCGGCCTGCATCATCGTCGAGCGCGCCTGCGCGTCGGGCACGAGCGGGCGCTTGTCGAGGATCGGCGTGTCGACCTCGGCCGGCAGAATCGTCGTGGCGCGGATGCCGCGGTTGCGCAGCTCGGTGTGCAGCGCCTGCATCATCGCGCGCGCGCCGGCCTTGGCCACGCCGTAGGCGACGCCGGAGAACCCGCCGGGCCGCAGCGCCGCCATCGACGCCACGGTGATCACGGTGCCCGCGCCGCGCTCGAGCATCGACGGCAGCAGCGTCTGGGTGAGCGCGTAGACGCCCGTGGTATTCACGCCGAGCACGGCGTCCCACTCGTCCTGCCCGACCCACCGGATGCTGCGCGCGTGGCTCGACTGGCCGGCGTTGTTGACGAGAATGTCCACGCCGCCGAACGTCTTCACCGCCCACGCCCCCAGCTCGCGCGCGTCGTGGGGCTTCGTGAGGTCGCACGTCTTGCTGGCCGCCGTCCCCTTGTCGCGCTGGATCTCGGCGACGACCTGCTCGAGCGGCTCCTTGCGGCGGCCGGCGACGGCGACCCGCGCGCCCTCGGCGGCGAGCATGAGGGCGGTGGCGCGGCCGATGCCCGTGCCGGCGCCGGTGACGAGCGCGATCTTGCCTTCGAGTGTCTTCATGGTCTCCTCGGTGATCGAGGGGTGCCGCGGCTCCGCCGGGGCGCCCCGAGCGTTGGGGGGCTTGGGGGGCCATATCGGGGCCCCCCATGTTCTAGGGGCGCGGCAGCCGCGAGGTCTCCGCGCACGCGCGCTCGACCTCGTCGACGGTCTTGGGCGTGCCGGCCGTCAGGATCTCGCGGCCGGCGGCGGTGATGAGCACGTCGTCCTCGATGCGCACGCCGATGCCGCGGAACTCCTTCGGCACCGGGTGGGTGATCTTGGGCGCCTTCGCCTTCTCGTCCTCTTCCAGCTTCTTGGCGGCGGCGATGCCCAGGCGATAGCGCCGCTCCCACTGCTCCTCCTCGCTGTACTCGCGCAGCGAGTAGGTCACGCTCTCGCGCTCGGGATCGACGTAGAGCCCGGGCTCGACGGTGAAGACCATGCCGGGCTCGAGGGCGCGCGAGGCGCCGTGCATCCGGTAATCGCCGACGTCGTGCACGTCCATGCCGAGCCAGTGGCCGGTGCCGTGCATGTAGAACTCGCGATAGTGGTGCATGGCCAGCGAGTCGGCGACGCCACGCGGCAGCAGCTTGAGATCGACCAGCCCCTCGGTCAGCACGCGGCGCGCGGCGTCGTGCACGGCCTCGTATTTCACGCCGGTCTTCGCCGCCTCGATGCCGGCCAGCTGAGCGCGCAGCACGATCTCGTAGATCGCGCGCTGCGGCCCGCTGAAGCGCCCGTTCACCGGGAACGTGCGCGTGATGTCGGCCGCCATGTAGCCGTACTCGCAGCCGGCGTCGATCAGCAGGAGGTCGCCGTCCGCCATGCGCCGCGTGTTCTCGACGTAGTGCAGGATGCACGCGTTGGGTCCCGACGCCACGATCGACGGGTAGGCGTTGCGCGAGGAGCCGTTGACGCGAAAGACGTACTCGAGCGCCGCCTGCACCTCGTACTCGTGCATCCCCGGCCTGGCGTAGCGCATCGCCTCGGCGTGGGCGTCGCGGCTGATCGCGCACGCGCGGCTCAGGCGCGTGATCTCCGCGGGCGTCTTGCGCAACCTCAGGTCGTGCAGCAGCGGCCCTGGATCCTCGATCCGCACCGGCGCCGGGAAACCCCGCGACCGCGCGCCGCGCAGCTCGGCGACGAGCCGCGTGATCCGGGCGTCGAAGACGTGGTTGCCGAGCCGGTAATAGAGGACGGGCCGCTCGACGGCGTACTCGCGCAGCTTGGCGTCGAGCTGGTCGATCGTGTAGGCGGCGTCGGCGCCGTAGGTCGCGATGGCGCCCTCGGTGCCCGCGCGCCGGCCGTTCCAGATCTCCATCTCGCGGTCGCGCGGCCGCACGAAGAGCACGAAGCGCTCCTTCGCGTGCGCCGGGTTGATGACGGCCACCGCGTCGGGCTCGTCGAAGCCGGTGAGGAAGAAGAAGTCGCTCGCCTGGCGGAACTCGTAGTGGACGTCGCCGTTGCGCAGGCTCTCGATGCCACCGGGAATCACGGCCAGCGCATCGCCGATCGCGGCCGTGAAGCGCTGGCGGCGCTCGAAGAAGGGCGCCAGGTCCGGGCTCATGCCCCCTTGATACCATAACGAGCGCCCGATGACTCACCTCAGCGTCCTCGACCAATCCCCCGTGCGAAGCGGCGCCGCCCCGGCCGACGCGATCCGCGAGACCCTGGCGCTGGCGCGCCGCTGCGACGAGCTGGGGTACACGCGCTACTGGCTCGCCGAGCACCACTCGACGCCGGCGCTCGCGGGCTCGGCGCCCGAGGTGCTGATCGGCCAGGTGGCCGCGGTGACCTCGGGCATCCGGGTGGGCTCGGGCGGCGTCATGCTCCAGCATTACAGCGCGCTGAAGGTGGCCGAGAATTTCCGCGTGCTGGAGACGCTCTATCCCGGCCGCATCGACCTCGGCATCGGCCGCGCGCCGGGCAGCGATCAGCTGACCGCGCGGGCGCTCGGCGGCAGCGGCGCGCCCGAGTTCTTTCCGCAGCAGGTGCAGGATCTCGTGGCGTTCCTGCACGGCGAGCTGCCGGCCGAACATCCGTTCGCCAAGGTGCGGGCGATGCCGACGGGCCCGTCCGCGCCGCCGCTGTGGCTGCTCGGCTCGAGCGACCAGTCGGCGGCGCTCGCCGCGCACTTCGGGCTGGCCTTCTCGTTCGCGCACTTCATCAACGCCGACGGCGGCGCCGAGATCACGCGCGCCTACGCGCGCGAGTTCAAGCCGTCGCCCTGGCTGGCCACGCCGCAGGCCAGCGCCGCCGTCTTCGTCGTCTGCGCGGAGAGCCACGCCGAGGCCGAGCGGCTGGCGCAGAGCCGCGATCTCTTCATCGCCCGACTCTACACGGGGCGCGGCGGCCGCTATCCGACCGTGGCCGAGGCGCAGGCGCACGAGTACACACCCTGGGAGCGTCAGATCGTCGAGCAGGCGCGCGGCCGGCGCGTCGCCGGCACACCGGACGAGTGCCGCGAGCGGCTCGAGGGACTGGCGCGCGACTACGGCGTGGACGAGATCGTGGTGGTGACGATCACCGAGACGGCGGAGACGCGACGCCGGTCGTACGAGCTGCTCGCCGAGGCATTCGACCTGCCGCGCCGGTCCCGATGAGCCCGCATGCGCCGGATTTTCTCGAGCCGAGCGGGGTCGAGCGCATCTTCAACAAGGCCTTCGGCCTGCTCGTCGGGCTCGGCCTGGCCCCGCGCTACAACTATCTGGTCGAGGTGCGCGGCCGGAAGACCGGGCGCGTTCACGCCGCCCCAATCAACGTTCTCGAGATCGGAGGCCGGAGCTTCCTCGTGGCGCCACGAGGCCGCACACAATGGGTGCGCAACGCCGAGGCGGCGGGCGAGGTCGTGCTCAAGCGAGGAGCGAGCCGCCGGCGCTTCCGGATCCGCGCCGTGCCCGACGCACAGAAGCCGGAAATCCTGAAAGCGTACCTCGACCGTTTCAAGCTCGCGGTCCAGCGCTATTTCCCGGTGCCGGCCGGCTCGGACGCGCGTGCGTTCCGCGACGTCGCCGACCGGTATCCGGTGTTCGAGCTGCTCGCACCGAGCGAGGCGCCGTCCGCGCGCTAGACCCGCCGCACGTCCGGCCGGCCGAACAGCCCATACGGCCGCACGAACAGCGCCGCCAGCAGCACGAGATACGACGCGATGGTGCTGAAGCCGCCGCCGAGCGGCGGATCCAGATAGCCGGCGGCCAGGCTCTCGAGCACGCCCACCGCGAGCGCGCCGACGATCGTGCCGGCGATGCTGTCGAGCCCGCCGATGATGACGATGGGAAAGACCTTCAGCCCGACGAGCACCATGCCGAGCCCGCCGCCCGCCACCAGCGTCCACAGCGTGCCCGCGAGCACCGAGACCACGCCCACGAGCGCCCACGTGATCGCGAAGTGGCGGTGGAGGTCGATGCCGGCGGACATCGCGGCCTGCTGATCGTCGGCGATCGCGCGCAGCGCGACGCCCGTGCGGCTGCCGTGGAGCAGCCACGCCACGACGGCCGTGCACGCGGCGGCGATGACGGCGGCGACCAGCTTGTCGGCGCCGATCGCCACGCCGCCGATCACGATCGGATCCGCGAGCGCGGGCAGCGAGATGCCCGCGGGCACGCCGCCGAAGGCGAGCGCGGCCGCCCCGCGCACGAGCGCGCCCAGCCCGATGGTGACCATGATCACGGAAATCACCGGCTGGCCGACGAGACGGCGCAGGACCACGCGGTTGAAGGCCACGCCGAGGCCGGCCATGCCCGCGCAGCCGACGGCGAGCGCCCCCGGCAGGCCGAGCCCCAGGCCGTGCAGCGCGAACGTCACGCAGCGCGAGGCGAGCATCACCCACTCGCCGACGGCGAAGTTCATCATGCGCGAGGCACGGTAGACGACCACGAAGGAGAGCGCGACGAGCGCGTAGAGCGCGCCGGCCAGCGCGCCGTCCACGACGAGCGCCGCAAAGAATCTCACGCCCATGGCGCCCGGTATAATGTCTCCATCGTCCTACGCGCACAAGGAGAGGCCCATGGCAGACGCCGTCATCGTCTCCACCGCCCGCACGCCGATCGGCCGGGCGTATCGCGGAGCCTTCAACAACACGCACGGCGCCGCCGTCGGCGGCCACGTCATCGCGCACGCCGTCAAGCGCGCGGGCCTCGAGCCCGGCGAGGTCGAGGACGTCGTCATGGGCTGCGCGCTGCCGGAGGGCGCGACGGGCCAGAACATCGCGCGCCAGGCCGCGCTGCGCGCGGGGCTGCCCGTGACGACGGCCGGCATGACCGTCAACCGCTTTTGTTCCTCGGGCATGCAGGCCATCGCGCTCGCCGCGCAGCGCGTGATCGTGGACCGGGTGCCGATCGTGGTCGCGGGCGGGCTGGAGTCGATCAGCCTCGTGCAGAACGAGCACATGAACCTGCATCGCATGCGCGAGGAGTGGCTGGAGGAGCACAAGCCGGAGATCTACATGACGATGATCGAGACGGCCGAGGTCGTCTCCAAGCGCTACTACATCACGCGCGAGAAGCAGGACGAGTACTCGCTGGTGAGCCAGCAGCGCACCGCGGCCGGTCAGAAGGCCGGGCGCTTCGACGCCGAGATCGTGCCGATGCCGACGAAGAAGGTCGTCGTCGACAAGGCGTCGGGCGAGACGCGCATCGAGGACGCGCTGCTCAAGCAGGACGAGGGCAACCGGCCGGACACGACGCTCGAGGGCCTCGCCGCGCTCAAGCCCGTGACCGGCGAGAAGGGGCACATCACCGCGGGCAACGCCAGCCAGCTCTCGGACGGCGCCTCCGCGTGCGTGGTCATGGACGCGAAGCTGGCGGAGCGCCGCGGGCTGCATCCGCTCGGGATCTTCCGCGGGCTCGCCGTCGCCGCCTGCGAACCCGACGAGATGGGGATCGGGCCCGTGTTCGCCGTTCCCCGCCTGCTCGAGCGCACCGGCATCAGGATGGACCAGATCGACCTCTGGGAGCTGAACGAGGCGTTCGCCGTGCAGGTGATCTACTGCCGCGACAAGCTCGGGATCCCGATGGAGAAGCTGAACGTCGACGGCGGCGCCATCTCCATCGGTCATCCGTACGGGATGAGCGGCGCGCGCATGGTCGGCCACGCGCTCATCGAGGGCAAGCGTCGCGGCGCGCGCTACGTGGTGTCCACCATGTGCATCGGCGGCGGCATGGGCGCGGCCGGCCTCTTCGAAGTGGCGTAGCCGCTCAGCGCGCGCGCGACTCCACGAGGCGCCAGCCGGCTTCGGCCAGCGGGCGCGCTCGCTCGCCGCGCTCGCGCGCGTTCGGGTCGTTGGCGGTGCCGGCGATGACGCGCCCCATGATCCCCTGCGCGATGGCGGCCAGGCGGAACTCGGCGAAGGCGATGTAGAAGTCCCAGTGCTCGATGCCGGGACGCTTCGTGCGCCGGCAGTAGGCGGCGAGGTACTCCGCCTCGGTCGGGATGCCGAGGGCGGCCAGCGGCGCGTCACGCAGGCCCTCCCACTCGTTGCCGAGGTGATAGGGCATGCAGTTGTAGGCGAGGTCGGCCATGGGATGGCCGAGGGTCGACAGCTCCCAGTCCAGCACCGCGAGCACGCGCGGCTCGCTCGGATGCGCGATCATGTTGCCGGGACGGTAGTCGCCGTGCACGAGCGTCGTCTCGGCACTGGCCGGAATGTTCTTCGGCAGCCACTCCATGAGCCGCTCCATCGCCTCGATCTTCTCGGTCTCCGAGGCGCGGTACTGCTGGCTCCAGCGATGGATCTGGCGGGCGTAGTAGTCGCCGGGCCGCCCGAACTCTGCGAGGCCGACCGCGTTGTAGTCCACCAGGTGCAGGCGCGCGAGCACGTCGTTCATCGAGTCGTAGATCGCGCGGCGCTCGGCCGGCGTGGCCTCGCCGAGATTGGCGTCACGGAAGATGCGGCCGTGCACGCAGTCCATCACGTAGAAGATCGTGCCGATGACGGCCTCGTCCTCGCAGAGCAGATACGGCCTGGGCACCGGCACGGTGGTGTGCGCAGCGAGCGCGGCCAGCACGCGGTACTCGCGGTCGACGGCGTGCGCGGAGGGCAGCAGCTTGCCGGGCGGCTTGCGACGCAGGACGTATTCGCGGCCGCCGGCCTCGAGGTAGTAGGTCGGGTTCGACTGCCCGCCGCGGAACTGGCGGACGGTGAGCGGGCCGCGGAACCCCTCGATTCGCTCGCGAAGGTACCGCTCGAGCGTCCCCACGTCGAAGCGGTGGACGTCGCGGACCTCGGCGGTGCCCTCGATCACGGGTCAGCTCACCATCGCGAACGTCCGCTCGACGTTGCCGGCCAGCCCCGCGCGCCACGGCCGGTAGTCGCCGTACGCCGAGAACGCCTTCTCGTAGGTCGGGGCCAGCGTCGCCGTCACGCGCTGCTTGACCTCGTCGAGCGTGGCGCCGGCGGCGGCCTCGCGGCGCACGGCCTCCACCATGTCGTGCACATAGCCGCGGAACGTCCGGAGCCAGTCGCGCCCGGCCACGTCGCCGTGCCCCAGAATGATGTGCGTGAAGTCCAGCTCGGCCAGGCGGTCGAGCGTCGCCGCCCAGTCCTCCGGGTAGCCGTCGCCCATGTAGGGCGTCCAGCCGATCACCGCGTCGCCGGTGATCACGACCTTCTCCTTCGGCAGGTAGACGAAGACGTCGCCCTCGGTGTGGGCGCGGCCCAGGTGCAGCAGCTGGATCTCGCGATCGCGCCGGTACATCCTCATCGTCCGCTCGAAGGCGATGGTGGGCAGCGCGGGCTTCAGCGCCTTCACCTCGGCCAGGTACGCCTCGGCCAGACGAAGGTCGCGCTCCAGCGTCGGGCGCTGCCCGGGCGCGGCCGCCGCGAGATCGGCGCGCAGCTTCGCGATCTCGGCGGGCACCGTGCGCACGTGGTCCGCGATCCGCTTGAGGCCCTTCTTCACCATCGCCTCGCGCGTGATCTGGTTGGAGACGATCTCCGCGTCCGGATAGGCGGCCGGGTACGCCTCGTTGCCGTGCCAGTGGTCCCAGTGGAAGTGCGTGTTGACCACGTAGCGCACGGGCTTGGACGTCAGCTCGCGCAGGTGTGCGATCACGACGCGCGCCGCCGACGGCTTGCTGTGCGTGTCCACGACCATCACGCCGTCGTCGCTCTCGATGATCGCGGTGTTGGAGTTGACCTTGTACGCCGGCGCCGCCACCGCCACGTGCACGCCGTCGGCGACCTTCTTGATGTCGAAGCGCGCGTCACCGCGCGCCGGTCCCTCGTGGGCGCAGCAGTCCATGGGGGCGTAAGGTACCACGTTGTATACTCCCGGACCGTGAGTGACCAGGGCAGCGAGCTCGCGGGCAGGGTCGCCATCGTCACCGGCGGCGGCCAGGGCATCGGCCGCGCCACCGCGCTGGAGCTGGCACGGCTCGGCGCCGACGTCGTCGTGGCCGAGCTGAACGCCGAGGGCGCCGAGCGCACCGCCAAAGAGGTGCGTGGCGTCGGCGGCAAGGCGCTCGCGCTGCCCACCGACGTCACGAAGCACGCCGACCTGACGCGCATGGTCGACCGCGTCCGCGCGGATTGGGGCCGCATCGACGTGCTCGTCAACAACGCCGGAATCTATCGCGCGGCGCTGCCCCTCGACGTCACCGAGGAGCACTGGGACGCCATCATGACCGTCAACGCGCGCGCGGTGTTCTTCGCGAGCCAGGCCGTGCTGCCGGTGATGATCGCGCAGCGCCGCGGCGCCATCGTCAACCTCGCGTCGATGGCGGGCAAGATCGGCAGCCCGAACAACCTGCCCTACAACGTGAGCAAGGCGGCCGTGGTCAGCATGACCAAGAGCCTGGCGCTGGCGCACGCCAAGGACGGGATCCGCGTCAACTGCGTGTGCCCGGGCTTCGTCGAGACGGACATGTGGACCAAGGTCGCGCGCGACCAGGGCGCGGTGATGGGCATCTCCGCGGAGGAGTTCACGCGCCGGCGCGCCCAGGCGGTGCCGCTCGGGCGCATGGAGCGGGCCGAGGACGTCGCCGCCGTCATCGGATTTCTCGCCTCCGATCGCGCCGGCTACGTGACGGGGCAGGCGCTCAGCGTCGACGGCGGCCTCGTCATGCACGGCTGAGGCGCGCGCGTGGAATTCGACCCGACGACGCTGCCGCCCAACGGGATGTACAAGCTGCTCATCAGCTCGGTGGTGCCGCGGCCCATCGCGTGGGTGTCGAGCGTGGACGCCGCCGGCGTCCGCAACCTCGCGCCCTTCAGCTACTTCATGGCCATCACCGACGATCCGCCGACCCTCGCCTTCTCGTCGTCGTTCCGCGGCGCCGGCACGGATGGCAAGAAGGACACGCTGCGCAACGTCGAAGCCACGCGCGAGTTCGTCGTCAACGTCGTCGACGACGCCCTCGCCGCGCAGATGAACCTCACCTCCGGCGAGTACCCGCCGGAGGTGGACGAGTTCGAGGTGGCCGGCCTCGCGGTGGCGCCGGCGGCGCGCGTGCAGCCGCCGCGCGTGGCCGAGGCCCCGATCGCCATGGAGTGCCGCCTCGACCGCATCGTCCCCGTCGGTCGCGCCAACCTCGTGCTCGGACGGATCGTCTACGTGCACGTGCGCGACGGACTCTACGACGCGGCCACCGGCCGGCTCGACATGCACCGCCTGCGGCCGGTCGGGCGCCTGGCCGGCAACCTCTACACGCACGTCCACGACATCTTCGAGATGAAGCGGCCGAACCCGGACTACCGCGGCTGAGCGCCGATCGGCGCGGCTGACACAAGGAGCTCTCGCGTGCACGACCTCGTGATCGACAACGCCTCCGTCATCGACGGCCTCGGCGGGCCGGCGCGCGCCGGCGGCGTCGCCGTGACCGACGGCCGCATCGTGGCCATGGGCGGCGACCTCGGCGTCGCGCGCCGGCGCGTGGAGGCGCGCGGGCTCACGCTGGCGCCCGGCATCGTCGACATCCACACGCACTACGACGCGCAGCTCACGTGGGACTCGTTCGCGACGCCGTCGACCCGGCTCGGCGTGACCACGGTGGTCATCGGCAACTGCGGCTTCACCATCGCACCGTGCCGGCCCGACGACCGCGACCTCACCCTGCGCGCCCTCACCCACGTCGAGGGCATGTCGCTGGAGGCGCTGCGCGCCGGCGTGCGCTGGGACTTCGAGACCTATCCGCAGTACCTCGACGCCATGGAGCGCCGCGGCGTGGTGCCGAACGTCGGCTCCTTCGTCGGGCACTCGTCGGTGCGGACGTTCGTGCTCGGCCCCGACGCCACGAAGCGCGCGGCCACCGACGCGGAAATCGGCGAGATGCGCCGGATCGTGCTGGAGGCGATGCGGGCCGGCGCCATCGGCTTCGCGACGTCCACGCTCGAGCAGCACAACGGCGAGAACGGCATCCCGATGCCGTCACGGCTCGCCGACGAGCGCGAGCTGCTGGCCCTGACCGGCGCGCTCGGCGAGGCGGGCCGCGGCGTGTTCATGCTCACGAAAGGCAGCACCACGACGGTGCCGTGGCTGGAGGAGGTCTCGGCGAAGAGCCGCCGGCCCGTGATGATCGCGGCCATGTTCGTCGATCCCGGCGACCCGACGCGCGTGTTCCGCGAGGTGGCGGAGATCGAGGCGGCGCGCGCGCGCGGGCGCGAGCTGTGGGCGCAGGTGGGCTGCTTCCCGCTCGGCATGGAGTTCACGCTCCGCCATCCGTATCCGCTGGAGGCGTTCCTCACCTGGCGCCCGGCCATCGAGGCGGCGGACGAGGCCGCCTACCGGCGCGTGCTCGCCGACCCGTCCTTCCGCAAGCGGCTCAAGGACGAGGCCGCCATCCCGGGCGTGCCGAACCGCTTCTCGAACAAGACGTGGCCGCACCTCACGATCATGTCGGTGGAGCGCTCCGAGCACGCGGCGCTCGTCGGCAGAACGATCGGCGCGCTGGCGGCGGAGTCGGGGCGCGATCCGTTCGACGTCTTCCTCGACTTCGGTCTCGACGGCGAGCTGGACGCCATGTTCGACTGCCGGCTGTTCAACACCGACGAGGACGAGGTGCGCCGCCTCCTGAGGCATCCGCACGCGGCGGTCGGGCTGTCGGATGCGGGCGCCCATCTCTCGTTCCTCTGCGACGCGGGCTTCGGCCTGCACCTGTTCGGCCACTGGGTGCGCGAGCGCGGCGATCTCACGCTGCCCGAGGCGGTCAAGCGGGTGACGAGCGACATCGCCGCCGCGTACCGCATCGCGGACCGCGGCCGGCTCGTGCCCGGCGCGTGGGCCGACCTCCTGCTGTTCGATCCGGCCACTGTCGCGCGCGGCGAGAAGCGACGCGTGCAGGATCTGCCGACGGGCGCCGAGCGGCTCGACACGCCCGGCGTCGGCGTGCACGGCGTCTGGGTGAACGGCGTGCGCACGGTCGACGAGCGCGGCATCGTCGCCGACTGCGGCCGTCCCGGTCGCGTGCTGCGCGACTTTCCAGCCTGATCGCCGAGGAGCGCCACCGGTTCCCCGGGACGCGACGAGCGCTGGGCGCGTGATCGAGGAGCGCCACGGGTTTCCCGGGGCGCTCCGAACGCTGGGGGGTGTGGGGGGCCATGTCGGGGCCCCCCACGTCAGTGGCGCTGGGTTTGCAACGAGGAGCGGCGATCATGCGGATCGCCCAGGTCGCGCCGCTCTATGAGCCGGTCCCTCCGCGCCTCTATGGCGGCACCGAGCGCGTCGTTTCATACCTGACCGAGGAGCTGGTCCGGCGGGGTCACGACGTCACGCTCTTCGCCAGCGGCGACTCGCAGACGGCGGCGCGCCTGGTCGCCGTCACCGAGCACGCGCTGCGGCTGGACGCGAAGAGCCGCGAGGTGCTCGCCGCCGACTTCAGCCGCGAGCTCGGGCGCGTCTTCGGCCACGCGCAGGACTTCGACGTCATCCACTGCCACGTGGACTACCTCGCGTACCCGTTCTCCCGCCTCGTCCACACGCCGACGCTGCACACCGTGCACGGGCGCCTCGACCTGCCGTATCTCGCTCCCGTGTTCCACGAGTTCCCCGACGTGCGGCTCATCTCCATCAGCGACGCGCAGCGCGCGCCGCTGGCGCGCTACGGCGTCACGTGGGCGGGCACCGTGTATCACGGGATGCCGCTCGACCGGTCGCCGTTCGTGGCCCAGCCCGGCGAGTACCTGGCGTTCCTCGGCCGGCTGTCGCCGGAGAAGCAGCCCGAGGTCGCCATCGAGGTCGCCAAGCGGGTGGGCATGCCGCTGCGCATCGCCGCCAAGATCGACGCGAACGATCGCCAGTACGTGGAGCGCGTCGTCGCGCCGCTCCTGAACGATCCTCTCATCGAGTTCATCGGGGAGGTCGAGGACGACCGCAAGGCCGCCTTCCTCGGCGGCGCCCGCGCGCTGCTGTTCCCCATCGACTGGCCCGAGCCGTTCGGCCTCGTGATGATCGAGGCGATGGCGTGCGGCACGCCGGTGATCGCGCGGCCCTGCGGCTCCGTGCCCGAGCTGCTCGAGGACGGCCGCACGGGATTCCTCGGCGACACCGTGGACGAGCTCGTCGAGGCCGTGAAGCGCATCGACACGATCGACCGCGCCGAGTGCCGGCGGCACGTCGAGCGCAGGTTCAGCGTCGCGCGGATGGTGGACGACTACGAGGCCATCTACCGCCGCGCGGTGTCCGCGCGGCAGGCGGCATGACGGACCGGCTGCCCAGCGACGACGTCCTCATCGGCGAGCATTACTACATCCTCGCCTCCAGCGTCGCCGCCGACCTGCCCAAGCTCGTCCTCAAGCACGACGACGCGTTCCTGGTGGCGGACCGGCGCGGCGACTTTCCAAACGTTCCCGGCGAGTTCGGCTTCTACTTCGCCGACACGCGCTTTCTCTCGCTGCTGGAGCTGCGGCTGCACGGCCTGCGCGGCATCGCGCTGAACGCCGGCGTCTCCGACGACGCGCTGGAGGCCGCCATCGACCTCACCAACCCCGACATGCCGCTGCGGCCGCACGTCGTGCTGCCGGGGCGCTCGATGCGGCTGGCGCGCCGGCTGACGATCTACGGCCAGCAGCTCTATCACTGGATGGCCGTCGAGTCGTTCGTTCACGAGCACCACGATCTCGCGCTCACGCTCTCCTTCACCGCCGACTTCGTCGACGTGTTCGAGGTGCGCGGCCACCCGCGTCCGCGGCGCGGCACGATGCTGCCGGCGCAGGTGGACGAGCGTGTCGTCCGGCTCGGCTATCGCGGCCTCGACGGTCTCGTGCGCACGTGCACGCTGGCCTTCGACCCCCCGCCGGCGCGGCTCGACGCGGCGGGCGCCGACTACCAGCTGGCCCTCACGCCGGGTGCGCGGATCGAGCTGTCCCTGGTCGTCACCGCCAACGTCGAGCCGGCGCCGGCGCCGCGCACGCTCACCATCTTCGACGCCGCCAAGCGCCGCCGCGCGCCCGTCGAGCGCCTGGAGCAGGAGGCCACGCGCGTCCGCACCAACCACGACCTCTTCGATCACTGGCTGCTGCGCTCGCGCCAGGACCTGCACCTGCTGCTGACCGAGACACCCGAGGGGTTCGTTCCCTACGCCGGCATTCCGTGGTACGTGGCGCCGTTCGGCCGCGATGCCCTCATCACGGCGCTCCAGCTCCTGCCGTTCGAGCCGGAGCTCGCGCGCGGCACGCTGCGCTACCTGGCCCGGATGCAGGGCACCGTCGACGACGCGTTCACCGACCAGGAGCCGGGCAAGATCCTGCACGAGCACCGGCGCGGCGAGATGGCGACCTGCCGCGAGATCCCGTTCATCCCCTACTACGGCAGCGTGGACGCCACGCCGCTCTTCGTCATGCTCGCCGCGGAATACCTGCGCTGGACCGACGACGTCGACTTCGCGCGCGAGATGTGGCCGGCCGTCGACCGCGCGCTCGCGTGGATGTGGTCGATGGGCGAGGCGCACGGGCGCGGCTTCCTCGCCTACGCGCGACGCTCGCCGCTCGGCCTGCCGAACCAGGGCTGGAAGGACTCGCACGACTCGGTCATGCACGCCGACGGCCGGCTCGCCGAGCCGCCGATCGCTCTCGCCGAGGTGCAGGGCTACCAGTACGCGGCGCTGCTCGGCGCGGCCGCGATGGCGGAGGCGCTCGGCCGCGAGGCCGAGGCGCCGGCGCTCCGGACGCGCGCGCGTCGCCTGCAGGAGCGCTTCGAGGCGGACTTCTGGCTGCCCGACCAGGCGTTCTACGCGCTCGCGCTCGACCGTGAGGGCGCGCCCTGCCGGGTGATCTCCTCCAACCCGGGGCACCTCCTGTGGACGCACATCGTGAGCGACTCGCGCGCGCAGATCGTCACGCGGCGGCTGATGCAGGACGACATGTTCACGGGCTGGGGGCTACGCACGCTGGCGAGCGGCGAGCGCCTGTACAACCCGATGAGCTACCACAACGGCTCCGTGTGGCCGCACGACACGGCGCTGGCCGCCGTCGGCATGCGCCGCTACGGGATGACGGCGCAGTTCCTCACGCTCGCCACCGCCATCTTCGAGTCGGTGCTGCAGTTCGACGAGATGCGGATGCCGGAGCTGTTCTGCGGCTTCCCGCGCGTCGCCGGCTACGCCCCCACGCGCTATCCGGTCGCGTGCTCGCCGCAGGCGTGGGCCACCGGCGTCGTCTTCCAGCTCATCGGCGCGATGCTGGGCCTGCGCCCGGAGGCCGCCGACAACCAGATCACGCTCGAACGGCCGACGCTGCCCGGCTGGCTCACGTGGATCGAGGCGCGCGGGCTGCGCGTGAGCAAGTCGCGCCTGGCCGTGCGCGTCTCCCAGGGCCACGACAGCGCCGCCGTCGAGCTGCTGGCGCGCGACGGCGACGCCGAGCTCGTCGTCCGCCGCTAAGAAAATGGGGGGCCCCGAAATGGCCCCCCAAACCCCCCAACGCTCGTCGCGCCCCGGCGAAGCCGTGGCGCGCCTCGACCCCCAACGCTCGTCGCGCCCCGGCGAAGCCGTGGCGCGCCTCGACCCCCAACGTTCGGAGCGCCCCGGCACAGCCGGGTCGCTCCTCTAAACCCGCCCGATCGCTCACGATGAGCTCAGCCGCCCAGGTGCAGGAAGAACCCGGACACCAGCATGACGAGGAGCGCCGCGCAGATGATCACGTATCGCCGATCGCCGGCGCGGGCGAAGGCGACCAGCGCAGCGAGCAACCCCACCGCCGGCGTGGCCAGGAGCACGACGATGCCGGCGGCGATGATGGCCACGGGCTCCGGCGGCCACCGCGCCAGCGTGTGCGCGATCTGCGGCAGCGAGACGAAGACGTCCACCGCGCGGCCGGCCTCCCGATTCTCGACCACGTGCCTGACGTCGAGCGGGTGGGCGCTGCGCGTGGCGCGGACCTCCAGCGCCACCAGCCCCACGAGCATCAGCCCCACCGCGACGAAACCGCCGATCAGCAGCACGGCCGGGACCGCGCGCCCGACCGCATTCATCGGAGCAGCCCGAGGCCGCGGAGCAGCATCGAGACGGCGAGGTAGAGGACGATCGGCAGGAACAGCTTGCGCACCGTCGTGTTGCGCAGGCGGCCGATGAGCCGCGTGCCCACGTAGGAGCCGAGCAGCACGCCCAGCGCGACCGGCGTCGCGATCACCGGATGGATGTCGCCGCGGCCGAAGTACACGCCGGCGCTGGCGGCCGCCGTGAGACCGATCATGAAGTTGCTGGTGGCCGTCGAGACCTTCATCGGCAGCCGCATGAACGTGTCCATCGCGAGCACCTTGAAGGCGCCGCTGCCGATGCCGAGCAGGCCGGAGAGCACGCCGGCGCCGAACATCACGGCGGTGCCGCGGCCCACGTGCACGGCGTGGTAGGCGACGTCGCGGCCGAGCGCGCGGTCGTGGTAGACGCCGTCGAGGCCGAAGCGCTGCGCGAAGGGATCGACGGTCAGCGACTCCGCGACCTCGACGTGCAGCTGGCGGAGCGTCGTGAAGGCCGAGTAGCCGAGCGCGAGGCCAAAGAGGATCTGCAGAGCACGCGCGGGCACCACGCCCACGAGGCCGGCGCCGAGGAGCGCCCCCGACACGGTGGCCGTGGCCAGGAAGAGCCCGAGCCGCAGGTTGGCGAGGCCCGAGGACAGGTGCCCGGCGGCGGCGCCGCAGGAGGTGGCGATGACCGACACGATGCTCGCGCCCATCGCGTACGGCAGGCTCACGCCGAAGAAGAGCGTCAGCAGCGGCACGAGCAGGATGCCGCCGCCCAGGCCGAGAATGGCCCCGAGCACGCCGGCGACGGTCGCCGTCCCGAGCATCATCGACAGGAACGCGATGTCGCTCACGTCACGATCTCGATGTGATCAGCTCGTGCACGAGCAACGCCACCATCAGCATGATCAGCACATGCAGCGTCATCGCGGCCCATTGTAACGGCGGCCGGCGCATTGACGCGTGGGGTGGCCGGGGGCTACGCTCGGCGGCACCGGTCGCAGGAGCTCAGCCGCAAGGAGAGCCCGCATGCACGTCGGAATGGCGTCCGTCTTCCAGAATCCGAACAAGGGTCGCGCGGACCGCGAGGTCTATCGCAACGAGCTGCGGCTGGCCGACCTCGCGGAGCCGCTGGGCTACGAGTCGGTCTGGGGTGTCGAGCACCACTTCACGGATTACACGATGTGCCCCGACGTGCTGCAGTTCCTCACCTACGTCGCCGGCCGCACCCAGCGCGCGCAGCTGGGCTCGATGGTGGTGGTGCTGCCGTGGCACGACCCGATGCGCGTGGCCGAGGAAGTCGCGATGCTGGACAACATCTCCGACGGCCGGCTCATCCTCGGCCTCGGCCGCGGCGCCGGCAAGGTGGAGTTCGACGGCTTCCGCCTGCCCATGGACGAATCGCGCCAGCGCTTCGTCGAGTCGGCGGAGATGCTGCTGAAGGGACTCGAGAGCGGCTGGTGCGAGTACGACGGCACGTTCGTGAAGCAGCCACGCGCGGCCATCCGTCCGGCGCCGTTCAAGTCGTTCCGGGGCCGCACGTACGCGGCGGCCGTCTCGCCGGAGTCGCTGCCGATCATGGCCAGGCTCGGCGTCGGCATCCTGATCATCCCGCAGAAGCCCTGGCACGAGGTGGCCAAGGAGCTGGACGCGTACCGCACCGTCTATCGCCAGGTCAACGCGGTGGAGGCGCCGCCGCCGATCTCGGCGGGCTGGACGTTCTGCGACGTCAACGCCGAGCGCGCGCGCGAGATGGCGCGCCGCTATATCGGCGGCTACTACCGGACGGTGCTGGATCACTACCACTTCGAGGGCGACCATCTGGCCAAGACGAAGGGCTACGAGTACTACGGCAAGATGAGCGAGAAGATCGCGGAATATGGAACCGACACCGTCATCGACTATTTCGTCAATCTGCAAGTCTCCGGCACACCGGAGCAGTGCTACGAAAAGATTTTGGACATCCATCGCCGCACCGGCAACAGCCACTACGTCGGCGTCTTCTCCTACGCGGGCATGCCGTACGAGGACGCCGAGAGCAACATGCGGCTCTTCGCCAAGGAAGTCATGCCGGAGCTCAAGAAGCTGGCGATCGCGGCGCCCGCCGCGCCCGAGGCGGCCGTGGCCGCCGGCGGCAAGGACGTCCGGGCCCTCGGGTTTTGATGGCCTTCGAGACGCTGCTCTACGACGCCGCGGACGGGATCGCGACGCTCACGCTCAACCGCCCCGACCGGCTCAACGCCGTCAACGCGACCGTCATCCGTGAGCTCGTCGCCGCCTTCGACCGCGCCGATGCCGACGACGGCGTGCGCGCCGTCATCGTCACCGGCGCCGGCCGCGCGTTCTGCGCGGGCGCCGACCTCGGCGGCGGCGGCACGACGTTCGACGGCCGCGGCGAGAGGCCCGAGGACCATCGCGACGGCGGCGGCCTCGTCACACTGCGCATCTTCGAGATGACGAAACCGGTGATCGCCGCCATCAACGGTCCCGCCGTCGGCTTCGGCATCACGCTGACGCTGGCCATGGACGTCCGGCTCGCCTCGAGCGCGGCGAAGATCGGTTTCGTCTTCGCGCGGCGCGGCGTGGTGCCGGAGGCGTGCAGCACGTGGTTCCTGCCGCGGCTGGTGGGCATCGCGCAGGCGGCCGAGTGGACCTACACCGGCCGCGTGTTCTCGGCCGAGGAAGCGCGCGCGGGCGGCCTGGTGAGCCGGGTGCTGGAGCCGGACGCGCTGATGCCGGCGGCACGGGCGCTGGCGCGCGAGATCGCCGACAACACGTCGGCCGTCTCCGTGGCGCTCGTCCGCCAGATGCTCTGGCGCATGCTGGGCGCCGGCCACCCGCGCGAGGCGCACCGCATCGACTCGCTCGGCATGTGGCACACCGGCCGCTCGGCCGACGCCCGCGAGGGCATCACGTCCTTCCTCGAGAAGCGGCCGCCGCGCTTCACCGGGCGTCCCAGCAAGGACATGCCGCCCTTCTATCCGTGGTGGACCGGCGGGAACGACGAATGACGACCCCGCTCACCGTGCACCTGCCGTTCAACCGCGACATCCTCGGCGCCGAGTTCACGCCGGCCAAGCGCGGAGCGAAGCCGCCGATCGAGCGCGGCCACTGGATCCTCGTCCAGGACCAGAGCCTGCTCGTCGTGCCGGAGGACGGCGGCTTCCGCCTGCCGCACGGCGACTGTCCGCTGCCGCTCGACGCCGCGCCCTTCTGGCTCGGCACGTACCGCGATACGCCGTGCTGGGTGGTGCCCGTCGGGGCCGGGGCGCCGATCCCCGGCGGACTGGCGAGCGAGACGCTGGTGCCGATGCGCAACACGCGGCTGCCCGACGATCTGCTCTCGCTCGGCGGCATGGCCATGCAGGCGCTCTGGTGGGAATCGACGAGCGGCCACTGCCCACGCTGCGGCGAGGCGACGGAGCGGATCGAGGGCGAGTGGGGCAAGAAGTGCCCGCGCTGCCGCTACGAGCACTACCCGCACCTGCACCCGGCCACCATCGTGCTCGTCCGCGACGGCCGGCGCGTGCTGCTCACGCGCAAGACGGGCTGGGCGCCGAACCGTTACGCGCTCGTGGCCGGCTTCGTCGACAACGGCGAGTCGCTGGAGGGCTGCGTCGCGCGCGAGATCAAGGAGGAGGTCGGCGTCGACGTGAAAGACATCCGCTACGTCGGCAGCCAGAACTGGCCGTTCCCGAGCCAGGTGATGATCGGCTTCGTCGCCACCTACGCCGGCGGCGACCTCGTCATCGACACGGA
>Ga0137415_10002372_pt1 | contig 18779 bp, 13 predicted proteins | sample CZODoug3_1_1_16f_FD_183082 | JGI IMG/M metagenome (GOLD analysis project Ga0137415, IMG submission 183082) | Vadose zone soil fungal communities from Angelo Coast Range Reserve, California, USA - CZODoug3_1_1_16fungal (Hybrid Assembly) | ecosystem: Environmental > Terrestrial > Soil > Vadose...
CCTGCGGCGAGGGCGTTGGCGAGCATCTTGCGTCGCTGGCCAAACGCCGCGCGGACCACGGCCTGGAACCTCTGCGCGTCGGCCAGCTCGACGCGCGGCCGGCGCAGCACGCGCAGATGGAGGACCGACGACTCCACCTTCGGCGGCGGCCGGAACGCGCCCGGCGGCACGCGGAGCGCCACGCGCGCGTCGCAGTAGATCTGGGTCAGCACCGACAGGCTCCCGTAGACCTTGCTGCCGGGCGGCGCGGCCACGCGCTCGGCCACCTCGCGCTGGAGCATGAGCGCCATCTCGTCGATCGCGACGCGCGCCTCGACGAGCGCCATGAGGATGGGCTTGCCCACGCTGTACGGCAGGTTACCGACGACGAGGACACGCCCGCCGGGCGGCGCCGCGAGCCGGCCGTAGTCCCAGCGGCGCGCGTCCGCCTGGACGACCTCGACCCGCGGGACGCGCGCGCGCAGCCGCTCGACGAGCGCCGGGTCGACCTCGAGCGCGACGACGCGTCCCGCGCGTCGCGCGAGCTCGCCCGTGAGCGCCCCCTCGCCCGGCCCGATCTCGACGACGAGGTCGTCGGCGCCCGGGTTGACGAGGTCCACGATCCCGAGGACGATCGCGGCGTCGCGCAGGAAGTGTTGGCCGAGCGCGCGGCGCCTGCTCAGCGCGGCGTCTTCCGCCGCGCCCGGAGCTCCGCGAGGAGCGCCTCGTGGACCTCCCGGACCCGGCCGAGCGTGGCGGCACGGTCGCCCGAATTGTCGACCACGTAGTCGGCGAGCCGCGCCTTCTCCGCGAGCGGCATCTGGCTCGCGATGCGCCGCTCGACGTCCTCGCGGCTGCCGTCCCGCGCCAGCGCCCGCCCGCGCTGGGTCGCCGCGTCCGTCACGACGACGACCAGGCGGTCCATGTTTCCGTAGTTCCCGCTCTCGATCATCACGGGCGCATCGAAGATGACGATGCCGTCGAAGTCGCGGTCCAGCAGCTCCTGCACGCGCCCGGCGAAGCGCTCGCGGATCCGCGGATGGGTGATCGCCTCGAGGCGTCCGCGCTTGTCGGGATCCCCGAAGACGATCGCGCCGAGCCTCTTCCGGTCGAGGGCGCCATCGGGCCGGAGAACCTCGCGGCCGAACTCGCGCACGATGTCTTGCAGCGCCGGCTCGCCGGGCTCGACGACATCGCGCGCGAGGACGTCGGCGTCGATGACGACGCAGCCGAGCTGGCGAAACGCCTCGGAGACGGTCGACTTCCCCGTCGCGATGCCGCCGGTGAGACCGACGAGGAGAAACCGTCGGTTCACACCTCGGCCCAGTCCTTTCCCGTCTTCACGTCCACGACGACCGGTGCGTCCAGGGGCAGCGCCGCCTCCATGACCTCGCGCGCGAGCGCCTCGACCGCCGCGACCTCCTCGGGCGGCGCCTCGAAGAGGAGCTCGTCGTGGACCTGGAGGAGCATCCGGGCGCGGAGCCCTCGCGACTGGAGGGCCGCCTGCGTCCGGACCATCGCGATCTTGATCATGTCGCTGGCTGTTCCTTGGACCGGTGCGTTCATCGCCATGCGCTCGGCCGCGTTGCGCGCGACCGGGTTGGCGCTGGCGAGGTCCGGCAGGTACCGGCGCCGGCCGAGGAGCGTCGTGACGTAGCCGCGCTCCCGGCCCTCGCTGACCGTCCGGTCGATGAAGGCGCGCACGCGCGGATGGGCCGCGAAGTAGGCGCTGATGTAGCGCTGCGCCTCTTTCTGGTCGATCTTCGTCGCCTGGGAGAGGCCGAAGGCCGAGACGCCGTAGAGGATCGCGTAGTTCGCGCTCTTGGCGATCGTTCGCTGGAGCGAGGTGACCTCCTCCGGCTTGACCTTGAACACCTCCGAGGCCGTACGCGTGTGGATGTCCTCGCCCCGGCGGAACGATTCGATGATGGCGGGCTCGCCGGAGAGATGCGCGAGGATGCGCAGCTCGATCTGAGAATAGTCCGCGGCCACGAACCGCCAGCCCTCCTCCGGGATGAACGCCGCACGGATCCGGCGGCCGAGCTCGGTTCGGATCGGGATATTCATGAGGTTCGGGTCCTGGGAGGAGAGCCGTCCGGTGGCGGCCACGAGCTGGTTGAAGGTCGTGTGCAGGCGCCCGGTGCGCGGGTTCATGAGGCCGGGGAGCGTGTCGGCGTAGGTGCCCTTGAGCTTGGCGAGGCTCCGGTGCTCGAGGATCTTCGCCGGCAGCTCGTGGCGCAGCGCCAGCTCGGTGAGGACGTCCGCGTCGGTCGAGAAGCCCGTCTTCGTCCGACGGAGCGCCGGCAGCTTCAGCTTCTCGAAGAGGATATGCGCGAGCTGCTTCGGCGAGGCGATCGCGAACTCCTCGCCGGCGAGCCGGTAGATCTCGCGCGTCAGGTTGTCGAGGTCGCGCTCGAGCTCCTTGGCGAACGCCTCGAGGCGGGCCGGGTCCACGCGGATGCCGTGGCGCTCCATGCGCGCCAGCACCGGCACCAGCGGGCGCTCGATCTCCTCGTAGATCGTCCAGAGCTCCCGGGTGCGGAGCTCGGCCGCCGCGTGCTCCCAGTACCGGTGCACCGCGCGCGCGCGAGCCGCCAGCACGCGCCCGAGCTCGGCGGCCTCGCGCGCGGGCATGGGCGGGAGGCCCTCGCCGAACGCCTCGGCGCAGAGCTCCTCGAGGCGGTAGCTCGAGCGCGCGGGGTTCAGGAGGTAGGCGGCGACGGCGCTGTCATGGATGGCCGGCGGCTCGGCGCCGCGCGCGAGCCAGGACTCGACGAGCGGCTTCGCGTCGTGGACGACCAGGGTGCGGCCCGCGAACGCCCCCGGCGTCTCGGCGGGCGCGAGCTCCGCCGGGCCCGCGTCGGGATGGAACACGGCGATTCCGTCCACGCGCGGCTCGGGCGGACCCGCCTGGCCCGCCCAGTCGAGGGCGAGCGGTGCCCCGACGGGGGCGTGCGCGAGCCACGCCTCGACCGCCGCGCGGCCCTCGAGCGCGGGCACGGCCTCGTCGCTCACGGTCGCGACGGGCGCGGGCAGCTCCTTGAGGAGGCGCGTGAACTCGAGCTCCATCCAGAGGGCGCGGAGCTTCGCCCAGTCGGGCTCGACGCGGCGGAACGCCTCGAGGTCGAAGGCGAACGGCACCTCGCGGTTCAGCGTCGCGAGCTCGCGCGAGAGGAGCGCGTCTTTGCGTCCGGCCGCGAGCGTCTCGCGGAGCTTGCCCGGGACGAGCGTGAGATTCTCGTAGAGGCGGTCCACCGACCCGAACTGGGCGATCAGCTTCACGGCGGTCTTCTCGCCGACGCCGCGCACGCCCTGGATGTTGTCGATCGTGTCGCCCATGAGCGCGAGCACGTCGGTGATCTGCGCGGGCTCGACGCCCCACCGCTCGCGCACCTTCGCTTGGTCGTAGAGCACGGGCTCCCCCGTCCGGCCCAAGACGGAGAGCACGCGGACGCGTGGCTCCACGAGCTGGAGGAGGTCCTTGTCGCCGCTCACGACGACGACCTCGACCTCGGGGAGCGCAAGCGCGTGCGCGACGAGCGTCGCCAGGGCGTCGTCGGCCTCGAAGCCCGGGACCTCGACGCCCGGGATCCGGAGCGCCTCGACGAGGCGCCGCACGTACGGGAGCTGGCGCGTGAGGTCGTCGGGCATCGCCGCGCGCGTCGCCTTGTACTCGGCCGAGAGCGCGTCGCGAAACGTCGGGCCCGGCGGGTCCCAGGCGATCGCGAGGTAGTCGGGCTGCTCCTCGCGGATGAGCTTCCAGAGCATCGTGCTGAGGATCAGCACGGCCTGCGTCGGGATCCCCTTGGAGGTCGAGAGGTAGCCGACCGCGTGGTAGGCACGGAAGAGCTGCGAGTGGCCGTCGACGACGAAGAAACGCTTCACGCCAGATGCTCACTATACGCCGCGCGCACGGCGTCGGTCGTCGCGCGGTAGGCATCGAGGAAGGCCCGGCGCGAGGGGAAGGCCAGCGCGCTCGCCACGCGCGCCGGCATGGGGCCGGCGACCTCCAGCGTGTCGGCGGCGCGCGCGCCCAGCAGGCGGAGCGCGGCCGACACGCGGCGGAGGAAGCGGTAGTGCTCGGTGAGCCGCCGCGCCGTCTCGGGGGCGAGGGCGCCCGCGCGGGCGAGGCCGGCGAGAGCCGCCGCCGTCGAGCAGCCGCGCGTATCCGGGCGTGCGCCGCCGTGGACGAGCTGGAGCGCCTGGGCCAGGAACTCGACGTCGACGAGCCCGCCCCGCCCGTACTTGACGTGCCAGCGGCCGGGCGTCTCCTTGCCGAGCTCGATCTCCATGCGCCGGCGCACCTCGGCGATCTCCTTGAGCGACGCGCGGGGCAGCGGCTCCTGGTACACGAGGCGGCGGAGCGCGGCGCGGACCCGGCGCCCGAGCACGGGGTCACCCAGGACGAGCCGTGAGCGCGTGAGCGTCTGGCGCTCCCAGAGGTCGCCGTACTCCTCGTAGTAATGCTCGAGCGCGGCGACGCTCGACGCGAAGCCGCTCCCCTTGCTCCCGGGCCGGAGGCGGAGATCCACCGGGAACGCGACGCCGGCCGCGGTGATGTCGCCGAGCGTGCTGCCGAGCCGCTCGGCCGCGAGGCTGTAGAACCAGTGAGCGTCGATCGGGTCGCGGCCGTCGGTACGGCCGTCCGCGCCGAAGACCACGAAGAGGTCGAGGTCCGAGCCCGTGACGAGCTCGCGCCCGCCGAGCTTGCCCATGCCGACGACGACCGCCGGGACGAATGCCCCGCCGGGGTCGCGGGGCACGCCGTGGCGCTCGACGAGTGGCTCCAGTGTGAGCATGAAGCCCGCGGCCAGGACGGCTTCGGCGAGCGCGGTCATCTCGCGCGCGTAGCCCTCGATCGACGTCACGCCGAGGAGGTAGCGCCAGACGATCGTCAGCTCCTCCGCCTGCTTGAGTCGGCGCAGCGCGTCGCGCCGCTCGGCCTGCGACAGCCCCGGCTCGAAGACCGGCGCCAGCGCCGCGCGGTACGCGGCCTCGCGCTTCGGCGTGAGGAGCCGCTCGGGCGCGGCGAGCGAGGCCAGGAGCTCGGGCTGTGCGATCAGGAGCTGCGTGAGGAGGTCACCGCCGGCGCACACGCCCACGAGCCCGGAGAGGAGCTCGGGGCTCGCCGCGAGCAGCTCGACGAGCCCCGCGCGCGGACCCGCGGCGGAGAGGAACCGCTCGAACTGGTTCAGCGCCTCGTCCGGGTCGGGGCTCTTCCAGAGCGCGTCGAGCAGCATCGGAAAGAGGCGCTCGAGCGCCGCGCGGAGCTGACCGGCGTAGGGCACGAGCGGGCGTCCCTCGAGGATCCGCTGGAGGTTGTGGCGCGCGCGGTCCGGGTCCGCGAAGCCCGTCGCTCGGAGCGCCGTGACGCTCGGCAGCCGGAGGCGCGCGCGCGGGCTCGGCGCGCGCTCGGCGAAGAACTCCCTGAACGCGCGGTGCACGGCCGCGCGGATCTCGCGGTGTCGCGCCCCGAAGCGCCGGGCCGCGCGTGCGGGCGCGCCCTCGAAGCCCACGCGCCGCGCGAGACGGCCGAGCTCGTCGGCCGACGTCGGCAGCGTGTGGGTCTGGAATTCGTGCAGGATCTGCAGACGGTGTTCCACGGTCCGGAGATGCACCAGGGCGTCCGAGAGCGTCCGGCCCAGGTCGGGCGCCAGGTACGCGCGCTCGGTCAGTCGGAAGATCGCCTTCAGCGTGTTCCGTTCGGAGAGCCACGGGTCGTCGCGGGCGTAGAGGAGCTGGAGCGCCTGCACGAGGAACTCGATCTCGCGGATCCCGCCGCGGCCGAGCTTGACATTGGTCGCCTCCGCGCCTTTCGCGCGGAGGGTCCGGTCGATCTCGCGCTTCATGGCGCGGATCGCGGGGACGATCCGGGCGTCACGCCCGGGCCGGTAGACCACCTCGCGCGCGAGCTCCATGAAGGAGGCGCCGACGCGCGCGTCGCCCGCGGCGATGCGCGCCTTCAGCAGGGCCTGGTGTTCCCACAGCTCGGCGCGCTCGGCGTAGTAGTCGCGGTACCGGTCGAGCGACAGGATGAGCGCGCCCATCCGCCCCTCCGGGCGCAGCCGGAGGTCCACGCGAAAGGCGTGCCCCTCGTCGGTGACCTCCTCCAGGAGGGCGACGAGCTCCTTGCAGACCCGCGCGAAGTAGTCGCCGTTGGCGATGCGCCCACCGCGTCCACCGGCCGTCTCGCCGTCGGCGCCATAGACGAACATGAGGTCGATGTCCGAGGAATAGTTGAGCTCCTCGCCGCCGAGCTTGCCCATCCCGATCACGGCGAGCCCCGTCTCGGCGCCGCCGGCGCAGAGCGGCGCGCCGTACGCGGCGCGGGCCGTCCTGTCCGCGACGCGGAGCGCCGCGGCCAGGCAGACGTCGGCCAGGCGCGAGAGCTCCTCCGTCGTCACCGCCAGGTCGGCGTCGCCCAGGAGATCCCGCGCGCCGATGCGGAGGAGGTGGCGGTACTTGAAGCGGCGGAGCGCGTTCATCTGCGCGTCGCGCGCCTCGAAGAGGGCCAGCGCCTGGGCGAGGTCGGCGGCGAGGTCCTCCAGAAGCCACACGCGCATCGTCGCCGGCTCGAGCAGCCAGGCGAGGTTCGACGGGCGCCGCCGGAGCGCATCGGCGAGGAACTGGCTCGCGCCGCCGACGCGGGCGAGGAGCGCGGCCGCGCCGGGATGCTCGGCCAGCGTGAGGAAGAGGACGGACCGGTCGACGACGGCCGCGTAGCGCTCGAGGTTGTTGAGCGCCATGTCCGGGTCCGGCGACGCGGCGAGCTCGGCGGCGAGTCGCGGCCAGGCCCGCCCCAGCAGCTCGGCGTCGCGCGGCGTCGGCGTCAGGCTCTCGACGTTGCGCCACGCCCCGGCCGGGTCGGCGAAGCCGAGCCGGCGAAGGTCCCCTCGCGTGGGATTCACACGGCCGACTCGCCCTTCTCCCCGGTCCGGATGCGGATGGATTCGTGCATCGGCAGAACGAACACCTTGCCGTCGCCGATGGATCCCGTCTTCGCCGCGGAGACGATGGTCGCGACGACCTTGTCCACCACGTGGTCGGCGACGACGACCTCGATCTTCACCTTGGGCAGGAAGTCCACCGTGTACTCGGAGCCGCGATAGAGCTCGGTGTGGCCCTTCTGCCGCCCGAACCCGCGCACCTCCGTGACCGTCATGCCGATGACGCCGATCTCCGTGAGGGCCTCCTTCACGTCGTCGAGCTTGAAGGGCTTGATGATCGCCTCGATCTTCTTCATGGCGTCAGACCTCCTCCAGGACCGAGATCGCCAGCGCCGACACGTGGGAGCTGATCCGCTTGAGATTCGTCAGGATGTCGAGGTGGATCTCCGACGTCTCGATGGACTCGGCGAGGCCGGCCCGGAGCCGCCGCAGGTGCAGCTCGCGCAGGTCGCGCTCGCGCTGCCGGATGTGCGGGCGCTGGTCGAGCACGTCCTGCGCCAGGGTCCGGTCGTTCGAGGCGAAGGCGGCGATCGTGCGCTCGAAGTTCTTCGACACCAGCGCGTGGAACTCTTGGATCTCCGCCCAGCCGGCGTCGGAGAAGTGCCGGCCCTGGTAGAGCTTCTTGCGCCCGAGCTCCATCAAGTTCTTGTCGATGATGTCGCCGATGTTCTCGAGGTTGCCGATGATCGAGATCAGGCCGATTTCCCTGCGCGAGAAGTCCGGCCCCATCGCGTCGCGCCCGAGGCGCGCCAGGAAGAGCTTGATCTCGCGCTCGAGAAAGTCCACCTGGTCGTCGCGCCGCTCGACGTCCTCCAGCAGCTCCTGGTGCTCGCTCGCGAAGACCACGGGCACGTCGCGGAGCATCCCCTGCACCACGTCCGCCATGCGCAGCGCCTCGCGCGTCGCCTGTCCGAGCGCGAGGGCGGGCTGGTCGAGCGAGCGCTCGTCGAGGTAACGGGTGCGGAACGGGTTGTCGCCCTGGTGGTCGTCCGGGACGAGCGCCTCGATCGCGCGGGCGGCGACCGGAATGAAGGGCAGGAACGCGAGGCTGATTCCGATGTTGAAGAGCGTGTGGGCGTTCGCGATCTGGCGCGCGGGCTCGTTCGCCGTCGCCGCCACCACCCGGGTGAAGGGGCCGATGAACGGGAAGACGAGCGCGGCGCCGAGCAGCTTGAAGGCGATGTGCGCCACGGCGACCCGCTTCGCCTCGGCGGTCGCGCCGACCGACGCGGTGAGCGCGGTGACGCAGGTACCGATGTTGGCGCCGAGGACGATCGCCACGGCGCCCGGCAAAGGCAGGAGCCCCTGATGGGCGAATGCGAGGGCCAGGCCCAGGGTGGCGGCGGAGGACGTCACGAGCGCACTCAGCACCGCGCCGACGAGGACGCCGACGATCGGGGTCTCGGCCACGCCGGCGAGGAGGTCGACCGCGAGCGGTGTCGCCTTGAGCGGGCCCACGTTGTCGAGGACCAGCTTGAGGCCGAGGAACACGAGGCCGAGCCCGAGGACGGCCTGGCCGACGTCCTTCACCACGCCACGCCGTCCCACGAAGCTCGTCAGGAAGCCGAGGCCGACCAGGAGCGGCGAGTAGTCCGTGACCCGGAAGGCAATGAGCTGCACCGTGACCGTCGTGCCGATGTCCGCGCCGAGGATCACGCCGAGCGTCTGGCGGAAGCTCATGAGGCCCGCGGAGACGAAGCCGATCAGTATCAGCGTCGCCGCCGCCGAGGACTGGATGATCGCGGTGATCGTCGCGCCCGAGAGCACGGCGAGGATGCGGTTCCGCGAGAGCCCCGTCAAGAGGCTCCGGAGGCGCCCGCCGAGCGCGCGCTGCAGCGCCTCGCCGCTCAGGCGGATGCCGTAGAGCAGGAGCGCCGTCCCACCGAAGAGCGCGACTAGCACCGTCACGGCGCACTCGGGGCGGCGGGGGCGAGTGGCCACCCCGCTTCGCCCTGCGCTCCCCCCGCCGCGGGCGTCAAGTGCGCGGTGTCATTGATGCTGACGAGGCGCGGCGGCTTCACGATCGTGAGCGAGCCGTTGTCGACGCGCAGCCGCCAGAGCGAATTGAACGAACACGCCAGCAGGTGGCACGCGTACACGCTGATGACGCCGCCGTGCGCGACGACGAGGACGTCGTCGCCGTTCGGGTGCGCGCCCACGATCCGGTCGACCGCGACGAGCACGCGCCGGCAAACCTCCTCGAGGGGCTCGGCGCCGGGCGGCGGGCAGTTTTGTGGGGCGCGGAGCCACGCGAGGTACGGGTCGCCCTCGCGCCGCCGGATCTCGTCCACCGTGCGGCCCTCCCACTCGCCGAGCGAAAACTCGCGGAGCTCCGGGAGCGGCACGACCGGGATCCCCGTGCCGCGGAGCGTGATCTCCGCGGTCTCGAGCGCCCGGCGCATCGGGCTCACGTATGCGGCGGCCACCCGGTAGCCGCGCACGGCGCGCCCGAGGGCCGCGGCCTGGGCGCGGCCGACCGCCGAGAGCTCGACATCCGTCGCGCCCTGGAACTTGCGAATCTCGTTCCACACCGACTGGCCATGGCGCGCGAGCAGGAGCCTCACGCGGCGCCTCCCGCCGCGGCGCGCGCGCTGGCGAAGCGCGCGAGCGTCTCCTCGCGCCCGAGCAGCGCGAGGACCTCGAAGATCGGCGGCGAGGCGGTGCCGCCCGTCAGCGCGAGGCGCGAGAGCTGGGCGAGGTCCACGAGCTTGACGCCGAGCTCCGCCATCAGGCTCCGGTAGACGCCCTCGATCGCCGCCGCCTCCCAGCCGGGGAGCGCGGCGAGGCGCTCGCCGAGCAGCGCGAGGTGCCGCGCCCCCTCGGCGGTCAGGTACTTTTGCGCCGCCGTCGGCTCGTACGCCGCCGGCCGCTCGAAGTAGAAGCGGCCCACCTGGACGAGCTCGACCAGGGTCTTCGCGCGCTCCTTGAGGGTGTCGACGATCAGGGCCAACCGCGCCCGGGCGGGCGGCTCGAAGCCGGCGGCGCGGACGAACGGCTCGGCGAGCGCCGCGAGCTCGGGCCCGGGAAGGCGCTTCAGGTATTCGTGCGAGAGCCACTCGAGCTTCGTCTCGTCGAAGACCGCCCCCGACGCCGCGACGTCCTTGATGTCGAACAGCTCGATCAGCTCGGCGCGCGAGAAGATCTCCTGGTCGCCGTGCGACCACCCCAGGCGAGCGAGATAATTGACCATCGCCTCGGCGGGAATGCCGGCGTCGCGGAACGCCTGGACCGATGTCGCGCCGTGGCGCTTCGAGAGCCGGCTCCGGTCCGCGCCGAGGATCATCGAGACGTGCGCCATCGCGGGAACGGGGTAGCCGAGCGCCTCGTAGCAGAGGATCTGCTTGGGCGTGTTCGGCAGGTGGTCGTTGCCACGGATCACGTGGCTGATCCGCATCGTCACGTCGTCGACGACGACGCAGAAGTTGTAGGTCGGCGTGCCGTCGGTGCGGACGAGGATCCAGTCGTCGAGCTGGCCGTGCTCGAAGGTCACCGGGCCGTGGATCAGGTCGTCGACGACCGTGGTGCCCTCCACCGGGATCCTGAGCCGGAGCGCGCCCGCGGTGAGCCCACGGTCGCGGCAGCGCCCCGAGTAGCGGAACGTCTCCTTGCGGGCCTGGGCGGCTCGGCGCTCGCGCTCGAGCGTTTCGGGCGCGCAGTCGCAGTAGTAGGCGCGTCCGGCCGCCAGGAGCCGCGTGGCGTGTTCGCGGTAGATCTCGAGGCGCTCCGTCTGGCGGTAGCCCGGGGCCGGTGGGCCCTCGTCCCAGTCGAGACCGAGCCACTCGAGCGCCTCGGTGATGAGCCCGATGTTCTCCTCCGTGGAGCGCGAACGATCGGTGTCCTCGATGCGGAGGATGAAGGCGCCGCGGTGGTGACGCGCGTAGAGCCAGTTGAAGAGCGCGGTGCGGGCGCCGCCGACGTGCAGGTGCCCCGTCGGGCTCGGCGCGAAGCGCACGCGGACGGCACCGCTCATGTCGATGTCTCGTCGCTCATCTCTCGCAAATAGACATTCTACCGCGCACGGAACGGCTCGGGGATCATGCGTTTCCCGATGCTTGAGGGACGCCTAGAGGCGGATGACGTGCGCGACGTTGCCGAGGGCCCCGGTGGCGTTGCGCGTGTCCACGACCAGGGGCGCCGCACGCACGATCGCCGCCCAGTCGTAGGTCGCGTGGGCCGTCAGGACGAGGACGACGTCGCGCTGGCCGAGCGCGGCCCGGCTCCAATCCACCGACGTGAGCGTCAGCCGGTCGACGGCCAGCGCGGGCACGAACGGATCGTGATACGCGACCTTCGCGCCCTTGGCGGCGAGGCTCGCGATGATCTCGAGCGCGGGCGAGTCGCGCGTGTCGGCGACGTCGGCCTTGTAGGCGACGCCGAGCACGAGGATGTCCGCGCCGCGCACCGCCCGCCCCCGGTCGTTCAGCGCGTCGCCGACGAGTTGGACGACGTAGTCGGGCATCCGGCGATTGATCTCGTCGGCAAACGTGATGAAGCGCGGCTCGTAGCCCTCGAGCCGCACCTTCCACGAGAGGTAGTGCGGGTCGGAGGGCAGGCAGTGTCCGCCGAGCCCTGGACCCGGGTAGAAGGGCATGAAGCCGAAGGGTTTCGTGGCCGCGGCGGTGACGACCTCCCACACCGAGATGCCGAGCCGGCGGCACATGATCGCGAACTCGTTCACCAGCGCGATGTTGACGGAGCGGAACGTGTTCTCGAACAGCTTGACCATCTCCGCCGTCTCGGGGCCGGACACCTGCACGACCTCCGGCGCGACGCGTCCGTAGAGCGCGGCGGCGAGCTCGCGGCACACCGGCGTGACACCGCCCACGACCTTCGGGATGTCGCGCAGCGTGAAGCGCCGGTTGCCGGGGTCGATGCGCTCGGGCGAGAACGCCAGGAAGAAATCCTCGCCCGTCTTGAGCCCGCGCGCCTCGAGGCGCGGCAGCAGGATCTCACGCGTCGTGCCGGGGTAGGTCGTGGACTCGAGCACGACGAGCTGGCCGCGGCGGATGATCCCGGCGACCGCGTCGGCGGCGGACACGATGAAGGAGATGTCGGGCTCCTTCGACTTGCCGAGCGGCGTCGGCACACAGACGATGATCGCGTCGGCGTCCTTCAGCGCGGCGACGTCGTCGGTGGCGCCGAGGCGGCCCGCGGCGACGAGGCGTCCGAGCGTCTCGGTCGGCACGTCCTCGACGAAGCTCCGCCCCGCGCGGACGGCCGCGACCCGCCGCGCGTCGAGGTCGACGCCGACGACCGTCGCGCCGGACTCGGCGAAGGCGACCGCGAGCGGGAGCCCGACGTAGCCGAGGCCGATCACGCCCACGACCGGCGTGCCGGCGAGCCGCTGCTTGAGGGCGTCCGCGGTCGCCGTCATAGCCGCTCGCATGCCTGACGGACGACCGCGGCGACTCGCTCGACCTCGACGTCGGTGAGCTCGGCGAAGTTCGGGATCGAGAGCACCTCGCGCGCCGCCCGCCAGGCCTCCGGATACTCCCGCTCACCGCCTCCGCCGAACACCGGCTGCCCGGGCACCGGGAGCGGATAGTGGACGGCGGTGCCGACGCCCTGGTCGGCGAGCGTCTTCTGGAGCGCGTCGCGCTGCGGGTGGCGCACGCTGAAGAGGTGGTAAACGTGCCGCGCCTCTGGCCGCTCCGCCGGGAGGCCGAGGCCGAGGCCGCCGAGCAGGGCGCGGTAGCGCGCCGCGATCCGTCGGCGGCGCTCCGTCCAGGCGTCGAGGTGGCGGACCTTGACGGAGAGGAGCGCCGCCTGGAGCTCGTCGAGCCGGCTGCTGTAGCCGAACTCGACGTGCTGGTACCGCCCGCGATCGCCGTGGTGGCGCAGGCGGCGCAGCCGCTCTGCGAGGTCGTCGCGGTCGGTGAGGATCATGCCGGCGTCGCCGCACGCGCCGAGGTTCTTCGTGGGATAGAACGACAGGCACGCGGCGTCGCCCCACGCGCCGACCGGCTTCCCCGCCCACAGCGCGCCGACGGCCTGGGCGGCGTCCTCGACGATGGCGAGCCGGTGCGCCCGCGCGAAGGCCTGGACCCGGTCCATCGGTGCCGGGTGGCCGTAGAGGTGGACCGGGATGATCGCGCGCGTACGCGGCGTGAGGGCCCGCTCGGCCGCGGCGACGTCGAGCGCGTAGGTCTCCGGGTCGATGTCCACGAAGACGGGCCGCGCGCCGACCATCACGATCGTCGTGGCCGACGCCACGAACGAGAACGCCGGCGTGAGGACGTCGTCGCCGGGCCCCACGCCGAGCGCGGCCAGCGCGAGGCGCAGCGCGTCGGTGCCCGAGGCGACGCCGACGCCGTGGCGCACGCCGTGCCGGGCGGCGAGCGCCGCCTCGAGCGCCCTCCCCTCCTCGCCGAGCACGAATTGGCTCGACCCGAGGACGCGCGCGGCCGCGGCGAGCAGGTCCTCGCGCAGGTCCGCGTGCTGTCGGGTGAGATCGATGAACGGGATCATTTCAGGCGCACTCCTCCGGTCTCGCTCGCGCCGATCCGCGTGCTCACGGCGCCACCCGTACCGAGCAGGCTCAGCGAGAAGCGGACCTCGTTGTCCCCGCTCTGGCCCGCGGCCTGCTGGTCGCGTCTGATGTACTCTACCAGGAGCGCCCAGCACTGGAACTTGAAGTCGAGCCCGAAGCGGCTCTCCACGAACCGATCCGTGCGCAGGTCCCAGTTCGTGCTGACGCGTGCGATCAGGTTCTGCCTGATCTCGGCGCTGAATCCGCCCTGGAGGAAGTTGACGTTCGCCTTCTCGGGAGCGGCGAGGCCCGGATTCCACGTCCCCGGGAGCTCGACCCACTCGGGCACGAACGGGAAGCGACGGTCGTAGCGCGTCCCGACGTCGGCGGTCACGTACGGCAGCTTGACGCTCACGTCCGTGGTGCCGGCCTGCACGATGCCGTGCTCGACGTTGTAGCTGACGTCACCCCGAAAGCGCAGGAGCGGATTCGGCTGCACGAGCAGGTCGCCGGCGAGGTTTCCCCAGCGGGCGTTCCCGATGTCGTAGGCGTGGCCGACGGTGAAGCGCGCGAGCTCCAGCCGCGTCGCGTCGGTGCCCTCGGGGTTGACGGTCTTGCCGCGGAGCCGGTTCGTGACCGAATACTCGAGCCAGCTCGCCTCGGGCACCCGGTCCACCCGCTCGACCCAGATCGGCAGACTGTAGAAGTTCCGCCCGAACACCCGCGTGTAGTACGCGTGCGGCTCGATCGAGTGCAGGACGCTCTGCAGGCCCCAGAGGCCGTCGGCCTGGTACACGCGCGTCGCGCGGGTCTCCGCGTCCGCGCCGATCTCGCCCAGCTCCCGCACGCGCTCGTCGGACTTCGTGTGCTCGATGAAGATGCCCTGCTTGAAGCCCGTGTCCGTCACCGTGCGGTCGTAGGCGGTGAGGCGGCCGCCGACGAACGGGGTCAGGGTGGCGTAGCCCGCGACGGGGATCGGGCGCGACAGCCGGGGGTGCAGGTCCAGGCGCGTGCCGTCGGAGCCGAGCTCCCGGAAGAAGTAGGTGGCGCTGGCGTTGACCTCGTAGAGAACCCCGGGCAGGCCGGGAAACGGCTGGCGGACGCCCTGAAGCGTCAGCTCCGGGAGCCGCTGGAGCTCCACGGCGCGCGGCGTCGTCAGATCCTGGTAGACGTAGGCGCGGGAGACGAGGTTCCAGTCCTGCCACGATTTTGTGTAGAACACGTTCGAGTCGGCCCGCTGCGCCAGGCGGCGCGAGGGGGCGTCCTCGTAGGTCCGGAGCACGCCGTCGTCCGACACGCCGTTGAGGTCGACGCGGAAGGTCGAGCCGGGTCCGAGGTTCCAGTCGTGCTCCAAACGCCCAAAACCGCGGCCGTCGCCGTGCTGGAAGACCTCGTTCACGTAGAACCCGCTCACCGAGCCCCGCTGCCGCGCGGAGAGCACGTAGCGGTACTCGGCCGAGCCGCCCACGCCTCGGCTGGCGAAGTAGTCCAGCGCGAACGTGGCGTCCTGGCTGTCGGAGATCGCCCAGAAGAACGGGATCTGGGTGAAGAAGCCCTTGCGCGTGGACGTCCCGAAGCTCGGCGGGAGGAAGCCCGTCTGGCGCTCGCGGCGGATCGCGGCGGCGAAGAACGGCAGGAACGGGATGAGCGGGAGGTCTCTCAGCCAGAACGAGACGTTCGTGCCGTAGATCAGCTCGTCGAGGTCGGCGGTCGCCTCACCGAACTTGAACGACCACGCCGGCGTGTCCTCCTCGCACGTCGTGAAGACACCGCGGCGGACGCGGTAGACGCGCTCGCCGAGCCGCTCCATCCGCTCGCCGCCGATACGGTAGTACGGCGCGACCTGCATGCGACCATGGTAAACGACGCCGGTGCCGGTCTTCAGGTTGTACTCGATGCGGTCACCGGTCAGGCGATCCTCGCCGTCGTAGAAGATCACGTTCCCCTGCGCGGTCGCGTCGCCCGTCTCGCGATTGATCTCGACGCGGTCGGCCAGCATGCGCGACGTCCCGTGCGCGATCTCGACGTTGCCCGTCGCCACGAGCAGATTGTCGGGCCCCAGCTGCTCGAGCCGGTCGGCGATGATCGTCACGTCACCACCGTCTGTCTTGACGGTCGCCGTCGTCGGCGCCTGGGCGGCCGTCGGGGAGGGCCCCGCCAGGACGGCGCCGGCGAGGAGCAAGACCGCAGCGCGGAATCGGCTCATCGGTGTCTCGGGGATCCTCGTGGGCAAAGGGTCTCCATGCTATCAGCCCTTTTCGATGGAGCAAGGTTTATCGCCCCCGGCGAGGTCGCGGAGGACGTCCCCGATCAGTGACAGTGAGCCCGCGACACAAACGATCGGGGTCGAGCCGCCACGCGCCGCCAGCGCCAACGCTTCGCCCGGCGATGACGCCGTCTCGACCCTCCGGATCGACGCCGGCACCGCCGCACGGAGCGTGTCCGGGTCGGCGGCGCGCGGGTTCGACGTGGCGGTCAGGACGAGCCGGTCCGCGAGGGGCGCCAGCGCAGCGACGATCCCGGCGGCGTCCTTGTCACGGAGGATCCCGAGGACGAACGTGACGCGGCTTCCGCCGAAGAACTCACGGAGGGAGGCGGAAAGCGCGCGGGCCCCAGCCGGGTTGTGCGCGCCGTCCAGCACGAGGAAGCCGTCGGCCCGGCGGTGCACCTGGAAGCGCCCCGGCCAGCGCGCGCGCGCGAGACCCTCGCGAATCGCCGCCTCGGGCACGTCGAGCTCACGCGCGGCCGCGACGGCGAGCAACGCGTTCCCGGGCTGAAACGTGCCGAGCAGGCCCAGGCGCACATCCGACAGCGCCCAGCCAGGACCCGCGCACGCGATCACCTGGCCGTCGAGATCGCGGCGCGCGACCGAGACGCGGAGGTCACGCTCCGCGAGGAGAAGCGGGACGCCGACGGCGGCGGCCCGGCGGACGAGGACGTCGGTCGCCTCGGGCGCCTGGGCCGCGGCGAACGCGACCCCGCTCCGGATGATCGCCGCCTTCTCCGTGGCGATCGCGGCCAGCGTGGTCCCGAGGACCTGCTGGTGGTCGAGGTCCAGCCGCGTGATCACCGTCACGGCGGGCGCGCCGACGGTCGTCGCGTCGAGCCGGCCGCCGAGGCCCACCTCGAGCACCGCGACGTCCACCGCCTCGTGCGCGAAGTGGTCCAGCGCGAGCGCGGTCGTCGCCTCGAACATCGTCGCGTCGAGGCGGGCCACGAGCGTACCGAGCGCCTCGACGCCGTCCACCACGGCGTCCTCGGGGATCGGCTCGGCGTTCACGCGGATGCGTTCGCGGAACGAGACGAGGTGCGGTGACGTGTAGAGGCCGACGCGGTGGCCCGCCGCCTTCAGGGCCGCGGCCAGCAGCGCCGCCACGGAGCCCTTCCCGTTCGTGCCGCCGATCTGGACGAGCCGATAGCGCCGCTCGGGATGGCCGAGCGCGGCGAGCAGCGCCTCGATACGCTCGAGCCCGGGGCGCATGCCTGCGTGCTCGCCGCCGCGCAGGGCGGTGAGCCGGGCGACCGCCTCGGCGTACGTCACCGACGCGTTATCCCGGCTGGGAGGGCTGGTCGGCGAAGAAGGCGAGGAGTCGGCGCAGCGTCTCCTTGAGGTCGCGTCGGTCGACGATGAGGTCGAGCTGGCCGTGCTCCAGCAGGAACTCCGAGCGCTGGAAGCCCTCGGGGAGAGGCTGGCGGATCGTCTCGGCGATGACGCGCGGCCCGGCGAAGCCGATGAGCGCGCGCGGCTCGGCCATGATCACGTCACCGAGCATCGCGAAGCTCGCCGTGACGCCGCCGGTCGTCGGGTCGGTCAGGACGGAGACGTACGGGAGCCGGCGGTCGCCGAGGCGCTGGAGCGCGGCCGAGGTCTTCGCCATCTGCATGAGCGAGAGAATTCCCTCCTGCATGCGTGCGCCGCCGGAGGCCGAAACGATGACGACCGGCACGTGCTTGTCGATCGCGAGCTCGATCGCGCGCGTGAGCTTCTCGCCGACGACCAAGCCCATGCTGCCTCCGAGGAAGCCGAACTCGAACGCGCAGAGCACGGCGGGGAGCCCGCCGATCCTGGCCAGCCCGCAGACCACCGCCTCGTCGGCACGGGTCTTCTGGGCGGCCGCCCGGACGCGGTCCCGGTACCTCTTGGTGTCCTTGAAGCCGAGCGGATCGGTCGTCTCGAGGGTCGTGTCGCGCTCCTCGTAGGAGCCCGGGTCGGCCAGGAGCGTGATGCGCTCGCGCGCCGAGATGCGGAAGGGGTAGTTGCACTTGGGGCAGACCCGTCCGGCACGCTCCACCTCGGCGCGGTAGATGATCTCCTTGCACGAGTCGCACTTGATCCAGAGGCCCTCGGCGATATGGACGCGGCTCGCCTTGCCCTCCGTCCCGTCGGTCTTCCGCTTGAACCAGGCCATGTCCTATCTCGGCCTCGTCCGAGCCGAGATGGCAGGGAGGGGATCGCCCTCGCCATTCCGATCGGTCGCCGGGATGCCGGGCTCGCCCGATCGAGTTCCCCGGAGTGGCGCCTTCAGTTTCGCGATGAACTCCCCGACGTCCTGCACGAGTCTGACAGACCCGGCCCGCTCCTCGATGAGGCGCACGATCGCCGAGCCCACGATGACACCGTCCGCGAGCCGCCCGACGGCCTCGACGTGCTCCGGCCGCGAGATGCCGAAGCCGACGCAGATGGGCATGGTGGTGACCCGCCGGAGCGTTCGGATCTGCTCGGCGAGGTCACGCGGCAGCTCCCGTCGCTCGCCGGTCACGCCGGTCAGCGCGACGAGGTAGATGAAGCCGCGGCTCCGGCGCGCGATGAGACGCACGCGCTCCGGTGTGGACGTCGGCGCCACCATGTGGACGACGTCGAGGCCCGCCGCCGCGGCCTCCGTCGCGAGGGGCCCCGCCTCCTCGGGCGGCAGGTCGGCGACGATCACGCCGTCCACGCCCGCGTCGGTCGCGGTGCGCGCGAACGCCTTCAGACCAAACGCGAGGACGGGGTTGTAGTACGTGAGCAGCGCGATCGGCACGCTCGTCTCCGCCCTGAGCGTGGCGACGGTCTCGAGCACCCGCGGCAGCGTCGTCCCGCGGTCGAGGGCGCGCATCCCCGCGCGCTGGATGACCGGCCCGTCGGCGAGCGGATCGGAGAACGGCACACCGAGCTCGATGACGTCGGCGCCACGCCGTGCCGCTTCGAGCACCAACCGGCCGGTGTCGGCGAGCGACGGGTCGCCCGCGGTCAGATACGCGACGAGCGCACGCTCGCCCCGCGCCCGAAGGCGCTCGAAGGTCTCGCCCAGGCGACTCGATTTGCGCGCGTCGCTCATTGGTAGCGGGGTCCGCGAGGCCGGCGTGCACCGTGGGTGGCCTGAGCCAGGCGCGCGTCGCTCATT
>Ga0137415_10002373_pt1 | contig 18776 bp, 24 predicted proteins | sample CZODoug3_1_1_16f_FD_183082 | JGI IMG/M metagenome (GOLD analysis project Ga0137415, IMG submission 183082) | Vadose zone soil fungal communities from Angelo Coast Range Reserve, California, USA - CZODoug3_1_1_16fungal (Hybrid Assembly) | ecosystem: Environmental > Terrestrial > Soil > Vadose...
ACGCTGTTGCGCACGCCGTGCGCCCAGTACTCGAAGCCGGTGCCGTCGGGATTGACGCGCGAGATGTTCGCGTGCGTGTCCGGCGGGACGCAGATGTTGCACGGCGCGCCGATGTTGAAGTAGAGCTTGCCGTCGGGACCGAAGGCCAGGTACTTCCAGCCGTGCGGCGCGTCCTTCGGCAGCGTGTCGTACACGACCTTCATCTCCGGCGGGCTGTCGAGCTTGCCCTCGATGCCTTCCATCTTCGTGATGCGGTGGATCTCGGCGATGTAGAGCGTGCCGTCCTTGAACGCCACGCCGTTCGGCAGGTTGAGACCCTTGGCGATGGTCTTCACCTCGCGCGCGCCGCCCTTGTCGACGACCGCGTAGACGTTGCCCGCGACACGGCTGGAGACGAACAGCGTGCCGCGATCGCCCCAGGTCATCGCGCGCGCGTTGTTGATGCCGTGCGCCCACAGCTCGACCTTGAAGCCCGACGGCACCTTGATCTTGTCCACGGGGATCTCGCCCGGCGCCTTCGGCGCCGGCGGCTGCGCGATCGGCGACAGCGACGAGCTCTCCATGTCCTTCGGCTGTCCCTGCTTCCACGACGGCGGCGCCTGCTGGGCGGCGAGGGGGCCGGTGGCGAGCACGAAGGCCACGACGACGGTGAGCGACAGCGCGAACCGGAACGTGCGAACCCTCATGATGGATCCTCCGGCGCCGCAGACGCATGGTTTGGGTTGGATGGCGCCAGACCGTAGCGCGCGCGCCACGCCTTGTCAACGCCGGCGGGGCGTGTCCGGTCCCCGCGTCTTCGACCTGCGGTCGCCGCGGGGCTGGACGCCGCGCTTGGGGCCCCACGCCAGAATGTGCAGCCGCGGCGAGAAGCGGTAGCCCTCGCGGCGGCACCACTCGATGACCTGCGGCATCAGGCGCAGCTGGCCCTCGCGCCGCATTCCGAGCGGCATCAGCAAGATGCGCGTCGCGTCCAGCCCATGCGCGCGCTGGATCGCACGCACCTCTTTGAGGTCCGCATCCTCAGCCACCACGAACTTGAACCAGGCTCCCAGCGCGTTGAGGCGCTCGATCGGCGCGTCGCGGAGCCGACGGCACGCGCGTGCCCGCCGTCTCGACCTCCACGCAGCGGCCCATTCGCGCCAGGCCGCGTACGAGCGGCGCGAACGCGGGATGCTCGAGCGGCTCGCCGCCGTTCACGATCACGTTCGACGGTGCGGTGGCCGCCACCACCCCGAGCAACCGGGCGAGCGTGCGCCCTCACCCTGCGCGGACACGAAGACGCTGATGCGACCTCGCCGAGCCCCGCCGGTCTCACGCCGGGGGCACGTCGACCCAGACGTGCCGCGCGGCCGCCTCCCGCGCGGCTTCGAGCACGAGCTGGGCGCGCAGGCCGTCGGCGAGCGAGGGATCGGCCGGCCCCTCCCCGCGAATCGCCGCGAGCAGCCGCACGGCGAGCGGAGTGATCGTGGCCCGGCCCAGCACGTCCATCGGATCGCTGCCCTCGACCGCGGGCGCCTCGACGTCGACCGGCCTGAAGGGCCCGCCGCTCGCCGCGAACCAGAGGCGGCCCGCGTACCAGCGCGGCTCGTCGCGCGTCAGCTGGTAGGCGAGCGCGCCTCGCGTGCCGGAGATCTCCAGCGCGTGCTCGTTGCGCCCGTGGGCGGCGCGGCTCGCGAGGAACGAGACCTGCGCGCCGGAGGCGAGCTCGCCGACCAGGCTCAGATAATCCTCGGCGTCGGTCGCGCGCCCGGTGCCGGCCACGGGCTTGGCCGGGTACGCGATGCCGGCGTGGGCGGTCACGCGCGCGAACTCGCCGCAGGTCCAGCGCACGAGATCGACCAGGTGGACGCCCATGTCGCCCATGGCCCCGTGGCCCGCCTGCTCGCGGTCCATGCGCCACGTGGTCGGGCTGGCCTCGTCGGCCCAGCGCGCGCCCAGCCAGCGCCCGTGCACGTGCAGCACGCGGCCGACGACGCCCTCCGCCATGAGCGCGCGCATCCGCTGCATCGCGACCGGGAAGCGCCAGTTGAAGCCCGTCATGCCGACGCGCTTCGCGCGCGCGACGTCGGCCACGATCGCCTCCGCGTCCTCGCGCGACGTCGCCAGCGGCTTTTCGCAGAGCACGTGGGCGCCGGCGGCGGCCGCCGCATGCGCGATCGGGCGGTGCAGATGCGGAGGCGTGGCGATCACGACGATCTCCGGGCGCTCCGACGCGAGCATCTGCTCCCAGAGTGAGTAGACTTGCGGCACGCCGTAGGCCGCCGCGACCTTGCGCGCGGCCGCCTCGTCGCGCTGGCAGACGGCGACGACGCGCGCGCCCGCGGCCTGGAAGGCGGGCACGTGGGCGCGGCCGAAGCCGAGCCCGATGACGGCGACGGAGGGGGCGGCCGACGGCGGGCTCACGTCAGAAACCATCCGGCCACGCCGCCGACGACCACGACCAACATCGCCGGCACGCGGCCGTGATAGAGCACGAGGCCCGCCGCCAGCGCCAGCACGACCGTCGTCACGTCGTGCAGCGCCGAGCGCGCCAGCGTGTAGACGCCGGCGGTCGAGAGCCCGATGCCGATCGGCAGCAGCGCGCGCTCCGCGGCGGCCGCCCAGCGATGAGCGCGCAGCCGCTGCCACTGCTCGGCAACGAGGACGACGATGACGGAGGTGGGCAGGAACATCGCGACGGTGGCCAGCACGGCGCCGAGCACGCCGTGCACGCGGTAGCCGACGAACGCGACCACGAGCATGGTGGGGCCGGGCGTGAGCTGGGCGAGTGTGTAGCCGTCCACGAATTCGCGCGCGGTCACCCACTGATGGTTGGCCACGACCTGGCGCTGCATTTCCGGAATGACGCCGAGGCCGCCGCCCACGCAGAGCAGGCTCAGCCAGAGGAACGTCCACGTCATCAGCAGCAGGTCGCTCACTGGCCTGGCCCTCCCTGGGGGGGTCGCGCGGGCTCCGGACGGTTCAGCCAGAGGCCGATGGCGGTCATGACGACGATGACGGCGGGCGTGTTGAGTTTGAGGGGCCCGACGGCTGTGAACGTGGCGGCCGCGATCGCAATCGCGCGCGCGCTGGCCAGGGCCGGGCGCGCCATGCGCAGCGTGGTGACGGCGACCAGCCCCACCACGGACGCACTCATGCCGCGCATCAGCGTGGTCACCTCGGGCGTCAGCCCGCGCGTGAGGTAGAGCGCCGCGAGCACCACCAGCACGACGCCGCCGGGCACGACGACGGCGGCCAGGCCGCCGAGGGCGCCGGCCACGCCGGCGAGCCGATGGCCGAGGGTGATCGAGAGATTCGAGAAGGTCGCCCCGGGCAGGAGCTGGGCGAGCGTGAAGTCCTGGAGGAACTCGTCGACGCGCATCCAGCGCCGGCGGGCCACGAGCGCCTCGTAGAAGAAGGCGGCGCGCCCACCGCCGATGGAGAGGATGCCGGTGAGCGCGAAGACGCGCACCACCTGCGCGACGGACACGAGCGAGCTCACACGCTCACGCGAGAAAGCGAAGCAGCGCCGTGGCCAGCCCGAGGAAGATGGTGACGCCGAGCACGTCCTGCAGCGCCGTCTCGAAGGGCCCGGCCGTCAGCGCGGGATCGAAGCCGAGGCTCTTGGACACCATCGGGATGGCCGTGCCGGCCGCACCCGAGAGATTCACGGAGATGAACATCGAGACGGCCACCACGAGCCCGAAGGACAGCGTGCCGTGCCACACGGCGCCGAGGACCCCGACCACGACGCCGCACACGGCGCCGATGATGGACGTCGTCTGGATCTGGCGCAGCAGCGGCTCCCACCAGCGCGCGAGCTGCACGTGCCCGGTGGCGAGGCCGCGCACGACCATGGTCACCGACTGCAGCCCCGTGTTGCCGGAGATCGCCTGGATCACCGGCATGAACGAGGCGAGCAGGATCACGCGGCTGAGCGTCGCGTCGTAGTAGTGGATGACGATGCCCGCGCCCAGCTCGATGAGCAGGGTGGTGAGAATCCACGGCAGGCGCATGAGCGCGATCTCGCGCGGCGAGCGGCGCTCGAGCTCGGAGGCGTCCGAGCCGGCGAGCCGGAAGATGTCCTCCGACGCCTCCTCGCCGAGGACGTCGATCACGTCCTCCACGCTGATGGTGCCGAGCAGGCGCCGTTCCCGGTCCGTCACCGGCACGGAGACGAGGTCGTACTTGGCCACGAGCCGCGCCACCTCTTCCTGGTCGGTCTCCGGCGACACGCTCACCACGCTCGGATCGCGGATGGCCCACATCGGCGTCGTCGGCGCCGCGGTGAGCAGACGGCGCAGCGGCACCACGCCGACGAGATGGCGGTGATCGTCCACCACGTACAGCTCGAATCCGCGTCCCTCGGGCGCCGACTTGCGGATCTGCTCGATGGCCTCGGCCACGGTGGCGGACTCGCCCACCGCCACCGCGTTGGGCGACATGAGCCGCCCCGCGGTGTCCTCGGGATACTCGAGCAGCTCCTGAACGTCCTCGGACTGCTCCTCCTTCATCATCTCGAGCAGGCTTTCCGCCTGCGCGGCGGGGAGCTCCTCGACGACCTCGGCCGCGTGGTCCGGCGGCATCTCGTCGAGGATCCGCGAGACCTCGAGCTGATCGAGGGCCTGCACGAGCTGCAGCAGCGTCTGGTCGTCGAGCTCGGAGAGGACCTCGCCCGCGCGCTGCGCGGAGAGCAGCCGGAACACCGTCACCTGCGACTCGAGCGGCAGCTCGCGCAGCAGCGCCGCGACGTCGGCGGGATGCGCGGCCGTGAGCAGATCGACGAGCCGGCGGCGGTCGCCGCGCTCGAGCAGCGCCTGAACGGTCTCCGCGTTCCGGGCGGTCTCTTCCATCCGGCCTATTGTCCTCGATTGCACAACGGGGATCGAGCGCGATCAGCGTGCGGCGACGATCCGGGCGAGCACGCGGCGCCAGTAGCGGCCGTCGGCCGACTCCGCGTCGTAGAACGCGAGCGCGGCCTGCGCGCGCGCCTCCGCCTCGGCGCGCCCGTAGGTGGTCAGCATCCACGCGGCGGTGGCTGCTTCGGGCGCCGCCGGCGCCGACGGAGCCGTCGGCTCTGACGCGAGCGTCGGCGACGCCGCGGGCGGCGTCGCGTGAGGCGCGGGGAGGCGCCGGGCCGGAACGGCGTCGACGAGCCGTCGCGGCGGCAGCGCGATCTCGGGAGACGACGGATCGCGCGCGGGATCGCGCACGGTCGGCGGCGGCGTGGCGGGGCGTGCGGGCTCCTCGGCCGGCGCGCTTGCGCTCCGAGGCTCGGCGGGCCCCGGCGGCGGCGGCTCGGTTGTCGTCGGCAGCGTCACGGATGGCGGCGGTCCATCGACACGCGGTCCCTCGACATGTGAGGGAAGGGGCGCGGGAGGGGCGGGCGCCTGGCCGGCGGGCGGCGGCCGCAGCCCCGTCAGCCGCAGCGCCAGGATCACATTGGAGACGGCGAGCGCGACGCAGACGACACCGAGCAGGCCGACCAGAAGCCGCCGTGTGCGCTCGGCGTGCTCTCGTCGCTCACGGAGAAATTCTTCGAAGCCCTCCGTCATGGCGCACAGAGGGCATGCAATAATCCCACCACCGACATGGCGGATTGGGCGGTTGCGCGGCATACCCGCGCGGGGCGAGGAGGCTGGACATGCAGGGCGTCAAGGACTCGAGCGGGCTCTACGAGGTGGAACGCCGCGCGCGGCACGCGGAGCGGCCGGGCTTCCGGATCAACGAGCTGCAGATCTCGCCCACGCAGCAGGTGCCGTGGCACTTCCACACCAACATCCAGGACACCTTCTACGTGCTCGCGGGCGAGCTGCGGATCTTCTTGCGCGAGCCGAAGGAGGACGTGCGGCTGCGGCCGGGTGAAACGTACACCGTACGCTCCGGCCGGCCGCACCTCGTCACCAACGCCGGGCAGAGCTCGGCGACGTTCCTCGTGCTGCAGGGCATCGGCGAGTACGACTACGTCCCGCTGACGTGAAGGGAAACGCGATGATCACGCTCTCGGTCAACGGCAAGACCCACCGGCTCGACGTCGAGCCCGACACTCCGCTGCTCTACGTGCTGCGCGACGACCTCGCCCTGCACGGCCCGAAGTTCGGCTGCGGGCTCGGGCAGTGCGGCGCCTGCACGGTGCTGCTCGACGGCGCCGCCGCCCGCTCGTGCGTGGTCCCGGTCTCGCGCGCCGTCGGCGAGAAGATCAATCCTTCAGCGGAACGCGCGGAAGAACGCGCGCACGTCCTCGGCCAGTGCGGCGGGCTCTTCGAGCGCGGCGAAGTGCCCACCCGCTTTCATCTCCGTCCACCGGCGGAGGTCCGTGTACACGCGCGAGACCCACGCGCGCGGGGGGTGCAGGATCTCCTTCGGGAACGACGCGTAGGCGGCCGGCGCCGTCACCGGCCGCTTGTCGGTGATCGGCCACGGCGAGTGGGTGCGCGCGTAGTACGGCCAGAACGACGAGTTGATGGCGCCGGTGACCCAGTAGAGCATCACGTTGGTCAGGAGCGTGTCGCGGTCGATGCTCCGCTCGACGTCGCCGCCGCAGTCGCTCCACGCGCGAAACTTCTCGACGATCCACGCGGCGAGGCCCACCGGCGAGTCGGTCAACCCGTACGCCAGCGTCTGGGGTTTGGTGCCCTGGATCGCCTGGTAGCCCGTCTCCTCGCGCAGCCAGTGATCGAGCTCTTCGAGGTACGCGCGCTCGTCGGGCGCCAGCGTCGCGGCCGGCGCCCCCCGGTCCCGCGGCACCGCCAGAAGGTTGACGTGAATGCCGACGAGCCGGTCGGCGTGCGCGGCGCCCAGATACGAGGTCACGAAGGCGCCCCAGTCGCCGCCCTGCGCGGCGAAGCGCGCGTAGCCGAGCACGTCGGTCATGAGCGTCGCGAAGAGATCGGCGATCTGCGGCACGCTGAAGCGCGGCTGATCGGGCCGGAACGACAGCGTGTAGCCGGGCAGCGAGGGCGCGACCACCGTGAAGGCGTCTTCCGGATTGCCGCCGAAGCGCGCGGGATCGGTCAGCATCGGGATCAAACGCCGGAACTCGACGATCGAGCCCGGCCAGCCGTGCGAGAGCAGCAACGGCATCGGGCGCGGACCCACGCCCGGCTCATGGACGAAATGCAGGTCGATGCCGCCGAGCGGGACGGTGAACTGTCGGCGCGTGTTGAGCTCCGCCTCGTGCGCGCGCCAGTCGTAGCCGTCGCGCCAGTAGGCGGCGAGCGACTTCATGTACGCGAGGTCGGTGCCGTACCGCCACGGCTCGCCGGGGATCTCGTCGGGCCAGCGCACGCGCGCCAGCCGCGCGCGAAGGTCGTCCAGCACGGCATCCGGCACGCGAATGGTGAAAGGCCGCGGCGTCACATCAGCAGCGCGAGTCACGCCCGGATTATAGACATGGGGGGCCCGACATGGCCCCCCATACCCCAACGTTCGGAGCGCCCCGGGGAACCCGGGGCGCTCCTCTATCCGCCGCTCCTCTACCTCGCCGCGCAGCTGCCGAAGTTCGTGCCCGCGGCCGGCGCGTAGGCGCCCTCGCACCACGGGATGATCGCAGCCGCCGGCAACGCCGCCGGGGTCGGGACGGGACCGAGCACGACTTCCGAGTTCACCTGCCGCGCGAGGGCCAGATGCTCGCGAAGCATCGGCAGCGACTGCGCCGCCCACGCCTTGAGGTCGGGATCGGTCGAGATCTCCGCCGCGCGCTCGAAGAGCGCGATGTCCTCCGTATGGTCGCGAACCATCTCCGACATGTAGGCGCGGTCGAAATCGTTGCCGCTGAGCGCGCTCAGCCGATCGCGCACCGCCTGCTGCGAGGGCTCGAGCGCCGTCGGCACCTCGATGCCCTTGCTGCGCGCGAGGCTCGTCAGCTCCGCGTTGCTGCGGCCGTGGTCGGTCACCATGCGCTCGCCGAACGAGCGCACGGACGGACGCGCCGCGCGCTGCGCGGCGACACGCCCGAGCTCGATCTCGGCGAGGTTGCCGGTCGCGGCCTTGTTCACGAACTCACGATCCTGGTCACTCACCAACTGGACTTGAGCCGCCGCCGGGCCGGTCAGGGCGACCAGCGCCGCCGCGACGATGCTGATGATGGTCAGGGCTTTCATCACGAGTCCTCCTCGGGGGGCCACCCCGGCGCCGCTCGTCGCAAGACGAGTGCCACCGAGGTGCGGTACAGTGGCCCGGGCGCATCCGCCCGAAGGGAGAGCACCGTGCGAGAAAATCGCCTCAAGACGATGTGGAAGCGCGGCGAAACAGCGGTCAACGGGTGGCTGTCGATTCCCACGGCCTTCACCGCCGAAGTCATGGCGCATCAGGGCTTCGACTCGCTGACCGTCGACATGCAGCACGGAGTGGTGGATTACCAGACCGCCGTCTCCATGTTCCAGGGTATCTCCACCACGGGCGTGATGCCACTCGCGCGCGTGCCGTGGAACGACCCGGCCCATCTGATGAAGATCCTCGACGCCGGCGCGTACGGCGTCATCTGTCCGATGATCAACACGCGCGCGCAGGCGGAGGCGCTGGTGGCCGCGTGCAAGTACCCGCCGCGCGGCTACCGATCGTTTGGACCCGTGCGCGCCTCGATCTACGCCGGCAGCGACTACGTCGAGCACGCCAACGACGACATCGTGATCATGCCGATGATCGAGACGGCGGAGGCGCTCAAGAACCTCGACGCGATCCTCTCGACACCGGGGGTGGACGCCGTCTACGTCGGTCCCTCGGACCTGAGCCTGGCGCTGGGCTGCAAGCCGCGGCTCGATCAGACGGACGCGCCGGTGGTGGAGGCGCAGCAGCAGATCGTCGAAGCCTGCAAGCGTCACGGCGTCATCGCCGGCATCCACAACGCCACCGCCGCGTACTCGCTCAAGATGATCGCCGCCGGCTATCGCTTCGTCACGCTCGCCAGCGACTCGCGGCACCTCGCGATGAAGGCGGCGGAAGAGGTGGGAGCGGTGCGCAAGGGCGCGGGCGGTGGTGTCGTGCCTACATATTGAGGGGCCCCGAGATGGCCCCTCAAACTCCCCAACGCTCGGAGCGCCCCGGCGAAGCCGGGGCGCCCCTCGACACCCCCGCGCGTTCGGCGCGCCCCGGCGAAGCCGGGGCGCTCCTCGACGACGCACTCCGCGCGAGGGCGGTGGCGCATCTCGAGGCCTTCGAGCGGCGCGCGTTGCAGGTCGATGGGCGGAGGGCGGCGGCGGTGGCGGTCGTGCTGCTCGGTGACGAGGCGGGGCGCGCGTGTTTTCTGCTCACGCGGCGCGCGGCCGGTCTGCGCGACCACGCCAGGCAGTGGGCGCTGCCGGGCGGGCGGCTCGAGCCCGGCGAGTCGGCGCTGGAGGCCGCGCGCCGCGAGCTTTCGGAGGAAGTCGGCCTCGCGCTCGGCCCCGACGCCGCGCTCGGCCTGCTCGACGACTATCCGACGCGCTCGGGCTTCCTCATCACGCCCGTGGTCTTCTGGGGCGGTGCCGATCCCGTGCTGAAGGCGAACCCCGACGAGGTCGCCTCCATCCACCGGGTGCCGCTGGCGGACCTCGAGCATCCCGACGTGCCGCGCCTCGTGACGATTCCCGAGAGCGACCGGCCGGTCATCCAGGTGCCGCTGCTGTCGACGCTCGTGCACGCGCCGACGGCGGCCGTCGTCTATCAGCTGCGCGAGGTCGTGATGCACGGCCGGCCGACGCGCGTGGACCACTTCGAGCAGCCCGTGTGGGCGTGGGGGTAGCGATGACGTTTACCGTGATCGATCAGGGCCGCGACCGCGAGGTGCGGGCGCGCGTCGAGGGCGGCCGCCTGTTGCTGTCCGCGGAGGCGCTACGCGACGCGCTGGGCTGGGAGCTGCACGACGGCACGCTGTGCAACGACGCGATGTGCGTGCCGCTGCCCGCCGGCTCGCGCCTCGGCGAGGGCGGCGTCTTCGACCTCGGCGAGGTGGCGGCCACGCTCGACCGGCCGCTGGCCCTCGACGCCGACGCGCGCGCGGCCTATCTGGGCGTCTCCGCCGGCGAGCGCGCGCAGATGCTCGGCAGCCTGCTCGCGCCGGACTTCACGCTGCCCGACCTCGCCGGCCGACCGCACACGCTGTCGTCCTATCGCGGCCAGAAAATATTATTGGTCGCCTGGGCCTCGTGGTGAGGCTGCCGCCTCGACCTGCCCGTGTGGCAGGCGCTCTACGAGGAGCTGCGCGAGCGTGATTTCCTGGTCATCGCCGTCGCGCTCGACAAGAGCGCGGAGGACGCGCGCCCCTGGATCGAGAAGGCGGCGCCGACCTACCCCGCGCTGATCGACACGCAGCACGTCGTCGCCGACCTCTACAACGTCGTCAACGTCCCCACCGCGCTCTGGATCGACGAGCGCGGGCGCATCGTGCGCCCCAACGACGTGGTCTTCGGCAGCGACACGTTCAAGCACATCACCAATCTGGAGTCCGCGAAGCCGCTGGCGGCCGTGCGCGCGTGGGTGCGCGGCGAGACGGCCGGCTTCGCGCCGGCCGACGCGCGGGCGCTCCAGACGCTGCCGACGGCGCTGGATCAGCAGGCACGTGCCGAGTTCGGGCTGGCGGAGTGGCTGGCGCGTCACGGTCAACGCGAGGCCGCGGAACGTCACTTCGTGCGCGCGGGTGAGCTGGCGCCGCACGACTTCACCATCCGGCGCGGCTCGATGCCGATTCGTGGGATCGATCCCATGGGTCCGCAGTTCCGCGAGATGCTGCAGACGTGGGTGGGCGGTGGCCGGCCGTACTACCGTCCGCTGCCCGACACGCGTGGCTAGGACGGTTCTCGTCGTCTGCCAGGCCAACACGTGCCGCAGCGTGATGGCGCACGCGCTGCTCGAGCAGATGCTGGCTGCGCGCGGGCTCGACGGGAGGATCCGCGTGACGTCCGGCGGCATCGGGCCGCACGCGCGCGACGGGATGATCCCCTCGCTCGACGCGCGCATCGTGCTGCGCGAAGACGGCATCCACCTCGCGGAGGACACCATCGTCTCCACCGACCTCAAGGCGCACGGCGATGTCCTGGCCGGCGCCGACCTCATCCTGACCATGACGGAGGAGCAGAAGCGCCTCGTGCGCGAGCAGACGGGCGCGGGGGAGCGCGCGGTCTATACGCTCGGCGAATTCGCCGGCGACGGCGGCGACATTCGCGACCCGGTGGGCCAGGACGAGGCGCGGTACCGTGCCACGCGCGATGAGATCAAGCGCCGGCTCGAGGCCTCCCTCGAGCGGTTGCTGCGGCTGCTCGCCTGATCGACCGTCGCGCGTTCGTCGCCGGCCTCACCGCCAGCCTCGTCGCGCCCCCGGCGTCGGCCCGCGCGGCGATCCCGCGCGTCGGCGTGCTGACAGACGAGGTCATGCTGGCCGCGATCTTCGTGCAGGGCCTTCGCGACGCCGACTGGGAGGTCAGCGAGGAGATCATCGTCGAGCGCCGCGGCGGCGTTCCCGGCGCCGACCGGTGGCGGGCGGCGGCGCGCGAGCTGGTGGCGCGGCGCATGAGCGCGCTGGTGGCCGGCGATCACGCGGCCGCGCGCGCCGCGCGCGAGGCGACGGACGCGATTCCGATCGTCGCCATCGACTTCGAGGGTGATCCGATCGGCAGCGGCTTCGTGCGGAGCCTCGCGCGTCCCGGCGGCAACGTCACCGGATTCTTCTGCGACTTCGGCGCCTCGATGAGCGAGCTGGCCAAGGCATTGCGCGCGGCGGTGCCGAAGGCGCGTCAGCTGGTGGCGCTGACCGACGGCGAGGCCACCGAGATGCAGGCGCGGGCCCTGCGCGAGGCCGCCCGCGCGCTCGATCTCGCCGTCGACACGGTCGAGCTGGGCGCCGCCGGACCCGAAGCGCTCATCGACCGCGTCGCGGCCGCGCGCGTGGCCCTCGTGGTCCTGGCGTCGTCGCGGCTGGAGAGCGAGGCCCGGCGGCTCGCCAAACGGGCCATCCGCCGCAAGATGGCGTCGGCGGGGGCCTTCATCCCGTACGCCCAGGCCGGCGGTCTGCTCGCGCGGGGGCCGAGCCTGCCCGACACCTTCCGCCGCGCCGCGGCGATGGTGGACCGTGTGCTGCGCGGCGCCCGCGTCGCCGACATCGCCGTCGAGCGCCCGCCGCGCTTCGAGCTCGTCATCAACCTCAAGACGGCGGCCGCCCTCGAGCTGACGCTGCCGTCCGGCCTCATGTCGGCCTCCGAGCACATCGTCCGCTGACGCGCGGCGGGGGGCGCCGCACGCCGCGGCGCTCAGTGCGCCGTCCCCGCGCCGGCGAATTCGAGGTCGGCGAGCACGCCGTAGTGATCGGAGGGCCAGAGCGTCGAGCCGTCGGGACGCCGTGCGGGCCTGTCGAGGACGACGCGGCTCGTCCGCACCCGCGGGGCGGGGGCGCCGTTCGGCACGACGAAGATGAAGTCCACGCGGCGCGTGACCGTGGGCGCCGGCGCGCCCGGCTGCTGCCAGACGGTGGCGCCGGGCTCGGTGGGTCGCGCGGCGCGAAACGCGTCCACGAAGCCGTGCTCGCGGCCGAGCGCGGCCATCCAGTCCATGGTCTCGGCGGCGTTGAAGTCGCCCATCACGAGCGCGGGCAGCGGACCGCGTCGCGCGCTCACCACCTGCGCGATCCGCCGCACCTGGCAGGCGTCGTGGCCCGTGTGGGTGGCGAAGACGTCCAGCGGCCCCCGCGGCGTCTGCACGACCGCGTGCAGCAGCACGCGCGGGTCGTAGAAGCGCCGGCAACGTGGCAGGTCCACCACGTGCGTTGCCACGATCGGGAACCGGCTGAGGATGGCCGGTCCTTCCTCGAAGTTGATGCCCCAGACGATGAGCCCGTCGATCCAGGCGAGGCCGGAGACGCGCCGCGTCGCGGAGGCGTGCGTGACGTGCAGACCGAGTGCCGTGGCGAGCCGCGCGGCGACGTTGCCACGGCCTCGGGCGATCGACGCTTCCTGCAGGGCGACGACGTCGGGCGCGAGCACGCCGAGCTCGCGCGTGACCATGGCCAGGCGCTCCTCGAGATGCTCGCCGTCGCCGCGCCAGCCGGACGATGGGCCGCCGTGCAGCAGGTTGAAGGTGACGACGCGGAGCGTGGAAGCCGGCTCCTCCCCGGCGGCGGCGCCGCCGGGGAGAGCGGTCAGCAGCAGGACGACGGCTACGAGAGCGGGTACCGGAACGGAGCCCACCCGATCCCCTGGATGGGTGTCGGCTTGTAGGCCTTGGCCGTCTTCGCGGCTGCTTTCGGCGCGGCCTTCGCGGCGGCCTTCGCCTTCGCCGGCTTCTTCGTGCGTGCTGGTTTTTTCATGGCGCGCAATTTACAGTAAGCGTCACATGCCGGTCAAACGAGCGCGGCTCTCCAAGCGTGTCGCGAAGCTCGTCGGCGCCGAGCGCGTGTGTCGCGTGGCCACCGTCGGCGAGGCGGGCACGCCTCACCTGGTGCCGGTGTGCCACACGCTGGTCGGCGATCGCATCTACTTCGGCTCCGGCGACGACGCCCGCAAGGTGCTGAATCTCGGGCAGAATGAGCACCTCGCCGTCACCGTCGATCTCTATTCCGAGGACTGGTCGCAGATCAAGGGCGTGATGGTGCAGGGCACGGCGAAGCTCGTGCGCCGCGGCCCGGCCTTCACGCGCGCCCGCAAGCACCTCTACGCGAAGTACCCGCAGTATCCGCGCGAGGCCGCGCTGTCGGTCTCCGACTCGGTGATCGTGGAGGTCACGCCCACGCACGTCTTCACCTGGGGCCTCGACTGAGCGTCCCGCCGCGCGAGGTTCGCCGCTGGGAACCTCCGCCCCCGCCGCCGCGGCGTCCGCCGCCTCCGCGCCTGCGCTGGTACAAGCGGCCCTTCGTGTGGTGGCGGCGGCACGCGTGGATTCCCGTCTGGCTCGCGGTCGTCGTCACGCCGACGGCCCTGCTGTCGCTGCGGCTGATCGACGACACGAGCTTCGCCCTCGTGCTGCCGCCCCTGCTGATCGGGATGATCGTGCTCTCCCTGGCCATGCTGGCCGTGGCCGTGCGCGCGAGCGTGACCCGGTCGGTCCTGCGCGCCGTCGCCGGTGGCGGCGGCGCGCTCCTGGCGGCGGGGCTGCTCGCGCTGGCGATGGTCCACGTCATCGGCCAGCGCTCGTGTCCGGAACGCATGGGCGTGGACCGCGGCATTCAGGTTTCCGCCCAGATGCTCGACGCGTGGCGCAAGGGCGAGGCCGCGTCGGCCGACGTGTGGGCAAGCGCGGCCGTCGCCGATGCGTGGCGGGCGCGCGTGGGCAAGCTGACGCTGATCGATTACAAGGTGGTGGACTCCGGATGCTGGGAGCGTCTGGCCCCGGTCGCCACCAAGCGGACCTGGCACGAATTCCGGGTGACGGTCCAGCAGGGCGACGATCGATTCTCGAAGGTCGTGACCGTGCACACCCACGTCACCCGTGGGGACTGGCACATCACCGAGGTCGAGGGCCCCGAGTCATAGGACGTCGGGGGCCCCGACATGGCCCCCCACACCCCCCAACGTTCGGAGCGCCCCGGGGAACCCGTGGCGCTCCTCGGTTCTGCGTGAGCTCTACGACCGCCCGCGCGCGAGCCGGTGCAGCGGGGGGCCGGTGAGGCGCGTGAGGATCCACTCCTTTCTGAAGCCGGCGCCGAGCCGGCGGTAGAAGCGGATCGACGGCGTGTTCCAGTCGAGCACCGCCCATTCCATGCGCCCGCAGCCGCGCCGCACCGCAATCCGCGCCAGCGCGCGCAGCAGCGCGCGGCCGGCGCCGGCCCCCCGGGCCTCGGGCAGCACGAAGAGGTCTTCGAGGTAGAGGGTCGGCTGCCCGAGAAAGGTCGAGTACGTGAAGAAGTAGAGCGCGAGGCCGACGGCGCGGCCGTCGCGGCGGCAGATCAGCGTCTCGAAGTACGGGCGACGGCGGAAGCCGTGGCGTCGGATGGCGGCGGGGCCGATGACGCACTGGCGCTCGAGCCGTTCGTAGCGCGCGAGGCCGCGGATGAGGTCGCAGATGACGCCGGCGTCACGCGCCGTTCCGCGGCGGATGCTCAGCCCTACCTTCGACAGGCCACGGGGGGGACGGCGCCGCCGGGCGGCGGCCATCCTCAGGCCCCGGCGATCTGCAGCAGCAACTCCGTGTACGCGCGCGCGCCTTCGCGAAGGTTCTCCAGGGAGATGCGCTCGTCGTTGCCGTGCACGCGGCGCCACTCCTCGTCGTCGAGGACGAACGGGCTCCAGCCGTACGCGGCCAGCCCCATGCGCCGGAACACCCAGCTGTCGGTGAAGGCGACGAGGATCTCGGGCGCGACCACCACGCCGGGCGCGCGACGAGCCAGCGTGTCGGCGAGCGCCTTGTACATCTCCGTGTCGGGCGGCGAGAGGTTCGGTACCTTCGGCTCCCGCGCGAACTCGACCCGGACGTGATCGTCGGCCACCACGCGCGTCACCCAGTCGCGCACCTCGCCTGGGTCGTCGCCGGCCAGCACGCGGCAGTCGATGTCCGCCACCGCCTCGGGCGGGATGACGTTGAGCTTCTGGCTGGCGCGCAGCATGTTGATCGCGAAGGTGGTGCGTACCATCGCCGCCCAGTCGCGGCGCGCGAAGAAGCGCGCGCGGAAGGCGGGATCGTGCAGCGCGGTCGCGAGGTCGTCCAGGCCGCGACCCTCGGCGGGCGGCAGCACGCGCGCGAGCGCCCGGAAGTACTCCTGCACCTCGGGCAGCACGCGCGGTGGGCGCTCGGCGGCGAGGAGCCGGGCGAGGGCGCGGATGAGCCGGTGCGGCGCCGTGTCGGGCCAGGGCATCGAGCCGTGGCCGGGCGTGTCGCGCGCGGTGAGGCAGAGCGGCAGGCCCGTCTTCTCGGAGATGACGATGTGCGCGAACGGCGCTCGCTTGGCCGGGTCGATCTCGATGCCACCCAGCTCGGTCAGCGCGTACTCCGCGCCGGCCAGCCAGTCGGGGTGGCTGGCCGCGATGAACTGGGCGCCGAACGCGCTGCCCGCCTCCTCGTCGGCCGTCGCGAGGAAGATCAGGTCGCGCTTGAGCCGCACGCCGGCGCGCGCGAGCGCGAGCAGGGCGGCGAGCTGCAGGATCCCGGTGGACTTCATGTCGACGGCGCCGCGGCCGTAGAGGAAGCCGTCCCGGACCTCGCCGCCGAACGGATCCACCGTCCAGAAGCGCCGGTCGGCGTACACAACGTCGATGTGGTGGTGCAGCACGACGGCGCCGAGCGAGCCGTCCCCGCGCACGCGCGCCACGAGGTTGGCGCGGCCGGGCGCCGACTCCACCGTGCGGCTCTCGATGCCCGCGCGCCCGAGCACGTCGGCCAGGAATCGTGCGCCGGCGATCTCGTTGCCGGGCGGGTTCGTGGTGTCGATCTTGAGATAGGCGCGCAGCAGATCGACCGCCTCGGTGCCGACGGCGGTGAAGTCGATCATGGCGCCGCCATGGTGCTACCCGGCACGCTGGGGCGCGCGACGCGGGGACGGCTCCCCGATGTGCACGTGCGCGCCCGTGGCCTCGCCCGCGACGGCGCCGCGGAAGGCGAGGAACGACACGCCGCGCGCGCGCAGCCAGGCCATGAGCGCCTGGCCCTCCGCGCTGTCGGGATGCACGGCCACGTCGAGCGCGTTGCGATGATCGAAGCCGAGACGGTCGTGGGCCGGCGTCTGCCCGAGCGCGCTGACGGGCAGGGCCCGGTGGAAGCGGTCGGCGAAGAAGCGTTCGACGCTCGTGACCTGGGCGAGCGTCCAGTCGCGCAGGCCGTGGAAGCGCAGCAGCGTGGGCGTCACCAGCAGCGCGCCCGGCTTGGCCGGCGGCAGCGACGCCAGCACCGCGGTCGCCGCCGCTTCCGCTTCCATGCGCTCGGCCTGGGCGATCTCGGCGTGCGTGGCCGCGAGCGCCGCCTCGGCGGTGGCCAGCGTCTGCTCGGCCGTCTCCGCTTCGCGCCGGGCGATCAGGCCGTCCTCCGCCAGCTGCCGGCGGGTCACCAGCGTCGCGCGCGCGTGAGTGACCGCCTCCTCGCGGAAGGGCAGGAGGTTGGCGAGGCTGGCGCGGTACTCGCGCGCGGCGCTCACCAGCTCGGAGGGCAGGGCCGAGGGCGCGCCCGCCACGGGCCCCGCCGCCAGCGCCGCCAGCGCCAGCGCGCAGGCCATCTGCCATCGGCTCATGTCGCTCATGGTACCGTGCGTGTCACTTGACCTCGGGAGGCGCCGGCCCGCAGAGTGGCGGAATGACGCGGCTCCTCCTGCCCGACGACGTCGTCTTCACCTGCCAGCAGTCGGGCGCCTGCTGCCGCAACGACTGGCTCATCGGCGTCGACGACGCCGCCCGCGCGCGGCTCGAGGCGGTGGACTGGACGCGGCTGCCGCCGCCGCTGCCGCCGGGCCCGAAGTTCCGGCCGCTGCCGTTCACGCTCGCCGGCGGTGAGCGTGCGACGTTCGCGCGGCAGTCCGACGGCGCCTGCGTCTTCCTCGAGCCCGACGCGCGCTGCGGCATCCACACGCGCCTCGGCGCGCCCGCCAAGCCGCAGGTGTGCCGCGAGTTCCCGTACTCGTTCGTCGAGACGCCGGACGGCGTGGCCGTGGGCGTCTCGTTCGCGTGCACGGCCGTGCGCGCCCACCAGGGCCGCACGCTGCCCGCGCAGGAGGCCGAGGTGCGCGCGGTGCTCGCGGGCAGCACGCGCGTGCGGCGGCTGCCCGATCCCCTCGTCCTCTACTCGTCCGTGGATATCACGTGGGCGCAGTATCGTCCCATCGAGGCGGCGCTGCTCGCGCTGCTCGCCCACGACGAGTGCACGCTGCCGACGGCGCTGCTGGCGGGCAGCGTGCTGATCAGCCTGTGCGTGGGGCTCTCGCAGGTGGAGGCCAAGGCGCGGCGCGAGGGCCGCGCGCCGACGGAGACGCTGGTGGGCGGCCTCGCCCAGCTCGAGGCCGATCGGTATCGCAAGGTGATCGCCATCGCCGCGCAGGCGCGTTACCCGAGCCGACCGCGCCTCACGCCGCTGGCGCCGCTCTACACGTGGCTCGAGTTCTCGCGCCGTCGCCCGTCGCGGCTCGGCCTCGTGCTGGCGCTGTACCGTAACGTCCTCCGCTTCCGCCGCGGGCGCGGCCACCTGCCGGACTGGATCACGGGCGGCCCGCCCTTCGACCTCGCCGACGTGCAGGCGGTGCGCTTCGACGCCGGCGCGCCCGACATCGAGCCGTTCCTGCGCGAGTACTGGCGCCACGTCGTCTTCCGCAAGACGCTCACGCCGCTGCACGGCGTCTTCCGCGGCTACCAGACCATGCTCGCGCTCTACGCGTTCACGAAGTGGGCGGCCAAGCTCACCGCGCGGCGCCGTGGCCGGACGGCGGTGGCCGCGGCCGACGTGCGCGATGCGGTGCGGCTGATCGAGCAGCGCTTCGTGTTGCACGCCCGCTTCGCCGACGTCTTCACGCTGAGTCCGGTGCTCACCGTGATGGCCGACCGGCTCTTCCAGGACCCGGCCTTCGTGCGGGGGGCCGTGTTGGAGCCGGAACGCCCCTAAAGTTATGGGTTTCCCGTGCGTTGTAAATACGGGAAAAGCCTTGACGCAGATCGCGCCGACGCCTTAGGTTGGTTGAGACCCCTGTTTTCGCGCCCGGGCGCGCCCGGTGGACCGTAACGAGGAGCGAGACATGGCCAGGCTCGACGCCTTCTTCAAGCTGATGTTCGACTCGGGCGCCTCCGACCTGCACATCACCTCGGGCCAGCCGCCGATCTTGAGGGTGCACGGCGACCTCGAGCGCGTCAAATACGATCCGATGGACGACGAGACGCTGCGCGCGATGCTCTACGAGATCGCGCCCGAGCAGACCATCAAGAAGT
>Ga0137415_10002374_pt1 | contig 18775 bp, 28 predicted proteins | sample CZODoug3_1_1_16f_FD_183082 | JGI IMG/M metagenome (GOLD analysis project Ga0137415, IMG submission 183082) | Vadose zone soil fungal communities from Angelo Coast Range Reserve, California, USA - CZODoug3_1_1_16fungal (Hybrid Assembly) | ecosystem: Environmental > Terrestrial > Soil > Vadose...
TCGGCAGCAACAGGCGGAACAGTCGTGGTGGCGGGCGTGCTAGTAGATGGTTGGGGTGGTGCCGGCTTGACCGCGGCAGGCGTAGACGTCGTACCTGTCGCTTGAACAACGGTCAGAGGCGAGCCTACTGACGCGGATTTGTCGGCACTCTTGGCAGGGTTCGTCGACGGTCCAGAGGGAGCTTTCGCCGCTGTTTGTTGCTCCGGATTGCTGTCCGGAGCGGGCGGGGTCGCTTGCCCGAAGGAAACGAAAATGGTCGCGAAGAATGCGATCGTTCCGTAAGTCAGTTTGTCAGTGAAAGTTGGCATGGTAGTAATGCGTTTGTGGTTAATGCAAGCGGCGTTAAAGCAGGAAGCACACCAGCCTTGCTGTGTTGTTTCCGACCCTGAAATAGCCGATTTTCGAACCGTCTCAGGCAGAGCGCGCAGCGGCAATAAAATCGCGGACCCGATAAATATCTTTGCTGCCCGGTACGGTCTCGACACCGCTTGCTACATCTACCCCAAACGGCCGGGCTTGGTGGACCGCTTCAGCTACATTTTCCGAATTTAGACCACCGGCGAGGATAAATTGCCGGTCTCTGTTGGCCACAATAAGGTCACGCGCCCAATTCCATGGAAACGGCCTCCCGGTTCCGCCAAATTTCGTCCCCGCTACCGTATCTAGCAGAAGTCGATTCGTATGGAAATCAGGCAACGGCATGTCTCGACCTATCATCGGAACTGCCTTCCACAGTGTGATTTGCGCCTCAATCAGGCTCAGGCAAAATTCCGGCGATTCGGCCCCATGTAGTTGCAAGCAATCAATACCCTCGATTGCCGCAATCTCCTTCGCATACGCCGAGCTCGGATTCACCAATACCGCAACGCGAATGATGCTATCGGGCAATTCGGTGATCCACTCCGCCGCGTCCGCCGGCTCAAGATAGCGCTCGCTCCCCGGCCAAAAATTGAACCCAAGCGCGTCGGCACGGGCGGCGATAATGGCTTCGGCGTCGGCCGGATTGGTGATGCCGCAGATTTTGACGAACACCGGTCGTCCCTACGCAGCGGTGGCGAACCCGAGAGAAGGCTTGGTGAAATCAGGCGCCGGCATGTCTTTGACCAGCTTCACGATTCCGTTCTGCCATTTGCGTCCGATCTCCTGCAGGTATGGATCATCCTCATCAAGGCGCATCCGCAAATTTGCCACCAGCGAATCGAGCTCATAGCAAAGCAAATCGATCGGCGGTCCTACCGCAACATTGCTTTTCATGGTCGCGTCGATGGAAATGATTCCAAACTTTACTGCATCGCTCAACGACGTCTCGTAATTGAATCCGCGATCGAGAATCGGTTTGCCATATTTTGTTTCTCCGATTTGCAGGAAAGGGCAGTCGCGCGTCGCGTGGATGCTGTTTCCCTGCGGATAAATCAGGTGAATTTCCGGTGTCAACCCGGCGATCTGACCGCCCACGATCAGGTTGATGTTGAAATCGAATCCATCGGCTTCCAATGCAACACGATCACGTTTCTCCACCGCCCGCACTTTGGTGCCGACGTAGCGCGCGGTCTCGTACAGGGTTTGGGTCGTCATGATCGTCTCGATTGCAGGTTCGTTGTTCGCCAGGATCAAATCGTCATCGATCAACGCAAGTGTCGCCTGAGTGAGAGAAAGGTTGCCCGAAGTCATGATGCAAATGACTCGTTCGCCCGGTTTTTCGTAAACCCGCATCTTGCTGCGCATGGTAATATTATCCATGCCCGCGCTGGTGCGCGAATCAGACAGAAAAACCGCGCCTGTGCGGCAAAGCATGCCCAGGCAATACGTCATGAGCGATCTCCCGGTTCGATCACGCGCCCTTGCACGCGCTTGATTTGAGTGTGGTGCGTTAAAACATGGACGCGTCCGTCGCTGCCGCGGAAAAATGCGCTCAGCATCCAGGCGACAAGTCCGATGATGATCGCGCCCCAGAAAGCGCTGCCAAAATTATCGACGTGAAAGCCCGGCACGATGTTAGGGACAAACCAGAGCAACAAGCCGTTAACCACCAGAATAAAGAATCCCAGCGTTAGCAGGATCAGTGGCGCGCTCAGGATTAGCAGCACGGGCCGCACAAAAGCATTCAGGATGCCGAGGAGCAAGGCGGCGCCAATTAGTGAACCGACGGAGTCGTAGCGAATTCCGTGAAGCACCGATGCCGCGACCATTACTGCCACCGTTGTTGTCAGCCAGCGAAAAACAAAAGACCGCATGGCGAACGCTAGCGAAGGGTCGAGTTCACGCCAATTCTTTGCGAAAACGGCTTGCGAATTCAACTCGGCCGGGTAAAGCGATAACTGTTTAACCATGGCAAAGAAAGCAAAAGCTAGCGACAAAGAGAAGGCGCCGTCCAATGGAGCGGCACTGAATGGAAATGCTGCGAAACCCGCAGCTAAAAGAGCCAGTTCACCGCGGAAGAAACCGACGACGCGGAAGACTGCGGCGACAACAGAAGAGAAATCGCGCGTCAGCGACGAAGCGATTCGCATCCGCGCCTATTTCATTTCCGAACAGCGGGAGCGCGTAGGAATTCCCGGCGACGCCAATTCCGATTGGATCGAAGCCCGGCGGCAATTACTGGCCGAGCTGGGAGAAAGCTGAGCGGAGGCACGCGCTTCTGTGCATCTTGTCTGTTCCACTACTCCACGACTCCATTACTCCCGACTGGCCGCCGCCAAATCCGGCGCAACTTCACTGATTTTCTCCATCAGCCGATTCATCGCGAACGGCTTTGGCAGAAAACCGCGCACCCCGGCTTCTTTCATCAATTCCTGGGCGCGAGCTTCATCGCCCCGGCCAGAGATCAGGATCAACGGTGGAACAACAATTGGCGGATTCACGTGATTATAAACCTTGCCGATGAGGGTGAAGAGCATGGCGCCGTCAATCATCGGCATCGAAAAATCGAAAACGAAAACGCGGTAACGCTTTTTCAACGCCAACTCAAAACCGTACTCTGGATTGGGCGTGGCATCGACTTCACAATGAAACCGGCTTCTCAACGCCTCACCGATCAGGCGGTTGAGCGAAGTGTCATCATCAACGACAAGAATCCGTTTTTCGCTCACGGCAGACGCTTGCGCTAAATGGTCGAGAGTTTCAAGTTTTCCTTCGAACGATGAGAAACAAAGGAGCAAACGGAGGGACGAGCTTCTGCTCGTCCCAAGCATAACTTTTCTTCGAACCGATGACCAAAACGGAGACCGAATTAGCCGAGGCCTTGCGAGAACGGCTGAAAATTATTTCCGACGAAGAGAGCCGGCGCGACCCCGAAGAGCATGTGAAACGGTTACGGGAAATTTCCAAGCGCATCGAAGCCTTGGCCGTCGCGCTCCCCCAGCCCATTCCGCCCCGCCTGGCCCATTTCCTCGACCGCCGAAGCTACGACAAGGCCCTCGAGTTCTTAGAAGATAGGCGCCATTAAGCTTGCCAGTCCGGCCTCACTCGCCTGCCCGGGTCGCACGCGCCTCCTCATTCTTTGAATAGCGTACGCCCCAATCCGAGTGCTGGCGTAGAACGCGTGATGGAGGGGCGACCTCCGGCGAGCCCGCGTCCTAGCACAGCCATCTTGGCTATGGGGCCAACGGGCATCTTGCCCTTTGACGTGAACAAGCAACGCAAGATACCGGCCTAACACCTCGCTCGATCCGGGAGTCGTGTTAAGCGAGATCGATCGCAAGGAAACAAAAGGCGACGAAGCAGGCGGCTTCGGGCGTGTACCAACTGCCTCGCGACAAAGGTTGAACAGCGCAAAATCATTTGGTTCGATGCGTTCAATGTTTCACTCACTCGCCAACCATGCCGCACGGCTGTTGATGAAATTGTTGTTTGCGTGTGTCGCGCGCGTTCGCGTTGTGCGGCGCGAAAACGCAAATCACGACGGTGGGTTTTTACTTGCGGCAAATCACATCAGCCATTTCGATCCGTTTATTATTTCCTCGGTGGTGCGTCGCAAAATTGACTGGATGGCGATGGCAGAATTTTTTCCGTATCCAGTGCTCGGATTTCTCTTACGCGCGGTCGATGCATTCCCGGCAGATCGGCATCGCGCCGACCGCACAACGATCCGCACCGCCATCGAGCGGTTAAAGCATGGACGCATTGTCGGCGTTTTCCCTGAGGGCGGCATCCGCGACGGCGCACGTTCGCTACTTGAAGGCGCACCAATGCGACCGGGCGCATCGACGCTTGCGCACATCGCCGGCGCTCCAATCGTACCAAGCGTGATCGTCGGCAGCGATCGGCTCTACTCAAAGAAAAGCTGGCTCTCGCTGCGGCGCCCGCCGATCTGGGTCGCGTTCGGCGATCCGATTCCACATTTTCCAAATCTGGAAAAATCTGCCGCGCGCGCCCGTATCGAGCGCGAACTGGCCGCCGCATTCAAGATTCTCTACGCTGAGTTGCGCGAAACGTTTTCGCTCACACCAGACGATCTGCCGCATCCGCCGAGAGAGCGAATGCAAGTGAAATTGCCAATTGAAGAAACCGCTAGGTCGCACGCACCGAAACTCTCAGGGCCCCGCGTTCGTACGTTCAGGCGCTTCACCGCGATCGCTCTTGATTCTCTCATGTGCACGTCAATGAACGTGATGCAGTCACGTCATCGCCTGCACGCGCGCAGCCGCGATGAGTTTGAGCGCTATGTGGCGGAATGCGAGAAACTTACGACGCACGATTTTTACGCTGTTCCGCGTGATTGCGGACTCGCGGGTGAAATCGGCGACGACGCGACGGTCACTTGGCGCAGTCCGATCAGCACCAAATTTCCGGCGAACAACATCGCTCGCGCAGATCTTTTCGCGTGCGCACGCGGCTGGAGCGCGCCGACAGTATTGATGCTGCACGCGCTCATGTCGGCGAGTGACAAGGGCTATCGCCGCTGGGCAGCCCGCTTTAACGAACTCGGTTGGAACGCGTGTTTCGTGCATCTGCCGTATCACTATTCTCGGGTGCCGCGCGGCTACTGGAACGGCGAATTGGCGATTACCGCCGATCTCATCCGCAATGCAGAGGGGTTGCGTCAGGGCGTGATCGAATTGCGGCAATTGATGGCGGCGTTGCGCGAGTGCGGTTGTCGCGAGTTCGGCGTCCTCGGGACCAGCTACGGCGGCTGGATCGGCGCGCTGCTCGCGATCGTCGAGCGCGATTTTCGTTTCCTTGCGTTGATGGCGCCGATCGTGAACGTCGAGCACGCGATTTGGGAAAGTCCCGCGTCGGCGTTCATACGACGCGAGCTCCACCGGGCGAACATCGAGCGATCGCTTGTGGCGCGGCATTTTCATCTCAGTTCTCCGACCCATAATCAGCCACTGTGCCGTGCGGATTGCGTGCTCTTTGTGGCAGGCGAATTCGATTTGATCGCGCGTCTGGCAGACATCGAGAAAATTCAACAGAAATGGTCTGGATCGGAATTGCTTCGCGTACCGCAAGGCCATTTCGGCTACCGCATGATTCGCGAAACAATCGCGCGGTTGAAAGAACGCGGCTAGGGCGTCCAATCTCAACCCGAGTTTAGAGTAGTCGGCCCCGGTTGCTTCTCCGAGGTTGCGCGAAGCAGCCACTCTGCAGTGGGTTAAAAATACTAACTCGCCATCTGCCCCAGGGGATAAAATGATAGTCCCAGACCGGACAGTGGCGCGAACGTCCTTCGTTGCTCATGGACCTAACGAGTACTGGGCGATGTTTCGTATTGGTTCACGAAAAGTGTTCGTCTAATTCGGTTGCTGTCTATCCCTGGGCGCTCACAGAGCGCCGCGACAGTTACCGCGAATACAACTCGACGATCAACTGCTCGTTAACCATCGGTTGAATCTCTTCCCGTGAAGGGATGCGCGCTACTTTACCTTTGAGGGCATCGCGATCGACTGTCAGCCAATCGGGCACTGGTACGATTTGGGTCAACTCGAGATTGCGCAGCGCCAGTTGTCGCGTCTTAGGTTTGTCTTTCACCGAAACTTCATCGCCCGCTTTCACGTTGTAGGATGAAATATTGACCGTTCGCCCGTTTACCAGGACGTGGCCATGGGAAACGAGTTGCCGCGCACCGCTGCGGGTATTGGCCAGACCCAGACGGAAGACGACGTTGTCGAGGCGAGTTTCGAGCAATTGCAAAAGGGTTTCTCCCGTGACGCCGCGTTTGCGCAAGGCGTTCTGAAAAATCCGCCTGAATTGTCGCTCCAGCAGCCCGTACTGGTAGCGCAGTTTCTGTTTTTCACCGAGCGCAATGGCGTAATCGGATTGTTTCCGTCGCGAACCTCTCGGCCCGTGCATGCCGGGCGGATAATTTTTTCGCTCAAGCGATTTCGATGGCCCGAAAAGCGGCACGCCATAGCGACGACTAACTTTGGTTTTTGGTCCGGTGTATCTGCCCATGGGAATTCTTTTGACGATTGTTAAACTCGCCGCTGCTTCGGTGGGCGGCAGCCGTTGTGCGGCACTGGGGTTACGTCGCGGATCACGGTGAGCTCGAGACCAATTGCTTGCAAAGCGCGCACGGCCGATTCCCGGCCCGCGCCCGGACCCTTAACGAGTACTTCAACTTCCTTCAGACCGTGCCCCATGGCCTGCCGCGAGGCATCTTGCGCCACCATTTGCGCTGCGTAAGCCGTGCTTTTGCGCGATCCTTTGAATCCAACTTTGCCCGCGCTCGACCATCCGATGACGTTGCCTTTCATGTCCGTGATCGTGACGATGGTGTTGTTAAACGTCGCGAGAATATGCGCGACACCGTTATGGATGTTTTTGCTGCCCTTGGCCTTGACGATCTTCGGTTGCTCGATGCTGTCGGGACTGAGGGAAAGATTTTCCGCCGGCGCCGGAGCAGGGGCGGCCCCTTCCTCTTTCTTTGCCTTCGGCGCAGTCTTTTTCTTCGGCTCCGCTGGAGCTGCACCCGCTCCCGCGGCTGATGCGTCGGCTTTAGGCGCCTCGCTCTGGACTTCGGCGGCCTCGGGTTTTGGCGCCGCTTCTTTCGCAGCAGCCTTGGGTGCTTTCGGTTTCTTGGCGGCGTCGTCCGCCGGTTTTTTTGACTCAGCCATTAAACTTTTCCTGCTTTGGCGTCTTTGTTACGAATGACCCCGACGGTTTTACGCGGACCTTTGCGGGTGCGGGCGTTCGTGCTGGTGCGCTGGCCACGAACCGGCAAGCCCCGCCGATGCCGAATCCCGCGGTAACAATTGATCGCCTGCAAACGTTTGAGGTTGCCTTGCACTTCACGGCGCAGATCGCCTTCAATCGCGATCTTGTTGGTCGTGATCGAATGAATAATTTCGTTTAACTGTTGCGGGGTAAGATTTTTCGCGCGCAGATTCGGATCGATATTGGTCTGATCGAGAATGCGCTTCGCGATCGTCGGCCCAATCCCATAAATATAGGTGAGCGACGCTTCGATGCGTTTATCTGCTGGAATTTCAACTCCAAGTAGTCGTGGCATAATATTCGTTAAAAAATTACAAGGTTACAAAGTCAAATCGTTTCACTACCAATCCTCCATTACTCCATCATTATCCCTGGCGTTGCTTATGGCGTGGATTCTTGCAGATGACGCGCACGACGTTCTTGCGCTTCACAATCTTGCAAGATTCACAAAGTCTTTTTACTGATGGCCGTACTTTCATGTTTTTCCACGAGACGAAAACCACGAGACGTGTCCGCGGCTTTACTTCTGGCGATATGTAATTCGCCCCTTCGACAAATCGTAGGGCGAAATCTCTAGCATAACTTTGTCTCCTGGCAAGATGCGAATGAAGTGCAGGCGCATTTTTCCCGAAATATGAGCCAGGACAAGGTGGCCGTTAGGCAATTGCACCCGAAACATCGTGTTCGGCAGGAGCTCGACCACCTTGCCTTCTACTTCAATTGCGTCTTTCCGCGCCATGTCAGAATTTCCGGCTCCTCATTTGTAATTAAGACCGTGTGCTCAAAATGGGCCGATGGCATTCCATCGGCGGTGCAGGCTGTCCAGCCGTCATCGAGTAATCTGACGGCGCCGGTTCCTAAATTAATCATCGGCTCAATGGCCAGTGTCATCCCGGCCTTGAGCCGCGGCCCGCTCCCACGCTTTCCATAATTTGGAATCTGCGGTTCTTCGTGAAGTTTTCGTCCCACTCCATGCCCGACAAATTCGCGCACCACATTGAGCTGGTTGCGCGTCGCTTCCTCCTCAATCTCCGCGCTTAGGTCGCCCAGCCGTCTACCCTGGTGAGCCATTCCAATGGCGCGTTCCAGCGCCCGCTCCGTCACCCGCAGCAAACGTTCGGTGCGCTCGTCAATGATGCCGACCGGCACCGTTGTCGCGGTATCGCCGATCCAGCCCTCGCGGATGACTCCGATATCGAGTTTCACGATATCGCCATACTGAATTCGCCGCTGACTGGCAATTCCGTGAATGACTTCGTCGTTTAACGAAATACAGATGTTTCCCGGATAAACGCGATGACCGATTCGATATCCGAGAAAGGCGCTTTTCACTCCCGCTTCCTGCATCATCTCGGCGGCTGCTTCGTCTACTTCTTTCGTCGTGATTCCTGGCCGAATGATTGCGACCACGCGATCGAGGATGTCGCTGGCGACACGGCAAGCTAGCCGCATCTTTTCCGCCTCTTTCGGGTTCTTGATCGGAATCATTTCGATTCAATCAAACGCGAAATGTCGCCAAAAACCATTTCGCGGTCGCGATTGCCATCGATTCGATGCAATACGCTGGTGTCCTGGTAGAACGCCGCCAGCGGTTCTGTTTTCGCGTGGTATTCCCTCAATCGATTTTGCAGAACCTCTAAGTCGTCGTCATTACGACGGACCAGCGGTCCTTCACAATAAGGACAAACCGCGCGCTCGGAGAAATTCCCTGCCGCCACACTGGTGACAAAACCGCAACTGCGACATTGCAATCGCCCGGAGATCCGATCGCGTACGGTTTCTTCGGAAACTTCGAGCCAGATTGCGAGATCGAGCGGGGTATGATGTCGGTTGAGAATCGCCGCCAGGCTTTCGGCTTGTGGCACGGTGCGCGGAAACCCATCGAAAACAAAACCGTGCGCGCCGTGCAACCGGAGCCAGTCTTCAATCAGTTTCACGATCGTTGCATCCGGAACCAGTCCGCCTTGTTGAATTATCTCGGACGTCTCCGTCCCCAACGGTGTCCCGAGATCTTTCTCTCGTCGCAAAATTGCGCCCGGCGAAGTGACTGGAATTCCAAACTGGCGCGTAATCAGTTCAGCCTGGGTACCTTTCCCAGAACCGGGTGCGCCGAGCAGAACAAGCCGTTTCTTCACTCAGCGGCCGTAAAGGAAAATCGCGACCCCACCGATGACCAGAACAGCGATCGCGACGTAAAGCCACATCAGTGTGCCCTGCGCCGCTGCCTCGCCCCGGTTGTAAGCCGCGCGTGTGTCGAAAGATCGCCCGCGAATCCGCCCTTTTCGCAAAAATCCGTCGTAGTGCCGTTGAATGAGATGCGTTTCCACCTGCCGCATCGTATCAAGCATTACACCCACAATAATGAGCAAGCTCGTTCCGCCAAAAAATTGCGCTGTAATCTGCGGAACGTGAAGTCCCTGGCTTAGCAAACTGGGCAGCACCGCAACCAGCGTCAGAAAAACCGCGCCGGCAAAAGTAAGGCGCGTCATGGTGTAATCCAAAAAATCGGCAGTCGGTTTGCCCGGGCGCACTCCCGGAATATAGCCACCATGCTTCTTCAAATCATCGGCGATCTGTGCCGGCTGAAACTGCGTCGCCACCCAAAAATAGCTGAAGAAGAAAATCATCGCTGCGATTAACACATAGTGCGGCCAACCTGAAGCCATCGCGTCAGTGATTCGTTTCGCCAGCGCACTGTGCGGGAACAGAAAGCCGACGATGGTGGTGGGAAACAAAAGCAACGCCCAGGCGAAAATGATTGGCATTACCCCCGCGTAATTCACTTTCAACGGCATGAAGGTCGATTGCCCGCCGTACATTTTTCGGCCGACTACGCGCTTGGCGTATTGCACCGAAATTTTCCGGACTCCTTGCGTGATGGTGATGACCGCTGCGATCACCACAAACAAGAAAGCCACCATCAAGACGAGAATCGCCGGATTTACCTGGCTTGCGCCGGCCTCTGTTGGCACAAAAGTTTTCCACGCTTGCGCCAGCGCCGCCGGCAAACGCGCTACGATCCCGACCGTAATTATCAAGGAAATACCATTGCCGATTCCGCGTTCGGTGATTTGATCGCCCAGCCACATCAGAAAAAGTGTGCCGGTGGTAAGAGAAATGACTGTCACGATCCGAAAGGTCCAACCCTGGTCATCCACCAGCGGTATCCCCAATTTTCGAATCGTGTCCGGAATTCCACCCAAAACGGTGTGGTACGCTTCCGGATGTTGGAAGGAAATGGCCAATAAATACCCCTGGAAAATACAAAGCGCGACGGTGGCGTAGCGGGTGTATTGCATGATCTTCTGGCGCCCGCCGTCCTCTCGCGCCAATCGGCCCAATTGCGGAATTACCGCCGTAAGTAGTTGAAGCATGATCGACGCGCTGATGTAGGGCATGATGCCGAGCGAAAAAATCGCGCAATTCTCCAGTGCCCCGCCGCTGAAAAGATTAAAGAGCGCTGCGACCCCGCCAGCTTTGTCGGCAGTGCTGCGAAACCATTCCGACAACACCGCCTGGTTCACTCCGGGCGTGGTGATGGCGGCGCCCAGCCGCACAATCACAATAATGGCAAGCGTAAAAAAAATCCGGCGCCGCAGCTCCGGAATTTTTACTGTGTTCAGGAACGCCGAGATCATTTCCTAAACGCTCCGGCTACTTCTTGCCGACCTTTGTTTTCTTCGGCTTCACCTTCCGTGAAGCAGGAGATCTTGCCGCGCGTTTCGGCTTCTCCGCTGACGCCTCAGTTGCACCGTTGCGCGGTGCTTTCGCTTCCGGCGCCGCGATGGTCCCACCGGCTTTCTCGATTTTTTCACGCGCTGCCGTGCTCACTTTTTCCGCTTGAATCGTCAGCCCGTGCTTTAGTTCGCCGTCGCCGAGGATCTTAATCCCATAAAAATTTCCGCGGACCAGATTTGCCGCGCGCAACGATTCTTCATTCACGATCGACCCGCTTTTGAAGTCGGCCAGCTCGGACAGATTCACGATGGCGTAGCGTTTGTGAAAAGCTGCGTTGTTGAAGCCGCGCTTGGGCAATCGTCGGATCAGCGGCATCTGCCCGCCTTCAAATCCGAGACGGAGGCTTCCGCCCGATCGCGCCTTTTGCCCCTTGTGGCCCTTGCCGCTGGTTTTGCCGTGCCCGGAACTTTCGCCGCAGCCGAGGCGCTTCACTCGATGCCGTGCTCCCGGACGCGGCCGCAGATTATGCAGACGCAACCCCGCCGCCTTTTCTTTTTTGGCCTCGGATTTCACGACGGCTGCCCTCCATCGCCTGGTGTATTCGTGCGCGGGCGAATTCCACGCACTTTCAAAATTTCATCGCGCCGCCGCAAATTTCGCAACGCTTCGATGGTGGCTTTGACCACGTTGGCGTGATTACTTGAGCCAAGCGATTTCGCCAGGACATCGCGGATCCCCGCCGCCTCAACCACGGCGCGCACACCGCCTCCGGCGATCACGCCCGTTCCCGGCGACGCCGGCCGCAACAACACCCGGCCACCGCCAAATTCACCGATCGTCTCGTGGGGAATGGTGTTCTCGTGCAGCGAAACCTTTTCCATCGATTTCCGGGCCGCCTCCGAAGCCTTGCGGATCGCTTCCGCCACTTCGTTGGCTTTGCCAAAACCGACACCGACTTTTCCGTCGTGATCACCTGCCACGATGAGCGCACTGAAGCTGAAACGACGTCCACCTTTCACCACCTTCGCGCACCGATTGATAAAAACGACTTTCTCAGTCGTATCACCTCGCGCCGGCGGGGTTTTGTCGGGACTGCGATCCTGTCGTCTGCCTTGGTTGGGTGATGCCATCTTAAAATTTTAATCCGCCTTCGCGCGCGGCATCGGCCAGCGCTTTCACTTTGCCATGGAAAATGTAGCCACCGCGATCAAAGACCACGTTTTCTACCTTTTTCGCCAGCAACTTCTCTGCGATCGCCTTGCCGACACGCTCTGCCGACTCACGATTCGCCGCCGCTTTTTTCCCCGCCAAATCTTTCTGTAAAGTTGAGACCGCGGCCAACGTTTTGCCGGCATCGTCATCAATCACCTGCGCGTAAACATGGTGCGCGGAAAAATGGACGGCGAGGCGTGGCCTTTCGGCCGTTCCACTCACTTTTTTCCGGATGCGCTGGTGAATACGCTGGCGCGTCGCTTTTCGATTCGTCGCCATCTTACTGCACCGTCTTGCCTTCCTTGCGCCGAATCTGCTCGCCCGCATAGCGGACGCCCTTTCCTTTGTAAGGCTCGGGTGGATAATATCTGCGAATATCAGCGGCTACCTGACCAACCAGTTTCTTATCGATCCCACTAATCGTTAGCTTGGTGTTCTCGGTCACCACGATTTTAATGTCTTTCGGGATCGGAAACAAAATTGGGTGCGAAAATCCGAGCGAAAGATTCAGCTTCTGGCCTTGCACCGCCGCTTTGAATCCGACGCCTTCGATTTCCAGATCCTTGCTAAAGCCTTCGCTTACCCCTCGCACCATGTTGTTGAGGAGCGCGCGCGAAAGCCCGTGCAATGCTTTCACGCTCCGCGTTTCCGCCGCCCGCGCCAGTGAGACGTGATTGTTCTCCACCTTGGCCGAAATATCGTGCGGCAATTTCCAATTTAACTTGCCTTTCGGGCCTTCCACCGCCACCGCCCCATCGTTGCCGACATTCACTTTCACTTTGTCCGGCAATGCGATTGCTTTGTTTCCGATTCGCGACATAAAATTTACCAGACGTAGGCCAGCAATTCGCCGCCAACGTTTTGTTTTTTCGCTTCCCGCCCGGACAAGACGCCACGCGGGGTCGAGAGGATCGCGATCCCCATTCCGCCGAGCACGCGCGGCACTTCCTGCGCGCCGACATAACGTCGCAGACCGGGCCGGCTAACGCGTTTCAATCCCGTGATCGCGCACGATCTGTTGACCAGTTTGTTGGTAATCTTGATCCGCGGATGCGCCGCCGTTCGATCCAGTTCGTAATCTGTGATGTAGCCCTCCTCTTTCAAAATTCGCACGACGTCCGCCTTGATTTTCGAGTACGGCACAAATAATTCCGGCTTCTGCGCCTGCGCTCCATTGCGCACGCGCGCCAGCAAATCTGCAATCGGATCAGTTACGGTACTCATTTTAATTATTACGCTGCTTGAGCTTGCCCAGCCGGTCCGCCTTCGGACGGACTCGCCGTGGCGAGCTTTTTCGCGCGGTCGCTGAACGGCATCCCCATTTCGCTGAGCAGCGATTTGGCTTCCGCGTTCGTGCGAGCGGTGGTGACGATAGTAACATCAAATCCGATATTGCGCTTGATTTTATCGAGCTCGACCTCGGGAAAAATCGACTGGTCGGAAACGCCCAGGGTGTAGTTGCCGTGACCATCAAATCCACGCGGCGGCACCCCGCGAAAATCACGAATCCGCGGCAGTGCCGCTTTAATCAGGCGTTCGAGAAATTCGTACATCCGCTCACCACGCAATGTCACCTTGGCGCCGATGGCCTGGTCTTTACGCAACTTGAAATTTGAAATGCTTTTCTTGGCCCGAGTTTCGGCGGCACGCTGGCCGGTGATCAACGCCAGCTCGGTCTTGGCATCGTCCAGCGCCTGTTTCACATCGGCCTGTGACCCCACCGAGGTGTTGATCACCACCTTTTCCACTTTCGGGACTTGATGCACGTTTTTGTATCCGTGCTGCTGTTGCAGAGCCGGCATCACCCGTTCCTTGTAGTATTTGTAAAATTCGTTTTCCATCTACATCTCCGTCATTCCCAGCAAAGTCGAGGAAGCCCGTTGCGTAACCTTTAAGATATAACTTCTGCGGGATCTCTCGACCGCCGCTCGGGATGACTAACTCTTTGCCTTTTCTTTCTTGGTCTTCGCTTCCTTCTTCTTGTCTTTTTTCTCCTCTTTTTCGATCAAGCGCACATTGGAAATGTGGATCTGACCTTCGCGTTCCGCGATTTTGCCGGTCGGGTTATCCTGCGACTTCCGCAGATGCTTCTTAATAATACGCACCCCTTCGATCAACACCCGCTGCTTCTTTGGCAACACCTGCAGAATCTTCCCGCTCGAACCCCGGAAATTCCCAGAGACCACTTCGACGTTGTCGCCTTTCTTAACATGAAATTTGATCCGGTTCATAACGTGAAAGTGGCGCAGGCTTCCAGCCTGTGGGTCCAGCAGGCGTCTCGCCTGCGCGATTTCGACAGGCAAGATGCCTGTCGTCCCCACAGCCAGGATGGCTGCGCCACGAAAAATTCGCCATTCCTCATAACACCTCTGGCGCCAGCGAGACGATCTTCATAAAATTCTTCTCTCTTAATTCACGCGCCACCGGCCCGAAAATACGAGTCCCGCGCGGATTCAAATCCTTGTCGATGATCACAATCGCGTTGTTATCGAAGCGCAGAAGCGAACCGTCATCGCGTTTCACCGGCTGTTTCGTGCGCACAATGACGGCTCGCACGACCTCGCCTTTTTTCACCGTGCCGGTCGCGCTTGCTTCTTTTACGTTCGCAGTAATCACGTCCCCGATTCGCGCGTAAAGCGTGGCTTTTCCGATCACGCCGATCATCGTCGCCATGCGGGCGCCGGTGTTGTCAGCCACGTCGAGTCTGGAACGAATCTGCACCATAATTTATTTCCCGACGATTTCGACCAAACGCCACCGTTTCAATTTGCTCAGGGGCCGCGTTTCCATGATGCGAACGGTGTCGCCGTTCTTCGCTTTGTTCTCTTCGTCGTGAGCGTAAAATTTCTTTTGTTGCTTCACGATCTTGCCGAATTTCGGGTGCGGCACGCGGGTGACTGTGCGGACAACGATTGTCTTGTTCATTCCACTCGAAATCACTTCGCCTACCCGCGTCTTACGCGAACCGCGCTGAGATTGTGGCGCGGTGGCAGCAGATGACGGGGCGCTTGTCGGCAGCGGCGGTGGCACCGAGGTTGATGGTTCTTCTGCCATAAAAATTATTTCGTCTCTTTCGTCCGTTTGGAAAGCACCGTCTCGATCCGGGCCACCTCGCGTCGGAGCAAACGCAGCCGGCTCGGTTGCTCCAGCTGTCCGCTCTGTTGCTGCAATCGCAGATGCAAACTCTCCTGCCGCAGATCGCGCTTCTTCGTCAGAAGCTCGTCCGTACTCATCTCGATAATTTCTTTGATTTTCATACTTCGTTAGGCCACAGCCGCGCGGAATACAGACTTGCAGTCTGTGCGCCCAGCGGAGTTATACTCTGCTGAACGGGAACACCTGCTGACAGGACATTCGCGGGGCATACAGGCAGGCTGCCTGTGTTCCGTCCCTCGCTCAGAATGACAGGAATCGTTCATCAATTTCATAATCAGGCAGCCACATGGTGGCGACTTAAAAACTTGGTCCGCACCGGCAGCTTATCAGCTGCTAATCGCAATGATTCGCGCGCAACCGACTCCGGCACGCCATCTAGCTCAAACAAAATGTTGCCTGGCCGCACCGTTGCCACCCAAAACTCCGGCTGACCTTTGCCTTTGCCCATTCGCGTTTCCGGCGGACGCGCCGTGACCGATTTGTCGGGAAAAATCCGAATCCACAGCTTGCCTTTGCGCTTCATGTTGCGGGTAAGCGCTACACGCGCGGCCTCGATCTGGGTGTTGGTGATCCAGGCGCGCTCCAGGGTTTGCAATCCGAACTCGCCGAAGTCGATTCGCAGATTGCGCGAAGCCGTTCCCTTGCGGCTGCCCCGCTGGGACTTGCGATACTTCACGCGTTTGGGCATCAATGGCATAACAATTCTCCCTAGAGTTCAGTTGCCGCGGGCGCTGCGGGCGGTAGCGGTGGAGATGCTTGCGCCGGTGTTTCGGCAGGCGCCTCCTCCTTTTTACAAATCCAACATTTTACCCCGATCTTTCCGTAAACGGTGTTGGCCTCGGCGAATCCGTAGTCGATTCCGGTGCGCAAGGTATGCAGTGGCACTTTCCCTTCGCGATACCATTCCGAACGCGAAATCTCAGCACCGTTCAATCGGCCTGAACTGCGTAAACGAATTCCAAGCGCTCCGAAATCCATCGCCACCTGCACCGCTTTTTTCATCGCCCGCCGGTAGGCGATGCGGCGTTCGATTTGCAATGCCACATTCTCCGCGACCAACTGCGCATCCAGCTCCGGGGTTTTGATCTCCTGAATATCGATCTTGATCTGTTTCCCCTGCGCCATTTTCGAAATTTCCTCAGTCATCTTTTCGATTTCAGCGCCCTTGCGTCCGATAACAATGCCGGGCCGCGCCGTGAAAATGGTGACGCGAATTGAATTCCAAGCCCGTTCGATCACGATTTTCGAAACCGCGGCGTATTGCAGCTTCTTCTTCACGTAATCGCGAATCTCGATATCGCTGTGCAAAAACTCCGGCATCTCCTGCGGGGATGCGTACCAGCGCGACCGCCAGTCGCGGTTGACGCCCAATCGAAATCCAATCGGATTAACTTTCTGTCCCATAAAATTTATTTTTTCCCTTTCTTGGCGCGCTTCCCTGACTTCTCCGCTTTCGCCTCCGTCGCCCCGCTTCCCGCCTTCGACTCGCTCGCTTTTTTCTTCGCCGCTTTTTGAGCGGCCTTCCGTGTCTCGCGCGTTTCAATCTTAATCTCGTCCGTCAGCACAATCCGAATGTGACTGCTCCGTTTCAAAATCCGGCTGCCGCTTCCGCGGGCGCGCGCCATCATCCGCTTCATCGTTGGGCCCTCGCCCACGATCGCTTCCTTCACTACTAAACCGTCTACTTTCAAATTCGCGTTGTTCTCGGCGTTGGCCACTGCGCTCTTCAATGTTTTGTTGATCAGTGCGGCCGCTTTTTTCGGGCTGTAGGCAACGACATCGAGCGCCGCCGAAACCGGCAGGCCCTGGATCTCGCGGGTAATTTCGCGCGCCTTGAACGGCGAAATCTTCGCGTACCTATATGTCGCTCTAACTTCCATTTCCTATCTCAATTAAGCGTTGAAGAGTTGCAGCGTTAAAGCGGCACCACCCATCCGCTTCAACCCTTTAACTCTTCAACCCTTCAACCTTATCTCATCACCTCGAACTCACATCCGGCCGGGCATCGACTTCGAGCCGATCCCCAACCTTAATTTTTTCCTTTCCAGATTCCTGAATGACCGCGCCGCAAATCCGTTCGCGCACATCGACCACCCGCAACTTCGCAACCACGTCATCGCCACGCTTCACTCGCAGCGGCATTCCGATTTTCACCCCCTCGCGCGCGCCGAAATTACCGACGACAAATGACCATTCTTCCTTCACGCTGATGACGCTGCCATCGAGTAGCGAACCATTCTGCGGCTGCGCCTTGGCTGACTTATCCACCAGCGCGTTCATTGAACGCAACTGCGTTTCTACACCCATTCGCGCCTGCGGGTCGCCACCTTCCGCGGTTTTCAAATAACGCAGCATCGTTTCCGACAACTGCATCATTTGGTCGCGATATTGGTCGCGCTCTTTGTGCGCCAGTTCCAAATCGCTCACTGCCGTGAGCAACCGTTGCTCCAGTTTCGCGCGGTCCTTGCTCGCCGAAGCCAGCCCCAGTGCTTCCATCCGCAATTGCAGGTCGGCAAACTTCCGCCGAAACAACTCTGCTTCGGCATTGGATTCGGCCAAACTAGTGGTTAGCGTTTGCACTGTCTCCTGGCTCAAGGACAACTGCCGGCGCAACTCTTCCTTCTGCGCCAGCAGCGCCGCCGCCGTCACCGGCGCACTTTCATTTTTGGAATCTGACAAAGAACTATTTCCCTCTGCCGCCAGCCCTCGAGCCAGCGTTACGCAGCCCACTAAAATCAGCGCCGATTTCAGATTTAAGATTTCAGATTTGAAAACGTGACGGCTTCGCCGCGACCAATTCAATCTGCAATCTGCAATCTTCAATCTGCAATTCCCATTACTTCGTCACTTTCGCCGTGTGCGAACCGTGTTTCTTAAACACACGCGTCGGCGAAAATTCGCCGAGCTTGTGACCAACCATGTTTTCGGTCACAAAAACAGATTGAAAAATCTTTCCGTTGTGAACCAAAAACGTGTGGCCGACAAAATCCGGCGTCACCATCGAACGCCGCGACCAGGTCTTAATTGGTTTCTTCGCGCCGGCGTTATTCATCTTATCGATCTTCTCCAGAAGATGCGATTCGACGAAGGGTCCTTTCTTCAATGATCTAGCCATATTTTGCAAGTGAATAGTGATCTGTGAATTGTGAAAGGAGTCGCTGTTGCGCCGGCTTTAATGACTATTTACCAGTCACTGATCACCATTCACATCTTATAACTCACACCTTCTTCTTCCCCCGTCTCCTTTCCAAAATGAACCGATCGCTCGGTTTGTGTTTCGTCCGCGTCTTAAATCCTTTCGCCAACTGTCCCCACGGGCTCACCGGATGATGCCTTCCTCCGCCCCCTTTGGACTTCCCCTGGCCCCCGCCCATTGGATGATCGATCGGGTTCATCGCCATGCCACGCACATGCGGACGCCGCCCTTGCCAGCGCGTCCGGCCTGCTTTGCCACTCGACACATTCATGTGATCGACGTTGCCGACCTGACCAACCGTCGCGTAACAGCTCTCATGAATGCGCCGGATCTCACCCGATGGCATTTTTACTAAACCGTAACCGCCTTCGCGGTTAT
>Ga0137415_10002375_pt1 | contig 18763 bp, 14 predicted proteins | sample CZODoug3_1_1_16f_FD_183082 | JGI IMG/M metagenome (GOLD analysis project Ga0137415, IMG submission 183082) | Vadose zone soil fungal communities from Angelo Coast Range Reserve, California, USA - CZODoug3_1_1_16fungal (Hybrid Assembly) | ecosystem: Environmental > Terrestrial > Soil > Vadose...
TGCGCGGGCGCTCATCGGACTGGCCGGAATTCTTGAAATCGGATGTCCGCCCGACATGGCGATCTGGATGTCAGATGTTGCGTTGGGCGGCGGCGGAGCCTGGATTGACGAAGGGTCACACGCCGTCGATCTGTTGCGATGGACCGTGGGCGATGTCAGTGAAGTCGCTGCATTCACCGACCGGCGCGTCAAGCAACAACTCGAGGTCGAGGATGTAGGAGTCGCAATTCTGCGATTCCAGAACGGAGCACTCGGCGAAGTCACGACCAGCTGGAGCCTGGCCATCGATCTCGGGATGCGAAACACCCTCGAGCTTTACGGATCGAAGGGAGCCCTGCTCATGGAGGCGACGTCGCGATTCCCGAGGGTCGAGCTGTACACCGAGGAGCTTCCGGCCGAGCTGCGTGGCTGGGTCAGTCCTCACATCAAGCCCGAGGTGGCTGAGCCCCACGACTATCAAAGCTGGCCGCCCAACGTCCACCACTACAAGCGCGAGGTCTCTTCATACGTGGCCCGCCTCCACGCGGGCGAGCGTCCTTTCGGTCCGACCATCGAGGAGGGCCGCGCCTGCCTCGAGGTGATTCTGGCGGGCTACCGGTCTGCGACGGACGGCTGCAGCGTCCGTCTCACGAAAGAGGTCGCCGCCAATCGTGGAGGGCTGGTGTAGGTCGCGGCATCAAGTTGGAAAGACGGCTGGAGTTTAGGGAGGAGAACATGAGGTTCAGGTCTTTTCGGTCGGTATCTCTATTGATAGGGCTCGCCTTGTCGCTTGCCGTTGTGGCGTGCGGCGGAGAGTCGAGCTCTGGTAGCCCGCCCGCACCAACCAAGGCTGGTACACCGGTGGGCAAATTTCCCGGTGCCACAGTCAACCTGATCCGGTGGGCAGGTGATCCGTGGGAGGCAGCCACGAAGGACGCGGCGACTCGATGGGGACAGACGACTGGCGGAACGTTGAACATCAACGCCATCCCTTACGAGAACCTCCAGACCAAAGAGTCCCTTGACCTTTCCAGCGGCACCGGGTCCTTCGACATCCTCTACGTGCATCCGACCTGGTTCGGGCAGTACGCGTCGGCCGGTGGCCTTCAGCCAATCGACAAATATCTGAGTGACGGCAGCATGAACCCTTCGGGGTTCTCCAGCAGTGAATACATCCCCAGCATCCTCAACCAGGGCAAATTCAACGGTACGCAGTACTGTCTGCAAGACCAGATCTCAACGATCCTGGTCGCTTACCGCACGGATCTGTACCAGCAGGCCGGGCTCAGCGCCCCGACATCCTGGACGGACCTTCTGACCAACGCGCCGAAATTGGCGAAGCCCGGAGTAGCCGGACTCGCGATTCCAGGCAAGGCGATTGGCGATGTCTCGGACATCATGAGCAGCTTGATAACAGCACAAGGCACATGGTGGTTCAACCCTCAAGGCAAAGCCTCGCTCGATGTGGCTGCAGCGACCAAAGCGGTGCAGTTCTATATCGACGCCGGGAAGCTTTCACCCAAGGGCATGCTGAACATGCACTACGACGACGTCACCACGCTGGCGGCGCAAGGCGGGGCGGCGCAAGTGGTCACGCTCTCGACGGAGTTGGCGTGGCTGAATGACCCGGCAAAGTCCAAGACCGTTGGTCAGTGGGCGTACACGCCGCTTTCAATCAACGGCAAGGCAGGCGGCGAGCTCATCTACTGGAACTGGTGCATCAACAAGAGCTCAAAGAATCCGAAGGCTGCCTACTCGTTCCTGCAGTGGTACACGGGTACATCTGAGCAGGCCAAGTTTGCACCCAAGGCAGCCACGGGCGCTGCCACAGCAAGCTTCTACACAGACCAAACACTTGCCCAGGCACTTCCGTTCCTACCTGCAATGCAGCAGGCCCTCGCCAACTCGAATGCACAGCCAAGTCTGGCCACCTGGCCGAAGCTCCAGGACCAGATCGAGCATGACGTGCAGGCGGCCCTGAGCGGCACGACGACGGCAGCCCAGGCCGCACAGGCGATGGACCAGCAGCTCAAATCGACCCTCGGCACATAAGCGCTGACAACTTCCTCAGTGGAGCTGGCGGTCGACGCCGCCAGCTCCTTTTCCCCTTGAAGGAATGAACGAGCTGACCCAAAAGCTCTCTGACCAGGGCCCTCGATTGATGCGGGCAAGCTTCCGCTGGCGTGATCTGGGGGACAGTCGTTGGCTCGGTTACTGGATGGTCACCCCGGCGGTGCTTGCTCTGGCCGGTTTGATCCTCGCTCCACTCCTCTACTCGACTGTCTTGAGCACCTACTCGTGGACGTTGCTGGAAATCCGGTTGCCCAAACCTTTTGTCGGACTCATGCAGTACAGCACTGTCGCGCACGACCCTCTATTTGGAGAGGCGCTCAAGACCACGGGGCTGTTCGTGGTGGGCACCGTGTCAGTTGAGCTGGTGCTTGGATTCTTGATCGCGCTGGCGCTTCTCAACATTCACCGGGGCCGGCGCCTGGCGAACGGAATCATCCTCCTGCCGATGATCGTGACGCCCGTGATCGTCGCCTTGATCTGGAGATATCTGCTCGACCCGCAGTTTGGATTGGTGAACTACGCCATCCATCTCCTGGGATATCAGCAGGACATACCCTGGCTCGGCAGCAACTCCCTGGCGCTGCCGAGCTTGATCGTGATCGATATCTGGGAATGGACTCCGTTCGCCATCCTGGTTCTTCACGCCGGGATGCTGGCGATCCCTGACGACCTGTACGAAGCGGCGCGTGTGGACGGTGCCGGTGCGTGGCAGATCGCCCGGCACGTGATTCTCCCGTATCTGTCTCCGTTGATCCTGGTGGTCCTGCTTCTCAGGACCATGGATACCTACAGAGTCTTCGACACGATTTTCGTGCTTACGCGGGGCGGCCCGGGAACCTCCACCCAGACGGTGGGCATCTACGCATATGAGAACGGCTTCGTGTACCTAAACATGGGCTACACGATGGCGTTGTCGGTGGTGATCCTCATAGCCATCGTCGTGATCAGCTTGTTCTACCTGCGTCTGCTCCAGCGGAGGCCTCAGTGGTGACCACCTCGAAGCGCTCCGCCCTACTCAGCTACCTGGTGGTGCTCGCCTTCGTGCTGTGGGTTGTCATGCCCATCCTCGTCATCCTCCAGAACTCACTGAAGCCGACTCTTTTGATCTTCACCATCCCACCGACCTGGGCTTTCTGGCCGACGTTCGACCACTACGCCCACATCCTGTCGGAAGTTCATTTCCAGCAGTTCCTGCTCAACAGCACCATCGTTTCCACCACAACCTGCTTGCTTTCGCTTGCGATCGGAAGTCCAGCCGCGTATGCCCTTGCAAGGTTGCGGGTGCGCGGCCGTGCCCCACTGGCATTTCTGATCCTGCTGGCTCGGATGGTGCCGGCCTTTGTGCTGGTGGTGCCTCTCTACACCGCGTTCGTCTTTCTGCACGGCATCAACACCTACTGGGCGATCGTTGCGGCCCACGTCAGCTTCACGCTTCCCGTCGTGATCTGGATGATGCGGAGCTTCTTCGAAGATGTGCCAATCGAACTGGAAGAGGCGGCGAGGGTCGATGGCGCGACCCAGTTAGGTGCGTTCATTCGAGTGGCGCTCCCGCTAGTTGCTCCGGGTCTTGCCGCCAGCGGAATTCTCTGCCTACTGTTCTCGTGGAACGAGTTTCTGTTTGCGTTGATCCTGTCGGGTCGGGACACACAAACAATGCCCATCGGCGTGTCCAACTTCATCGGGACAGTTTCAATCGACTGGGGCGGCAGTTCGGCGGCGGCGATTCTCGCAATGATTCCAGTCTTCATTCTCGGGCTGTCCGTTCAGAAGTTCTTGGTTCGTGGGTTGACCATGGGCGCGGTCAAGGGCTGATGGCCGCGAGCCAGAGCTTTGTATTCGGTGCCCAGTACTATCGCCCACCGAATCCGCCACGCGAGGATTGGGATCGTGATCTAGCTCGGATGCGCGAGTTTGGGTTCAACACAGTTAAGTACTGGGCGTGCTGGAGCTGGGTAGCAGGGCGGCGCGAAGACCCGAATTACTCGGAGCTTGATGAGTTGATGGACCTTGCGGACAAGCATCGGCTTCGAGTGGTCATGAACGTGATCCTCGAAGATGCACCCTACTGGCTCGAGCGACGCCATCCACATACTCGCTATCGAGACGATCAGGGTCATGCAGTAGCGCTGACTGCAGCTATGAATACTCCCGGGGGTGGGTGGCCGGGCCTGTGCTTCGATAACGTCGAGGTCGAAGAGGCAGGGCGCTCTTTTTTGGCCGAAACAGTTCGAAGGTTCGCGCAGCACCCTGCGCTGGCGGTCTGGGATGTTTGGAACGAGCCACACCTGGAGCCCAGTTGGTATTACCCGGATCGCCTCTTCTGCTACTGCGACGCTTCTATCGCGAGATTCAAGTCCTGGCTGGTCGATCGCTATGACACGGTCGACAGCCTGAATCAAGCGTGGGCCCGCCGGTACTCTGACTGGAGCGAGGTGCAACCTCCTCGGGTGTTCGAAACCTATCCGGACCTCATCGACTGGCGGACATTCTGGGTCGAGAACCTCGCCAGGTGGATGCGCTGGAAGGTGGAGGCGGTGAGGGCACTCGATCCAAACCATCCCGTTATGAGCCACGTGGCATCGAGCGCATATCTGGGCACCCTGGTCACCAATACCTGGGATGAGTGGCTCCTTGCCGCCGATCTCGACATGTTCGGCACATCAAGCTTTCCAGCTTGGTTGATGGCCGATGACCCCGCGATTCATCTTTTCCACCTGGAGGCCACGCGCGACGCTGCGGCCGGCAAGCCGTTCTGGCAGTCGGAGCTGCAAGGCGGCCGGGGCCGTCGAGAGGGCCGCTTAAGTACGAGTCATCCGGAACCGGCGTCGATTCGCCGGTGGGTGTGGAGCGCGATTGCAGCCGGAGCCAAGGGATGTCTCTTCTGGCAGTGGCGGCCCGAAATGCTCGGCCCCGAGAGCCCCGGTTACGGGTTGTGCACCCCCGCGGGCGAGCCGACCGAGAGAGCTGAGGCGGCGCGGGCCATGGCACTTGTACTCGACGAGTTCCCCGAGCTTCGCACTAGCCGCCCGGTGGCTCCGAAAGCCGGCCTCCTGCTGTCCCGGCAAACAGCATTTGTGACGTTCGCCGCCGATCGGAATATGGATCTATATTCCGCAGCCTTGCGCGGAGCCTATCGCGCATTCCACGATCAGAACATTGCCCTGACCTTCGTTCATGAGGACCAGCTTTCTCGCTCGGGCGTACCGGAGGGCATCGACTACCTCTACTGGCCGATGCCTGTGATGGCGAACCAACAGGGGGCGGCTGCCCTCACGGAGTTCGTACGGCGTGGTGGCACCCTCGTCGCCGAGGCCGCGCCGGGGCTACATCGTGAGCACGGATGGACATCGGCAACGGTGCCTGGGCAAGGGATGAATCATCTCTTTGGCGCCGAGGAGATCGAGGCGGACCATCGTGACCGCGTTGAGATAGCGATGGCGGACGCCAACTCGATCGAAGGGGATTGGCTTGTTGAGCGATTGCGAGTGTTTGGCGCCGAGGTTGTTGCCACGTTCGCGGACGGGACGCCGGCGATCGTAGAGAACCGGTTCGGCGCAGGCCGCGCCATTCTCGTCGCCACATATCCATCTCTCGCCTACGACGCCAGGCGGCCGGCAGGGACGGGCTGGTGGATAGCCGGTCAGGATCGCGTGACGCTTACCGCGGTGGATGTAGCGCCTCAGTCTGGACTGCTAGTCCGACTGCACACTGCTGATGACGGAGCTGTAATCCTCTTTGCGATCAACCTCGGACCGACTGCGGTCGATTCAAGCATCCGGCTGCGGAACGCAACCGTTGAAAAGGCGCGCGTGTCCGCGGGTATCCAGCTTGTTGATGGAGAGTTGCGGGCAAGGCTGAATCCTCAGGAGGGCGCACTGGGCGTGCTCCAGACGCGGTCTTCAAAGGTGTAGAGGATGCGACTGCCATCACGGCGAGGATGAAACGGCCGGGGGAGGCGTCCACTGGGCCCGTCACCTTCCGTGCACAAATCGCGGCTGCGAGCGCCACGGCCGCGTCGCGCGTCCTTATATATGTGGGGGCAGGCCGGCGGGCGGGGGCCATGTCGCTGATCGCTGCGATGAATCGCTCCATTCGAGATCCTTATCTAAGGGCCGATGGACCGCGATCCAGGCAAAACTTAGCTTCGGTGACTCAACGAATCCTGATCGTCGACGATGAGCGCGCCAACATCGAGCTCCTCCAGGCTTTCCTCGAGGACGTCGCCGACGAGATCCGCAGCGTGACCGATCCACGACAGGCTGAGAAGGTGTTCAACGAATTCGAACCCGACCTGCTGCTGCTGGACCTTCACATGCCGGGGATGGACGGTCTGACGTTGCTGCGACGCCTGAGCAGGGCGCGAGACAATGCCGGCTATCTACCTGTCATCGTTTTGACAGCAGACAACGACAAGGCGGCCCGCGATGCCGCACTGAAGTTGGAGGCGGATGACTTCCTGGTGAAGCCGCTAGACCGTCACGAGGTTCGGTTGCGCGTACGCAACCTGCTCCAGACCCGGCATCTCTTTAAAGAGGTGACACGTAAGACGGGTTCGTTTCCGCCGATCAAACGGTCGCCCTGACTCCTGGGTCGAACTGCGCAATAGTCGGCGCTCGATGTTCAGGCATTAAATCGCGAGTAGCACCATGTGGCGACGGCGGCCCCCGACTGCCAACTACTACAACAATATTCGCACCCTCGCCTCTGGCCTACTTCAACGCGTAAAGGTTGCCACCGGAAGTTGCCGCGTAGGCCACGCCTCGGTCCACCCAAGCAGGTGCCAAAAACGCGGCCCGCAGATCGGAGTCGGCGAACTTGTACACCACCTCTCCGGTCCTGGACGCAGCCCCAATCAAGTTGTGGCCGGACCCTGCCAGCACAAGACCAGGAGCGGAGACCACCGCCGCCAGAACCGGTCCGCCGGTTAGGCAGAGCTGCCACTTCGACGCCCCGGTTGCGGGGTCGAGTGCGCGTAGACCGCCAGGGCACTTGGCTCCGCCGATGGTGGTCGCGCCGCCCGCGACGTAGAGCGCCGTGCCGTCGAAGGAGCTCGACGCGATGCTGCCGTCGCCGCAGTACGGACAGGAACCTCCTCGCGCGATGGTCGACTGCCATATAGGCCCTCGCCCGACACGGGATCGATCGAAGGCGTAGTAGACGCCATTCTTGTTGGCGACACCGACAAGCGGGCGCTGTTGACCGTCAACCTGCGCCGAGAAAAGGGTCACCGTAGCGCCGAAATCACCGTCAGGAACACGGTCCTGCATGGGAACTTGCCAGACGTCGAGCAGACGCAGGTCTGCAGCTCGGAGGGCAACCACTGCCTGGGCGTAGGGTGTCGGTTGCGAGCAGTCCGCGGCATCGGAGTCGCCGGTAGCGACGTACACCAAACCCGCGGCTGCGTCGACGGCCGGCGACCCCCAGATTCCACCCCCGGTGCATCCGCGCGGCACGACCTCGAAGACGTTTCCGATCGCTCCGGTATCGGCGTTGAGCCGCAACAGCCTGCCGGAGCTCGGAGTGCACTCGCCAAACGCGGAGACGCCGATATAGAGGGAACTGCCGTAGAGAGCAGGTGATCCCCAGATGAATTCGGCCGGCGTCGTGCCGACCGTTGTCTTCCAAATGATCGAACCAGTTCGGGCGTTCAGCGCGAATAGCTCGGCGTTGCCGCCTCCGACGTAAAGCACCGGTGCGCCCGCGACCAGTGCGAGCGTCGGTGTTCCCGCAACCCCTGCCGACGGTGGATCACATCGAGCATCGGTGGCTCTGCCGAGGTCGGTTGACCAGACGAGTGTCCCAGAAGCCGCGGTCGCGTGTTCGTAGCCATCCCACGAACTCCAGTAGACGAGTCCCCCGGCAACAAGCGGTTGGGCCGAGATGGAGCCCGGTGCATGCGCTGTCCAGAGGACCGCCGGCTTGGCCTCACCGCCGGTTGCCGGCAACCGCTCGCCGGCGAAATAGGCGGTACGCCCCTCAGTTGCCAGATAGGTTGCAAGTTGGACCGGCGACGGGTTCTGGGTTTGGCCGACACCACAGGCGTTTGCGACCAGGAGTGCGACGGCCAGTGCCGTGGACTTAAGAGCCAGCATGGACACGGCGCGGCGCATGGTATCAGGCCAGCACGCGTTAGGCGCCACATGCCGAGAATCAGACTTGCCCAATCCGTTGTCGTCGTCGTGGCGGCCGTGGCCGCAGTCGTCCTCCTCGCCCCGACCGGATCTGCTGGTCCGCAGAACAACCGAGGCGACGTCTGGGTCGACAACCCTGGACATCTGGGCGACCCAGGTCATGAGAACGACCCGCACATCTGTGGACTCATCGACATCTACGGCAATGGTCTGGCAGATCCGACCGGTACCTTCGACGTCGTCGCGTGGCCGCCAACCGGGGATGGCTCAACGGTTGTGGTGTCTGGTACCTGGAACTACGACCAAACCCTGGGAGGCAATCAGGTAATCGCAGGGCCGCTGAGACTTGTTGAGGGTCACTACAAGCTGATGGTGAGCCAGCAACCCGGCAAGTCAAAAGTCTTCTGGAGCACCTGCCCGCCGCCGCCCCCGCCGACGGGATCGGCGTGGCCCTTCACAACTCCCTAGCGGTTTCTCGCTCGCTCAAATAGAGCTTGTTGCTGCCGGCGCCGATCCGCGCCGGCAGCACCGTCAATCAGCCGCGGTGACCTGCGCGTCGGGTCGGACGTGAACTCCTGAGCGCCGGCCGAACCACAGCCTTGATGCTCTGCGGATCGCGGGCGGCGGTCAGGGCTTGTTCCGCGTCGGCAAGACCGTACTCGCCAGTCACCAGGTCGTCGAGGCTGACTCGCCCCGAGGCAACGAGGTCGATTGCGGTCGGCCATGTATCGGCGTAGCGGAAAGTTCCGGTAATGCGCAGCTCGCGCTGTTGGATGACCCCTAAAGGCAACTTCAACTCATCCGCACCCATCCCAACGAGCACTACCGATCCCGCAGGCCGAACCAAACGCACTCCCCCATCGACGGCGACCGACGAACCCGAGCAGTCGATGAATGCATCGAACTCCCCGGAGATCTTGTCAGAGCCCGCGACCGCGATTTCCGTGGCGCCGCTTGCCAAAGCCGACGACAGCCGGCTCCGGTTGACGTCAGTCACCGCGATCCGAGTTGCGCCCATCGCATGTGCAACCTTGGTTGTGACCAGGCCGATTGGTCCCGCCCCCGTGATCAACAGCGAAGTCCCGATCTGCGTGCCGGCTTTGTGGTTTGCCCAGATGGCGACTGAAAGCGGCTCGAGAAGCGCGGCTGCGTTGTCAGTGATTTCGTCGGGCACTGCGAAAGCGAGCTCCGATCTCACTGTGACGAATTCGGACAGAGTCCCGTCGACGGGAGGCGTGCCGTGGAATCTGATGTTCGGACACAGGTTGTATCTACCGGTCCTGCACTGATCGCAGCGACGGCACGGTTCGCCCGGTTCTATGGCGACACGTTCGCCCACTCGCGCCGGAGACACTCCTTTGCCTACTCCGACAATCTGACCGGACGTTTCGTGTCCCAGGACCAGCGGAGCGCGAACTACGAAATCGCCGATGCGGCCATGCTCGTAATAGTGGACATCAGATCCGCAAACTCCCACCGACAGAATCCGAACGAGAACCTCGCCTTCCTTCGGAGTAGGAATCGGGCGCTGTTCAATTCGTAGATCGTGTGGCGCATGCAGGACCGCTGCGGTCATCGTGCCGCTGGGTCGACCTGGACGGCTGATCGGACTGGCTCCAGACAGGGTGGCCTCCGGGCCGGCGCGCATCAGTCGCCCTGGGGAGGTCTCCAGTCGACTCCGGCCTAGCCCACTATGCCACAGGGCCCACAGACCAGTGGGTCTCACGATAAGCAACCTTGGAGATGACTTAAGGATTCGGCTCAGATCGCTCAGAACCTCTGAGCAGATTCACAGGTTTCTCTTGCTTGCCTCTGAGTAACCCGGTTCAGAGTCCGGGTGGTGGGGCTGCGACATCCTCGCAACTGGCTCGGCACCGCTCTCTTCGCCGGCGGCGCAGCGCTCGTCTTGGCGTCGTGCACGTTCCCCGTCCGATTCGCGACGCCGGAAGAGGTGCAGCAGGCCACCGCGCCAACACCCATCACCGTCGGCGGCGGTGCCGTAGCCCCTCCGCCCGCACCAGGTGGGCTCGACCAGATCCAGGCTGACCTACGCAAGCTGATCGGCCAGGTCAGCCCATCGGTCGTACGGGTTGATGCCGGCACCGCATCGGGGAACGGTTTGCTCATCGATTCCGCCGGCACTCTGGTTACACCGGCAAGCCTTGTCGCCGGATCGCAGCAGGTCACGGTGACGACCTCAACCGGCCAGAAGTACACGGGGGTCGTCGCGGGCACCGATGCCAACAGTGACGTCGCGCTGGTGCGCGTGAGCGGCGCGACGGGCTTGACCCCGGCGCCGTTCGGAGACTCGACCGGAGTACAGATCGGCGACGTCGTCGTCTCGATCGGTTCCGGCACCGTCAGCCAGGGCATCGTGAGTCAGATCGCGGCGGGCGTCATCGTGACCACGGCTCCCGCGGCGTCCGGCAGCTCCGGCAGCGCGCTCGTCAACATCGCCGGCGCGGTGATCGGAATGACGACATTGGGTCCCTCGGCGACCTCGGCGCAAGGCGTCGCCATCCCCAGCAACCAGGTCAACGCCGTTGTCCAGCAGCTGATCGCGGGTCGACCAAGCCCAACCGCACCAAGCGCCAAGGCGGTGCTCGGGGTCGGCGTCACCGACGCGCCAGGCGGAGGAGCATTGATCCAGTCGCTGGTCGCGGGCGGGCCCGCAGCGAGCGCCGGAATCCAGACCGGCTGGACGATCGTCTCCGTCGGCGGCCATCCGATTGCCAACGCGGCCGCCCTCGCTCCGGTCCTCGCCCAATACAAGCCTGGCCAGCGCGTTGCTGTGACGGTTCAGCTGCCTGACGGATCCACCCGCTCAGTTCAAGTCGTGCTTGGAAGCGGTTAGGACGAACAAAGGAGCAATCAGATGTCAATTTCTAACCAGGCTGTCGAATCCTCCATGACCCCGGCGGAAATCTACGCAGCGCGCGTACCCAAGCGGATCGAGGAGCTGCTCTTCGAAGTTCGCAAGGTGATCGTCGGCCAGGACCGCTTGCTCGAGCGTGTGTTGGTCGCGCTCCTCTCGGGTGGCCACATCCTCGTCGAGGGGGTACCAGGTCTCGCGAAGACGGCGACCGTCCGCACCTTCGCGGCCGCGATCGGCGGCAAGTTCGGTCGCATCCAGTTCACCCCTGATCTCGTCCCGTCGGACCTCGTCGGCACCCGAGTCTTCAACCCGCGCAAGGCCGATTTCTCCACGGAGCTCGGTCCGATCTTCTGCAACCTGCTTCTGGCGGACGAGGTCAACCGTGCCCCTGCCAAGGTCCAGTCCGCTCTACTCGAGGTGATGCAGGAGAGACAGGTCACGATCGGGAAGGAGACATTCCGCGTGGACGAGCCGTTCCTTGTCCTCGCCACGCAGAACCCCATCGAGGCCGATGGCACGTACCCGCTTCCGGAAGCGCAGATCGATCGCTTCATGCTCAAAGTCGTTGTCGGGTATCCGTCGGCGCACGAGGAGATGGGGATCGTCGAGCGCATGATCGGCGAGCCTATCCAGGTCCGGCAGGTGCTCGCCCCCGAGGAGCTCGTCGAGCTGCAGCGCCAGGTGCGAAAGGTCTACGTCGACCCCGCGGTGATCGCCTACGCGACGACGCTAGTTTCGGCGACGCGCAACCTGAAGGCTGCAGGCGTGTCGGAGCTCGAGACCGCAGTCGACTACGGTGGCAGCCCGCGCGCAACGATCCACCTGGTCAGCGCCGGCCGAGCACTTGCATTCATCCGTGGCCGCAGCTATGTCCTCGGCCAGGACCTCGTCGCCGTCGCGCCTGAAGTTCTGCGGCACCGGATTGTGTTGAGTTACGAAGGCATCGCCGACGGAGTTTCCCCGGATACCATCGTCCGCCGCGTGATCGAAGCGACGGCAATGCCGCGACTTGACCTGGGCGATGGCCGTGTCGTCTAAGGAATCGCCGCGTCGGTTGCCGCGCGTGCTCCAGCACGAAGCGCTGAGACGCGTGCGATGGCCCATCTTGAAAAGGCTTGGATTTCACGCGTGGGGCGATGAACGCTCTGCAACTCGCGGCCCGGGCGTGGAGTACGCGGAAAGCCGCGAATACGAGTACGGCGAGGACGCCCGGACCATCGACTGGAACCTGTCCGCGCGATCTGACCGCGTCTTCGTGCGCGAGTCCAATCCGGACCGAGGCCTTGACGCCTGGCTCATCGTCGATGCCAGCGCCTCATTGGATTGGGGCACGGCCTTGATGCTGAAGCGCGAAGCAGCCATTGACATGGCCTCGGCGGCGTCGACCTTGATCGCACGCCATGGCAGTCGCGTCGGTGCGATCGTGTTCGACGCGAACGTGCGGCGTATTCTTCCGCCGGTTGCGGGACGCCGCGGGCGCCTTCATCTCGTGGGAGGCCTCGACGCCGATATGGCCGCAGCACCCAACGGCGCCGCAACCGCTCTCGCAGCGGCGCTATGGCAAGCGGTCAAGGTCATCCGCCGTCCAGGGCTGCTTGTCGTGATCAGTGATTTCATCGCGGCCGGCGCCTGGCAGCGGCCGATGACTGTTCTCGGTCACCGCCACGAGCTCGTCGCCGCACGGGTGACCGACCCCACCGAGCTGTCCATCCCAGACGTCGGCGTGGTGACGTTCGAGGATCCAGAGACAGGCAGCCAGCTACAAGTGGACACCTCTGACCGCCGCCTTCGCGAGCGGTTCGCGCTGGCGGCTGCCGAACAGAGCCGCCGCATCTCGAGCGACTTGAAGCGAGCCCGCGCGGTCGAGTTCCGCATCACGACGGGGCAGCCGTTCGTTCCGCAGCTGATCGATTACCTGCGCCGCCGGACCGCCGAGGTCAACCGGCGCGGAGGCATGCACCCGGCATGATCATCTACCAGCCTGCATTCCTTATCGGCTTGCTGGCGATTCCGCTCTTGATCGCGGGTTACGTGCTGGCGCAGCGACGGCGCCGAGCCTATACGGTGCGTTTCACCAACCTTGAATTGCTGCGTTCGGTCCTTCCTCGATCTCCGGGGATCAAGCGCCACCTTCCGCCGGCAATGTTCGTGCTTGGAGGCGCCGCCTTGCTCTTCGGCCTGACACTGCCGGTTCTCAATCTCGAAATCGCCAGGAACAACGCCGACGTGGTTCTCGTCATCGATGTATCAGGCTCGATGCAGGCGACCGACGTGTCCCCGACACGGCTCGATGCCGCCAAGACCGCCGCCACCACGCTCATCGATCAGCTGCCGGCCAATGACCGAATAGCCCTCATCAGCTTCAGCTCGACGGCGACGCTGAGGCAGGGCCTGACCACCGATCACGGGGCCGTGAAAGCCGCGCTCGCCGGTCTGAGACCCGGCGGCGGGACCGCACTGGGTACGGCCCTGTCGCTTGCATTGAGTCAGCTGGATCCCGGAGCGCGAACCGCTTCCGGCGTGCAGCCTCGCCCGGCCATGATCGTCGTCCTCACGGACGGGGTGTCGAACCAGGGTATCGACCCCCTGACGGTCATTCCTGACATCGCGGCCTCGAAGGTTCGGGTGCAAACGATCGGGATTGGGCTGCGTAACGGCTCGGCCACGGTCGGCGGCGAGCCGGTCGGCGGCGTCGACGAAGCAACGCTGACCGCAATCGCGTCAGCGACCAGTGGAAAGTACTACTACGCGCAGGCCGCGGGCGAGCTGCAGAACATCTACGGCACACTCGCATCACAGGTCGGCTGGCAGTTCCAGCAGGTGCACTTGATGGTTCCGCTCTTGATCTCCGGCATCAGTCTCGTGATGCTGGGAGCTGTGGTCAGCCTGCTCTGGTTCCGAGTCCTGCCCTGATGCCAGCCACGCGCGACGAGCTCGGTGTGTGGCCGGCCAACCTTCCGCCTCGCGCTCGCTGGCTGCCCTACCAGCCTCGGCGAGACCAACCGGATTCGTCGATAACCCCACCAGAATCGCCACCGAGGCCATCCACACCAATCACATCATTTCGGCCAATGCTGTCGAGACATTCCTGGCGGGTCGTCTTGGCTGCAGTGGCCGGAGCCGGACTCATCGGGCTTGGCGGTGGCATGTTCATGGGACTGGTTTTCGGGATCCACTAGCTCGGCACCCGTGCCATCTCACACCCCTAGGGTTCTGCATGATTGCATCGGTGCCAGAAGCCGTGTCTCCCCGATTCGCCCGATGGCAATGGCCCCAAGGCTCGTTTGTCAGCTTTCTAGCCGCTGGATTCCTCGTCCTGCTCGCCTTGATCGAGATCACCTTCCTACGTTTTCCAAGCAGCCGGCTCTCCTCAGGCACCGGACCAAAAGCGAACGTGGCCATCTGGTTCGGAGCGGACGGCGCCGGTCTGTTCTATCTGGGTCTTGGACTGGTTTATGCCGCCCTGTACATATGGGTCAGTGCGCAGAGCTGGCGGCTGGGAAGCGCATGGCCGGTGGGGGCAATTTGGGGTCTCGTATCAGGGGCGATTTGGCTCGTGGTGAGTGCTATTACGGATTGGTTTCCCGAGATCGGTGCGCTGCGGCCCGTGAGCTTGCTCCTCGTGCTGGGTGCCCCAGTCGTTGCCGGATTGCTGAGTGCCAGGGCCGGTCATCGACTACTGGCTGGCGCCCTTGCAGGCTTCTGGTGCGGGGTCGTCAGCGCAGTGCTGATCGCCGGGACGATTGTCGGTCTGGACAACGCGTTCGCGGCGACTCTCATGCACACGAACTGGTTGCATGATCCCACCTGTCCCCAGGCGGCTGGTCCGGCGCTGGCCGGCTGCGAGATCGGAGACGATCTCGGCTTCGTCGCGGTCGAACTGACGTTTATCCCCCTGGTTTGGGCCAGTCTGGGCGCGCTCGGCGGTGCGGTAGGTCTTGCTGCAACGGATCGGACGGTTTCGCTGAAAACGCGGGAGCACGTAGAGGCATCCACGAGCGGTGCGGTCGCCAGTCGCCATTCCGCCGCAAGGGCCCCGATCATCTTCGTCTGCATCCTGCTGACGTTGTTCTTGGTCGAGCTGATCCTGAAGCTTGTGTAGTAGTGGACATACGACGCGAGGTTATCGGTCCCTTACCCGGTCCGGCTGCGTCATGCTTGATCGCTGGCCATGAACGAGTTGCGAGAACCAACTTTTGCCGACGTGCTGGACGCGGCAAGGCAAATCCGCAGCTACCTGCAACCGACGGCGTTGCGACAGTACCCGCCGCTTAGCCGCCTCGTCGGAGCCGAGGTCCACGTCAAGCACGAGAACTACAACCCGACGGGAGCCTTCAAGGTGCGGGGTGGTATCAACCTCGTGAGCCGGCTCACGAGCGACGAGCGCGGACGAGGCGTCATCGCCGCTTCAACCGGGAACCATGGTCAGTCAGTTGCCTATGCCGCGCGCCTTTTCGGAGTGAGCGCAATCATCTGCGCCCCAGAAAGCGCGAACCCGGTCAAGGTCGAATCCATGCAGGACCTTGGTGCCGAAGTGATTCTTAAAGGCGAGCGTTATGACGATGCTCGGCTCAACGCCGCCCGGCTCGCCAAAGAGCACGGCTATCGATACATCCATTCGGGTGACGAACCGCTGCTGATCGCCGGTGTGGGCACGCATACGCTGGAAGTGCTCCAGGAGCAGCCTCATACCGAATTTGTCATTGTGCCTATAGGCGGTGGGTCTGGGGCTGCCGGCGCATGTGTCGTCGCCAAGGCGGTGAATCCGCGGATCGAGGTCATCGGAGTCCAGTCCGAGCAGGCGCCTGCGGCCTACTTGAGCTGGAAGAACCGCGAGCCTCGCGACGCGCCTAACCGGACTCGTGCTGAAGGCCTTGCCACCGGAGCGCCGTTCGAACTACCTCAACGCATGCTGCGCCGACTGCTTGACGATTTCGTACTCGTGACTGACGAAGAGATCGACCGCGCCACCGCGTTGATGATCGAAAAGACACGCACCTTGGTCGAGGGCGCTGGTGCAGCTCCGCTGGCGGCCGCACTCAAATTAAGAGAGCGCCTCCAGGGCCGCCCTGTGGCTTTGATCTGCAGCGGGGGCAACATCAGCCCTGCGCAGCTCACACAATTGTTCCAGCGCGCCTGATCTGGTTCGAATCCCGTGCCGCCACCGCGAGTGGGGACCTATTGACACCTCAACCCGCGGGGTCGATAGTCGAGATGACGGCGATGCCATGGGAGGCACCGAGCTCCAAGAAAACGTTGTAGGAGGGCGGAGCCATGGAGCGGAAGCTGTACGAACGACTTGGTGGCATGGACGCCATCACGGCGGTGGTCGAAGACTTCAGGGACCGGGCAGCTGCAGATGACCGGATAAACCTGAAGTTTGCGAGGACGGACATTGCCCGGTTGACAAAAATGCTGATCGACCAGGTCTGCGAAGCCACCGGCGGTCCTTGTCGATACGGTGGACGCAACATGAAGGAAGCACATGCGGGGATGAACGTGACGAAGGTGAGTTCGACGCGCTGGTCGACGATCTCGTCGCCACGCTGAAGCAACTCAAAGTCCCCAGCGCGGAGCAAGGCGAGCTGCTGGCGATCCTCGGCCCGCTCAAGCCGGACATTGTTGAGGTGGACTCGAACGAAGTTGGAACGCCCCTTCCGGACGCGTTCCGACCCGCGCAAGCCTTGAGCACATAGAGCAGAAGAGCTCGAAGAGCGTCGACAACGGGGCGCAAAATCCGAACTTAGCCCGCGAGGCCGATTAGAGGCACAATTCTTCGCATGGTGCCTCAGGTCTCACCGTCTGTCGTCCCACATTCTTTGGGCGAGCTCCTCGAGCGGCACGGCGACCTCCGGGCGCTTGATGAATCGCTCGAAGCGGTGAACCGCACTGCTTCGGGACGGGTTGTGTTTGTCAGCGGTGAGGCAGGCGTCGGGAAGACGGCATTGTTGCGCGGATTCCGCGCTGGGCTCGGGCGGTCGGTCAGAGTTCTCTGGGGCAGCTGTGATGCCTTGTTCACGCCGCGTCCGCTGGGTCCGCTGTTGGCCATGGGAGACCTAGCCGGCGGCGACCTCCGGGACACAGTCCACAGCACCGTGATGCCGCATGAAGTAGCGGCGGCACTCGTAAACGAGTTTCGCGGCGGAGGCCCAACCGTGTTCGTTCTAGAGGACGTCCATTGGGCGGACGAAGCGACGCTCGACGTGTTGCGACTGATTGCCCGCCGAGCGGACACCCTTCCCGTCCTGGTCATCGCGAGCTTTCGAGACGATGTGCTGGACCGCGCCCATCCGCTGCGCGTGCTTCTGGGTGAGCTCGCGACGAGTCGCGTACTCCGCCGTCTGAAGCTCGCACCGCTCTCCGCAGATGCCGTGGCGCTGCTGGCCAAACCGCATGATGTTGATTCGGAGGATCTGTACCGCAAGACTGGTGGCAACCCCTTCTTCGTCGTCGAGGCGCTCGCAGCCGGCGGACAGGGCATCCCCGAAACGGTTAGGGATGCCGTGCTCGCGAGGTCGGCTCGGCTCAGCCCCGATGCGAAGCGACTCCTCGAGGCGGTCTCGATCGTCACGCCCGAGGCCCAGATCTGGCTGCTCGAGATGCTTGTCGGAGATGGGACAAGCGCGCTAGAGGAATGTCTGACTTCAGGCATGCTCATCTCTGAGCCTGCAGCGGTCGCTTTCAGGCATGAGCTCGCACGCCTGGCAGTCGAGGAATCGGTCGCGCCGAATCGCAAAGTCGACCTGCACCGCAAAGCCCTGGCGGCGCTGGCAAATCCGCCGGTCGGCGCGCCAGACCTTGCCCGACTCGCACATCACGCGGAGGCCGCCCAGGACGGGGATGCGGTGCTTCGTTACGCGCCGGAAGCCGCTGCGCGAGCAGAGTCGGTGGGCGCGCATCGCGAGGCGGCTGCACAGTATGGGCGGGCCCTTCGGTTCGCCGATCGGATGCCGGCGAGCGAGCGCGTCGAATACACCAATCGTCTCTTCGATCTGCTCGCCCAGATCCTGCCCGAAGGGATCGAAGGCAGCGTCAGCACGGTTCCCTGCTCTTACAAAGAGTCCATCCGCACGAAAGAACAGGAGCGCGCCATGCGCGACAACCTTTGGCGTTGCGTCGAGCATATTGCCGGCGTGAGCGAACGGTCCGGCAAGCATCTGCACCTCGGTCTGGAGCCCGAACCGCTCCTTCATGATCGTGTCGACCTCCACCGGCATCGGTGCCGCCCCGAGCAGGCGAAGCGACGCGTTCGCCTCAGGTCTCCCGGACCTCGGCATGTGCGGATTGTCGACGTCGTGGGCCAAGAGATACGCCATCGTGCCGAGGGTCGAGGTGATGGTCGCCTGCGTCCGATTCATCTCCGGCCAGAAATCACTGACCGAGAACCGCCGGGAGATCGCCGATCGACCACCGGTGATCAACGCACCCAGCACCGCGGTAACCAGCGCGTTGTAATGGAAGAGCGGGAGCGGCGTCCAAAGGACGTCGTTGTCGGTACGGGCCCAGCAGATGGAGATCTGGCGCGCCGCCGCCTCGTGGTAATTGTGGCTGAGCATGCAACCCTTCGATGGTCCCGTGGTACCGCCCGTGTAGACGAACGTGCCGAGGTCGAACGGCCTGATCGTCACGGACGGAGTCGTGGCATCCGCCGCGAGGAGGTCGGCCCACCGGTGCTGGGTGGTCTTGGCCGACGTCAGCGCCAGTG
>Ga0137415_10002376_pt1 | contig 18760 bp, 16 predicted proteins | sample CZODoug3_1_1_16f_FD_183082 | JGI IMG/M metagenome (GOLD analysis project Ga0137415, IMG submission 183082) | Vadose zone soil fungal communities from Angelo Coast Range Reserve, California, USA - CZODoug3_1_1_16fungal (Hybrid Assembly) | ecosystem: Environmental > Terrestrial > Soil > Vadose...
CCTCCTCCAGATCGAGCGCGGTTCGCCGGAAGGGCATTGTTTGCACCGTGTCATCGTCGCTCACGGCCCGGTATGCGCCTTCGCTGAGCTCCCAACCCATCGTAGTCCAGTGCGCCCGCCGCGCGTCCAACCGCTCGATGAGGCGAAAATCACGGTCGAGCTCGAGCACGGTCACACCATACATATCGTTCGTCCCGGGATTGAGCAGCTCGACGCGATAGAAGCGCGCGTCGCCATGGCGGACCCAGAGGCGCTGGCGCAATCGTAGGTGACGAGGTGCCTCGCCGCGAATCTTCACGCGGTCAACCTCTTCGCCGCGCTCGTTGAGGACGGGCAGTACGAGTTCCTGAAAGAGCCCGGCACCGATGGCGACGGCCAACCCGAGTCCCAAGATCGGCGCACTCACCCGATAGAGGCTGACACCTGCCGCCTTGAGCGCGGTCAGCTCGTGATAGCGACCTAGGGTCATGAACAGAAAGATCGTCGCGACGAGGGTAACCACCGGGAGGCTCCCATGCAACGCGGCGGGCAGCCGGTAGAGGAAGTGCTCGAAGATGTACACCATAGGCGGCTTCAGCCGGAGGTACCGGTCGAGGGTCTGCAGGAGATCAATCACGATGAAGAGGGTCGCCGTCACCGCGAGCCCGATGCCCATTAGCATCAAGTACTCGCGGGCGAGGTATCGGTCGATGATGTGCGTGGACTCGCGCGAGGCACCGGCCCCGTGCAACCGGGGGCGCCACACGCGTCGGCCGGACACCGCGAGCCGGAGAGCTTCCAGGGCACGCCAGATGAGCGGCATCGCAGGCCACTTCCACTCGCGCGTCGTCGCCATAAGAAGGCCAAGGCCGAGGGCCGCGAACAGGACGTTCGGCGTCCAGATGGCGACCCATGAAGGGATGCGTGTGCCGAGCGCTGCACCTTCGAGCGAGGTCAACACCAGATAGTAAGTCACCAGGATCACCAGGCTACCGATGAGCGCGATGCTGCGACCGCCGCGGTGGGAGCGGACCGCGAGCGGAAACGCCACGAGCGCGAAAACGAACGCGGCGAGCGGGAGAGCCCAGCGCTTGTGGCGCTCAATCTCGAACGGCGCGCGCCCATAGGGATTATGGCGCAACTCAGCGATCCGCTCCCTCAGCTCGCCCCAGGTTAGGTCCTTCTCGGGTTTTTCGCCGCGCCGGCCGCCCCTCAGCGGGGAATCCACGGTCACGCTCATGTCATAGATGTTGAAACGGGTATATCGATAGCGGGCCGCGCTCGCCGCGCCTCCGGTGGTTCGCACCTCCTTCGCGGTGGCGTCTTTCGGTGAATCGGCCGGCATGATATCGGCCTCATTGACGGCGCCATTCATCAGACGCAGCGTGATCCTCCGATTCACCTCGTCAGTGAGCAAACGGCCTTCGCGCGCCGTGATGATGCGGCTGATCGCCGGGTCACGCTCGTCAGAGACGAGCAGGCCGCGCAGAGCAATCTGCGACGCGCTAATGTCCTCGACATAGATGACGACGTCCCCAAACGCCCCGCTGAACACGCGCTCCTGCAGCCCGCTGACGGCCCTCGCCTGGAGGATGCGGAACAACTGCTGCTGGAACTCGCGGTTCGCCATAGGATTCAGCGCGAGCGTCAGGCCTGCGGTGACCAGCGTGACGACGAGTGAGGCCATGAGGATGGGACGGAAGAGTCGCAACACACTGATGCCGGAGGCCCTGAAGGCGACGATTTCGAGGTCACTCGCGAGCCGTCCCCCGGCTAGGAGCACGGCAACCAGTAGTGCCATAGGTAGCGCCTGGGCCATGAACGCCGGGAGCATGAAGATGAGAAGCTGGATGACGAGATAGAAGGGCACGCCCTTCGTGATGACGAGGTCCGTCAGGTTGTAAATTCGGTCGAGAACCAGAAAGAAGGTGAAGAGAGTGCAGCTGAATGCAAACGGTGAGACGATCTCGCGTGCAATATAGCGATCAAGAACTGGGAATCGCACGCGTCCGTTGTACCATAGCCACGTGAGCCACCCAATGCAGGAACGATCATCGCGCTCGACTCCCTCGTGATGACCATTCCGCTTTCCCGCCCGCCGGTGGACGACGAGATCAAGCAAGCCGTGCTGGCCGCAATCGACTCGCGCCAGTACATCCTGGGCCCGCAGTGCCGCCAGTTCGAGGTCGAACTGGCACGCGCCACGGGCGTCAAGCACGCCGTGCTGACTAGCTCCGCGACGGCCGCACTCTGGCTGACGCTGCGGGCGCTTGATGTCAAGTCGGGCGACGAGATCCTGGTGCCGTCACATACGGCGTTCCCGACAGTGGAGGCGATCTGCCTTGCCGAGGCGACGCCGGTATTCGTCGACACGGACGAGTTCTACACGCTCGATCCCGCCGACGCGACAAGGAAGGTGACGCCTCGGACGGTCGGGGTGGTGCCGGTGCACTTGTACGGCCAACCGGTAGATCTGGCGGCCGTTCAGGACCTCACCTCGCGCCTCGGCCTTTGGCTTCTCGAGGACTGCGCCCAAGCGCAGGGCGCAGAGTGGAACGGGCGGCGGGTCGGAAGCTTCGGTCAGGCAGCAGTCTTCTCCTTCTATCCATCAAAGAACCTGCCCGCCATGGGTGATGGCGGCGCCATCCTCACCGGAGATGATGAGGTCGCCGCTCGCTGCCGTCGCTTGCGTGACCACGGCCGACTCAACAAAGACGTGCACGTGGAGATCGGCTTCAATCTGCGCTTCAACGATCTGCAGGCCGCGGCGCTGCGGGTGTTGCTGCGGCGGCTCGACACGATGAACGAGCGCCGGCGCGAACTCGCCGTCCGTTATGAGCGGGGCCTTGCCGGGCTCCCGCTCGCGCTGCCCTCGGTACGCGCGCAGGCGGGTCACGTGTACCATCTGTTCGTCGTACGCACACCGCATCGTGACAAGCTCGGAGCGTTCCTGAGAGAACGTGGCATCCAGACGGGTATCCACTATCCGATCCCGACCCATCGCCAGCCGGCAGTAAAGCGCTTCGAGCGACCGCCGCTCCCGCGGACGGAGCAACTCGTCGAAGAGATTCTCTCGCTGCCGATATCGGCCCACCACAAAGATGGAGAGATCGATCAGGTGATTGCTGCAGTGCGCGCGTTCTTCGGAGCTTGATTGCCGCGCCCGGCAAGGTCGCTAAGTGCGGCACGCCGCTCTCAGATTCAGGATTGAGAAATTCTGGCCCGCCGCCGCCGCGACGAATCGCGATCCTAATTGCCTCACTTTCTCTTTGGCCCACTCGGGTCCACCGTGTTGGGCCAGCACTCAAAGCGATGGTACCCATGCGTGAACCTTGTGTTTCTCTGGTCAAATCCCACTTCAGAGTCTGCGAGTGTCACGCGGATACCTTTGCGGGTCATTGAGTCGTACTCGGCTCGCGCCTCGCTCACTGCACGGTCGGCGCAATCCGACTTGGTTGCCATCGCGGCAATTTTGTCCCAGTGGACGTCGCGCCGATGATTGTCCTTGTTGCTGTCCATCCAGACCTCATACGAGTGCTTCCATAGCACCCACGCGGACGCGGCTTCCGCTGGACTGGCAAGCAGCATTAAACTCAGGACGAACGCTCCAACAGTTGCGTTTTCCGCGCGGCCCATATCCGTATACCTCAGAAGCGAAACGGGCCGAGTTGCAAGCCAACGGCGGGTTGCGCTATCGGGTTGCGCTCCCACCCGGTGCCCGTCGCGCTCGTGGGTGAGTGTTCCATCCCTGTCGTTGTGCCAGTCTTCCGGATCGCCCTGTTCCGCCAGCTCCGTCGAGCTCTTCACGTCCGCGACCAGTATCGTGACGTACTCGCGCTCACCTTCGAGCGCTGCCTTTGACCTCAGGATCCGTTCGGACCTAGTCTGGACACACTAGAGGGGCCACTGTGATTACTTGCACGTTCGAAGATGGCGGTCGTGCCCGTCTCCGGCACGTCGTGCTGCATGCCGTCGTTGAAAGAAATGGAGCGCTCTTGCTCGTGAGGCGCGCGCCGTATCTGTCCGAAGGTGGGAAATGGGGCCTGCCGGGGGGCTTTCTGGATCGTGACGAGACGCTGGCGGACGGCGTCCTTCGCGAGCTCCGTGAGGAGACGGGCTGGGAGGGGAGGGTGGTGACCCTTCTGCGCGTCAATTCGCGACCCGATCGGCCGCATGAGGATCGGCAGAACGTCGCCTTCGATTTCGTGATCGAGCCGCTCGAGAAGCGGGGCGAGCCCGATGCGGAGTCGACGGACGTGCAGTGGATCCCGATGGAGCGCGTACTGTCACTCGACCTCGCGTTCGATCATGCGGAGACCGTTCAGTCGTACTTCGACTTCCGTCAACATCTCACCACGACGCCGATGCTGATCTGAATCCAGGATCGATACCAGCGTCGACGGCCAACCCGGAAGCCGCGAGAGCGGCCCCGCGATCCTCAGGGAGTGAGCTTCAGAAAGGTCTCTCATGACCGTCAGTCATCGGTGCCAGCTATTTGCTGCGTCGCAGTCGGTCGAGATGCCGTTGACCTTCAGGGTTGGTCACCTTCGGATCCCCCAGGATCGTGTTGAAGAAACAGATGATGTCCGAATCGGTGATGCCGCTGTGATTTGGAATCAGCTCTGCGCCGACGGGCATGAGCCATAACGGATTCGACGGGGTCGTCACTCCGCGGTGTTTCAATCCGATGGACGTCCCATCGAACACCGTCGACCAGCCGGCGCCCGTCTCGCGCTCGCCCATCCGGCGTTGCTCGCCTTTGCGCGCCTCGATGGCCGCCTTCAGCCATTCCGGCTGGGCGGGAGGGCATGTCCCGTCCCAAGGCGCGGTCGACTTCTTCCGGAGCGGCTCGTGTGTCAGCAGCCCTTCTACGTTGCCCATGGTCTGCCAATCCAGGTACCGCTCGCGCAACTCGATCTCTTGCCCGTACGGGGTGCGCACCTGCGCGTTCTGATATGACTCGAGCGTGGTCGCGACCGCGCGGGCGATGGGAAAGGTTCGCCGGGTCGCCGAATCGCCTTGCGAGGACAGGATGACGAGTCGAGGCGGCTGCGCCGGAGACAGAAGATCCGGGCTCTTCGCCGTGTAATCGTTCAGCGCGGTGAAGAAGGGCACGATCCGCGTCGCCTCGATGGCCGGATTCACCAGCACGACGAGATCGCCGTAGCCCGACACGAGCCCGGGCTTCGTCTGCGCGTGACTGGGCCTCGGCTCGACGGAAGCGAGCTTCTCGGCGTCCAGGAGGAACCGGGCCAGGAGGATCTGCCCGATCGAGTTGAAAACAACCGACGCGCCGAAACTGTGACCAACCACCATCAGCTTGTTGAGGCTGGCCGGATTGGGCTTGACCGTCGCTTCCAACCGCATCAAGAACTCGACGAGCGACCCGCGGCCGATCTCCTCGCTCGTGTTCTTGCGATCCCAGAACGTCGCGAACCGGAGGACGGGAAGCGTCCACGATTCGCCTCGCCAGCCGATGTAGATGCCGACGACCTCCTCCCCGGCGTTGTCGTCGATGCACTGCAGATAGTTCAGCGCGCGCTTGAACGCAGCGACGTTGGCGTCGTCCTTTGCCGCGCTGTGAAACCACCCGTGGACGAAGACGACGACATATTTTGGCCTCGTGCCTTCGGCGACGAGCGCGAGCGCCTGCTGGACTTGATCACGATCCTGATAGTGAAAAGCCCCCTGCTCATCGATTTCGACGTAAGCGATTGGAATGCGGAGCGGTGAACTGGTCTGCAGCTTCGGACAGTGCGACGTGTCCGCCGGGAAGTATTCGACGGCATCGTTTCTGACCCTGTAGGGCCCTTGTCCAGCGCAGCTGGACAGGGTCATCGCGAACATCACGAGGACGGGCGTACATCTGCGGGGCCACACAAAAGGCCTCATCGGCTCCGCGATGGGCGCGCTTCGTCGACGAGTCCCGACACCTCGGGCATGACGCCCGGTTGGGCCGTCCTCATCGAGCGACCCGACCCGGGTCGACTGTCGGGGGGTGGCCGGCGAGCGTGGTCCGGCGCACGTCGCGAACTTCGCGGTAGTCGAAGCGCCGGCCTCGGTGCATCGTCGTGCGGTTGTCCCACATCACGAGGTCTCCAGGCTTCCACGCGTGGGAATACACGAACTCACGCTGCGTCGCGTGCTCGGTCAGGTCGCGCAGAAACATACGCGCCTCGGGGATCGTCCAGCCCACGATGGCCCCCGCGTGGGCGGAGAGAAATAGCGACGAACGGCCCGTGACCGGATGTCGGCGCACCAGGGGATGGCGGACCGGCGTGAAGGCCGCGATTTCCTCGGGGGTGAGATCGACGAAGCCGATCGCCTCGCGCGAGTAGACCAGGGAATGCTCGCAGATCAAGTCGGCGACCTCAGCCTTGGTGCGCGCGTCGAGAGCATCATAGGCGGCCCGCATGTCGGCGAACTCGGTGTTGGCGCCCCAGGATGGGATGATGCGCCCCGAGAGCAGCGAGTACTTGGCCGGCGCCGGGCGGAAGGAGCTGTCGGAATGCCACAGCCGATCGCCCAGCTTGAAAAACCAGACGCGATCCTCGGCCGACATGATGTTGCCGTGGCGGTCCAGGTTCGAGAAATCTGCGATGCCCGGGCCGAGTCGATGGTCCTCACGCTTACGGATGTGGCCGGGGCTCTTGTACTGCTCGAGCTCGCCGAAGTTCAGCGTGAAGGCGATCTGCTGCTCATCCGTGAGGTGCTGATCGCGAAAGACGAGCACGGCATACGCGTCCATCCCCGCGTCGATCGCCGCCACATCAGCGCGGTCGATCGGTTTGGTGCTGTCCAGCCCCGAGACCTCTCCCGCGAACGCGGGTTGCAGCGGGCGGATCGATGTGGCCACGGTGGTCGCTCCCTTCAGCGATGAGCCCGGCGTGATCACAAACCGTCGAGGCCGCTCGACCATCTCCGGCAGATGTGATGCGCGATCGCGATGGGCGCCGGCAGTGACGCCGTGGCCGGATCGTCGGAGCCGGCGGCGGCGCGCGCCACCATCTCCCGGATCTCATCGCGGTGGAACCAGCGCGCCTCGGCGAGCTCCTCGGGATCTACGGTGATCTCCTCGGTCAAGGCCTCGGCGAGAAATCCGATCATGAGGCTCGACGGAAACGGCCACGGCTGGGCAGCGAGGTAGCGCACGCGCCCGCAACGGATGCCCGACTCCTCGCGCACCTCGCGGCGCACGGCCTCCTCCAACGTCTCGCCAGGCTCGACGAAGCCGGCGAGGCATGAGAACCGGGCGCCCGCGCGCCGCCGGTTGCGGCCGAGCAGGGCGCGATCGCCGTGGATGGCGAGCATGATCACGACGGGATCGGTGCGCGGGAAGTGCGACGCCCGGCAATCCGGGCAGCGCCGTACCCAACCCGCCGACGCGACCCTGGTCGGCGATCCGCACTGGGCGCAGAACCGATGTCGGGCGTGCCAGTCGAGCAGCGAGCGGGCCTCGGCGAGGATGGCCGCCTCGCCGGCGGCGATGGCCGGAGCGAGGGCGCGCACGTCGACCAGCTCGGTGTCGACGTCGGGGGCGACGGTCGACCCGGTTGCATCGATCGCGAAATGCGCTCGCCCATCGCCGAGGCCGAGAAAGATCAACGGCGCGCCCGCATCGATCTGGTCGCGCCACAGCCCCACCGACTGCCAGTCGAGAGCCGGCGCCGCCGTGCCGCGAGTGAACGGCTTCAGGTCGCGCAGCGCCAGGATGCGGGTCTCTGGGTCGCCGAGCAGCCTCGCGATCCACTCGCGATCACCACGGCGCTCGCTGGCCCGATCCAGCGGGTTGCCGCCGAAGCAGTAGATGTCGTCCATGGCCACAGAGGCTGCTGGGTCCCTCACTGTTCTAACTTCGCCGACCCGCCCGAGGCGACTCGCCACGAGCTTCGCGTGCAGCGCCCCGAGCGGCTCGCGCTATGGAGGCGCAATTGTAGCATCCGGCCCGCTGAAATCTCCTTGACAGTCAGTTGTCCGCGCTGTACCTGAGGGCGGCGGGTGGCAGGCGCCACCCGGGGAGGTGAACTTCTGGGAAGGGCGCTTTAGGTAGCGAACCGGGTCGACTGGAGTGACTCGACGTTGGAGGCGAAAACCAATGTGCAAACTGTGCGATGAAGGGAATCCCCAGAGTCATTCCGGTTCGCGGCGCGAGTTCCTGAAGGCGACGGCGGCGTCGGGCGTCGCCGCTGCCGGCGCCAATCTGTTCGCGACACGCCCGGCCGGCGCGCACGGCGACGATCCGCCCGAGGACCACGGCAGGCGGGGCCGGCGCTACGTGATTCGCGGCGGTTCCGTGATGTCGATGGACCCGAACGTGGGCGACTTCGCCAAGGCCGACGTGCTGGTCGAGGGCAAGAAGATCCTCGCCGTCGGACCGAACCTGCACGCCGGCGCGGCTGCGGAGATCGACGCCCGCGGCCGCATCGTGATGCCCGGCTTCATCGATACGCACCATCATCAGTTCGAGACGGCGCTGCGCAGCTTTCTCGCCGACGGCATACTCATCAACGATCAGTCACACACGCCGAGCGGGGACGTGACGTACTTCGAATTCATTCTTCTCACGTTCGCCCCGGTCTATCGGCCGCAGGACGTGTACATCAACGAGCTGTTCGGTTCGCTCGCCCAACTCGACGATGGCGTGACGACGGTGCACGACATCTCGCAGATCCACCACTCGCCCGCCCACTCTGACGCCGCCATCCAGGGCATCATGGATTCGGGCCGCCGCGCTGCGTTCGGCTATTTCGAGGGCGCGGGGTTCACTCACGGCCCCGACTATAAGTATCCGGACGACGCGGCCCGCATCAAGAAGCAGTGGTTCTCGTCGAGCGACCAGCTCGTCACCATGATCATGGGCGGCGAGATCTACCTTCCGGGCTACGAGAAGGCCTGGAAGATCGGGCGAGGGCTCGGGCTGCAGGTCGCGGCGCATATCCTTTCTCCGTTCGGCATGCGCTCCACCTTCGACTTGCTCGCCGAGAATCACGGCGGCGACAGCGGCACCCTCGGACTCGGACCCGACAACTTGTTCGTCCACATGACCGGGATGTCCAACAAGGCGTGGGACGCCGTCAAGAAGGCCGGCGCGCAGGTCTCGCTCGCCGTCCCGATCGAGATGAACATGCGTCACGGCACGCCGCCCCTCCTCAAGATGGGGAGTCTGGGCATGGAGCCTTCGCTGAGCTCGGACGTCGAGGTGACGATGACGGCGGATTTCTTCACCCAGATGCGCTCCACCATGAATATGCAGCGCGTACTGGTGAACCAGAAGGTGCTCGATTATGGACTCGCACAGTCACCAGAAGTCGCGTGGCCAGCGCCGCCGCCCCCCGGCACGCCGGTCCTGCTCACGACGCGCGACGTGCTGCGCTACGCCACCAGTAACGGCGCGAAGCATCTGCGGCTCGACGGAAAGACCGGCTCGCTCACTCCGGGCAAGGAGGCCGACATCATCATCCTCGACGCCACCAAGATCAACGTGGCGCCGCTGAACCATGTGCCGGGAGCGGTGGTCTCGCTGATGGACCGCAGCAACGTCGAGACCGTCATCGTGGCGGGCAAGGTGCGCAAGTGGAAGGGACGCCTGCTCGACGTCGATCTGAACCATCTGCGGCGGCAGCTCGAGGCCTCGCGCGACTACATCTTCTCCGCGGCGGGCATCGAGCAGAACCTGTTCAGCGGCAACTGAGTCGAGCCAGCGTCACCCCAAGCGAATTCGCGTAGGAGGCCATGGGGCGGGGCTGGCCGCCCATGCCTCAGTGCACGAGACCGGTCGCGTGACCGATGGCGGTCTTCTCCCCGTGCTGGTTCTCGACCCAGACCTCCACGACCACGCGTGTGGCGCTGCCGTCTCGCCGCTTGTCCTTGATGACTCCGTGCACGGTGAGGCGGTCGCCGGCGTAGACCGGCTTGATGAACGCCATGGACATCGTGCCGCCCCTGGCGAAGCCCGGCCCGAGAAGCTTCACCATCAGCTGCGAGGCGTAGGCCGTCGACATCATCCCCTGGGCCAGACAGTCGCGAAACCCTTTCTGGCGCGCCCACGCCTCGTCGCTGTGGATCGAGCGCGGTCGCACTCCGGAGTAGGCGTCGATGCGGCGCTGCGAGACGTCCTTGACGAGAGAGGGGAGGGCCTGCCCGACTGTGGTCTCCGCCTCAACGCGCGTCGCCATGTGGGGCCTCCGGCTCGGGGATGATCATCTGCGTGAATTGCCCGCGCACGAGCACACGGCCGGTGTCGTCCTCGGTGACGTACTCCGTCACCATGTAGGGCTTGCCCCGACGCTCGTACTTGTCGATCACCTTGCCTTTCGTGCGCACGCGCATTCCCAGGCGAATGGGCTCCAGGAAGTTGAATTCCATCCTGGCGTGCAGACCGGCGTGCACGATGTATTTGCTGTGCCGCAGGTGCAGCGCCTGGTTGGCCATCAAAGTGGGCGGCGCTGTCCCCTCGGCCAGCCAGGGGTGGTCGTCCTCCACCGCGAAGCGGTGCGTCTCGATGTCCTCGGGAATGACGAGGTGATCGTCGGAGACGAACTCTTCGCCGACTTGAAGCGAGTCGAGGGTGAGCTTCCTGAATTCGGTGAGCGTGCGCGACCCTGCCATACCGGACCTCCTGCGCCGCCAGTTGCGCGTAGGATATCACCGGGCTCGATCGCGATGAGGAGGCGACGATGACGGACACCATGCATTGGGTCGGCACCTGGACTGCGACGCCCGCGCCCGGCGAAGGCGCCGCCTTCAACAACCACACGCTACGGATGATGCCGCGCGTCAGCATCGGCGGCCGCGTGCTGCGCGTGCGGATCTCGAACGCCTACGGCGTGCGCCCGCTGGCAATCGGTGCCGCCTACATCGGCCTGCGCAGCACGGGGCCGGGAGTTGTGCCGGGCTCCAACCGCCGGCTCACCTTCGGGCGCGAGCCCGGCGCGACGATCGCCGCCGGCGCGCTCGTCGTCAGCGACCCGGTCGATCTGGAGGTCGCGCCGTTGGCGGACCTTGCCGTCAGCGTGCACCTGCCGGGGGATCTGCCGGCGAGCTTCGGCATCACCGGCCGCTATGCGCGGCAGACCAACTACGTATCACCGCCGGGAAATTTCGCCGCCGAGGAAGTCATGCCGGTCGGCCGCCTCACCGACGACTGGTACTTCGTCTGCGGCGTCGACGTCCTCGCGCCCGGGCAGACGGGCGCCATCGTCGCGGTCGGCGACTCGCTGACCGACGCCAACATCTCGACCCACGACGGCCATCACAGCTGGCCCTCGCAGCTCGCGCGCCGGCTGGTGGCGCGGCAGAGCGGGCGACCGATGGCGGTGATGAATCAGGGGCTCGGCGGCAACCGCATCCTGCACGATATCCGGGGCGACAGCGGCCTGCGCCGATTCGACCGCGATGTGCTGGCGCAGCCCGGCGTCACTCACACGATCATCATGCTGGGCACCAACGATCTCCGGAACCGTCCCGGCAAGGCTGAAGAAGAGGTCACCGCCCCGCAGATGATCGCCGGCCTCAAACAATTCTCGGTGCGCGGCCAGGCCCGTGGGATCAACGTTGTCGCCTGTACGCTCACGCCGTTCGAGAACGAGACGTTCCTGCCCGGCGCGTGGAACCCGAGGCGAGAGGCGGTGCGTCAGGCGGTCAACGAGTGGCTGCGCAAGGCCGAGGGCTTCGACGCGATCGTCGATTTCGACCGTGCGCTACGCGATCCTGGCCATCCGACCCAGATGCTGCCGATCTACGATTGCGGTGACCATCTGCACCCGAGCGATCTGGGCTACCGCGCGATGGGCGACGCGATCGACCTGGCTTTGTTCGAGCAATAAAGATAGATGGGGGGCCGATATCCCTTCGCTCAGCTGCGCGAGGGGAGGGCGGCCGCGAAGCTGCCGCTGATCAAGGTCTCGCCCTTCTGGTTGACGGCCTCGAGCTCGCCCTCGACGATCTTCTCGGCGCCAGCCTCGAGCTTGCGCGTCACCCGGCCCCGGCAGATGACGTCGTCGCCGGGCCAGGCGCGCGTGGCGAAGCGCACCTTGTAGCGGCGCACGTTGGGCCGGCCGGCGAACGCCGTCACCACGCGGCTCAGGATGCTCGCGTTGAGCATGCCCATGGCGAACACGGTCGGATTGCCCGAGGCCTCGGCGAACGTCTGGTCGTGATGGATCGGGTTGAAGTCGCCGGACGCGCCCGCGTACCTCACGAAATCGGTCCGCGTCAGCTTCTCCACCCGGATCTCCGGCAGCGCGTCGCCTTCCTTCACGTCTTCCCAGTAGCGCTTGGTGGCAGCCATCGCCTCTCCTGTTCCCTCAGTCCTTGACGATCTGGCCCGTCTCGATGCTGACGGCGCGCGCACGGGCCACCAGCGTGCCCTTTTGGTTGCGGTACTCCGTCTCGATCACCGCGAAGTTCATGCTGCCGCCGCGCTTGCCCGGCTTTTCGTACACGTCCACCACCGTGCTCACGGCGGTGAGCACGTCGCCGGCGCGGATCGGCGCGAGGAACTCGTACTCCTGCTCGCCGTGCAAAACGCGCTTGAGGTCCATGGGCACACGGGGCCGCCCGCGGCCGTCGTCCCAGTGGCTTGCGGTCTGGAGGAACGTCACGGGCGGCATGATCCCGCCGGCCTCGCGCGCGGCGTACGTCTCGTCGAAGTAGACCGGGTCGTCGTCCTTGATGGCGCGGGCGAACTCGCGGATCTTCCCGCGCTCCACGTGCATCGTCACGGGCTCGCCCTTCCTGCCGATGATGCTCTTATCGACCGGCATGGCCTCTCCTGTCTCGCTCGGGTTCGCGACCGGCTCGATGATACCCGAATCGGCAGCGACCGCCGGAACGAGCTATCCTCTGGGAGCCGAGCGGCGCCTCGTGGAGATTCGCCGAGCACCGGGCGGCCGATCGGAAAGAAAGGGACCCGACATGATCACCAAGTTCGACAGCCTCTACGCCGGCCACGTGGACATGGACGACATCGGCTACGGCGGTACCGCCGTGAACAGCCGCGTGTTTTCGAACGATCACCTCGTCACCACCTTCGCCAAGGCGCGCAACCTGGCGCGCCTGCTCGACCGCTGCGGGTATGACACGTTCTGGCTCGCCGAGCACCATTTCCAGCGCGAAGGTTACGAATGCATCCCGAACGTGCTGCTGATGGCCCTCGACCTCGCGCATCAAACGGAGCAGCTGAAAATGGGCTGCGGCTTCAACATCGCGCCGATGTGGCATCCGCTCCGGCTGGCCGAGGACTTCGCGATGGTCGATGCGCTCACCGGCGGCCGGGTGCGCTTCGGCGTCGGGCGCGGCTACCACACCCGCGAGGTGGACACGTTCGGCTCCCCGCTGCTCGACCAGGCCGCCAACCGTGAGCTCTTCGAGGAGCAGGTCGAGATCGTCTTCAAAGCGTTCAACAACGCCGCGTTCTCGCACGAGGGGAAGCACTACACGATTCCTGCTCGCGTCCCGTATCGCGGCTACGACCTGAAAGACCTCACGCTCGTGCCGCGGCCGGTTCATCCCGTGGAGTGCTGGCAGCCCATCCAGAGCGCGACTCCGCGCGGCCTCGACTTCATGGCCAAGCACGGGATCAAGGGGCTCATCGGCGGCGGCGTGGCCGAGGGCGGAGCGATGCGGGGCGTCATCGAGGCCTACCGCGACGCCAACCGCCGGGCCGGGCGCGAGACCGAGCTGGGCGAGGGGCTCTGCATCGGATTCCACTTCCAGCTCGCCGCGACGAAGGAAGAAGCCGTCAAGGCCGCCGCGGGGTACTTCGAAGAGAACCTCAAGATGTTCGGGCCGCTACGTCTGGTCCGCTCGCTGTCGCAAGAGCAGATCGATGCGATGGCCGATCCGAAGCGCGCGCCCTACGCCGGCCTGCCCACGATCGAGGAAGCGGCCGGCAGCGGCGCCTACCTCTGCGGCCCGCCGGCGCAGATCATCGACACGCTCCTGCGCCTGGAGAAGGAGTATCCGGGACTGGAGCGTGTGTCGGTCAGCCATCCCATGGGTGCGTCGGAGTCGCTGATGCTCGAGCAGCTCGAATGGTTCGCCGCCGAGGTCATGCCGGCGTTCACGCGCCGGGCGCGTTGAACCATGCGTGATCCCCGGGCTCTCATCAGCACCGCCGAGCTTTCGAGCCTCATCGGGCAGCCGAGCCTTCGCGTCTACGACTGCACGACCTATCTCGAGCCGCCCCCGCCCGGGAGCGACGATCCGTACATCGCCGTACCGGGACGCCAGACCTTCGAGGAGGCGCACGTCCCCGGAGCCGACTTCCTCGATCTGCAGGGCGAGTTTTCGGATACGACGACGCGCCTGCGCTTCATGATGCCGGCCACCGCGCAGCTCGAAGCGGCCTTCGGCCGGCACGGGCTCGCCGGGGACAGTCGCGTCGTGCTCTACGGCATCGGGTCGATGATGTGGGCGACACGCTTCTGGTGGATGCTCAGGTCGCTCGGGTTCGACGGGGCTGCCGTCCTGGACGGCGGCTTCGACAAGTGGAAAGCTGAAGGCCGATCGACGGAGAGCGGTCCGGCCAGGGGCTATCCGCCGACCACGTTCAAGGCCGCGCCGCGGTCGGGTTTCTTCGTCGACAAGCGCGCGGTGTTGGCCGCGACGAAGGAGCCCGGTACCGTGATCGTCAACGCGCTGGGACCGCAGTTCCACAAAGGTCTCGAGTCCAGCCGGTACGGCCGACCCGGCCGCGTCCCGGGCAGCGTCAACGTCCCGGCGGCGACGCTCGTGAACCCGGCGGGGAAGGACTTCACGACCTTGTCGGACGCTGGAGCGAAGTTCGCGGCCCAGGGCGTCACTAGGGACAAGCGCGTGATCTGCTATTGCGGCGGCGGGATCTCGGCCACCATCGACTTGTTCCTGCTGCACCAGCTCGGCCACGACGCGCTCACGCTCTATGACGGCTCCATGGGAGAGTGGGCCAGGGATCCATCGCTGCCGATCGAAACGGATTGACCGGAGGAGTGCATGACGGCCACTGACATCAAAGGACTCGGCGTGTCCACGACGTCGGCCGACGCCCTGGCCGCGTACGAACGCGGCCTCGACCTGTTCCTCCGTTGGCGCACCGGGTCCGTGGAAGCCCTGGACGCCGCCGCGCAATGTGATCCACGGTTCGCATTGGCTCACTGCACGAAGGCCTACATCGCCTGGCGCATGGGGCGGGCGGACCTGGCCACCGCGGCGGCCCGTCAGGCCGCGGCGGTGGCCGATGACGCGAGCCACGAGCGCGAGCGCTCGCACCTGCGGGCGGTCGATGCCTTGCAGCGCGGTGACCACTCGACCACTTACGACATCCTCGGCCAGCTCGCCGCCCGGTACCCGACCGATCGGATCGCCGTACGCATCATCGGCCTGAACTGCATCACCCAGGGCGACTATCGCGGCGGCATCGACATCGCGCGCCGGAGCCTCGAGGCGAATCCCGACGAGCCGCAGTACCAGACCATGCTCGGCTTCTTCCTGGAGCAGTCTGGCTACAACGACGAAGGACTTGCCGTGAGCCTGCGCGCGCTGGCGCAGGACCCGACCAGCCTCTACACGTACCACGCGGTCGGCCACGCCTATCAGGCGCGCGGCGACTATCGCAACGCGCTCGAGACGTTCGAGCGAGCCGCTTCGCTCGAGCGCTATCCGCACCTGCTCTGGCACCTGGCCGAGGCCCAGGCGCTCCTCGGCCACGACCGCATGACACGCGATTACTGGGCGTCCACCACACCCCCGTTACCGCTGTACGAGCGCATCGAGCTCCTGTGGCGTCTCGAAGTGCTGCGCGGCACGTCGACGGATGCGGCGACGTGGCGAGACCTCGCGAAGCAGGGCGAGCGGGTCCTCGGCGAGTATGCGGATTGGCAGACCACGTGGATGCACCACTGGCTCGGCGTGGCGTTCGCGAAAGCCGGAGACTGGACCCGGGCCGAGCAGCAGGTCGAGCGGCTTCGCCAGATGCCCGTGGGGCGTCCCAGCGGCCACTGGTCGACCCTGGGCGTCGCGCTCCTGGAAGGCGAGCTCGCGATCGTCCGGGGCGATCTCGATGCGGCCGTACGACTCATGGCTCCGGGGGTCGAGGGTCTTCACGCCATGGGCGGCGGCAGCCGGGAACAGAAGGACGTCTTTCGCGATGTCTTCATGGAGCTGCACCGTCGTCTCGATCACGTCGATCGGGTGATCGATCTGGCGCAGGAGCGCTTGCTCGCCAATCCCCACCACGTCCAGTCGCTCGCCGCGCTCGCCTGGGCGTACGAGCGCACCGGCAACGCCGCCCTGCACCGCCAGGCTTGCCGGCAACTGGTCCTGCGAGGCGAGGAGGCTGGCCTTGCCCCGAGGGCCCCCGAGCTGGTGGCCGCTCGACGATTGCTCGAGGTGGCCGCCTGATCTCCGGCTGACCGCTGGAGGGGAAACGTTGAAAGCCATCGTCATCAGGGAATTCGGTGGCCCCGATGTCCTCAGATGGGAGGACGTTGAGACGCCGTCCCCTGGGCGCGGAGAGGTCCTCGTCAGGGTTCACGCCGTATCCGTCAACCGTACGCTCGATCTCCAGGTGCGGCAGGACGGCGGCAACTACGGAGTGACCTTGCCGCTCGTTCTGGGCAACGACCCGTCGGGCGTGGTTGCCGCGGCGGGCCCCGAGGTCGAGGGGACGAAGATCGGCGACCGCGTCGCCATCTTCGGAGGTGTCGGGTGTGGTCGCTGCCAGCACTGCACGGGCGGCCACCAGCGTCGCTGCGCGAGTCGAAAGATGCTTGGGGTCCAGTGCTGGGGTGGATACGCGGAGTACGTGAAAATACCTGGCGTCAACTGCGTGCCGCTTCCCGAAGGGCTCGCCTTCGCTCATGCGACAGTCATCGCGCGGCATTTCCCTCTGGCTTTCGGCGAATGCCATCTGGCCGATCTCAAGACAGGGGACTGGGCGCTGGTCATGGGCGCCGCAGGTGGCTTGGGCAGCTGCCTGGTACAGGTCGCGAAGAGCCTGGGGGCTCATATCGTCGCGGCCGCCGGGACGGACCAGCGCGTCGAGCTCGCCATGTCTCTTGGCGCCGATTTCGGAGTGAACTATCGCCGACAGGATCTCGAGCGAGAGGTCAAGCGGATCACGGGAGGCCACGGAGCTGACGCAGTCTTCGAGAACATCGCCGATCCGGCCCTCTGGCCAGGCGCGTTCAAAAGCCTCGCGCCGGGAGGCCGGCTCGTGACCGTCGGGGCTCATGGCGGCGGGCTGGTCACCCTCGACGTGAGGCGCCTCTATCAGCAACGCCTCCGGGTCATCAGTGGACTGGGCGCGGAGCGCCGAGAAGACCTGGAGCGCTCGTTTCAATTGGCCAGATCCGGGATGTTCAAAGTTCTCGTCGACCGCGTCTTGCCCCTCCGAGAAGCGGCGGCGGCCCATCGCCTCGTCGAAACGAGCGAGCCACTCGGCAAAGTCATCCTCGACCCGACCGTGGACTGAACGGAGCAAGGGCATGGACTCGGCACACGACCTCGACGAGGCGACGATCGAGGAGCTGCAGGCGGCGATCACGTCGGGGCGGACGACCTGCGTCACGGTCGTTCAGCACTACATCGACCGCGTGCGCGCCTACAACGGGGTGGCCAGCCTGCTCGTGACGGAAGACGGTCTCCCCGTGCCTGAGGGGAAGGGCACCGTGCGGGCGGAGACGCCGCTGCGCTTTCCCACCGAAACCGTCAAGGCCTCGACCGTCCTGCCCGATCTCCACAAGTACAAGGGCCCGGCCCTCGAATTCGGGCGCATGGAGACGACGGCTTCCGATGCCGGGGTGCAGCAGCAGTACGGGATGATCGTGGGCAAGCCGGATGCCGGGCAGGTGAATGCGCTCGCCACCCTCAACATCCGCGGGGAGCGATCGGTGACCTGCCGCGGCGACTTCGATCGCCACCCATCCGCGGGCCCGCTGCCGCCCGGCGCGCCTGCCGTGTGCGAGATGTTTCGCAGGCTTCCCGACGCCCTCGAGCGCGCGGCCGAGCTCGACGCGACGTATGGACGCAATCCCGACCTCGAGACGATGCCGATGTACGGCGTCGTGTTCTCGTTCAAGGATCCGTTCGACACGAAGGACATGCGAACGACCGCCGGCGGCGACGCGCGCTACGACATCGACTTCCCGGCGCGCGATCACGTGCTGGTCGAGCAGCTCCGCAACAAGGGCGCGATCATCTTCGCCAAGGCCGTCAACACCGAATACAACGGGCGAGCCGGCAATCCGGGCGGCCGTCACGTGCCCGACAAGGTGCTGCCGTCGACCCTGGGGTATCAGCGCAGCACCTGGGGAGGCAATCCCGCGAACCCCTACGACACGACGCGCTCGGCCTCGCTCGGCTCGAGCTCGGGCTCCGGCGTGTCCGTCAGCGCGAATCTGGTGATGGCGAGCCTCGGCGAGGAGACGCGCGCGTCCTGCCGCGGCCCGGCCAACCACAACGCGGTGGCGCTCATCCTGCCCCACAAGTCGCTGCTCGGGTTCAACGGCGGCGCGATCGGCGCCGACATCTATTGCGACCGCAGCGGCATCCTCTGCCGGACGATCGTGGACTGCGCCAGGGTCCTCGATGCGCTGAAGGATCCGGTCGAGGGCTATTACGATCCGCGGGATCACTACACGACCGTGCCGCGGTCGACGGTGCTGGGCACGCCGTACGCGAGCCACGCGAATGCGCCCGGCGCGCCGGGCGCGCTCAAAGGTGTGCGCCTGGGCATCGTGCGGGAGTCGATGGTCTATGCGTCGGGCTCGAAGGCCGAGGAGCCGATCGTCACCGCCGCCGC
>Ga0137415_10002377_pt1 | contig 18759 bp, 15 predicted proteins | sample CZODoug3_1_1_16f_FD_183082 | JGI IMG/M metagenome (GOLD analysis project Ga0137415, IMG submission 183082) | Vadose zone soil fungal communities from Angelo Coast Range Reserve, California, USA - CZODoug3_1_1_16fungal (Hybrid Assembly) | ecosystem: Environmental > Terrestrial > Soil > Vadose...
GTTCGACTCGAATCATGAACTATTACTTAACCCCGTCTCTTGATTTCCAAGACGGTATCTCTGGAGCGAAAACCAATTCCACTGTCGCACTTGTAAGTTGAATCTAAAGCTTTATCAATCGGCGGCGATCGTTAGTGGCAGCCAATCGTCGCTCCCGGTCTCGTCTCAATAGTCCAAACGGGCGCATCAGGTAGTAAGCAAAACTCAGCGCTCGGGGTAATGGGATCGTCCCAATATCAGCGTCCGTTGGCTGCAACAGCAGGCGACAATAGCGCATCCTGGATCGCCAGCTCGCGCGCAATGCCCAGTTGAATCTAATGCCTTCGCGGATCGATACCGGGACCTGCCCAATGGCTCCGAAAAGCCTCTTCACAACTTCGTGCGCGAGCGTGATTAGACTCCGATCGTCTTGAAACTTCCGCTTTACATGGTCCGGCATAGGGGCTTCCAGGAGACGATTTGCCAGAAGGAGTCCGAGCATTAACATTCTGTCACTCTCGGAAGAGACGGCGCGGTCGAACAGAATTGTCCAGTCGAGGTCTTTCCGCGTTTTTACCAGTTCAGCTACGTCGCAGATCCATGCCAGTCGTTCCCAAAAATGCTTGGACCCGTGGACACAAAGCGATAGCAACAAATCCTCAGGGGACAAACTCTTCACTTTTACATCGTTTAGCCGCGCTGTTTGCAAACGTTCCCAAAGCTGTTCGGCCTGCAACGAAGAGGCAAACAAACTTGATGCTACTCCCCAGTGCAACTCAACGAATATGCGACCTTCTTCTCGACTCAACGACAAATTGTGTTGTGTGCGCAGGAGGATCGATTGCTGCGTCTCCGTCCAGGGAGTCTCACAGATAAACCCTCGATCTGACAGAAGTTCTTTGGCCCGAAGTACGTCAGCCTTTCGCACTAGAATGTCGAGATCGACAAATCGCCGGAGCGCCAGTTTCCCATACGCATAAACCGCGAGAGCCGGGCCCTTATAAGGAACTGCTTCAATTCCTGCGGCTTCGAAGGCCCGCAGGAACAGATCCGGGATCAAACCGACAGTCGTGACGGCGCCCATCGTCATGTCATCTGTCACCACCAGGCCCTTGTACCCCAGTTTCTTGCGCAAAAAGCCCTCGATCACGCGTGAGGAAAGGGAAGCCGGTATCGGCTTCTCGTCACCGAGGCCCGGATAATGCGCATGGGACATCATGATCATGTCGGCCTGAGGAAACAGGGACACAAAAGGCACGCTGTCTTCCTGGAGCAACTGTCGTTTATTGCGGTCGATTCGCGGAAGCGTAAAGTGAGGATCGACCGTAGCCCCGCCCAATCCGGGAAAATGCTTCGGCGCAGGAACGATGTTTTTCTTTGACAGTTCCTCGAGGAAAGCCCCGGCCAGGCGTGCGACCTCTCCAGGAGTCGATGCCAGACATCTCTCGGAAACGATCGAGCCGGGAAGCCGCAGATCCAGCACCGGCCCGAAATTGACATTGAAACCGGTGGCTTCCAATTCTGCCGCGATGATCCTGGCGCCCAGCCGCAGTTGAGCCATTCCCGCGCCGGCGAGCTCCGGCATGGAAGGAATGGGCGCAAAGATGTGCTTGAGCCGATCGACGCGGCCGCCTTCGTGGTCGATCGCCAGCAACGGAGGAATTGGAAACATTTCCCGCAGCCTGCTGGTGAGGTCGTAAATCTGATCGAAGCTTTCGATGTTTCGCTGAAGAAGGATGAAGCCGCCGGGACGGAAAACGTCGAGCACCGCGCGTGTCTCGCTGTCGGGTTCGTATCCCTGAAACCCGACGACGAACAACTGCCCTATTTTTTCCTCCAACGTCAGGCGACGGGAATCCTTCATATGTAGAGCCGCGCTACTCGGCTTTCTTCTTGAGTTCCGCTAACAGTCTTAAAGCTTCCAAAGGGGTCATGCTGTCGAGATCTATCCCGCGCAGAGCGATCCGAAGCTCTTCTTCCAAAGCGGTAAAAAGGGACAGCTGATTGACGATTATTTTGGGTTTTCGTCTGGCTCGGACAGTGAGATTATCGGACAACTCATGTTCATTTTCCTCATGTTTTTTGAGGATTTCTCGAGCCCGCTGGGTGACGCCCCCCGGAATTCCCGCAAGTCTAGCCACTTCAATACCATAGCTCCGGTTCGCCGGTCCTTTTTCGACCGTCCGCAGGAAGATGATACGGTCGTGGGCCTCCTTTACGGCGACATGATAATTCCGGATTCCGGAAAGGAGGTCGGCAAGCTCCGTCAGTTCGTGGTAATGGGTGGCGAAGAGCGTTTTGGCCCGGATCGAGGCCTGAATGTGCTCGATTACCGCCCAGGCGATCGAAAGACCATCAAAGGTCGCGGTACCCCGTCCGATCTCGTCCAGGATGATCAGACTTCGCGCTGTCGCCGAATTCAGGATGATTGCCGTCTCGGTCATTTCGACCATAAAAGTCGAACGGCCGCGTGCCAGATTGTCGGACGCGCCGATTCTCGTAAAGATCCGGTCCACGATGGGAAATCGGAGTAACTGCGCCGGCACAAACGATCCCATCTGCGCGAGAATGACAAGCAACGCGTTCTGCCTCAGAAATGTCGACTTGCCGCCCATGTTCGGCCCGGTCACGATAAGAATCTGATCGGTGGAATCGTTCATGAACAGATCGTTGGGCACGAAGCGGTCGGCGCGATGCTCTTCGGCCAGAGCCTCGATGACCGGATGGCGTCCCTTCCGAACGACCACCTCATCATTAGCCGATATCTGCGGCCTCGAATAGCCGAAGCGTTGCGCGGTGGCCGCAAACCCAGTCAGCACGTCGAACTCGGCGATCACGGCTGCCGTCTGGCGGATGCGTCGCGCCTGTTCCGCGATGTGGTTTCGAATCTTCTGAAAGAGATTCTTCTCGATCTCGAGAATCTTTTCTTCGGCCGTCAGGATCTTCTCTTCGTATTCTTTCAGTTCGGGCGTGACGAATCGCTCGGCGCCAACCAGGGTTTGTTTGCGGTCGTAATCTTTCGGCACCAGATGCATATTCGCCTTGGATACTTCGATGTAATAACCGAAGACCTTGTTGAAGCGCACCTTCAACGATCCAATGCCGGTGCGTTCGCGCTCGCGCGCTTCGACGGATGCCAGATAGGTCTTGCTGTTTCTCGAAAGCGAGCGGAGATCGTCCAGTTCAAGATGATAGCCCTGGCGAATAACACCGCCATCGGCCAGCACGAAAGGCGGATCGTCGCTGATGGCTTTGTTGAGCAGGTCGCCCAGGTCTTCGAGAAGATCCATCCGCGACCGAAGCTGCAGGAAACGGCTGGCCTTCAATCCTTCGAGCGCCGCTGCGATGGCGGGAAGCCGCCCGATCGATGCGCGCAGCGACGTCAGTTCTCGCGGGCTTGCGGTGCCGATAGTGATTTTGCCCAGCAGGCGTTCCAGATCGAACATGCCTTCAAAAGAGCCGCGCGTGGCCTCGAGAACCATCGCGGAGCCGGCAAGCTCGCTGACCGCGTCGAGCCGCGATTCGATCTCCTTTGGATCGATCGAAGGGCGGACGAGCCAGTTTCGCAGGAGGCGCGCTCCCATCCCCGTACGCGTTCGATTGATTACGGTCAGGAGTGTGTCCCTGGTGTCGCCGCTTGACGACTCGAACAGTTCGAGGTTCCGGATGGTGGATGCGTCCAGCATCAGGTAGTCGGCCGCCTCGGAAAATGTCAGTCCGGTAATGTGCTCGAGCGTCGTTTTCTGCGTCTGCCGGACGTAGTGAATCATGGCGCCCGATGCTCCGACCGCCGCCGCCTTGTCCGCAAGGCCGAAGCCGTCGAGCGTCGCCGTGCCCAACTGGTCGCGCAGAACGCGAGAGGCATAATCGGGATCGAACAGCCAGTCTTCCATCGGCGTCTTTGCGATTCCGTCGAATTTGTCGGCGGCTTCTTTGAGTTTTTCGGGAAACAGAACTTCGGTTGGAGCGAAATGCTCGATGTCCAGGAGAAGCCGGCTCCAACGATCCGGACCGGAAAACTGAGAAGCGCGAAGCTCGCCGGTCGAGATGTCGAGAAGGGCGGAACCGAGCTGGTCGTCACGGTCGGTGATGGCAAGCAGGAAATTGTTTTCGCCGGGCGCCAGAATGTTCGTGTCGGTGACGGTCCCCGGTGTGATTATCCGCGTGACCTCCCGCTTTACGAGCTTGACACCTTTCTGCGCGGCCTCCACCTGGTCGCAGATAGCGACCTTGTAACCCTTGCGAAGCAGCCGCGCGATATAGCCGTCCGCCGCGTGGTAGGGTACCCCGCACATCGGCACGGAATTCTCGCGGTCCTTGTTGCGCGCGGTTAGTGTGATTTCGAGTTCACGCGAGGCCGTGACGGCATCTTCGAAAAACAGCTCGTAGAAATCGCCCAGGCGGAACAGGAGCAGGGCATCCGGTGTTTCCTGCTTTACGGCATGGTACTGCCGCATCATGGGCGTGAGGTCTTGGTCTTGCATTGGTTTCTTTGTGCTGCAGAGGGTGTTGCAAAACTATTGAATCGAGCGTTTGGCTCTTACTGTAGCGGCGCTCTATGAGCGCCGGTTTTTCCTGGAATCAACGAAATGCCGGCGGTCATAGACCGCCGCTACAGTAGACGGAACCGCTCTCCTGCCCATCAACACGTCACAAAGGGTTTCTATCCGAAAAAGACCGACGCGTCATCAAAAACTTTGGGATCGAGCAGCTTCTGATTGAGCGCCTCTTCGATTGGCACGGCCACGATTTCCGTGCCGCGGAGGGAAGCCATGTAACCGAACTGTTTTTCGCGGATCAGCTCGACGGCTTTGATACCGAACCGGGTTGCAAGAACCCGGTCGTAGGCTGTCGGCGTGCCGCCGCGCTGGACGTGGCCGAGAACGGTCACCCGGGTTTCGATTCCGGTCTTGTGTTCGATCTGTTTTCCAAGCCAGTCCCCAATTCCGCCAAGCTGGGCGTGACCGAACTCATCGACGTGGCCGCCTTTCGTGAGAACCTGATGGGTTTCGTCGGGCGTAGCGCCTTCGGCAACCACAACGATGGCAAACTCGCGGCCCCGGTCGATGCGCTTGCGAATCAGCGCACACACGTCGTCCACGTTGAATTTCTTTTCCGGAACCAGGATGCAGTCCGCTCCGCCGGCCATGCCGGAATACGTGGCGATCCAGCCGGCGTTACGTCCCATCACTTCGACCACCATGACGCGCTTGTGGGACTCCGCCGTCGTGTGCAGACGGTCTATGGCTTCCGTGACGATCTGCACGGCCGTGTCGAAACCGAACGTGTAATCGGTACCGGCGAGGTCATTGTCGATCGTCTTAGGAACGCCAACGATCGGATAGCCTTCCTGTTTGAAAAGTTTGTGCGCGACACCGAGTGTGTCCTCGCCTCCAACGGCAACCAGGCAGTTCAAGCCAAACTTTTGCCAATTGCTCTTAAGCTTCTGAATTTGCTCCACTTCCTTGAACGGATTTGTCCGGGACGTACCAAGGATTGTTCCGCCTCGCGGAAGGATGCCCGACACGGAGAAGTACGTGAGCGGTTCGACGAATCCCTGAACCAGGCCGGCCCAGCCATTCTTGATGCCCAAGACGTCATTGCCGAGAGCGAGAGAGCGACGAACAACGGCACGGATGACTGCGTTCAATCCCGGGCAGTCGCCACCGCCCGTCAGAATCCCGATTTTCTCCATGGGTGTGTTCTCCTCCGTCCTTATAATAAGGCATGCGCATTTTGGCGGTCGACACGAGTTCCGTGCGCGGAAGCGTTTGTGTCGTCGACGGCCCAGAAAATGTAGGAGAAATCCGGCTCGCTTCCTCGATGCAACATTCCGAACGCCTGTTCCGTTCCGTCGACTTCCTTTTCCAGCATCTGCCGTTCAAGCTCGCAGACATTGATCTCTTTGCTGCTGCCCGGGGGCCGGGCTCGTTTACAGGGTTGCGTATCGGGTTGGCGGCGATGGAAGGTTTCGTTGCGGCTCATGGCAAGCGCGGAGCAGGGGTCACAACGCTCGAAGCCCTGGCCTGGAAAGCCGGAATTCACGATGCGCTGATTGTTCCAACGATCGATGCCCGGCGGGGAGAAGTGTACGGTGCCGTCTATCACCGGACGGAGGATACTCTTGTTGAAGAGCGTCCTGCTGTCGTGCTAAAACCCGCCGAGTGGTTCGCTTCGTTGCCCCGCCGGAGCCTGGTTTTTTGTGGTGACGGGGCGATTCGTTATCAATCGGAGATCGACGAAACGCCCGGATGGAGCGTCCATTCCATGGATCTCTATCTGGCTTCGACGATTGCGGAACTGGCGGCCGCTCCGAGCTGCGGGCCGTTGAAACCTCTGTACGTGCGCAGGACCGACGCGGAGATTGCTCGTGAAAGCATTGGAAGTCCGGATTCGTAAAGTCCGAAAAAGCGACGTCGATCGGATTGTCGATATCGAGCGGTCCTGGCACCACCTCTCCCATTGGTCGATCGACAGCTACTACCGCCTTCTGAACGACGACAGCTTCACGTCCAGCTTTGTCGCCGAACTGGAAGAGGAAAGCGGATCGAACAGCATTGTGGGATTTGTCATTTTCCACATCGCTGCGGATGTTTCCGAGATCTACAATATAGCCGTCGAAAGCGGTCATGCGCGATCCGGCATCGGCAAGCAATTGATGACAGCGGCCATCGAGGAGTCGGCCCGCCGCAAAGCCCGCAAGGTCATTCTCGAAGTGCGAAAATCCAATAATCCGGCCATTAATTTCTATCTCGGATTCACGTTCACGATCGCCGGCGAGCGGAAGAATTACTACTCGAATCCGATCGAAGACGCATACGTCATGGAACTCGACATTTCGGATTGAACTCGCGGCAAAGCGTGTGCTACGGTGGCTTTAGACGGGAAAAATATCAATTACCTAGGAGGAACGTGATGATGAAGGAGGAGGAGGTCAAGGAGCACTTGATGTCCGCGAACCCGGAATTTCGCCGTCTGGTCGGTGAGCATAAACAGTACGCGGACAAACTCGAGCAACTGCATGCGAAGCATCACATGTCTGAGCAGGATCATCTCGACGAAGTCACGCTGAAAAAGAAGAAGCTCCAGCTGAAAGACCAGATGAACTCCATGATCCAAAAGTTCCGGAACGAACCGAGTCATCAGCATACTTAGTCCGCCTTTACTGTAGCGGCGCTCTATGAGCGCCGATGCTCCGGCGGTCCGCGAAGCGCAAGCGCGATAGCGCGCAGCATCAAGAACAGACCGCCGCTACAGTACGCCTTCCTTGTAGAATCGCATTCATGATTGTCAAAGACGCGTTCATCTTCCTGCTGCCTCTACTGGCAGCGGCCGCAATAAGCTTCTGGCTGGCCTGGGCTGCAGCGGGGATTTTCCTGCTCTTGCTTGCGGTTTTTGTGGCATTCTTTTTCCGGAATCCCAGGCGTTCAATCCCGGCGGATCCTCGAATCATCGTATCGCCGGCGGACGGACGCGTCGTAAACGTCGAACGCGTCGGCAACATAACGAAGCTCAGCATTTTTCTTTCGATCTTCGATGTTCACGTGAATCGAAGTCCGATGCGAGGCCGTATCGAGGCCATGGAATACAAGCCCGGCAAATTCAGGGCGGCTTTTAATCATGCGGCCAGCGTCGAGAATGAGCGGAATATCATCACGGTCGCCCAGGGAAACCTGAAACTGGTCTTTACTCAAGTTGCAGGACTTGTTGCCCGCCGAATTGTATGCTGGAAGAAGAAAGGGGATCCCGTCGAGAAAGGCGAACTCATTGGTTTGATCCGTTTTGGTTCGCGAGTCGACGTCTTGTTCCCGGCTGGTACCGAGGCCACAGTGGAAACCGGGATGCGGGTCCGAGGCGGATCGACGCCGATCGGGGTGATCAAAGAGACCTCATGACAGAAAAACGCCAACGCCGACGCATTCGAGACCGGGCACGAATTCAGAGCGGCCTTTCCATTGTTCCCAGCCTGTTCACCGTCGGCAATATTTTTTGCGGCTACTATGCCGTGATCGCGACCCTGCGCGCGAACTACGATTCCGCGGCGATCGCCATTGGTGTGGGCATGGTGTTGGACATGATGGACGGCCGCATCGCTCGCCTGACACAAACGGACAGCGACTTCGGCATCCAACTGGACTCCCTGGCCGATCTGGTCACGTTTGGAGTCGCACCCGCCATGCTGGCTTTCAAGTGGGGTTTGAGCTCCACCGCCGGCCTCGAGGCGGACATCGTCCAGCACGTGAACCAGCTTGGCTGGCTCTCCACGTTCGCGTTTCTCGTGTGCGGAGCGCTTCGCCTGGCCCGATTCAACATTCAAACGAAGAAGCCACCGGAGGCGGGCTCCAGGCGCTACTTCGTCGGCCTGCCGATTCCCATGGGCGCCGGCATGATTGCCGCTGTCGTCCATTTCTTCAAGACGCCCGTTCTGCTCGTGGGATCGGCGCTCCTGTGGTCCCTGCTGATTCTTCTGATTGCCTTTCTGATGATCAGTACGGTTCGTTACGCCAGTTTCAAAGAGTTCGACGTGAAGAAGCCAAGGCCCCGTATCGTGCTTTTCTGTACGGCGATGCTGATCGCCCTCGTTATTTTCTATTCGGAAGTTGTGCTTCTCGTTATCGCGACGATCTATCTTTGTTCCGGACTCGTCGCCAAACTCATTCCATTGGCGTCCAAATTCGCCCACACGGTGCGGAAAGTCAAAGTCGAAGAGCCGAGAGTCGCAGGTTGGCATGAATGAACAACGCCTTCGAAAAGCTCCCCATATAGCCATCATTGGATCGACATCTCCCGTCGGCAAAGAACTTCGTCAGATGATCGAGGACGCCGGTTTTCCCATGGGCCGGCTGGCCCTGCTCGAGACGGAAGAGTACGCCGGCCTGCTCCAGGAATTTGCGGGCGAGATTCAGATCACGCAGGTGATTTCGCCGCGGTCTTTCGAAGATGTCGACATTGCGTTCTTCGCCTGCAGTCCGGAGATCATGCAGTCCTACATCGCCAGTGGCGCAACCTTTCCGGAGCTCACGATCGATTTGACCCAGGCCGGCGCCGATGGAACCGTTTACCTTCACGGCATTTCGGACTCCCGCCTGTTGAAATCCAAAGGCTACTTCGTGAATCCGCACCCGGCCGCGATTGTTCTGGCTCGAGTTCTGTCGGCCCTGCACAACACATTTGGGCTGCAGACAGCGGCCGTCACGATGCTCGAACCGGCGTCGGAGCGAGGCAACGCAGGCGTGGACGAGCTCCAGGAACAAACAGTAAACCTTCTGAACTTTCAGCAACTGGAGAGCAAGGTTTTTGCAGGTCAGCTTGCATTCAATGTTCTGCCGGAACGGGAAACCGCTGAACGGGCGGAAAAACGAATACTCGAGCATCTGACTGCAATCCTTGGCAAGACCTTCCCGAAGCCGATGATCACGGCAGTTCAGGCTCCTGTATTTCATTCCCATGCGTTCTCACTGTTTGTCCATCTCCTGGCCGCGCCCTCAGCCGTAGATCTGGCGGTGGAATTGGAACGCGCCGGAGTGAGCCTTGACGCGCATGCATCGCAAGTGTCGGTTGTTGGAAAGGATACCGTCCATGCCGGGATCCGGGCCGATGCGAACCATCAGGGAGCGTATTCGCTGTGGCTCGTGGCGGATAATATGCGTATCGCCGCATCGAACGCCATCCAGACGGCCGAACACATCATGCTGGCGCCGGCACTCGGTACATGATGCCAGGTGAGGTTCTCCGTCAGGGATTCGCACGGGCGCATCGCCGGCTGGGCCTGATCTTCCTCGATCTTCTCTGGAAGGCGATCTGGTGTGCCGTCACGTTTGTCGCGCTTGCGCTGATCGCCGGCTGGTTCGGCTCCCAACTGCAAAACATCCAGTGGCAGGACACCGGTGTTCCGGCGCTGAAGGGCCTGCTTGCCACCACGGCGCTGCGGCAGTTCCTGGGCGCGCACGCGTCCGCAATCTTCTGGTCGATCGGCACGATGTTCGTCTTTTCTGTGACGCTGTGGTTCGTCCTGGAAGCATACTTTCGTAATCGGATTGTAAATGTAGTCGCGGGCTTTAGCCCGCGTTCTGTCTCCCGGTTTGAACGCGGGCTGAAGCCCGCGACTACATTTAAAACTTTCCTCACATCGGCGGTGATCAAGGCCGCGATTCTTTTCTCAGTGGCCTTCATCCTTTCCCTCATCGTCTTCGGACGATACCCGGCAACTCCGATGTCGCAATGGCGAATGCTCTGGCTTGAAACACGAGGGGCGACGGTCGCAGGTCTTATCGCTTTCATCGGCGTCGCCTTCCTTCTCACAGTTCTTGATACGCTGTTAAGAAGCGACGCGGTTGAACTGCTGGGGGTGGACCTCATTCGGGTCAGCGGGGTGATAGGAACATTAGTGATATTCGAAGCGATGATCGGTGTCTCGGTGTTGATCGTCATCGTTTCCGGTTTCCTGAGCGTATCGCGCGGGATTGAAGCGATCGTGATGCTCTTTGTTTTGATTTTCGGAGTCATATTGCTGAACCTTTTTCACAGCTACCTTCTCCTCGTGAGGTTTTCAGCGGTTGATATAATGAGGCGCAATGTCGTCGGAATTTGAGACCATCCTCGTTCTGGATTTTGGCGGACAATACACACAGCTCATCGGCCGGAGGATTCGCGAAGCGCACGTCTATACGGAAATCCTGCCGTTCAACACGCCGATCGAAACGCTGCGAAATTACAAACCCAAAGGCATCATCCTGGGTGGCGGTCCTGCATCGGTCTACGAAGCAGGGGCTCCGCTTTGCGATCCCGAGCTTTTCCGGATGGGAATCCCGCTGCTGGGCATCTGCTATGGGATGCAGCTCATGGGCAAGGAACTGGGCGGCCGGGTGGAGCCCGCTGCCAGTCGCGAGTATGGCTCGCGTGAGCTTCAGTCGGTAAAGCCTTCGTGTTTGCTCAACGGCATGCGGCGCGTCTGGATGAGTCACGGCGACCGCATCCTGGAGGCACCGCCCGGATTCGAGATAACGGCTCGAACAGAAACCACGATCGCTGCGATGGAGAATCCCGCGGCCAAGGTGTTTGGCGTCCAGTTCCATCCTGAGGTCACACACACGGAAAATGGCGACGCATTGCTGCGGCGATTCGTCTTCGATGTGTGCCGGTGCCGCGGCGACTGGACCATCGGATCGTTCATCGAAAGCACTGTCGAGCGGATTCGAAAACAGATCGGCAACGGCCGCGCGCTGTGCGCGATCAGCGGCGGAGTGGATTCCACCGTGGCGGCAACGCTCGTGTCGCGCGCTATCGGCGATCGGCTGGTCGGCGTCTTCGTCGATACGGGTCTGCTGAGAAAGAACGAGTACGAGAAGGTCCTCTCGATGCTCCAGAACAATCTGCATCTGAACGTGCGCGGCGTCGACGCTTCGGAGCGATTCCTGAACATGCTGAGCGGTGTCACGGATCCTGAAAAGAAACGCAAACTCATCGGGAATGAATTCATTCGCGTATTCGAAGAAGAAGCTCAGCGAATCGGGTCGGTTGACGTTCTCGTGCAGGGCACGCTATATCCGGACGTGATTGAATCGGTGTCGGTCAAGGGACCGTCCCAGACGATCAAGTCGCATCACAATGTCGGCGGGTTGCCGGACCGGATGAAGCTGAAGCTGGTCGAACCATTGCGTGAGCTGTTCAAGGATGAGGTCCGGCGCGTGGGGCTCGAGTTGGGCTTGCCTGAAGATATGGTCTGGCGTCAGCCGTTCCCCGGACCCGGCCTCGCGGTCCGCATCATGGGTGAGATCACCAGGGAAGGCATTCGCATGCTTCAGGAGGCCGACGACATTCTGGTCTCTGAAATCAAGAAGGCGGGGTTGTATCGCCAGATCTGGCAGTCGTTCGGCGTTCTGCTGCCGGTGAAGAGCGTCGGGGTGATGGGTGACGTAAGGACATACGAGCATACGCTCGCCATCCGTGCCGTCCACAGCACCGACGGCATGACGGCGGACTGGGTGCGCCTGCCTTACGACCTCATGGCCGTGATCTCCAATCGCATCGTGAACGAGGTGAAGGGAATCAACCGCGTCGTTTACGACATCACGTCGAAACCTCCAGCGACGATTGAATGGGAATAGGGAGAAGAATGGCGACGCTATTAAAACCACAAAGACACAAAGGCACAAAGAAAGGCCGCAAATAAAGATTCTTGATGCGGCCTTTCTTTGTGCCTTTGTGTCTTTGTGGTTCCGCACTACTTCACGGTCTTGTACACGTTATCGATGAAGCCGCTCTTTTTCAGCTCTGTTACGAAGCTCTCATCATAGAAATCCGACGGCTTGTACTTTTGAATCTCCGGCGGGTAACCGATGGTGAACATGTCCTTGAAGCCCTGTACGCAGGGAAACATGTCGCGCGACATCTTTAGCCCTTCTTCGTAGACGGAGTTCGCCAACTTGCGGTCCGTCATGCCGTGATATTTCGCCATCACCCGCAGGGTGTCTTCTCTATTGTTGTAATAGATTGCCATGCCCTCGAAGGTCGCCTTGAGGAAGCGCATCGCGAGGTCCCGGTTTTTGGGATCCTTGATCCAGTTCCATTCCACTCTTACACCGTTGCCGGCGATGGGCTGCTTCCAGGTCGAGGTGTCGGCCAGAACGGGGTAGCCTTCCGCTTTGGCCTGCGCCATGTAACGGTCGTCTGCGATAAAAGCGTCGGCCTTGCCGGCCTTCAGATCGTCGAACCGCTGCGCGCGCTCGACGACGGTGAAATCTTTTCTCGGCACCCAGCCCATCCGCTTGCCGAGCGCGCGGTAAATGAAACCTGTCATCGCTCCGTCGTTGGAGATCCCCAGCCGCTTGCCTTTGATCTCTTCCAGGTTCTTCATGCCCTTCTGGCCGACGATATTGAAGCGAATCGTACAGTCCGTAGTTGCAATCTGGAGCCGTTTGGGCCCGCGGTTGGCAAGGATGGCGGTGACCATCGGCACTCCGCCGTCCACGCTGATGTCAGGGTTGTCCATCTTCTGTCCACCCATTTCGATGGCACCAGGAAATTCGCCGGGCGGCAGCCAAAGCTTCACGTCCAGGCCGTATTTCTTGTAGAACCCCTTGTCATAGGCAATCAGCACGGGGGTCTTGCTGACAGCCCTGGTGACCAGTTCCACTTTCAGAGGCGTCAATGTCTGTTGAGCATGCGCTAGCGCGACAAGCAAAAACAGGATCGCCGGCAAATATGTTTGTTTTCGCATGGCCTGAGATTCCTCCCGGGTTTTTTGGTCCTAGCCGCGGAGCGGCGTCAGAGTGTAGCCCCGGGCGCAAGCCCGGGGTAATAGTTGCTCGGGATCCCAGCCCTGGAAGGGCGAAAGATTTGAATGGACTCGATGAATCTTGCGCCCCTTCCGGGGCTGGGATTTCATCGTTATTCTCTCCACGGGCTGGCGCCCGTGGCTACACTCTGACGCCGCTCCGCGGCTGGGATTTAATCCTTATTCCTCTAGAGAATCAGCCGCAGACGCGCGCCATCCGAGCAATCCGTGAAATCCGCGGCTGATCAGTTTCCCCTCATTGGTAATCGACGATAAACGGCACCGCTTCAGATACGCCGCCGCCGGGTTTGGGTGATTCCACCGTGACGAGCACTGTTCTCGCTTCTGACGTCTGCTGCGGTGTCAGCGAGACCGCCAGTTCTGTGGCGCTCACCCACCTGGTTTCCGCCTGTGACCGGCCGAAGAAAACCACGGTGTTGGGCACGAACCCCCGCCCCATGACGCGCAACGTTGCCGCTTTCCCCTGCGTCACTACCGCCGGCGTGATTTCCCGCAAGCGAGGCGGCGGATTATACAAATGCTTGGATTCAGGCCCATACAACGGAAATGGAAACGTGTAATCGCTGTGATACGTGATGTCCACGATCTCGCCGTCGCGGATTACCTGGTCGACTGCCTTCGTGTTGCGTATGTCGTCGAGCGGGTTGGCGCGGAGGATCACCAGATCGGCCAGCTTATTCGGCTCCACTGTGCCCAGTTGCTTGTCGAGATGCAGAATCTCCGCTCCCCACTTTGTGGAGGTCATCAGCGCTTCCATCGGCGAGAGTCCGGCGTCCACGTATAACTGCATTTCGTGGTGGAGCGCCAGACCAGGAGTGTTCGCGGCGGCGCTGTCTGTGCCCGAATAAATTTTGCCGCCCGCTTTCACAAACCGCCGCAAGAAATCCTGAACATTTCGATAACCTTTCAGAAACTGTTCGCGGTCCGCCGATGATCTCTTGTCCGCCCAGTGATACTGGCCGAGCGTGACGAGCCGTTCGTCGAGCGGCATGTACTGGAGCAGGGGATTGTACAGCAGGCGCGCGTCTTCCAGTTCGAACTCGGACGTGCGGTCGATGATGCCTTTCCACTCAAAGTCGAGCGTGGGATTCAGGTACACGTTACGCTTGACGAAATATTGAATCATTTCGTCAAACACGGCGGGCTCCATCCATTGATATAAGAGGCTGTTCTTGTGTCCGGCCTCGATCGTCATTCCTTGCAGGGCCTTTCGGCCGTCGGCCATGCGGATGGCGGAAATGCCCACGCCGGTCATGTGCTCGACGCCGTCAATGCCCCATGTGGCCGAATCGATGGCGTTCAGGGAGTGCGAGATGACCGTCATACCGGCGGCGTGCGCTTCGCGCGCAATCGCGGTGAAGAAATCCCCTTTCGTATCCTCGTTCAGCTTCACACAATCGGTCTTGCCCTTCAGCGCTGCGATTGCCTGTTTCGCGTCCGCCGCGGTCTTCATGCCGGCGAGGTTACGGCCCGCGAGCGCGCCGCCCGAGGCATCTCCGTCCGCCTCGTTTCCGATCGTGATTCCTGAACAGAAGTAAAAGCGCGGCCCGCGAATCTTTCCCGAGTTCAGGCCTTTCTTTACGGCGGTCTGCCACGCCAGCGGGTTGCCGAGATCGAAGACGGCCGTCACGCCATGCGCCAGAAACATCTCGCCCATGTAGGGACGATAGTGGACATGCGAATCGATCAGGCCGGGGATGACGAACTTGCCCCGTGCGTCCACAATCTGCGTACCCGGCGGCAGGCTCGGCGCGGCTTCGGTCCCGCGCCATATTCTGCGGACGACGTTGCCTTCGATGAGAATGCGGGCGTCGGCGATCGGTGGTCTGCCCGTTCCATCGATCAGCGTTGCGCCCTGAATGAGAAGATTTTCGGCATTCGCGTCAGGCAGGGCCAGCAGCAGCCACACAAATAAGATTCGCGTTTTCATCTGGTCTTTCGGGAGCGGGAAATGAGAACCAGCCGCGAATGACGCGAATTACGCCAAACGGGCGCGTCAAGAATCGTTTGATGCGCCCGTTTGGCGTAATTCGCGTCATTCGCGGCTGGTTCTCATTTCCCGCTCGTCTCAAAACAGTTCGGGCACGCGGAACGTAAGCACCGAATTGAGCCGCTTATCACTGGCAATGATGCTCTTGTTTTTCACGTCCAGCGTTACGCCGCGCGGCATCTGTAAAATCCCGTTGGGTCCGCCGATGGTCCATAAAGGCGGGCCATCGCTGCTTTTTTCGTAGCTCCATACTCCAAGATAGGAATCGTCGCCGGCCAATGCCTCGCCAAGAGGGCGATTCGTGGCAAAAATGAGCTTCTTCGGAGGATAGATCGCGAACGGTCCGCCCATGGAACGAGGACCTCGCAGCGTCATCTTCGGTTTGACATTGCCATTGGCAGTGCGATCAAAAACCAGGAAACGGGTTCCGCCCCCCTCTCGATCACCCCCGCCACCCCCGGCGGCCACAATCAGAAGATTATTTACAGGGTCGATAGCCAATGCATCCATGCCGCGGCCCGCGTCAGGCCCTTCGATCGCGCGTTTGGGCGCAACGTTTCCGTTGCCCATGCGGTCATAAACGAGGATCTTGTCGCCCTCCGGGACATAAATCTCGTTGTTCACCGCGTCCACCGCGACGCGGTCCGGAGCCTCGAGGCGAGTTTTCGAACCCTGGATCACGCGCAACGGAGTTGTTTCTCCTTCGGCGCCCCCGCCGAACGTGAGGATGGCCTGCGCGAACTGCTGCGGGACAGTAAACTCGTCGTGGATTTCATCGTAAGTAATGCCATGCATCGTGCGGCCAAGAAGAGTGGATTGGCCTTCGATCTTTCGAACCGGCTTCGCATTTTTATCCGCCAACCTGGCGAATACCGCAATTTGCGGATGGGCCACTCAGTTGGGCACCAGGATTTGTTCCCGCTTGGAGTCATACGCCACCGGATGGGGATTGCCGATGCCCAGCGATGGTTCCTTCAGCGGCCCACTCCGAATCATTCGCAGCGGCGCCACGTCGCCGGACGCGCTGAGCGGATACACCGTCGCAGAGTGATTCATGAAGTTGGCGGCCCAGAGCTCATTGTTCTTCAGATCCACCCAGACGCCGGTCGGGTTTGCCAGGTTGGTTTTGGGGCCCTTGATGATTCTCTTCGGCGCGACGTCGCCGCTGTCAGTAACGTTGAACACCAGGATCTCGTTGCCAATGTCATTTGCGACGTAGAGCTCTCCCCGCTGCTGATCCACCGCCAGACCTGTAGGCCAGTTGAAGCGGGTCTTAGGTCCCTGAAGCACACGAAGCGGAGGAACGTTGCCCTGCGCCTTCATGCTGTGGACGATAATCGACGGAGGAAGGCTCCTTCCGGAACCTGGAACTGTCTGCGCGCGCTCCAGCGGCCAGTTCTGCTTTTGCCCGGCCCGACGCGAGGCTCGGGCTTCCGGCCGCGGGCTCCTGGAGCTCACAGAGCCGTGGTTAGCGATGAACACCCATCCGTTCCTGGAATCGAGCGCGATACCGTGAGGGTCGGCGAGACCGGTCGCGTCGCCCTGTAGCAGTCGCAGTGGAGATTCGTCTTTTTCGGCGTACTTCCGGAACACCACCATAGCGCTGTCATGCTGCAGAGTGAGGAACATCTCCTGCGCAGCTTCATCAACGGCAATGCCGAATGTTCCGTGCGGCGTGTACAGTTCCCGCGTGGGAGGGGTGTTGAATTTGGCGTTGCGATCGAAGATCACCAGCGTATCCACGGTGTCGTTGTTGACCGCGTAAATGTTGCCATTCGTGGGATCGATATAAAGGCCGCACTGAAATTCGATCTTGGTATTCAGGCCTGCAATGATTCGCTTCGGCTCGGTCAACCTTGCGGAGGGAGGAGTATTTGCGGTCCGGTCGTAGACCAGGATCTGGAAAAGGTTCTCGTCCGTGAGCACAACTTCATTGTTGATGGGGTCAACCGCGACGGAGCTGTATGCGGCATATGGGTCGTGAATCCATCGGATTGGTTTCAGCTTCGAGGCGTCCCGCGTGGCCGTACTGTTCTGGGGGGCGGCGGTCCTGGCGGATTTAGCAGCGTCGCGCGCATCCTGCCGCTGCTGCATCGCTGCCAGCAGCATCTCTTCTCTGCTGGCCGGGACCGGTTCGCAAAACTCGGCCAACTCCGGCAGCGGCTCTACGGAAACGAGCCGGTCGCTCCCGATGATTTTCGTCTGCCGAGTTCCTTCCTGAACCAAACCGCTTTCCCGCGACAGGACGAGTTGTGTCGCAGTCGCAAGTAAAGCAAGCAGGACAATCAACCGAATCATCCGCGAGCTACGCCATGCTCGAACCACATGGGCCATCGTCCGTCTCCTTTTCTTCCTTATTGTTGATGAAATTTCGCTATGGGGCGCAAGTTATCATTTACTGATTAATTGATACAAGTTTTAGGTCGTCACATCACCAATTCGCCATCGCGGTACGTATCGGCGATGGCCGATTTCAGATTGAGGACGGACAACCAACGACGCTGATTAGCCGCTTATGCACGTAGCGAGAATTTTGTCCTCGTTGCGAACGATTCTAACTGTAGCGGCGGTCTATGACCGCCGGCTTTTCCGGCAAGCAAGGAAAAACCGGCGGTCATAGACCGCCGCTACAGCAGGTGATCGCCGGATAGCCAGGGTGAAACCCTTGGTTAGTTTGCGCAGGTCGAAGCGACCGCTTCCAGCCAGGTGACACTCAGGCCGAGACCTTGGTCATTCCTCAGCAAATAACCCTGGGCATGCAGCTTTTGGCCAACGTGGCGTTCGGCGAGGAAATCGGGGCGCAAAGAATCGATGTATACCAACCGGAACGTGTCGGTTCCCAGCGGCCGGGCCGCAGAGGCCTGCACTTCCGGAGCCGCCGGCTTTTCCTGTCGGGCCCGCATCGGGGCCGAAACGCTCTTCAACGTCCATGTATCGTCGGGCCCCTGAGCCAGACAGCCGGCTAGCGCGATTAGCGAGAAATTGGGTATCGGAGCAGGGCCGTCCTTTCCAACGATCTGGATGCTGCCGAGAGCATCGGTGCTCAGTTCCTTCGAGCCGGCGGGAAACTCGTTTACCGCGAGTATGTGGGCCACGATATCGACATAGGTTTCCGCGCTGAGGCTGGCGGGAGCGCGACGCGGCATTGAGGTCTGGATAAAAGTGAACAAACTCTTGACGCTGTCCTCTCGCCAGTTGTCCACGAATTGCTGTCCTTTGAGCGCCGGCCCATTCAGACCCCGAAGGTCCTCGAAGTGGCACGAACTGCAATGGACCGCGTAAGCTTCTCTGCCGCGCTCGGCTTGAGCCGAGGTGAACACGCCATCCCAGACGGTCTTGCGGCTGCCGCTTTCCTGCGCAAAGCCGCTGCCCAGCGCTATGGCGGGAATGAGTAATATCCTAAAGATCCTTTTCACGAGGAACCTCCCCTGGCAGGCTGCGGAAAAACCCGAGTCGAGCAGCTGTAGCGGCCCGCTATGAGCGCCGGTAATAC
>Ga0137415_10002378_pt1 | contig 18756 bp, 15 predicted proteins | sample CZODoug3_1_1_16f_FD_183082 | JGI IMG/M metagenome (GOLD analysis project Ga0137415, IMG submission 183082) | Vadose zone soil fungal communities from Angelo Coast Range Reserve, California, USA - CZODoug3_1_1_16fungal (Hybrid Assembly) | ecosystem: Environmental > Terrestrial > Soil > Vadose...
ACACCAAGATGACGCATGGGAAAGCGAGACTTGTCATTCTGAGGGCATCCGACGAGGTCCGGTGTTTGGACTCCGGTGGTGTGCACCGGAGATGCCCGAAGAACCTCAACCTAAGTCCTACCACCCAATTATTGTTCGTCCGCCGACCAACAAAAAATCCCCGGAAAATCTTTCCGGGGATCTGCCAACCTCTCCTACTCCGAATCCGTTACAACTCCCTCCGCCCCTCCATCGCCTTCAACATCGTCACCTCATCCGCATACTCCAAATCCGCTCCCACCGGAATCCCCACGCCAATCCGCGTCACCCGCACTCCCAGCGGCTTCAGCAGCTTCGACACATAAATCGCCGTAGCCTCCCCCTCCGCCGTAGGATTCGTCGCCACAATAATCTCCTCCACGCCCCCGCCCTTCAACCGCTCAATCAAGCTCTTGATATTCAGCTGATCCGGCCCGCGCCCCTGCAGCGGCGACAGCGACCCGCCCAGCACGTGGTACATCCCGCTGAACATCCGCGTCTTCTCAATCGCCATAATGTTGTGCGCCTCTTCCACCACGCAAATCGTCCGCTTGTTGCGGGTCGCCCCCGTGCAATAAAGGCACGGATCCGCGTCCGTAATATTGTGGCAAACCGAGCACGTCCGAATCTTCTCTTTCGCGTCTCGAATCGCGTCCGCCAGCCCCAGCGCATCCTCCGCCGGAATCCGCAACAAATAAAACGCCAGCCTCTGCGCGGTTTTCTGTCCAATTCCAGGCAGGTGTTTCAGTTCATCGATCAATCGTTCTACGGGAGCGGCAAAATCAGGCATGCTCCTTAGTTAACACAAGCCGCCCCTCTCCGCAAATTTTCGCGCAGCGCGCCAGTTTTCAATTATTCGACGAATCAAGAGTTAATGCGTTGGCGACCAGTTTGCAATACCAACGCCAAGCTATTTCATTGCTGTGATTCAATTGGCACATGGCTTCCGCGAAGCAACTGGCTGCTTTGAGAAAACTGCAAGAGTTCTTCCTTTCAGAGATTCAAGCGGAAGTGCATTCTGGATTCACGCGCCTTGCGCGAATACCGGAGTCGCACGTCGTCGATAAATTGCGCTACTACGGGTTACTTGGCGAAACGGACAAGCGTGCTTTCCTCGATTGCAGCGCGTACTGGGCAAGCAGGTATTACGGGTTCGTCGCAAAAACGCCTAGGCAAAACCCTACTGATCATCCATTTTTCATGCAATGGTCACAGGGCCCGAGTTGGAACAGGGATTTTGGCAACGTGAAATCAGTGCCGCTTCTGCGCGCAATGGTGCAGCAGTACACGATAGACCTCCACAATAGAGTTCACAGTCATGTTACTAAGGAGGAATTCGAACATGCGTCTTCCATTCGTTCAATTAAGGCGCCAGAATTGCGCAAGCGTGTCCGCATCGCTCTAAAGCCCTTTGGTCACTACGAGACTGATACGTTAAACAATTACTGGTGCAGAATCGGAAAGCAGAAATTCTGTGTCAAAGCGGACTTCGGAGGCCGGTACGCTCAGTTACGCTATTGCGTAGCGCGGCCCGAATTTAAAAGTGTTCATCCACTTTCACAATTTGCGTTCGAGCGAGCGATGGGTTTCGGCTTCGGACATTGGGACTACATTGTCGAGGAAAATGTTGACGCCGTATTTTCCTTATTCGCCGAAGCCGTCCAGTACAGCTTCGACCTTCCGGATAGAATACGGGCTGCTATGAAATAGCGTTACTCGCAAGCAAAGCCCTTGGTTCGGCGGCAGGGGTTCATTCGCAGTCAAAAGGAAGTGGATTCCCGACTGTTTCCCGTGGATAAATTTCAAGGCACGCTGCTAGCATGGAGGTGCCATGTCGCTTCACTACACCATCAAGGTCAGCAAAGACCATGCGCAGGTAACGGCCACTTGGGACATCAAAGTGGATACGTCCGATGCGGAATTGATTTCGAATTTTTCACTGACGGTCGAGGGCAAACCTCTGAACACCTTATGTGAGGCCGGCAACAAAGCCTGCAAAAGCGCCGCCTATGCGACGCTTTCTAATCCCGCCGCGGATTGTCCCGTGACCTTCGTCATCACCACGAATAAACCCGACGTGCGAAATGGCAGCGATATCCTTCGCGGGCAGGAGACCTACGATGATATCGACTTCTCCGCCTGACCTCCTCTTACAGGGAGGTCCCGCAACCCAATGCCATGCGTTTTCGCAATGACCTACATGCCTTGCCAGCACCTGCTGGCCTAGCCGCTTGAATTCCAATCCGCGGGCGGAAACGCAATGCGCCAGAAGCCCGGTGCGGGTCGCGCGAATTCCACTGCAACCGTCGGCGGTCCTGTCAGTTCATGATTCACGGCGACCACGCGGCACTCTTGTTGTTCCCCGCTGGCTGTGTTTTGCAGGAACAGTCTTTGCTTGGGAGCTACCATGCCCTTCAGGGCCAGCAGCGCGCCGTGCGCATTGACCACAAGTGTCTTCGTGCTTTCGTAGAACTGTGGGCCTTCTTTCGGCGGTCTGTGCACGACAACGGAAACGTTCAAATCTATCCGACGACTGCGGCGGCTTTTCAACCTCAGCGTTGTTTTGGTCGGTTTTTGGTCGTACATACAAACAAGGATAAGACGCTATCTCCCGTCCGGTGACATATGTGCCATGGCGGTTCCAATCAGGCACAACTGGCCATGTGTTCAGGTACAGGAGAGAATCGCCTCAACTGACGGTTTCCCCATCAAAAATAAAAATAGGGAACTTGGGGTATCTGCCCACCAGCCTCAAACTCAAAACACTTGTGGCCTTGTGGATGCTGCCAGAACTCGTAAGGAATATCCTTGTAATCTTCCGGACTCTGTGTGGAAAAGTCAGTACACAAAGTGAACTTTGATCCCGCACTCGCCGTGTACTCCAGCGGCCGTCCGGTTAGCGGGTCTCTCGATGCTTGTTTTTGCTCCTCGTTGAGGGAAGCAGGCAGCTTCTGGCTATGTTGTCCGAAATAATAATTGATCTGGCCTGCGAGTTGCCCGATGGATTGGATCCGTTTCTCATCCGCTCGAATCAGCCTCTGCGACCCCGGCCCGCGCGTCTTCCAGAATCCCAGCCCCACGACAATGACAATAGCCGCAACTGCCATCAACGCGGCCCCTGTGTCCCTAGTGAGTTTCATCGGCTTTTCCCCTGGCCGCTTCCCGCAGCGACCCGAAGTAATACCAGAACACCCCGCCCGAAATCGCCAGGGTTACCGCCACCTTCGACAAAAATCGCGCTGTCAGCTCTCCCTTTAGAAAATACGTAAGGAAAGTAATGACGTCCCCAATCATCACGCCTGCCGCGATCAGCAGCGCCAGATACGTCAGCCACTTCCGCACGCCTGAATCCAGCTTTTCCGGCGCCCGCCGCGTCTCCGACAAAATCAACCGCATCACCAGCAAATAAATCGGAAACGTCACAATCACTGCCGCAAGCTCCCCCGGCATCTGACTTAACATCGGCGTCGAGTAGTTATGCCTCGCCAGCGGATCCGGAATCCAATTTTCAATCAGAATGAAACAGATTGACCCGACGGAAAGCGTCCACGTCGCCAATGTGGCAAACGAAAGCAGATAAAAGAACGCGTCCTTCGCTGGGGTGGTGCTCTTCCGCCCCGCTGGAGCTTTCACGCCGCTCAAGGACTCATAGTAGCGGGTGAGAACCCTCCAAATCTCCGGCCTCGGCCAGCCTTCGCTTTCCAGCATTCCCACGATTGCTTCATCACTGGCGCCCTTTTCTTTGGCAGCGGTAATGAAACTCAACACTTCGGGAGGAGGAGTGTGCGTCATATTCTTGCTTTGCCTCCGGACAATCGATTTCGCGCATGACTTACATTGCTGCTCAATTAGCGTCCGGATTATAGGACAGATGAGGGAATAATATGCGGGCGTTCTGACTGCCAGGTTGCTTCTGCTTAACGTGCGAGCGCGGTTCCTGCCGCTCTCACAGTAGTATTGCGGGAATCTCAAGTTCCTGGACGATTCCCGCCTTTTCCATCCGTCATGGACCACTCCATTTCTCGATTTACTTCGCGGAGTTGGAACTCACCGGCAAATTCATCCTTCACGCATCCGATGAGGATGGAAGCACAACAGGAAAGTAGAAGCCCCAACGTTTCCGTCGGGGCTTTTCATGAAGGCACAAATCTAATAATTTTGGATTTCGAAACGAATTCTCTGAGGTCTTAAAACAATCCCGGAATCTTCAATCCCGCCATGCCGGGGATTCCGCCTGCCAGGCTCTTCATCTGATTCGCCAGTTCATCATCCACTCGCCGCGACGCTTCATTCACCGCCGCCCGCACCAGGTCCTGCAGCATTTCCTGATCCTTGCCCGCAAACACTTCCGGCTCGATCCTTACTTCCAGCACTTGCTTCTGACCGTTCATCTTCACGGTCACCATGCCGCCGCCGGCCGACGCCTCCACTGCAACCGAATTCACCTGCCGCTGCAAGTCTTCCTGCACTTGCCGAAGCCGCGAAAGCATTTGTTGTAGGGCGTTCACTTCCATGTTCATGTCAGCCTCACTTTGCCGTGTGGCTTATTCCTCGCCTTGCCGCCGCACTTCGGAAATTCTCCCGCCGAATCGTTGCAACATCGATTTCACCAGCGGGTCATTTTCGAACTGCGCGCGAATTTCCTGCGTACTGCTTGCGGCTCGCGATGCGTTCGCATCCTTTGCCGCACCAGTTTCCAGCTTAGCACAGACGCGCACCGCTCGCCCTAGTACCTTGCCCGAAACGTTACGGATTTTCTCCAGCGTGTCCCGTCCTTCGATCAATCCCGCAAACGTGCTCTTCTCCGCCGGAAAATAAATCCGCAATTCCATTCCGTCCAGCTCCCATCGCGAAGAATGCTCCAGCAACTCCCCAATAAATTTCTGCTGCGACTGTATCCCTGCCTTGATCTCCGCCACCTGCCCCGCATCCAATCCGCTTGCCGAAACCTCCGCCGTCTTTTCCTTCACCACTGCCGCAGCCGCAACCTGTGGCACAGCCATTCCTGGCTGTGCGCTTTTCTCCACAGGTTCCATCGCCGGTGCCGCAGCCACTCCCGCTCCGCTCATACCGAACGCACTCGGTCTCGTCTCAACTCGCTCTTCGATTTTGTAGCGGCCGCCTTCTGAGGCGGGCGCCTTTTGTCCAATCACATTTGCCATGCTTGACGCGCTCACCGCCCCCGCCGTAGCCGATCGCGAAGGCAACGTCGCCGTCGCACCCGTCCCCGAATTTCTCCCCGCCGCCCCACCGCCCGAATTTCCTCCGCCAACACTCTTCGCCTCCGCCAACAACTCCTCCAACGGAGCCAGCCGCGCCGCATTCACCAGCCGCAACAATCCCATCTCCAGATGCACCCGCGGATCCATCGCCCGCCGCAACGAATCATCGGTCTGCAACAAAATCTGAAAATATCTCGTCAAATCTTCTTCACTAAATAGCGCCGCAGCCTTCGCCAATCCCGGCCGCTGATCCGGCGTAGCCGCCAGCAAATCCGAATCCGCTCCGCAAACCCGCGCAATCAAAAGGTTCCGCATGTGCCGGATCGCCTCGCGGCAAAAATGCTGCAGGTTCCGCCCCTCTTTTTGGAACCGGTGCACCAACCCCAGCGCTCGCTCCGCAGACTGTTCCGCGATCGCCTGCACCAATTCGTTCAGCGCATCTTCCGGCACCACGCCCAGCAAATCCCGCACCGCCTGATCCTGAATATTGTCGCCGCAATACGCCCGCGCTTGCTCCAGCAGCGAAAGCGCGTCGCGCATGCTGCCTTCCGCCATCCGCGCAATCACCGCCAGCGCGCCATCTTCAATTTTCAGATTTTCTTTCGACGCAATGTATTTCAGCCGGTCGGTAATCTCATTGAACGTCAGCGCCCGAAAATGAAAATGCTGCGACCTCGACCGAATCGTGTCTTCCAGATCCTCCGGCTGCGTCGTCGCCATCACGAAAATCACCCGCTCCGGCGGCTCTTCCAAAGTTTTCAGCAGCGCGTTCGACGCCTCTCCCGTCAGCATGTGCGCTTCGTCCAGAATCACCACTTTGCTCCGCGAAGCCGCCGGCGCATACCGCACCATCTCCCGCAACTCGCGAATCTGGTCGATGCCGCGGTTCGACGCCGCGTCAATCTCAATCACATCAAGCGAACTTCCCGCCGCAATCTCCTTGCACGAATCGCAAACCCCGCAAGGCTCCGCCGTCGGCCCGTTCACGCAGTTCAGCGCCTTCGCCAGAATTCGCGCCGCCGTAGTCTTCCCCACGCCGCGCGCTCCCGAAAAAATATACGCATGCGCCACGCGATCCTTCTTGATCGCATTCGACAGCGTCTCGGTCACATGCTCCTGCCCCACCAGATCCGCAAACGTCTGCGGCCGCCACTTCCGTGCAATCACTTGGTAAGTCATACGTGTCGGTGTGCCGTGCTCCTCGCCGTTTCAGCAAATCGTGGCTTCATTTTCAGCGCCCGCCCCGCAAAAGTCAAAACCGAAAATCCCGCTTAGCGTCCACCTTCAGGCTTGCCCTTGACGAAGGAATGGGTGGACAACCTTTGGAGTGCGGGAGCTCTGCTCCCGCTTTCCCAGAGTAGTCCTTTCCACCCAAAATTAAATGCCTGCCACAACCTTAACTTTTTCCCAGACACACTCATGCGCCCGCGATGCAAAACCAATCGCGCAACTCAAACTACTCCAAACCAAGTTTTGGGGGATCTACCGCCGAAAAAACCAGTCGACCAACCGCATCCTGATCGCTGTTATCTGCTCGCTGATCGCCTCTGACTGCTTATCAGATACCGATTACTACTTACCTCTCCAAATCGAGGAACTTCGGGGTCTCCGCGGCACACTCGGCTTACCCGGTACCGTTGCTCCCTTCCGGGCCTGGCGGGGTTCGCGGGACCTCGTTGCACGAAGCCCGAAGTTCCACGATTCGGCAGTCTCCATCTTCTCGACTGCTTCCCAAATCTTAGCACACACTTCTTCCGCTGCCATTCCGTGCCCCAGCGCAACTTGCCTTTGCCGAGTCACAAATTCCCCGAACATCCATCTTCTCTAGATCGTGTTCATCACGGCACGTTCCCCGAAAGCGCCTGCGGTTTCCATATTCTTTCCACTACACTGTTCTTGGTTGGGTTCCTCCCCAACCTCCTGGTTTCCGCTCGCAGCTGAAGCCAGGTCCGCGCGCCAGCGCCAGCCCACCTCACTGGGGGCTCTCCCCACGTCACGGGGACAAGACACCTGCACGCACGTGCAGCAGGAGGATTTTCATGAAAACCGTTCTCTCTGTAGTTTTAGTTTTTGCCCTGGCCGTTTCTGCCGTTCTCCCCACTTACGCGGAACCCCGCCAAGTCATCCAGGGCACCGAAATTCATCTCACGCTGCTCACTCCCGTCGGCAGCTCCGCCAGCCACGAAGGCGATCCATTCATCGCGGTTCTCTCTCAATCCGTTTCCTTTGACAGCCGCATCGTTCTTCCCGCCGGCACCCGCATTCACGGCGTCGTCGGCACCATCCAGAAAGCCAAGAATCTCTCACTCTTCCGCGGCCAGGCCTACATGAACCTCGCCTTCAAGAGCATTGAAATTGACAGCCGCCTGATCCCTGTCCAGATGAGCATTGTTGCCATCGGCCGCCCTCGCGTTGATTCCTACAGTGCTCCCCGCCACGACGTTAAAATCACCGAAGGCGAAGTCGTTCAGCAGAAGCATGATTACAAGGGTGATGCCGTTGGCCTTGCGGTCGGGGGTGGCGGAGGCAGCTTGATTGGCGCTATTTGTGGAAACGCTCTGCGCGGCATGGGCATTGGTTTTGCAGCCGGCGCCGTTTACGTAGTCGCTCGCAAGGGCAAGGAAGTAGACATGCCCGCCCAGACGGGCCTGCTCGCCCGTTTCGACACCACCGTTACCGTCCCCATAATCGCCGCCGACAACGTCAACCAATCCGCCACCGGCGCAATCGCCACCCGCTAACCCATCAACCCGAAACTCCCAAATTCCCAACGCCCGCCACTGCTCCGGCGGGCGTCTCTATCTCCCGTGGCACAGCGATTCCTCGCTGTGCTCTTCTCAGCGTCCTCTGTGTCTCAGCGAGTTCTGCGTTAAATCTTCCGACTGAGCACCCATAACTGATAACCGATTACTTTCTTCAGGAAGGAAGGGGCGCCGCGAGTCGCTCAGGTTGAACTCGCGGCGCCCGTGAGGTTTCTGGCGGGCTGGTATGAGGTACTAACTTTGGGGGTCGATACAAAACTCTTCAGAGCAATCCTTTATAACCCATCACTCTTCAGAGTCTCCAACTCACTTACTGCCCCTGCTAATTGCAGGACGCTTGCCAATCCGTTTCCACCAAATCCCCTTGCAAACGCTGGCCTTACCCTCCGCCCCAAATTTCCATTCCTGCATCAACTCCACACCCGTGTCCCATTCAGAAACACCCCTACCCCGATCCGTCGAACTCCGCCTTCAGTTCTCCCTCTTCACCTATTCACTTTTCTTATCCTCCCCATTGGTTTTTCCTCTAGCCGGAATTCCTTTTTCCATTTGACGCTTCATTTCCCGTCGCGCTATCTTTACATTGTTGCTGATGTCCACTCCCAGAATGCCAATCTGGCGTTTAGCGCTCCCAATCAAGGAGATTCATGTCCACTGAATTGCGCAATTTTCTTTCTCTCACCTACGAAGAACTCGAAGAGCTCAATCTCAAAGCCAAAGAGCAGCGCCAGAATCGCACCCCCGTTCATAAAATTCAGGAAGACCGCCTCAAATACCTCGCCAACGAAAAGCGCATCAAGGCCATCACCGTCCTTTTCAGCGACCTCGAAGGCCGCCTCCACATGCTCGATTACGACAAGAAATTCCTCCTCAAGTCCTGGGACAATCTCACCTTCGACGGCTCTTCCATCCGCGGCTTCACCGCTCAGCGGGAAAGCGACCTCCGCCTCGGCATCGATTGGGGCTCGTTCTACTGGGCTCCCGCCGACTATTTCGGCAGCGGCAAAGTCCTCGTTTTCGGGGAAGTAATCGACAAGGATGGTTCGCCCTATTCCGCCGACATTCGCGGCGTCCTCAAAGGCTATGCCGAATCTCTCTTCAAAAAAGAAGGCTACACGCTCAACGCCGCCAACGAAATCGAAGGTTTCCTCTTCAAAGGCCCCGACGCCGAGCGCCACTATCACGAAAATGGCAAATTCGAATACGTCAACACTGGCGGCTACTACCACTCGCTCCCCGGCGATCCGCTCCGCACCTTCATCGACACCACCGCCGAAGTCCAGCGCGCCATGGGCTTCCAGAATGAAAAGGACCACCCGGAAGTCGCGCCCTCACAATTCGAAATCAATTACAGCTACTCCGAAGTCGTCAACGCCGCCGATCAGATTCAGCTCTACAAATTGATCTGTCGCCAGGTTGCCAACAAAATGGGCCTCACCGCTTCCTTCCTCCCGAAGCCAGTCGTCGGCGTCAACGGCAGCGGCATGCACACCAACGTCTCCATCAGCGAAAATGGCAAGAATCTTTTCTGGGATCCCAAAGGAGAGGAAAAGCTCAGCAAAACCGGCTGGTCCTTTATTGACCGCATCCTCACTCACGGCAACGACATCTGCCTGCTGCTCAACGCCAGCGTCAACGCCTATCGCCGCCTCGACCCGCACTTCGAGGCGCCCAACCAGATCAAGGCCTCGCCGGTAGACCGCGGTTCCATGATCCGCATCCCCATCGGCAATGAAAAATCCATGCGCGTCGAAGTCCGCTCCGTCTCGCCGGACTCCAATCCCTATCTCGTTATGTATTCGATCTTCAAAGCCGGCATCGATGGGGAAACCGCGAAAATCAAAAATCTTCGCCAGGCCGAGCGCTATCTGCCGGACAACATTTACACCGCCATCGACCTTTTCGAAAAGGCCGAATGGACCACCAAACTCCTCGGCGCCGACGTCAAAGGCCGCTACGCCGATCTAAAGCGCGGCTCCGCCGACCGCTGCCCCCGCGCCCTCGGCACCTTCGTCAAAGCACCCGAAGTCCAATACCACCACGAGGTCTACAACCAGTTCCTCTGGAACCTCTTCTAGAATTAACTTTCCGTTTGGGAAACAGAACGGCCCGTCCACTTCAATCGGACGGGCCGTTTCTTATTTTCTCTTCTCTGCGTACTCTGCGTCTCTGCGACCTCTGCGTTAAATTCCTTGTCTTACTCCCCCGTCGAATTCGGATCAAACCCCACCGATATCTCAATACTCTCTTCTTTCTCCGACGCCACAAACACCCACTGCTTCACCGCCTTCACCGCACAGTCTGAAAGGATCGGGTTCCCTCCCTGCACCTGCACGTCCTTCACTGATCCATTCGGATTCACCAGCACTCGCAATTTCACCGTCCCGCCAATCCCTCTCCGCTTCAGCACCGACGGGTATTGCGCCGCCACCGTCTTCAAAACTTTCCTGCTGGAGGTAACTTCTTGCGCCGCGCTTAATCCCGCGCTCGCCGCCACCAGCACCATTCCCGCAAGCATCCCCCGGATTTTCCCTGATTTGTTCTTCATAGAATTGCCAACCTTCCGAACTTTGCCGAACAGGCCGCCCCGTCCCCCGGCATACCTCAAGATGCTGTGAAAATGTGCAAGCCCCCCTCCACAGCCCACCCTAATTTCACCATTCGCCCTTGATGCTAACTACTCGTATCGCTATGAAAAAGCGTCCATTACAATCGTCTCGAACCACCCTCAATCCTCCCACCCCGACCCACACCCTCTCCGTTTGTTTTCTCGCCTCACTCGTCTCATCTCTGAGACTCCCTCGCTACCCCTGCGACTCCTTTTTGGAGTGCGGCCTGCCCTGAGCCTGTCGAAGGGAAGCTCAGCTTCCGCTTTTACACACGAAACGCCTCCCACCGAATTCCCCAACCACCGCGAACTCCTCCCCGTCGCGTCCACAATCTCCCCCTCTCCCCCAAACAAAAAAGGGCGGCCCGAAGGCCGCCCCTCTTCTTCTTTGTTTTGCTTTGGCTTAGAACGTGAACTGCGCCTTCAATTGAATCAACCGCGGCGAAGCATCCGCCCCCAGCACCGAGCCGAAAGGTGACGTCGGCCCCGAAACCGTGCGGACGATTTGCCCGAAGTTTCCCGTATTGGCTACGTTGGCAATGGGAAGGTCGTAGTTCGGATGATTGAACACGTTGTAAAACTGCGCCCCTATCCCGAACTTCGCCTTCTCCCACTTCGGCACTTGGATGTACTTCATGATCGAAAAGTCCGCGTTGAAGTAGTCCGGCCCGCGCAGCGTATTTCTCCCGAGCGTTCCGAACCCATTCGGCGATGTTGCAAAGAGCCCCGAAGCGATGCAAGTGGGCCCGGCGGAAGTTATGCCCGTGCACTTTTGGTTTGTATTTGGCACCAGCGGGGTCGCGAACACCGTGCCGCCGTAACCGAATCCGTTAAGCGCGGAACTCGTGCCGAGGTCCACTGGTGTGAACGGCAACCCACTGCGCACAAACACCGTCCCGGACACCTGCCAGCCCTTCAAAGCTGCATCCGGCCCGTGGCCAAATGTCAGCTTCCTCAGCGGCAGTTCCCAGACGTAATTCGCGTTCAGTTGGTGCCGCACGTCATAGTCGGCATTCCCGTAGTTCGCTCGCAGGTTAAACGGAGTTTGCGGAAACTGGATCGAGTTGTTCGTCGCCCCAAAACCTGTCGAGGCAAACGTCGCGAACCCTCCGTTGGAAATTTCGTCCAGGGCATGGCTGTAGGTGTAGTTAATGCTGAACTGGCCCGACGAGTAGCGGTGTACAACCGACACGGTCACCCCGTTGTAGTCGGAAATGGCGTTGTTATACAAACCATTCACCTGGTTGAATCGCGGATCCGGCGCCGTCGTCGGCAGTCCTGCAAACCCACCCGGAAAAGAACTCAGCGGCGCAAACGCGTTCACGCTATTGAACTGCGTCGACTCATGCAGCCCGTGATTTCCCACGTAGCCCACGGTCAACGCGGTGTTTGCTCCGATCTGCTTCTCTACTTCCAGGCTCCACTTCTCGTAGTACGGGAGCGGATTGTAATTTGGCGTGTAATTGAAGGAAGGCGCGGAAAACTGCGTCCCGCTCGCCTGCAACTGCGCAAGCGTGATTCCTTGCGGGAAACCGTTCACGAACGCAGCGTTGGAATTCGCGGCGATCGTGAAAAGGCTTCCTGGCCCTGTGGTTTCATTTGGCGCAAGAAATCCGCCATTCACGAAGTACGTGCTTACGTTCGGAGCATTGCCGGCCAGGTTATCCACCAGCTGCCCGGGGAACCCGTCGTAGAAGATGCCGAACCCTCCGCGCACCACCAGGCTCTTTCCGAATCTGCCCGGCTGCCACGCGAAGCCAATCCTCGGCGCCCATTCAACCCCGGTGTAGTCTTTGAACGCGGTCGAAAGCCCCGAATTGATGATTTGGTTGTACGGAATATTGGCGGCGTTCGCTCCTCCCAGGTTCGGGTCGTTCACCAGAGTCGTGAACGGTTCCACCAGGTTCGAGAAGCAGTTGCTCTTGCACGACGGATTTGAGTCGTGATCGATACGCAAAGCAAACGTCAGCGTCAGATTGGGCCGGATCTTCCAGTCGTCTTCCACGTACCCGCCCAGTTGCCAGAACGTAAAACGCTGTTCGCTGCTCTGAGCGAATTGCTGCTGCAGCACGGCTCCCGTGTCGCCGGGTACTGTTCCAATTCCCCCGGAGATGAAATCCGCCGTCGTTCCCTCGGTCACAAGTCCGTTGGCAAATTGCCCGAAGCTGGAGTCCGTAACATCGTTTCTCCGGAACTTCAGCCCCACCTTAAGCGTGTGCCGGCCGAAGCTCTTCGAAAAATCGTCCGAGAGCTGCGCCTGCGTCACATTGCGCCCTTGGGGGAACGCAAAGTCCTGTCCTCCGAGGGTCGTAAACAGGCCGTTGCCAAACTGTAACGTCGTCGGAAATGCCTGAAACGCCGCTTGCGGATTCGGCTGCGAAAATGGCGCTGAATACCACTGCCCCGAAACGACCAGCTGGTTCACTGCTGTCCCGCTGAAAAAGTGCGTCTCGTTGATCTGGCCCTGGTATTCCGGCTGATTGCTCACTGCGTTGAACACCGGGTTAATCGGGTCCGTGAACGTGGCCTGCACGCCTTTATCCTGCTGGTAGCGTCCGTAGATCGTGTCCTTCGCCCCGATGTTGTAATCGATGCGGAACGAATACAGTTGCTCGTGCGTCTTCGCGTTCACGTTCGAAAAGAAAAATTGCGCGCAGGGTGAGGTCGACCCGTTTCCGAATCCTGGATCTACGTTGGGAAACAGCAGCGGCCCGCCTGCAGTCGTCTGGCATCCTGTCGGATCGGTCGGCCCGCCTCCGGCCTGCGCCCGGTTTATCCCCGGCGCATTGTTGTACAGGTTGAACATGTTCTGGTAAAACGCCACCGAATTCGTCAGTCCCTGCTGCTGCAGGTTGGCGATCACGTCGTTCTCAAACTGCTGTGTCGGCACCACCGTCTTCGTCGAGGTCGGAATCACCAGGTACAACCCTTCCGTGTTGAAGTACCCGAACAGCTTGTTCTTGATAATCGGGCCGCCGAAATCGCCGCCGTATTGATTTGCATTTACGAACGAGCGCGGCGTGTCGCTGGAATTGTTGAACGTGGGGTTCGCGTTCAGCGTCCGGCCGTTCCAGTAGTACTTCAGGTCGCCATGAAAATCGTTCGTTCCGCTGCGCGTGGTGATGTTCACGTTCGATCCCGCCAGGCCGCCAAACTGCCCGCCGTACCCGTTCGTCACCACGCTCACTTCCTGCACTTCGTTTTGTCCCAGCGTCAGGTTCGTCGCGCCGGAGTTGTTCAGGTTCAGGTACGGGTCATTGGAGTCCATCCCATTGACAGTGAAAAGATTGCTGGTCGCCGATACGCCGTTTGCGGAGAAATTCCCAAACCCGCCCGCCGTATTTTCGGTCGTCCCCGGTGTCAGCAATGCCGAGTACGTGATGTCGTTCCCGGGATTCGGAACGTTTTGCACTGTCTTTTCCGAAATCGTCGTAGACACGCTCGCGTCGGACGCCTGCAGCAGCGGGGCCTGCTCCGTCACCGTCACCACTTGCGAAGTCGACCCGATCGAGAGTTGCACATCCACAGTCCTCGTCGCTCCCAGCGCGGCCTCAACCGTCCGCACCTGGCCCTCGAAATCCTTCGCTTCCACTTTCAATTCATAGCTGCCGGGCTGTAGCAGCGAGAATCGATACGATCCCGTGCTTGTCGATTGCGTCTCACGCTTCTCGTTCTGCGAAAGGCTCCTCAGTTGAATCTTGGCTCCGGGAACGATCGCTCCCGTCTGGTCAGTTACCGTTCCCACGATTTCTCCCGTCGTCGAATTCTGAGCATTTACCTGCAGGCAGCTTCCCGCGAGCAGTGCGCAGAGGCACAGGACGGGTACAGACACACCTATCCACCGCTTGAAAAATTTCAAGTTGCACCTCTTCTAGGTTTTATTTACTGAATACTGCATGGCGGCTGTAGACCTTACCCCCACCACCAAGGCGAGCCAACGTTTCAGGCAGTTGCAAGAACCCTTCCACTCTCTCCGCGCCCTGCAAGTTCTTGCTTTTCAACCTGCACCAGAATAGTGCAACTCCTTTTTCTCCCCGTTCGTACCAATATCCATAAATTCACGGCAGCCCGTACCGTTTTCCAAAACCCCGTTCAAAATCCGCAAAAAAATCTACACCTCTCGCGAAGATTGGATGGGGCGATGCCCCAAAAAGTTGCAAGGCGGTTCAAGAAAATCCGCCGTGCAAAAAGTTTTGATCCTGCCTCTTCGATCTTCTCGAAGACGACGAGCCCGTCCATCGCTACGATCTCGCCGCTCGCAAAACCGGTCTCGCCGTCGAATGCGCCCCCTCCTCGAAGGCGGCGTCCCCCCGCTGCGGCTTCGAAGGCGCCCTCCCCGGCAACTCCTTCACCCTCCAACTAACCTGCGGCGACCGCAACCTCTATTCCCTCGACCTGGCTCTCCCCTAACCACATCCTGCTCCCACACTCGTCGTCCTTTAATCATTTCTCCGCGGCACTTCGAATTCTCCTCACCGCTTTTCGTTGACACCTGTCTGGATTTCGTCACGAGAAAAAATTATACCCATCGTTTTTCACCCCTCTCGTTTTCCTTTGGTCGTAAACGGCTGAAAACATTTGGGGTAAATTCGGGTCGCTATCCGATGTATTTGGCACGTCTTTTGCTCTCTCATTTCGCATGGGTCGCGGTCCTTTCGACGTGGATTTTTCGCCCCGGATTCGCAGTGCAGTCTGCTGCCGGGCGACCGTTGGAAGGAGAGAAAAATATGCGCGGGAGATTTTTGGCATTTCTTATGCTTGCCGCGGGCTCAATCACCTCAACCCCGATCTGCGCCCAATCATTGGTACCGGCGTTCAATCCGGGATCGGCGCACGTCAACATTGCGCGGCTTACGCAACAAGCAAACGATGGAAATGGGGACGCCCAATTCCGACTCGGCTTGGCTTACGAACTTGGACTAGGCGTGGAGAAAAGCATTGGCTACGCGATAGCCTGGTACCAGAAGGCTGCTGACCGCGGCGTCCCGGGGGCAGAGAACAATCTCGCACACTTGTACGAGACAGGGCCCGAGGGATTCAGGGATCTTCCCCAAGCCGTCAAGTGGTACACGCGCGCTGCTTTGTATGGCAGCACGGAAGCCCAGTACAACATTGGCCGGCTCTATCTTCAGGGCCGAGGCGTGCCGCAGGATAAGGCCGAAGGAATTCGCTGGATTCGCAAGGCCGTAGATGCCGGCTGTCCGAGCGCGATGGCGGGTCTTGGCTGGATGTATGCGAAAGGATTTGGCGTCCCCAAGGACGAGCGGCAAGCTCTGCGTTTGACGCGCAAGGCAGCTAAAAAGGGCGATCCGGCCGCGACTGTCAATCTCGGCGGGTTCTATGCGCTGGGTATCGGTGTTCCCCAAAATGTGCAAGAGGCAAGGAAGTGGTTTGAGAAATCGGCAAAAGCTGGCGTTGCCGACGGGGAATTTGATCTCGCGGTCCTTTATGAATACGGCCAGGGTGGGGAACGGAATCCTAAAGAAGCTGTCCGGCTCTTCCGGTTAGCCGCCGAGCAGGGAATGACCAAAGCCGCAGCCGCCTTGGGACAAATCTTCGAGACGGCCGACGGTGTAGAGGCTGACTACCCAGAGGCGGTCAAGTGGTATCGCCTGGCAGCCCGGGATGGTCACGCGGATTCGGCAAGCAGGTTGGCGGCGATTTTATTCTCTGGAAAGGGCGTCGCTCGCGACGTGCCGGAGGCCGTCCGATTGTGGAGCTGGGCGGCGGACAAAGGAAATGCTTTTGCGCAATTCAATCTTGCGCAACTTTATGCGGGTGGCACCGGCGTCCCGCGGGATTTGGTCAAGGCACGCCAGCTGTTCGCTCTCGCCGGCAAAAAAATCGACGTATCCAGTGAGTTGAACGCTCTTTCCTCGCAAGGGGGCGTCACCGAAGCGTTCGAGACGCAACCGCAAACTGTGCAATAAGGAGGATTCCTCCCCGTGGGGACGGTGCATCCTTTTTGCATCGCTGATTCTGCTGCTGGCAATGCAGGCACGGCGCGCCGTCGTTCTCAAGGGCAGACAGAGCTGAAAAAACTCTTCACCCTGCCGGAAGCCCCGGAAAGTAGACTCTTAATTCCTTCAAACTCCCGCTCGATAGAACGAGAAAACTTCTCTCTCACTCACAAATGAAAATTACACGGAGGGTGCCCCAGGTTCCGCCTTTTGGTACCTGGGTCTTGGGTTGCTTGTGATTCTCTTCTGTTCTTTTTCCCTTTGGACTTTGCACCATTGACTTTTGACTTGGAACTTAAGCCCTCTCCCGTTTACCCTTTCGCCGCAAAATCGTCCCAGTACTACACAATACTGTTGATAAATTTGCTATAGTTTGAGAAAATGCGTCATGTTCGTGCGGGCGCTTCTCTCATTCCACACCGCGCCCCTTCCTGGCCACAACCAGAATCTCCTAAGTTCAATCATTCCCACACTTGCGCGACTCTCCCGTAAGTCCAATCATTCCCGCACATACAGGACCCCCCAGGGGGAGGGGGTCTGGTCATACCAATCCAAAAGACTAACCGCTCACCAAGGCACCACACGGAATGTCTTTTCCTTTACCTCATTTACTTCCCCTACTTCCTTTACCTCCCGTTCCCCCGTACCAACTTTCCCGCGCCCCGCATCAACATTCACCAGCAACATGTCCTATACTCTCCCCCACGAGGTGACTCCCAAATGATCTCCATGACTCCCGAGCAAGCCGCATTTCTCCTGCAATATCAGTTGCCCTCCGTCAAAAACGAGTACCGCACCACCAGCGCCATCATCGCCGCCATCCCCGCCTCCAACGTGGACTATCGCCCCGACCCGCAAGCCCGCAGTGCCGCCGAAATCGCCTGGCACATCGCCGCTGCCGAGCAACGCTTCTACGGCGGCATCGTCTCCGGCACCTTCGACTTCAACGCTATCCCCCGCCCCGAAGGCGGCATCACCAAGGAAAACATCCTGAAGTGGTACGCCGATTCCTTCGCCAAAAATTTCGACAACCTCGCCCGCCTCACCCCCGAGCAAGCCGCCAAAATCATGGACTTCCGCGGCATGTTCCAGCTTCCCGCCGTCGCCTATCTCGATTTCAGCATCAAGCACACCGTCCATCACCGCGGACAGCTCTCCACCTATTTGCGCGCCATGGGCGGCAAAGTCCCTGCCATCTATGGAGAAAGTTACGATTCCGCCGAAGCCAAAAAATCCGCCAGCGCCGGCTGATCTATTTCAGCTGTGCGCCCGCGTCCCCGCCACGGGCAAAAACGCCACCCCGCACCGGAACATTTTTAGCTCCGGCAGCTCCGCAATATTCACCACGCGCGCCGGCACATAAATCGCCGGCGCGTTCGGCGACTCCGGCGAAAACGGCACCGCGATCGTCACGTCCGTCGAAATCGCATACGCATTCTTCGTCCGGAACCCCAATCCACCGCGCGACATATCAATACAAGTAACCACATCCTTGCCAAACGCCGCGCTCTGCACGCAAGCAAAGTAATTAACCTTAGCCCTTATCCGCTGCCGCCGGTCATCCACCGCCGTCGTCGTTGTCGCCGCCGTCCGCGCCTCGTTCTCCGCCCGCACTTCCGCATGTCGTTCCGCTCGCAAGTTGCCGCGATCTTCTACACGAGCTTCCACGTGCAGCTCTGCCTGCGCGCCCACGTGTGCTGCTCGCGGCTCCAGCTTCACCGTCTCGAGCGGCGCAACATAACCAGTGAACGGCTGCGTCAGGCTTTCCTGTTCCTCCAATTCCAGCCCCGCGTGTTCAACCACGACTGCCGCTCTCTGCGGCGGTTCCAGCTTCCGCTCCACCTTCGGCACAGGTCTTCGCGGAGCGCCGCCCGCTTCCGGCCGCTTCCACACCGTCGCAAATCCGCACTCCGTGCAATAACGCACCAGCCCGCCGTGAATCGCGCACACATCAAACTCATAATCGCCGTTCAGCAGCGTCACCGTCGCCCCGCAGCTGCCGCACTCCAGCACCAGTTCCAGCGGACGCTCCGTCGCTGAAGGCGGAGGGGGAAAATCCATCTTCCAGAAATCCAGCTCGTCATCCAGAAAGGCAACGCCGTATGTGTAGCGCCCGTCCTCCGACCCGATCTCGCCCACCACGCGAATCTCCGCCTCACGGCCGGATTCCTTCGAGCGCAGGATCA
>Ga0137415_10002379_pt1 | contig 18752 bp, 11 predicted proteins | sample CZODoug3_1_1_16f_FD_183082 | JGI IMG/M metagenome (GOLD analysis project Ga0137415, IMG submission 183082) | Vadose zone soil fungal communities from Angelo Coast Range Reserve, California, USA - CZODoug3_1_1_16fungal (Hybrid Assembly) | ecosystem: Environmental > Terrestrial > Soil > Vadose...
GTGCGGGTAGAGGCGGGCCACGAGCGCCTCGGCCCGCGGCCCGCCCGCCTCGACCCAGGTGAGGCCGCGGGCGAGGGCACGGGTCGAGCCCGCGAGGAGCCGGTCGGCGAGCGAGGCGGTCTCGTCGGTCGTCACGGCCGGCCCTCTCCCCAGACCGTGAGCGGCTGGCGATCCGGCACCCGCGCGAGCCCGCGCGTGAGGTCGGGGCTGGCGGCGGTGGCGTCGGTGACGACATCGACGAGCGCGGGCACCCCGGCGTCGAGGGCGCGCCGCACGGCCGTCGCGATCTCGGCCGGCTCGGTGACGCGCTCGCCGTGGCCGCCCAAGGCCTGGGCGACCCGGTCGAAGCGGCAGTCGCGGAGCAGCGTGCCGATCACGCGATCCGGGCCGAAGTCCGCCCGCTGGCTGTTCAGCTCGATCCCCCAGGCGGCGTTGTTGGAGACGACGAGCACGATCGGCAGCCGGTGACGGACGGCCGTGTCGAACTCCATCAGATTGATGCCGAGGGCGCCGTCGCCCGAGATGCAGACGACCGGCGTCGAGGGCCGCGCGACCTTGGCGGCGTTGGCAAACGGCAGGCCGACGCCGAGGCACCCGTAGGGCCCGGGGTCGAGAAAGCGACCGGGCCCGTCGGGCTCCACCACGAGGCGGCCGAAGGAGAGGATGTCGCCCCCGTCCAGGACGAACACCGTTCCCGGCGGGGCCGCGCGGGCGACGTCGCGGCAGAGGCGGAGCGGATGGATCGGGCGCGCGTCGGAGGCGGCCTGGCGGGCGAGCGCCTGCCGCGCCCGATCGTGGCGCAGGCGCGCCTCGTCGAGCCACGGCCGCGGCGCGGTGCGGGGCGACACCGCGAGCGCGAGCGCGGCGAGGGCCGCGCCCGCGTCGGCCTGGATGGCGACGTCGGTCACGCGGTTACGGTTCAGCTCCTCGGGGGCCAGGTCGATCTGCACGATTCGTGCGGTCTCCGGCAGCCGGGGGGGGCGGCCGTAGCCGAGGACGTAGTTGAAGCGCGTCGCCACCACGACGACGAGGTCCGCCCCCGCGAGCAGGAACGACCGCGCGGCGGCGAGGTTCAGGGGGTGCCCGGCCGGCAGGGCACCCCGGCCGAGCGAGGTCGTGAGGACCGGCGCCTGGATTCGCTCGGCGAAGGCGCGGAGGCCCGCGTGGGCCCCCGCCCAGCCGACGCCACTCCCGGCGACGATCACGGGACGCGCCGCGCCCTCGACCAGCTCGGCAGCGCGCGCGAGGAGATCGGGGTCGGGGCCGGGCCGGCCGGCCAGTCGCGCCGGCGGGAGGGTCCGGGCCTCGGCACCGGCCGGGGCGCCGGGCTCGCGCAGCACGTCGGTCGGGATCTCGACGTAGACGGGGCCAGGGAGGGGCGCGTGGGCGAGCCGGATGGCCGCGTTAATGTACTCAGCCACCCGCGCGCCCTCGAGCACCGTCCAGGCCGCCTTGGTGATCGGCCGGAGGATCGCGACCTGATCGACATCCTGGAGGGCGCCCAGGTCGAACTGCTTGACCGGGGCCTTGCCGCCGAGGAGGAGCAGCGGGCTCGCGGCGGCGTGCGCGGTCGCCAGCGCCGTGACGGTGTTGGTGACGCCGGGCCCCGCCGTCACGCAGGCGACCCCGGTTCGCTCGCTCAAGCGCGAGTATGCGTGCGCCATGTGCACCGCCGCGTCCTCGTGCCGCACGTCGACGATCCGCACGCCCGCCTCGAGACACGCGTCGTAGATCGGGGCAATGTGGCCGCCGTTCAGCGAGAACAGTACGTCGACGCCCTCGCGCCGGAGCTGGGCGACGCCGAGGTGGCCGGCGTTCCCGGTCATCGCCCCGCTCCGAACGATCGGTAGAGGTCGCGGTCGTCGATGACTCGCCGAGCCTTGAACTCCGTCCGGGGCAGCGTGCCCTCGGGCACGAGCTCGATCTGCGGGTGGACGCCCAGGCGGGCGCGCAGGCGCTCGCGCATCGCGAGCTGGAGGGACTGGCGCCGATCGGCGTGGGTCTGGGCGTACTCGGCCTGGATCAGGAGCTCGTCCATCGCCTCGCGCCGGGAGACGACGACGCGGAACTCGCCACCGAAGCCGTCGATCGCGCGCAGCGTGTCTTCGATCGCGCTGGGGTAGATGTTCTCGCCGCGCACGATGAACATGTCGTCGATGCGGCCGTAGAGGCCCTCGGGCAGGCGCGGGTAGGTGCGCCCGCACGCGCAGGGCCCGTCGACCCAGCGGGCCCGGTCGCCCGAGACCAGGCGGATCATCGGCTGCGAGGTCCGCTCGAGGTGCGTGTAGACGGGCGTGCCTTCGGCGCCGAAGGGGACCGGCTGCCACGTCTCGGGGTCGCACACCTGGGTGTAGACGAGGTCCTGCCAGAGGTGCATGCCGGTGCGGTGCCGACACTCGGCGTTGGTCATCCACGGCGTCATCTCGGCCATGCTGCCCATGTCCAGGCAGCTCCCGCCGAACGTCTCCTCGATCTGGCGCTTGGTGGCGGGGATCCCGGCGCCCGGCTCGCCGGAGAAGAAGAGGAGGCGGAGGCCGAGGGTCTTCGGGTCGAGGCCCTCCCGCCGCGCCGTCTCCGCGAAGTGCAGGGCGTAGGAGGGCGTGCCGTAGAAGGCGGTCGGCCTGAGGGCCTGCGCCCATCCGACCGCCATCAGGGTTTGGCCGGCCACGCCGGCGCCGAACGGGAACACCGTCGCGCCCAGCCGCTGGCCGCCCTCGAGGGCGCCCCAGGAGCCGAGGTAGAGGCTGAAGAAGGAGCAGATGAGGATGCGGTCGTCGGGCCGGATGCCGGCGCCCCACAGGATCCGCGCGTGGGCCTCGCCGATGCGCTCCCAGTCCTGCCGCCCGACGCCGAAGACGGTCGGGTGTCCGGTGGTGCCGCTGGTGCCGTGGATGCGCGCGACGTCGCCCGGCTCCACGCAGAGGTACTCGCCGAACGGCGGGTGGGCGGCCTGGGCCGCGCGCAGGTCGGCCTTCTGGACGACGGGGAAGCGCCGCAGGTCGTCCAGGCTCCGGAGCGTGTCGGGCGACACCCCCGCCTCGAGCCACTTCCGGCGGTAGAACGGGCTCCGCTCCCACGCCCACCGGAGCTGGTGCCGGAGCTTGGCCAGGATCAGCTCGTCACGCGCCGCCGGCTCGGCGCACTCGACCTGGGGCAGCCAGTGCTCCGCGTCGGTGGGCGGCCGCCAGCTCGGGTCGTAGCGCGGCGGCCAGACCGCAAGATCGACCCCGCGCGTGCGCTTGACCTGTTCGAGATCGATGCCTGCCACTAGCGGGGCTGCCTCGCGGCGGCCAGCGCGCGGATGCGCGTCACGATCACGTCCGGGGGCGTGTCCTGGAGGAGCACGTCGGCGACGCCCATGGCGCGCAGGGCGGCGACGTCCTCGTCAGGGATCACACCGCCCGCGACGAGGAGGATGTCCCCGGCCTGTGCCTGCCGCAGCTGATCGACGATCCGGGGGATCAGCGTCATATGGGCGCCCGAGAGCACGCTCACGCCGAGCACGTCGACGTCTTCTTGGACGGCGGCGGCGGCGACCTCCTCCGGCGTCCGGTGCAGCCCCGTGTAGATCACGTCCATGCCCGCGTCGCGCAAGCAGCGCGCGACGATCTTGGCGCCGCGGTCGTGGCCGTCGAGCCCGACCTTGGCGACGAGCACGCGGATCGGCTTGTGTGCCATCACGCCTCCCTCCCCCCGGCCGCCTCCATCCTACCTCGGCTCGGCGCCGCGGCGCGTCCCCCGCCGGGGAGCGCCCGGCCCGGGAGCCGGCGTGGGGAGACCGCCCGGAAGTGTCTCAGCCACAAGAACCTAATTTTCAAAACCCCTCGGATTGCTCGAAGGGCCCCGGGCCGGCCGCAGGTGGACTAGGTTCGCCGTTTGGATCCGTGTCGCAGTCTACTGTTCGTCGGAGGGTTTTCCCCTGCAGAACATCCGGACGGTGAAGCGGACATTATAGAGGCCATAGAAACCCCATCAAAGCTTACAAGTACATGATATACATAGATATATGGCTAAGCCGAAATCGGACATTAAACAGGACATAGAAGCGGCCAAAGATCGGGGCGAGACGACGGCCCTGATGGAGCCTCTGTTGATCCGCGAAACCGCCCGCCACCACGCGGGCCTGACCGACCTCGCCTTCGACCTCGCGCAAAGGACCGCCGGCTTCCGCCGCTCCCTGCCGGCGAGCATGCTGATATCGCTTGCCAATCTCGTCCGCACGATGAACTGCTACTACAGCAACATCATCGAAGGCCATGCCACGCATCCCGTCGACATCGAGCGCGCCCTCAAGGGTGACTACAGCAACGACGCCAAAACGCGTACCCTGCAGCTCGAAGCCAAGGCGCACATCACGGTCCAGCAATGGATCGACGCGGGTGGCCTAAAGGGCCGCGTAGTCGACGTCGAGTCTCTCCGCGAGATCCACCGCCGCTTCTGCGAACATCTGCCCGCCGACCTTCTGTCGGTCGAAGATCCAGCAACGAAAGAAAGAGTGAAAATCATTCCCGGCGCATTGCGGACCCGCGATGTCCAAGTCGGCCGGCACGTTGCGATCAGCCCGGGCGCCGTGCCGCGATTCCTGAGTCGCTTCCAGGAATTCTACGGCAGCCTCGGCCCGGTGGAGACCGTGATCGCCGCCGCGGCCGCGCATCATCGCCTTGCATGGATCCACCCGTTCCTCGGCGGCAACGGGCGCGTTGCCCGTCTGCTCTCCCACGCCATGCTGCTCTTCACGCTCGGCACCGGCGCCGTTTGGTCGATCGCGCGCGGCCTCGCCCGCAACGTCCAGGCTTACAAGGGGCATCTTGCCGCCTGCGACCAGACGCGCCGCAACGACCTCGACGGCCGCGGCCATCTCAGCGAAGAAAATCTCGTGGAGTTTACGAAGTTCTTCCTGACGACATGCATCGACCAAGTTTCCTTCATGGAGTCTCTGATCCAGCCCGACCGCCTGCGCGCGCGCGTCTTGACGTGGGCCGAAGAAGAAATCAGGCTTGGTCACCTGCCGCCGAAATCCGGCGAGATCCTTCAAGCGGTCCTCTACCGGAGCGAGCTGCCGCGCGCCGACGCTCCGGGTATTGTCGGCACCGGCGAGCGCCAAGCCCGCCGCATCGTCTCTGCGCTGCTCGACCAGAACGTCCTCATATCTGACAGCACGCGCGCGCCGCTGCGTCTGGCTTTTCCCGCGGCCCTCGCACCGCGATGGATGCCGGGGCTGTTTCCTGACCGAACAGGCTGACGCGCCAACAACGGCAAAACTGGACCAATTTCGAGACTCGGAGGCACGGTAAGGCGCCAATGGGGGACAGTACCGAAGGACGACGACCTCTTTCTTCTGCACCGATGCCGATACCGTCGTCAGGCCGCCCTCGCTCATCAGGTACGCTGGCAAACAAGCCTGATAGGTACAGAAGACTTGCAGTCCCGTGACTCGTCGCGGCTATATGACGCTTGCCGCTGTCATCATCGCGGTTTGTCGCCCGGCTTGCTCACCCGCCCCGGTGAAACTGAGACACTATCGGCCGCCCGAGGTGTTATCCGGAAAGGTTCGGACCGCGGTAGGATAGGTGTTCCGGGGGGCGCGCCATGGCCGATCTGTTCTACCTGACCGAGGAGCAGCGCATGATCCGGGACCTCGCGCGCCAACTGGCGCGCGAGAAGATCGCGCCGCTGGCGGCGGCCCTCGACGAGACCGAGTCGTTCCCCGGAGAGCAGCTCGAGCTCCTCGCCCGCCAAGGGCTCCTCGGGATCTGGCTCCCCGAGGCCTACGGGGGCACCGACATGGGGTGCCTGGCGCTCGCGCTGGTCGCCGAAGAGCTCGCGTGGGCGTGCGCCGCCACGGCCACCCAGTACGTCGTCCAGCCGCTCGGGGGGCTGCCGATCCTGCTCTCGGGCACCGAGGCGCAGAAGCGACGCTACCTGCCGCGGCTCGCCACCGGCGAGATCCTGGCCGCGTTCTCGCTGTCCGAGCCCAACGCCGGCTCCGACGCGGCCTCGCTCCGCACGACGGCGGTCCGGCGCGGCGACCATTACATCCTGAACGGCGCCAAGCAGTGGTGCTCGAACGGCGACCACGCCGGGGTGCTCACCGTCTTCGCCACCGTGGATCCCTCCCAGAAGGCGAGGGGCGTGACCGCGTTCCTGATCGAGCCGGGCCTGCCGGGCTTCGCGGTCGGCAAGAAGGAGCGGAAGATGGGCATCCGCGGCTCGCCGACGGTCGCGCTCCACTTCAGCGACTGCCGGGTGCCGGTCGAGAACCGCTTGGGGGAGGAGGGCGAGGGGTTCACGATCGCGATGCGGACCCTCGATCTCACGCGCCCGCCCACGGGGGCGATGGCCGTCGGCATCGCGCAGGCCGCGCTCGACGCCGCCGTGGCGTACGCCAAGGAGCGGCGGCAGTTCGACGCCCCGATCGCGAGCTTCCAGGGCATCCAGTTCATGCTCGCCGAGATGGCGATGCAGGTGCACGCCGGGCGGCTCATGGTGCATCACGCGGCGCGGATGGTCGACCACGGCCTGGCCGGCAACACCGTGGAGGCCTCCATGGCCAAGTGCGTCGCCGCCGACGCGGCCATGCGCGTCACGACCGACGCCGTGCAGATCTTCGGCGGGTACGGCTACACCCGCGACTACCCCGTCGAGCGCTTCATGCGCGACGCGAAGATCATGCAGATCTACGAGGGCACGGGCCAGATCCAGCGCTCGATCATCGCCCGCGAGCTCTTGCGGAGCTGACGGACGACGAGCGTGGCGAGCCCGGAGGGACTGCGCGCGGGTCCCGGGGGCGGGGCGGGGGGCGCCGGGTCGCGCGGGCTAGCGAGGGGGCGCCGGTCGATCCGCCGTCTCCCGCTCCTGCTCGTGGCCGTCCTGCTCTTGGGGGGGCTCCTCCTCCTCGGCAGCGTCGCCGTCGCTGCGGCTTCCGGGGCGGCCGCCTTGCTCACGGCCGCGGCGCTGGTCGCCCACGCGTCTGGCCAACGGGTGGCCCTCCCGGGTGCGCGCCCCGACCGGAGCGCCCGGCCCGAGCCCCCGGCCCCGCCGACCCGGGCCGCCCCGCTCGAGGAGGCCTTCGGCCGCGTGAGCGCGGCGGCCAGCCGGCTCGTCCCGTGCTCCGCCGTCAGGCTCTGGATCCGGGAGGGCGACCTGCTGACCTTGCGGCTCGGGGCGGGCGCCCACGCGCCTCCGGCACCGGTCCCGATCGGCGAGGGCTTGGTCGGGCAGGCCGCGGCGGCTCGGGAGCCGGTCCTCGTGGAGGACCTGGTCGCGGACCCGCGCGGCCGGGCCTGCCCCTGGGTTCGCCAGCACGGGTGGCAGAGTGCGGCGCAGATCCCGCTGCGCCTGCAGGACCGGCTCTGGGGCGTGTTCGAGCTGTACACGACCGAGCCCCACGGCTTCACGACGGGAGAGATCGACCTCCTCGCCGCGCTCGCTCAGCAGGCGGCGACCGCCGCCGAGCACGCCCGGCTCTACGACGCCACCGCCGCTCGGCTCAGCCGGCTCGAGGCCGTGCGGGCGATCGAGCGCCGCCTCTCCGAGCGCCTCGATCCCGAGGTGGTACTCGCCCAGATCAGCCGGGAGTCGGCGGAGCTCCTCGGCGGTCGCTCGTCGGTGGTGTACCAGGTCGAGGGCGACGAGCTCGTCCCCCGCGGGTGGCACCCGCGGGGCGACCGGATCCCGGACGTCCGTCTCCCCCTCGACGCCGGTCTGCCCGGGGCCGCGGTGACGCGGAAGGAGGGGCTGATCGTCAGCGTCGACCCACCCCCGCCGGACGCCCACGCACCGCAGGGCCGGCTCCGGGGGCGGGTCCTCGCCCAGCCGCTCCTCGTCGGGGAGCGGGTGATCGGCGTGCTCGTCGTCAGCCGCGCCCTGGCCGAGCCCGAGTTCGGACCGGACGACCTCGCGAGCGCCGGCGACTTCGCGACCCAGGCGGCCGTGGCGCTCGAGCACTCCCGGCTCTATGTGGAGGTGAGCCGGCAGGCGGCGCGCATGCGGGCCTTGGCGGAGACGGCGCGCCTGCTCGTGGCGAGCCTCGAGCCGGCGCAGATTGTCGAGATCGTGACGGCGCGCTGTCTCGAGGGCCTCGACGTGAACGACGTCGCGGTGTACCTGCTCGGCGACCAGGCGCACCTCGAGTTGCTGACGCGGGCGCCCGCGACCACAGAGACCGTGCACCTGCGCCGCCTCGAGCCCGGCGAGGGCGTCGCGGGCCGCGCGGTCGCCGTGCAGAAGCCGGTGTGGACGCGCGACGCGCTCCGGGACCCCGCGATCCGGTACCGGCCAGAGTCGCGGGAGCGGCTGGCGGCCCGGGGATCCCGGGCGCTCCTGGCGCTCCCGTTCGCCCGAGAGCGGACGGAGGGCGCGGTGCTGGTCGGCCGGCCACCAGGTTCGGCCTTCACGCCGGACGAGATCGAGTTCCTGGCGACGCTCACGAGCCAGGCGGCCGTCGCCCTCGAAAACGCGCGCCTGTTCTCCCTCGAGCAGCGCCGGCGCGCGCAGATCGAGACGCTCGCCGACGTCGAGCGCGAGCTCGCGGCCGAGCTGCAGACCGAGCGGCTGCTCGACCTCATCATCGAGCGCGCGAGCGGCCTGCTCCACGCGGAGGGCAGCATCCTTCTGCTCGACGACGACGGTCTGCTGTCGCCGCGGGCGTGGTTCGGCCTCGGCGCGTGGCTCCGCGACGTGCGGATCCCGATCGGCGCCGGCCTGGCGGGGATGTGCGCCCGCGACCGGCGCGGTGGCATCCTCAACGAGTACCCCTCGTCGCCGCTCGCCCTGCCCGAGTTCGTCTCCCACGGGGTCAGCCGGGTGATGGCGCAGCCGCTGGTCGTCCGCGACCGGCTCCTTGGCGTCGTCACGCTGACCCGCGGCCCGGGCAGCGAGCCGTTCACCGAGGGCGACCTCGCGACCTTCGAGACCTTCGCCCTCCAGGCGGCCATTGCCCTCGAGAACGCGCGCCTCTACCGCGAGGCGCGGCGCTACGGCGAGCATCTCGAGGCCCTCGACGTCGTGAACCGGCAGGTCGCCTCGTCCCTCCAGTTCGAGGAGGTGCTGGGCAACGTCGCCGCCGCCACCGCGCGCCTGTTCGAGGCCCCGTACGTATCGGTGTGGGTGGCCGACCCCGTCGCGCGCAAGGTCCGTCGTGCGGTCGTGGTCGGCGACGCCGAGCTGGCGGCGCGGCTGCCGGGGGAGCTCGCCTGGGGCGAGGGCGGAGCGGGCTGGGTGGTCGAGCACCGGCGGCCGATTCTGTGGGCGGATCTGCAGGAAGACCGCCGGATGGTCGGGGGGGCGTTCGCCGTGCGCCAGGGTCTCCGCTTCTTCACCGCCATCCCGATCGTCCTCGGCGACCGGGTGCTCGGCGTGATCTCGATGCGCCGGGCCTCGCCCCCGCCGCTCCGGCCCGAGGCGGAGGCGCTCCTGACCTCGCTGGCCGCCCAGGCCGCGGTCGCGCTCGAGCACGCGCGGCTCTACGCGGACACGACGACGCGCCTGCACGAGACGCGGGCGCTCCTCGAGGTCTCGCAGATCTTCAACTCCACCCTCGAGGCCCGCCCGATGCTCGAGCAGGCGGCCATCAAGATCGCCCAGGTCTGCCAGGTCGACCGCTGCACGATTGAGCGGTGGGCGAACGGCCAGACCATTCCGGTCATGTCGCAGTTCGCGGACGGGCGCCGGGTGCCGGAAATGTGGCGGAAATTCGTGGCCGACCCGGGGCACGAGTCGGAGCGGATGCCCGCGCACGCCCGGGCCGTCGCCACGCGCGCCCCGGTGGTGGTCGACGACGCCGCCCAGAGCGACCTGGTCCCGAGGGAGTGGGTCGAGGCCTACCGCCTCCGCGCGTGCCTGTTCGTCCCGCTGATCCGGCAGGACCAGGTGATCGGCCTCATGAGCCTCGACTATTGCGAGGAGCGCCGCGCCTTCCTGCCCGCGCAGATCAACCTGGCGATGACGATCGCCGGCCAGCTGGCACTCGCGCTCGACAACTCCCGCCTGTACGCCGAGGCCCAGGAGCGGCTCCGGGAGACCACCACCCTCCTGGCCGTCGGACGGGTGCTGTCCCAGCCCGGCTCCCTCGAGGAGATGCTGCGCCGGGTCGCGCGCGAGGTCGGGCTGGCGTTCGGCGCGGACATGGTCGGGGCGTACGCCCTCGACCGGGGCCGGGCGGCGCTCATCCCCGTCGCCGGCTGGCACGTGCCGAAGCACCTGTGGCGCGCGCTCCTCGAGACCCCCCTCGCCTTCGCGCACGTCCCGGAGCTCGTCCGGGAATGGCGGGCCGGGCGGCCCGCCTGGTCCGCCGACGTGAAGAACGATCCGCGCGTCGATCCGGAGCTCGTCAGGTCCCTCCCGCCCCACGCGCTCATGTTCGTGCCGACCCGGGTCCGCGGCGAGAGCGTGGGCGGGCTGTTCCTCGTGTGGTGGCGGACCGGGCGCGTCTTCCCGCCGGCCGAGGTCCGCTTGCTGGAGGGCGTGGGCGCCCAGGTCGGCCTCGCCATCGAGAACGCGGAGCTGACGCGCCGGACCGAGGAGCGGCTCCAGGAGACCGAGCTCCTGCTCGAGGTGAGCCGGAGCCTCACGTCGACGCTCGATCTGCCCGCGCTGCTCGGCCAGTTCCTGGCCCGCGTCGAGCGGCTGATCGGCGCGGACTCGATCGGCGTCTGGCTCTGCGAGGGGGAGTCCCCTTGGATGCAGCCCGTCGCCACCTCCCAGGTGCCGCCCGAGCGGCTCGAGTCGCTCCGGCGGGTGCGACTCTCGAGCGTCGACCACCCGTTCTACGCGGAGGCGTTCCAGAGCAAGCGGCCGGTCACCTCGAGCGAGGTCGCGGACGACCCGCGGATTCCGCCGGAGCTCCAGACCGAGGCCACGCGCCACCGGTCCCAGCTCTTCGTGCCGATCGTGGCCAAGGACCTGGTGATCGGGGGCTTCCTCGCCGTCTGGTGGACCGCGCGCCGGGAGTTCACGGAGAGCGAGCTCCGGCTCATGGAGGCCGTGGCGGGCCAAGCCGGCGCCGCGGTTGAGAACGCGCGGCTGTTCAGCGACAACCGCCGGCGGCTCGAGGAGCTCTCCGTGCTCTACGAGCTCTCGCAGGCGGTGACGGGGCAGCTCGAGCGGGCCGCCCTCGCGGAGGCGATCTACCGCCAGCTCGTGCGCGTGCTCGATGCGCCCTCGGCCGCGATCGTGGCCTACGACGAGACGCGCCACGAGATCGAGGTCGTGCTGAGCGCGCGGGACGGGGTCGTGCAGGCGGAGGAGACCGGCCGGCGCTACCCGTTCGGCGCCGGGCTGATGTCGCGGACGATCGAGCGGCGCCAACCGATCCGCGTCGACGACTACGTGGAGGCGTGCCGGCGCGAGGGGGTGACGCCCCTCGACGCGCAGCAGCCCCACCCGTACTGGCTCGGGGCGCCGATGATCGCGGGGGACGAGGTCGTGGGCGCGATCTCGCTCCGGAGCGCCCACCGGCCCTTTGGCGAGGCCGACGCCCGCTTGCTCGTCAATATCACCGGCCTCGCCGCCCTCGCGTTCCGCAGCGCACGGCTCTACGAGGACCGGCTGCGGGCCTACAGCGAGCTCGTGGCCGCCCAGGACCACCTGGTCCGCGCGGACAAGCTCCGCGCGCTCGGGGAGATGGCGTCGGGCGTCGCCCACGACTTCAACAATCTCCTCACGTCAATCATCGGGCGCGCGCAGATGCTCCTGCAGCGGATCGAGGAGCCGCGGCTGCGGCGCTGGCTGCAGGTGATCGAGCGGGCGGCGCTGGACGGCGCCCGCACCGTCCGCCGGCTGCAGGAGTTCACGCGGATCCGCCGCGATCAGGCGTTCGCGCCCGTCGACCTCAGCCTGGTCATTCGGGAGGCGCTCGAGGTATCGCAGTTCCGCTGGAAGGACGAGGCGATGCGGCGGGCGGTCGAGCAGCGGGTCGTGACGAGCCTCGCCGCCCTCCCGCCCGTCTCCGGCGACCCGGCCGAGCTCCGCGAGGCGCTGACGAACCTGATCCTGAACGCGGTCGACGCGATGCCGGACGGCGGGACGCTCACGCTCGCCACGCGGGCGGAGGCGGACGCGGTCGTCGTGACCGTCGCCGACACCGGCGCCGGAATGACGGACGAGGTCAAGCGCCGGCTCTTCGAGCCGTTCTTCACGACGAAGGGGGCCAAGGGCACCGGGCTCGGGCTGTCCCTGACGTTCGGCATCGTGTCGCGCCACGGCGGCCAGATCGACGTCGACAGTGCCCCCGGCAAGGGCACGCGGTTCACGCTGCGCTTCCCGGTCGTGTCGCCTGCCGGGGAGGAGGCGCCCGCGACGGCGCGGGCCCCGGTCGCCCTGGACGCCAGGCCGGCCCGGTGCCTCGTCGCCGACGACGAAGAGCTCGTGCGCGAGATGCTGAGCGACCTGCTCACCCAGGCGGGCCACGCGGTGGTCGCCGCCGCCGGCGGCGCCGAGGCGATCGAGCGCTTCCGCGCCGAGGAGTTCGACCTCGTCCTCACCGACCTCGGGATGGCGGAGGTCAACGGCTGGCAGGTCGCGCGCGCCTGCAAGGAGCTCCGCCCCGACGTCCCCGTCCTGCTCGTGACCGGCTGGGGCGTCGAGCTGTCCGCGCGGGAGCTGGCCGCCCACGGCGTCGACGCCGTCCTCGCCAAGCCCCTCCGGGTGGACGACCTGCTGGGCGCCGTGGCATCATTCAGCGCCAAACGGCGATGACCAGCCTGGGGTCCGGCACCGCTCGGGGCGAGGGTCGGAAGCGCGGCGGCGCCCGCCGCGGCGGCGCATGAGTACTCCGATCCTCGTCGAGACCCTCCGCGCCCTGGTCGATCGGCGCGACCTCACGCGGATCGAGGCGGCCGCCGCCATGGAGGCCATCATGTCGGGCGCGGCGACGCCCGCGCAGATCGGCGCCGTCCTCACCGCGCTCCGCATGAAGGGCGAGACCGTCGAGGAGCTGATCGGCTTTGCGCAGGTGATGCGACAGAAGGCGGTGCACGTGCGCTCCCGTGGCGAGGAGGTCGCGGCGCTGACCGGCACCGACCGCGAGATGCTGGTCGACACCTGTGGCACCGGCGGTGACGCGTCGGGCACCTTCAACGTCTCGACGGCGACCGCGTTCGTGGTCGCCGGCGCCGGCCTGCGTGTCGCCAAGCACGGCAACCGCTCGGTGTCCTCGCTCTGCGGGTCGGCCGACGTCGTCGAGACGCTCGGGATCAGCCTCGATCTGGCACCCGGGCGGGTCGCCCAGTGCATCGACGAGGTCGGGATCGGGTTCCTGTACGCGCCCCTGCTCCACACGGCGATGAAGCACGTCATGGCGGCGCGCCGCGAGATGGGCGTGCGCACGGTCTTCAACATGCTGGGCCCGCTGACGAACCCCGCCAACGCCAACGCCCAGGTCATCGGCGTCTACGCGGCGGCGCTGACCGAGCCGCTCGCGCGCGTGCTCGCGGAGCTCGGCACGATCCGGGCCTTCGTCGTGCACGGCGCGGACGGGCTCGACGAGATCTCGACCACCGGCGAGAGCGTGATCGCGGAGGTGCGGGAGGGCCTGGTGCGGCGCTACACGGTGCGGCCGGAGGACTTCGGCGTCCCCCGTGCCTCGATCGCCGAGCTGCGCGGCGGCGATCGCGAGCAGAACGCCCTGATCATCCGGGAGATCCTCCAGGGCGAGCCGGGCCCCCGCCGCGACATCGTGCTGGTGAACTCGGCGGCGGCGCTCGTGGCCGGCCTCCGCGCCCACGACCTGAAGGACGGTGTCGCCCTCGCCGCTAGGTCGATCGACTCGGGCCGGGCCCTCGCGACGCTCGAGCGGCTCACGGCGCTGAGCCGCGAGCTCGCCCGGGCCGGCTAGGTTCCACCGTCCCAGCCACTCGGATATAAGGTCGGAGCCCGGCCGCGACACTCGGGCGGGACGCCGGTGCGACATTCCCTTGCCAGGCGTGGGCGCGTGCGACTACAATAGGCACGGCGTAAGTTCCTGTCAGAGCTGCGTTTGCCTCGGGTTGGCCTCTGGGGGGCGCGGCTTGCGCCAAGGAGTTCTAGAACAGTTGGTTACAACGCGCGTTCCCCGCTATTCGCAGATCGCTGAGGCGCTCCGCCAGCAGATCCTCGACGGCCTACTCGCGCCCGGGAGCCGGCTCGACAACCAGCGGCGGCTCGCCCGCCACTTCGGCGTGACGCTCATGACGCTCCGTCAGGCGCTCGCGGTGCTCGAGCGGCAGAAGCTGATCGCCCGGCGGCACGGGCTCGGCACCTTCGTGGCGGCGCCGTCGGTCGACTACGACATCCTCCAGCTCCGCCGCTTGGCGCAGGACCTCAGCGCCCTCGGCGAGCCGGTGGCGACGCGCTTTCTGTCGAGTCGCTTCGCGCGGGCGGACCGCCGCCTCGCGGACGCGCTCTCGCTCGACCGGCGGGGGCGCGTCTTCGTGCTCGAGCGGCTCCGGCTCCTCGACCAGCATCCGATCGGCCTCCAGCGCTCCTTCCTTCCGGCGACCCTGGGGGAGGAGGTCGCGAAGGCGGATCTCACCGTCACGCCGCTCCACCAGGTCCTGGAATTCAAGCTCGGCGTCCAGATCGCCTACGCCCACGAGACCATCTCGACCATCCGGCTCGGGCGGCGGGAGGCGCGCGAGCTCGGGTGCCGGAGCGGGCTGCCCGCGTTCTTTTCGGAACGGACCTCGTACGCGGCCGACCGCACGCCGGTCGTCTTCGACCGCGTGTTCATCCCCGGCGACCGGTTCCGGATCACCCGCGAGCTCAGGTGGGAGGGGCCGCACCGGGGGGCCCCAGGAGAAGAGGGAGAGCGGGGATCAGCCGACGGTAGACATCGCCCGGACTCAAGTCCGGGGCTTTCTCGGAGAAAGGAGCCCGTGCTTGATCCCGAGAGCCTGGCCTTGCGGTTCCAGGTTGACGGTTCGTCGGCCCGGTTGGCGACCCGGTAGCCTCCCCGTCCAGCACCACCGTCGTTTCGACGGCTGTCTGAGCCAGCCCACGGCTTGGTTATCGCGAGGGCGGCTCGCGGAGCGCGTGTTCAGCTCCAACTGGGGACCCTCGACCACAGAGATCGGCGCTCCTCCCCGCCCTGAAGGGCTGGGCTTGCGCGCCGGGAGAATTCGATGAAGATTCTCGTCCCCGTCAAACAGGTCCCCGACACGGCGACGCTGGTGAAGGTCAGGAGCGACGCGCGCCAGATCGAGACCGGGGGGATCACCTGGATCATCTCGCCCTACGACGAGTTCGCGGTGGAGGAGGCGCTCCGGATCAAGGAAAAGCGCGGCGAGGGCGAGGTCGTCGTGGTCTCGCTCGGCCCCGATCGCGTCAAGGAGGCGCTCCGCTCGGCGCTGGCGATGGGCGCCGACCGAGCGATCCACGTGAACGATCCGGCCTTCAACGAGGCCGATACCCTCCTGACCGCGCGCGTGCTGGCGGCGGTGATCAAGCAAGAGGCGCCGGCGCTCGTGATCGTCGGCCGGCAGGCGATCGACGACGACATGGGCGCCGTCCCCGCCCAGCTGGCCGAGCTGCTGGGCTGGCCCTCGCTCTACTGGGTCATGGAGGCGGCGATCGACGCGGGCGGCCGGACGATCCGCGCCGGACGCCAGGTGGAGGGCGGGCTCGAGGTCTTCGAGGCGCCCCTGCCGTGCGTGCTCACGGCCCAGAAGGGGCTCAACGAGCCGCGGTACCCGACGCTCAAGGGGATCATGGGGGCCAAGAAGAAGGAGATCAAGGATCTCAGGGCGGATGACCTCGGCGTGGCGCCCGAGCCGGCGCAGCTCTCGATCGTCCGGCTCGAGACGCTGCCCCCACGTCCGCCCGGGCGCATCATCGGCGGCGACGTCAAGGAGGCGGCCCACGAGCTCGTGCGGGCGCTCCGCGAAGAGGCCAAGGCGATCTGACATGCCGAACGCGTTCTGGTGCGTCGTCGAAGACGATCGGGCGGGCCACCCCAAGAAGGTGATGGCGGAGGTGCTGGCGGAAGCGGCGCGCCTCTCGGGCGGCAGGGCGGAGGCCGTCTGGCTCACCGACCGGGCGGAGCCCGACGGGCTCCGGCGGCTGGCCGAGTGGGGAGCCGGAAAGATCTGGCTCGTCGAGCACCCCGGGCTCGCGCCCTACCGCGGCGAGGTCTGGACGCCGGTGCTGGCCGGGCTCGTCGCCGCGCAGGCGCCGCGGGCGATCCTCGGCGCCGTGACGAGCCGACAGCGCGAGTTCCTCGCGCGGCTGGCGGCGCGGCTCGGCGTCGGCTTTGCGGCCGACGTCGTCGGGCTCGCGATGGACGGCGACCGCCTCCTGGCCACGCGGCCCGTGTACGCCGGCAAGCTCCTGGCGAGGGTCACGTGGGCCCGGCCGCCGTGGATCGCGACGCTCCGCCCCAACGTGTTCAAGCCGGCCGACCCGGTCGCCGGGCGCGACGCCCAGATCGAGCGGCCGACGGTGACGGTGCCCGACGGCGCCCTCCGGCTCGCCGAGCGGCGCGAGGAGGTCTCGACCGGGCTCCCCGAGCTGAGCGAGGCGGAGCTGGTCGTCTCGGGCGGGCGCGGCCTGAAGGGGCCGGAGAACTTCGTGATCCTCGAGCAGTTGGCCCTGGTGATCGGGGCGGCGGTCGGGGCGTCGCGCGCGGCGGTCGACGCCGGGTGGCGGCCCCAGCGCTTCCAGATCGGCCAGACCGGGCGGACGATCTCGCCGAAGCTCTACCTGGGCTTCGGCATCTCGGGCGCGATTCAGCATCTGGCCGGGATGCGAACGTCCAAGCTCATCGTGGCGGTGAACAAGGATCCGGAGGCGCCCATCTTCAAGATCGCGGACTACGGGATCGTCGGCGACCTCTTCGAGGTGGTGCCGGCGCTCACCGAGGAGTTCAAGAAGCTGTTGGGGAAGTAGGAGCCAGGATGCGCGTCGAGCTCACCGAGGAGCAGGAGATGATCCGCGCGACGGCGCGCGAGTTCGCCGACAAGGAGATCCGGCCGATCGCCGCCGACATCGACCGCGGGGCGCGCTTCCCCCAGGAGACGGTCCGGCGCATGGGCGCGCTCGGCCTGCTCGGCATGACGATCCCGCCCGTCTGGGGCGGCAGCGGCGCCGACGCCGTCTCCTACGCGGTGGCGGTGGAGGAGATCGCCAAGGCCTGCGCCTCCCACGCGGTGGTCATGTCCGTCAACAACTCGCTCTTCTGCGAACCCGTGCACAAGCACGGCACGGAGGAGCAGAAGAAGCGCTTCCTCGTCCCGTTCGCGAGCGGGGCGCGGATCGGCTGCTTCGCCCTCACCGAGCCGCAGGCGGGCTCGGACGCGACCAATCAGGCGACCCTCGCCGTGCGGGACGGGGACCACTACGTCGTCAACGGGCGGAAGCTCTTCGTGACGAACGGCCGCGAGGCGGCGGCGGCCCTCGTCTTCTGCCAGACCGACCGGGCCATGGGGCACCACGGCATCTCCGCCCTCCTGATCGAGAAGGGCACGCCGGGGTTCGGCGTGCCTCGGGTCGAGGATAAGCTCGGCCTGCGGGCGTCGGACACCGCGGAGTTCGTCTTCGAGGACTGCCGGGTGCCTCTGGGGAACCGGCTCGCCGGCGAGGGCATGGGCTTCAAGATCGCCATGGGCGCGCTCGACGGCGGGCGGATCGGAATCGCCGCCCAGGCGGTCGGGATCGCTGCCGGCGCGTGGGAGCTGGCCCTGGCGTACGCCCGAGAGCGCAAGTCCTTCGGCGTCCCGATCGGCCAGCACCAGATGGTGCAGTGGATGCTGGCCGACATGGCGACCGCGATCGACGCCGCGCGACTCCTCACGCTCAAGGCGGCGTGGCTCAAGGACGCCGGCCAGCCCTTCGGGACCGTCGCCGCGATGGCCAAGCTGTTCGCGGCGGAGACGGCTATGAAGGTGGCGACGGACGCGGTCCAGGTGCACGGCGGCTACGGCTACATCACGGACTACCCGGTCGAGCGGTACTTCCGCGACGCCAAGATCACCCAGATCTACGAGGGCACCTCGCAGATCCAGAAGCTCGTGATCGCCCGCGCCGTGCTCGGGGAGGCCTGATGGAACGTCCGGTTCGGTTCGAGTCGCAGAGCGGCCTTCCGCTCGAGCCGTTCTACACGCCCGCCCACCTCGCGGGCTGGCGCTACGAGGACAAGCTCGGCCTGCCCGGGCACTACCCGTTCACGCGGGGGCCGTACGCGACGATGTATCGCGGCAAGCTCTGGACCATGCGCATGTTCGCCGGGTACGGGCGGCCCGAGGACACCAACCTCCGCTTCAAGTACCTGCTCGAGCAGGGCCAGACGGGCCTCTCCACCGCCTTCGACATGCCGGCCCTCATGGGCTACGACGCCGACCACCCGCGCGCCCGCGGCGAGGTGGGGCGGGAGGGCGTGTCGATCTCGACGCTCGACGACATGGAGCGGCTCTTCGACGGCATCCCGCTCGGGGACGTCACGACCTCGATGACGATCAACTGCACGGCCTCGATCGCGCTCGCCATGTACCTGGCGATCGCGGACACGCGCGGGATCGCCTGGGATCGCCTCGGCGGGACCATGCAGAACGACATGCTCAAGGAGTTCATCGCCCAGAAGGAGTGGATCTGTCCCGTCGAGCCGGCCGTGCGGATCGTGGTCGACATGATCGAGTTCACCGCCCGGCACGTGCCGAAGTTCAACCCGGTGTCGATCTCGGGGTACCACATTCGCGAGGCGGGGGCGACGGCGGTGCAGGAGCTAGCGTTCACGCTGGCCGACGGCATCGGCTACGTCGAGGCGTGCGTCACGCGCGGTCTCG
>Ga0137415_10002381_pt1 | contig 18749 bp, 18 predicted proteins | sample CZODoug3_1_1_16f_FD_183082 | JGI IMG/M metagenome (GOLD analysis project Ga0137415, IMG submission 183082) | Vadose zone soil fungal communities from Angelo Coast Range Reserve, California, USA - CZODoug3_1_1_16fungal (Hybrid Assembly) | ecosystem: Environmental > Terrestrial > Soil > Vadose...
GTACGATCGAGGAGCGCGGCGCAACCGTGCGCGCCGGCGCCAAGGACATCTCCAGCAAGGCGATTACCTATGCCGAAAAGAACGTGCAGGCGTCGCTGGACTATGCCCAGTCGCTGCTCAAGGCCAAGGATCTGACCGAAGTGATGAAGCTGCACAGCGAATATGTGCAGTCGCAGATGCGGTCGCTGGCGGAGCAGGCGAGTGAAATGGGCCAGATCGTCAGCCGCGCCGCGATGGATGCGGTGAAGCCCAAAAGCTGACCCGCGCCGACAGGATTGACCCCGACCCCCTGGCTTTTCAACCCGGGGGCCTGCGGACTGGAACCGGCTTCCAGGCCGGGTCACGCGTGCGGCATCGCACCCTATTTTGCGTTGCGTTGCACAAAATTGACATGGTATGGGTGTTTATTGGCCATGCCCGATCGAGGGCATTCCCGTGAACTTTGCTGCGTGATCCAGTTCGACGTTTCCGGCGTTTTGGCGCCCGAGGCGTTCGCAAGGGGTCACATCGTTTCACCCGTTGCGAAGGATGCATGTCATGACCACCCCGACCGATCCGTTTACCGCCTCGATCATTCCGTTCGAGGTCCCCGAGCAGGTCCGCGCGTTCGCCGAAAAGGGCGTTTCGCAGGCCCGCGACAACTACGCCAAGTTCAAGGATGCCGCCGAGACCCACAACGGCACCATCGAGGCGGTATTCACCACCGCGAGCAAGGGCGCCAGCGAATACTCCGCCAAGCTGCTCGAGTTCTTCAAGGCCAACACCAGCTCCTCGCTCGACTTCGCGCAGAGCCTGTTCGGCGTGAAATCGCCCTCCGAGGCGATGGAGCTGTGGACCTCGCATACCAAAAAGCAGTTCGAGACCTTCACCGCGCAGGCCAAGGAACTCGCCGAACTCGGCCAGAAGGTCGCCACTGAAACCGCCGAACCGATCAAGGCCAGCGCGTCGAAATATTACAAGCCCGCCGCCTGATCGACCCGAAATTGCTGAAGGCCCGGGCGCGGAGCCCGGGCTTTTTGTTGGGCAAATAGGAGTCCCAGCGGTGGCGGGATAGCAGCGTTCCGGCCTTGCCAAAGGCGGGCGTTGCACCTAGTTTCCGCCGAATTCGCGAGGGCCCCCTTTTTGAGGCGGCCAGCGATCAAGGATGCAGTTGTAGCTCAGTTGGTTAGAGCGCCTGTCTGTGGAACAGGAGGTCGGTGGTTCGAGCCCACCCAACTGTACCACCCATTACCTCCTGTACAGTCAGGAAAACGGTGGGTGCAATCGTGTGTCGAAGGATTCCCGCAGTCTGATATTGTAGATTCCGGCTGCAGTTGCGGCGACAAAGATCAGATTCCAACTGTGCACGGATACCGCGCTTGGGACCGCAACAAATTTGTGTGTTTTCAGGAGCTGATCGCCGTAGCCTTGCTGGCCGGCGCTCGGAATTCCTGGACTGAGCCAGTTGGGGTTGGGAAGCGATGCCGGCTCAACGACATGAACCGTTGCGGGATCGAGGATAGCCACGGCCGTAAGGACATGAGCTACCATGTCCAGAACCCGAAAAGTCTTATGAACAGCTACTTCGAGGATAGCTGTTGATGGATCGATCGAACAATAGACCGCACGGACGCCTTTGCTGTTCCAGCGCCCGCCGTACAAAAATGCGCCTTCGCCGCTGTCCCAGCTTGATGCGTGGATGTCGGAGTCAAGGCGCCACGCGACAAGATCTTTACCGCCGAGCGCCGCTGGCAGCGGCGTCACGTGTAGACGCCATACTCTATGCGTCCAAGAAAATCTTCGACGAGCTCGACACCTGCGGGCGTCGAGAGAAGATCGATGGGACGACGTTGATCCAGCCCGACCGCCGGTTCTGCCAGCCATTTCTCAGCAGCCATTCGAGAACCGAAAACGGTCGTTGCTCGCGTCAGAATCTCGGCAAACTTCCAGGTTCTGCCAGTTTGGTCCTGGTTCAATAATTCCGTCGGATACTTTTCTCGACGCTGACGCGTGCGCGCGCTCATGCCGATCGCGCTTTCGACGGATTCCTTCGCTAACGTCCTCATGCGATCGACGAGGTACTTGATGGCAACATTGGGAAGCCCTTGCACCAGCATTTCGTGAGCCGCGAGAGGGTCGGTCGGATATTTGCCGACCACCTTCGGTCCGCCGAGCAGGTCGGCGATATTGCGCAATCGCTCGCTTTCCCTGCGAATCCGCACAGCCTCGTGGGCGGTTGACTCGATAGGTGATTGCGGTTGCTGCCGCAAAGGTTGTCCTTGTGGCGCGGGTTGCCTTTGCTGAACCATCATAACCTCCGTCAACTGTCGTTTAAAATAGGACACTTGACGTGAAAACTCAAGGGTTGTGTTGTTTCGCGATTCGGGCGGTGAATCATCGCGGTACCGACATCCGACGCCGGAATGATCTAGCTCTGCGACAGGCTCCGCGGCCCTGCCGGCGCCGCTGCTTGCCAATCCTCTGTCGTTCACCCACAATTCACTGAAGCAGCGCTCCGGGGGGATTTATGACGATTGTCGGGTCGAAAAATTTCCAGCTCGGCTTGATGCTGGCAACGGTGCTCTCGGTGTCGCTGTGGTCCGTCGCCGGCAAGGCCTACACCCCCGAACAGCAGCAGGCCTGCACGTCCGATGCGTTCCGGCTTTGCAGCTCCGACATTCCCGACGTCGATCGCGTCACCGCCTGCATGATCCGAAACAAAGCCCAGCTCTCGCCCGGCTGCCGGGCCCAGTTCAGGGCCGGTCCCGAGCCGGACGAGGTTGCGGACGCGCCGGCCGGCCGACCGATGGCCATCAAACCGGTCCCTGCGCGAAAAAAGCCTGTCAGCACCAAGCCGCGCAAGCCGAAGCCCAGGAAGCCGGCGAAACCCGCCACGACTTGAAACGGCGTTCAAGCCAATGATGTCATCGCGGCGGCGAAAGTATCGTCGAGCGCTATTTCAAGTGCGTCTCGCGCGACAGACTGACGCCTTGTAACGGCATCGCTCAGCAACATCTCCCCGAAGTGCCCTTTGACGCGTTTTCTTCACGCGAAAACGCTGTCGGCGAGGAGAAATTTAAGTGAGCGAAGATCACAAAGCGGAACTCGACCGGCATTTTGCCTGGTTTGAGAGCAGGCTGCCGCCACGTCCGGCCAGACTAGTCGGCTGGTTGCGCAAGCCGTCGTCGCGCTATGTACGGATTCCGCTCGCCATTCTGCTGATCGTCGGCGGCATTTTCAGCTTTTTGCCGGTGCTCGGCCTCTGGATGCTGCCGCTCGGACTCCTTTTGTTCGCGCAGGATGTGCCGATGCTGCAGGAACCGCTGGCGCGCATGCTCGGATGGGTTGAGCGCAAATGGATCGAACGCGCGCGCGCAAAAAGCGCACGTTGAGTCAATTCAAGCGCTTAGGCTTACTCCATTTTCGGTTGTATGACGCTGCAGGTGTGACTCAAATGCCAGCATTTCCGGCCAATCGGCGGCTTCTTTGCAATTACCAGTAAATTTTTCTTTCACGAATCAGCGCGCTGATTCATTTTCGCCTCCTGGGGTCAATCTGGAGGCCAAGGTATGAACGTCATTGTTTTTGCTTCGCGTAAGGGCGGCTCGGGAAAAAGTACTCTGGCCGCTCACCTCGCTGCGCAAGTCCACAAGGCAACGAAACCCTGTCTGTTGATCGATGCGGATTCGCAGGGCTCGCTGACGCTGTGGCACAAATTGCGTGGCACCAACGAACCGCCGATCAAGACGGCCGTGAATTCCGTCAGCGGAATCATCGCCGCCGCCAAGCGCGACGGTATCGAATGGGTGTTCATCGACACGCCGCCGAATCTTTCGGCCGTGGTCGACGACGCCATCAAGAACGCTACCATGGTGATCATTCCGGCGCGGCCCGGCGTGTTCGACGTCAATGCGGTGCAGGAAACCATTCAGACCTGCCGCGCGGCGCGCAAGCCCTATGCGGTCGTGATCAACGGCGCGCCCGCGCAACGGGACGGCGTCGAGAGCCGCATCGTCACCATCGCGCGCGAAGCCCTGATAAAATTCCGCGCGCCGGTGTGGAGCGGTCAGATCACCAACCGCGCCGATTTGCTGATGGCGCTCGGCCAAGGCGAAGGCGCCCGCGAATATTATGCGGAAGGCCGCGCGGCTGGCGAGATCAACCGTCTCTGGGCTGCGATCGAACGCTCGATCAAGGCGATCCGTGGTACGGCGTCCTCGTCCGGCGCCATGCACAAGCAGGCGGCGTAACCACGCCGCCATGACCGGCACTGACAAAGAACGCGCGGGCGCCGCGCGTTTTTCTTTGCTGTGTGCGAAACTCTCTCCTCGTCATTGCGAGGAGCGCAAGCGACGAAGCAATCCATTCTTCCGCTTGGAAAGATGGATTGCTTCGCGGAGCCTGTCATCGGGCGCGCATTCGCGCGACCCGTTGGCTCGCAATGACGGAATGAGTGGCGACCGTTCACGCCACCATCAGCACATAGAACACGATGACCGGGGACAGGGTCAGGATCACCGACCAGATGCCGATCGCCCAGAAAATGTCTTCGGTGGAAAAGCCCGGCTGTCCGGCAATTGGACGATCTTCAGTATTCACAACGCCCCCGCATTTCTTGTTGGTGCGGGGACAAGTGATACGCGATCGATTTGAAAAACCCGTTCGCAATTTCGCTTGCATTTGACCACAGGTGCTACCGCGGCTTAACCAAGCGGGCGACGGATCGCGCGAGTTTGAGGTGTTGCGGTCGCGGACTGTTAACCGGATGATTGTCGCAGCACTCTCCCCGTGAAGCGCTACCGGTCGGCGCGGCCGATCACTTCCATCAGCTCGGTGATCTTGCGGCGCTGGTCGGCCTTGTCGCCGGACGAAATCGCGTGCTCGACGCAATGGGCGACATGGTCGCGCAAAATTTCCTCCTCGACCCGCCGCAACGCCGCCTTTGCCGCGGCGATCTGGGTCACCACGTCGATGCAATAGCGGTCGTCCTCGACCATGCCGGCGAGGCCGCGGATCTGGCCTTCGATCCGTTTCAGCCGTTTCAAACAGGAGGTCTTGATCTCGGTGCGCATAGAGGGCATATACCCCCCTAGGGTATCCAGTTCAAGGGCCGGGATCCGGCCGGGAAGTGGTTTTGTGGCACAGGCCGATCACGATCATTCTCAGGGGGCGCAGGCCCACCATCATCATCACGGCGCAGAGGCCCACGCCTGCTGCGGCAACAGGCCCGGCGAGGCCGGCAAAACCGCCGAAGCCGCGCTGGCGATCGATCCGGTCTGCGGCATGAAGGTCGATCCGGCCGACGCAAAGCATCGCTTCTCCTACAAGGGGCAGGATTACTTCTTCTGCGGCGCGCGCTGCCGCGAGCGCTTTGAGGCCGAGCCGGAGAAATTCCTTCAACCTCGTGAGCCGGAGCCGCCTCAGCCTTCCGGTACCATCTACACCTGTCCGATGCATCCCGAGGTGCGTCAGGTCGGCCCCGGCAGCTGTCCGATCTGCGGCATGGCGCTCGAACCCGAACAGATCTCGCTCGACGACGCGCCGGATCCCGAACTTCTGGACATGACGCGGCGATTCTGGATCGCCTTGGCGCTGACGCTGCCGGTATTCGCGATCGAGATGGGCAGCCATGTCGGTCTGATGCATTGGCTGCCGCCGAATTGGTCGAACTGGATTTCGTTCGCGCTCGCGACGCCGGTGGTGCTGTGGGCGGGCGCGCCGTTCTTCGTCCGCGGCTGGCAGTCGGTGATCACACGCAACCTCAACATGTTCACGCTGATCGCGATGGGTGTCGGCGTCGCCTATCTCTACAGCGTGGTCGGCACGCTGGCGCCGCGACTGTTTCCGCCCGCGTTCCGCGACATGCATGGCGCGGTCGCGGTGTATTTCGAGGCGGCGGCCGTCATCACCGTGCTGGTGCTGCTGGGTCAGGTGCTGGAATTGCGGGCGCGGGCACAAACCTCCGGCGCGATCCGCGCGCTGCTCGGCCTTGCGCCGAAGACGGCGCGGCGTATCACCGCGCAGGGCGATGAGGATGTCGCCATCGACGCCATCGCGGTCGGCGATCGCTTGCGGGTGCGTCCGGGTGAAAAGATCCCGGTCGATGGTGTCGTCACCGAGGGCCGTGCCGTGGTCGACGAATCCATGGTCACCGGCGAATCGATGCCGGTTGCAAAGGCCGAAGGCGATCGCGTGATCGGCGGCACCGTCAACCAGAGCGGCGGGCTCGTGATGCGTGCGGAGAAGGTCGGCCGCGACACCATGCTGGCGCGGATCGTCGACATGGTGGCGAAGGCGCAGCGCTCGCGCGCGCCGATCCAGCGTCTCGCCGACCGCGTCGCCGGCTGGTTCGTGCCGGCGGTGATATTGGCCGCGGTGCTGGCGTTCGCGGCGTGGGCGATGTTTGGGCCGGAGCCGCGCTTCAGCTTTGCATTGGTGGCGGCGGTCACGGTGCTGATCATCGCCTGTCCTTGCGCGCTGGGGCTGGCGACGCCGATGTCGATCATGGTCGGCGTCGGGCGCGGCGCGCATTCCGGCATCCTGATCCGCGACGCGCAGGCGCTGGAGCGGATCGAGGCGGTCGATACGCTCGTCATCGACAAGACCGGCACGCTGACCGAGGGCAAGCCGAAGGTGGTGTCGGTCATTCCAGCCGACGGTTTTGACGCCAATGAATTGCTGCACCTCGCGGCCAGCGTCGAGCAGGGCAGCGAGCATCCGCTGGCGCAGGCGATCCTCGATGCCGCGAAGGAACGCAAGCTCGCGCTGGCCGCGGTCTCTGGCTTTGCCTCGCCGTCCGGCAAGGGCGCGACCGGCACCGTCGACGGTAAACAGGTCGCGCTCGGCAACGCCACGCTGATGCGCGAGTTGAAGGTGGCAACCACGGCGCTCGACGCGGCCGCCGAGGCCGCCCGTGAGGGCGGCGCGACCGCGATCTATGTCGCGGTGGATGGCCGCGCCGCCGGCGTGATCGCGATCGCCGATCCGATAAAACCCTCGGCGCAGGCCGCGCTGCGGGCGCTGCGCGACAACGGCCTGCGCATCGTGATGCTGACCGGCGACAATCTCACGACCGCCCGCGCGGTCGCCAAGACGCTCGGCATCGACGAGATCGAGGCCGGCGTGCTGCCGGAGCGCAAGAGCGAGGTGGTGCAGCGGCTGCGCGGCGAAGGCCGCAAGGTCGCCATGGTCGGCGACGGCGTCAACGATGCGCCGGCGCTCGCCGCCGCCGACGTCGGCATCGCCATGGGCGGCGGTACCGATGTCGCGATCGAGAGCGCCGGCATCACGCTATTGACCGGCGACCTCACGGGACTCGTGCGGGCGCGAAAACTCTCGGTCGCGACCATGCGCAACATCCGCCAGAACCTGCTGTTCGCGTTCCTCTACAACGCCGCCGGCGTGCCGATCGCGGCCGGCGTGCTGTATCCGGTGTTCGGCATCCTGTTATCGCCGATGGTCGCGGCGGTTGCGATGGCGCTGTCCTCCGTCAGCGTGATCGGCAACGCGCTGCGACTGGCAAGGACGAGGTTGGACTAGCCCGTCATTGCGAGCGCTAGCGAAGCAATCCATTCTTACGCGAGCTGGATTGCTTCGTCGCGGAGTTTATCATCGGGCCCGCCGGAGGCGGGACCCGTTGGCTCCTCGCAATGACGATTCCGCCGCGCGATCTCGGCATGCAGCCGCGCCGCCAGCTCCGCGCTCACCTCCACCATCGGCAGGCGCACCTCGGCGCTATCGAGCAGTCCTATCCGCGCCAGCCAGTATTTTGCGGGCGCCGGGCTTGGTTCGGCGAACAGCAGCTTCGTCAGTTCGGAAATGCTCTCCCACGCCGCCAGCGCGGCATCGCGATCGCCCTGCTTCAAGTGCGTCCGCACCGAAGCGAAAGTTTCGGTCTCCAGATGCGCCGCCAGCAAAATGGCGCCGTCGGCGCCGTCGGTCAGGGCGTCAAAATATTGCGCGTCCTCGCCGGTCAGCACACGAAAGCCTGACGGTCGCCGGGACAGGAAATCGATCGACTGCGCGCGATCGGCGCTGCAATCCTTGATGCCGACGATGTTGGGATGGTCCGCAAGCCGCAACAGCGTCTCGTTGGTCAAATTGACCGCGGTGCGGTAGGGGATGTTGTAGAGCACGATCGGCCACGAGGCGCGGTCGGCCAGAACAGTGAAATGCCGCAGCAGGCCGCGCTGCGACGGGCGGGTGTAATAAGGGCTTGCGATCAGATAGCCGTCGATCGGCCAGGCCGCCGTCTCATCCAGCGCATCGCGCATCTTGGCGGTGCTGGCGCCCGACAGCCCGAGGCAGATCGGCAAATAGCGCCCGCGGCCGGCGATCTCGGCGCGCACCAGCCTAACCAGCCGCTCGAGCTCATCGGTAGAGAGCGTCATGCCTTCGCCGGAGGTCGCCGCCAGGATCAATCCGTCGACCGGTCCCTCGGCATAGTGGCGGATCAGCCGGCGTAGCGAGATCTGGTCGAGTTCCCCGCCGCGAAACGGCGTGACCAGGGGCAGCCACAGGCCCTGCAATTGGTTTCGTAAGTCAGACATGTCCATCTCCTTGGGGGTAAAGCCGGAGACGGGACCAACAAAAACCCCGTCCAGACGGCGGGGTTTCGGGATCGATATGGGGCGATAAGGATTGTCTATCGCGCGCGTCGATCTCGGATCCCCAGCCGGGGACCTTTTTTCGACGACAGTGCGGTGCACGAACGCGTGATCATGCCGCGATGATGCTGGTGCAGCGCACGCTTGTCAATGCGCGCGGAAACGTCATCCATCCGTCAGGCCCGGCATGAGGCGGTTTCATTGCTGCGGGTGTGACCAAAAAAAAGCCGGGCTCGAACGAGCCCGGCTTAAGGTATTGGCCACGTGAGGCCGACACAATCACCTTCCAAGAGGGATTACTGAGCACCCGCGCCACTGGAGGAGGGGGACATATGCGCGACACGAACGCTCAGCGTGGAAATACTATGATCCCCATCGGCGCCATGCGGCAACCGCCCGAGCCGCATGTCAGTCATGCGGAGACTGAAGGCTCTCTGACGTTTCGCCGAAGCCTCGCTTGGGGCCCTATCAAGCCCGCTAATTACGACGGCCAGCGCTGCGCCTTGCTGACCACGAAGTCGCGGAACACCTGCACCCGCGCCACCGTTTTCAGCTCTTCGGGATAGACGAAATAGGTGTCGAGCGCGATCGAGTCGGACTCGCCGAACAGCTGCACCAGGCGGGTGTTCTCCTCCACCAGATAATCCGGCAGCGCGGCGATGCCGAGCCCCTGCTGGCAGGCGCGCACCAGCCCCAAGATGTTGTTGACCTTGAAAAAGGGCTCGCGCGGCCCCGAGCCGTTGCGGCCGGCGTCGATCAGCCAGTTGCGGTTCTGCAGATGCGGCTGCACCTGCGATTCGCCGAGCATGATGATGCGATGCGAGTCGAGGTCATCCAGCGTGCGCGGCGTGCCGAAGCGCTTGATGTATTCCGGCGAGCAATAAGCGTGGAAGCCGATCGAGAACAGCTTGCGCTGGATCAGGTCCGGCTGGGTCGGCTTGCGGGTGCGGATGGCGACGTCGGCCTCCCGCATCGACAGATCGAGATCCTCGTCGGTCACGATCAGCGAGATCCGGATATCCGGATAAAGTGCTGTGAACTCGTCGAGCCGCGGGATCAGCCAGTTGATGCCGAGCGCCGGCGGCGTGGTGATCTTGAGGTCGCCGCTCGGCCGCTCGCGGCTGTCGGTGAGTTTTGCGCGCGCCGCCTGCAGCTGCATGAACACGTCATGCGCGGTGCGGAACAGCAGGTCGCCCTGTTCGGTGAGGATCAGGCCGCGGGCGTGGCGGTGGAACAGCGAAACCGACAGCTCCTGCTCCAGCGCGCTGACCTGGCGCGATACCGCCGATTGCGACAGACCAAGCTGTTCGCCGGCATGCGTGAAGCTCCCCGCTTCCGCCGCTGCGTGAAACACCTTCAGCTTGTCCCAATCCATGTCCGTAAATCCATCGCGAGTTCGAGCCATGACTATTCTGCCGCTGCGCGATCGCTCGCGCGCAAAGCGAGGAAACGTTCGGCCTCCAGCGCCGCCATGCAGCCGAGGCCGGCCGCGGTGACCGCCTGCCGCCAGGTTTCGTCCGCGACGTCGCCGGCGGCGAACAGGCCGGGCACCGAGGTGGCGGTCGAATTCGGCGCTACCTCGACATAGCCGGAGGGTTTCAGTTTGACCTGGCCTTTGACGAGCTCGGTCGCGGGCGCGTGCCCGATCGCGATGAAGACGCCGTCGGCGGCGACTTGCGTCAGCGTACCGGTCTTGACGTTCTTCAGGCGGACATGGGTGACCTTGCCCGGGTTGTCGCTGCCGCAGATTTCGTCGATCGCCGAGTCCCAGACCACCCTGATCTTGGGGTTCTTGAACAGCCGGTCCTGCAGGATGCGCTCGGCGCGGAAATGATCGCGGCGATGCACGATCGTCACCTGCGAAGCAAAATTGGTCAGGAACAACGCTTCCTCGACCGCGGTGTTGCCGCCGCCGACCACGATCACTTGCTTGCCGCGATAGAAGAAGCCGTCGCAGGTCGCACAGGCCGAGACGCCAAAGCCCTTGAACTTCTCTTCCGACGGCGTGCCGAGCCAGCGCGCCTGGGCGCCGGTGGCGAGCACCACGGTTTCCGCGAGATAGACATCGCCAGAGTCGCAAGCGAGGCGGAACGGCCGCTGCGTGAGGTCGAGCTTGGTGACGAGATCGGTGACGATCTTGGTGCCGACATGGGCGGCTTGTTTTTCCATCTGCTCCATCAACCAGGGGCCCTGGATGACATCGGCAAAGCCCGGATAGTTCTCGACATCGGTGGTGATGGTGAGCTGTCCGCCCGGCTGAATGCCCTGAATCAGCACCGGTTCGAGCATCGCCCGTGCCGCGTAAATCGCCGCGGTGTACCCGGCTGGGCCGGAACCGATGATGACGACCTTGGCGTGGATGGGGGCGGACATAGGCAGATCCCTTTCTTAAGGGAGTTTGGTCAGGACTTGTGCGGAGAGCGCCCGGAAACGCGTCGCGGCGGCGCCAAAAGTGTCAAATCCAAGTCTATGATATCTGGGTAGCTATGCAAGAATTGCAATCCATATCAGCGAATTTTCCCCGGAACTGCGGTAAATGGCGCGTTGCACGCGCAATAAAATTGCGCAAGCCGTACCGCCTGCGCTATGAGAGTTGCCAACCGCACCTGCCAACCGCTCCAATCCGATAGGGAACCCGATCCGCGTGTCGAAGAATCTTGACGACATCGACCTCAAAATCCTCGCCGAAATCCAGGCCGACGGCCGAATCACCAATGTGGAACTGGCCAAACGCGTCGGCATTTCGCCGCCACCCTGCCTGCGCCGGGTGAGGACGCTGGAGGAAGAGGGTTACATCCTGGGCTATCGCGGCCTGCTCGACCCGCGCCGGCTCGGTTTCGACGTCACGGTGTTCGCCTCGGTGCATCTGTCCAGCCAGGCGGAAGCGGATTTGCGCGCGTTCGAGGATTTCGTGCGCGCCGAGCCGCTGGTCCGGGAATGCTGGATGCTGTCGGGCGAGGTGGATTTCATTCTGAAATGCGTCGCGCCCGACATGGCAAGGTTCCAGGATTTCGTCACCCATCTGACCGCGGCCCCGCATGTCCGCAATGTCAGGACCTCGCTGGTGCTGCACAATTCCAAATACGAAGCCGCCGTGCCGCTGGATTCGAGATTGGCGGGCTGACGGCGGTCACGTCACCACCGTCTTTGCGAGGAGCCAACGGGTCGCGCGAATGCGCGCCCGATGATAAACTCCGCGACGAAGCAATCCATTCTTCCTTGCTGCGGCAAGATGGATTGCTTCGCGGAGCCTGTCATCGGGCGCGCGTTCGCGCGACCCGTTGGCTCGCAAAGACGAAATCTCAGCTCTTCTTGCGCATCGCATCGACGCTGATCGGCCCACCGCCCGAGGTCGCAAGATAGAGGCAGGCGAAGCAGAACAGGATCGCACCGGTGCCCTGGTTGATGAGAGGCAGGAACTGCGGCTCTGCGGGATTCTTGAACATGTGCCCCAGGAAATAGGCGAACGCCATTTCTCCAGCCAGGATGAACGCGCTGATCCGCGTGAACAGACCGATCATCAGCAGCGCGCCGAGCACCAGCTCGAGCGTGCCGGCCACCATGATCAACGGCGGCGGGTTGGCGAAATAGGGCAGCACGGGAAACTTGAAAATCTTCGCGATGCCGTACTGGAACAGCAACAGCCCGGTGATGAACCGCAACAGGCTGAGCGCGGTCGGTTGCCATTTCGAGAACATCTGGTCCATGTCATATACCCCCTGTTTGACACGTTGAATCTACCACTACATTGCGACACGGTGTGAGATGCCGCCGTGTGCTGTCAACACCGTTTCGAATCAAAACACTCCTCGACGCTGTCGAGTGAATGCAGCGCAGCAAATCGGCCGGCACGTCGCAGCATCCTCGAACTGACGAGCGAAACTCGGCCCGCGCGCCCGCGCGTGCATGCGCCGTGAAGATTGGTGCGAGGCCGGATCGCTGCAGCGACAGGACGACGCGCGCCATCGCGAGGGCGCGGTGCCCGGGTCGCGCAGAACTCATCGGAGATCATTCGGAGCAGCCCGTCACTCATCTGTTGTTTAGTTATAGTCGATAATAATTATTAACTATCACCTATTATGGATCCGGCCGCTGCTCCACTCACAATCATGTCAGCATCGTGTGATGGCGGGTAAGATGCGGCCACCTGCGAGTAACCAGAACCGGGTGACCGGAACGTCGCGCGCGATGGTGGCGTCAATTCTTCGCCGCGGGGCTAAGGCAGCGGATCGCCTTGGGCTGGCACGCAAAGCCGATGTTCGAGCAGACGGCGGGCTCGCTGCCGGCACCGCGCGCGCAGTTGACGCAGTCGTCGGTCCAGCGGCTGCAATTCGGCGGTCCTTGCTGGATCGAGATATCCCGCGGTGTCGGTCGCGGCGAAATTTTGAGATCAGCCGCGATCGCAGCGTTGCCGGCAAGACCGGCTATCGCCAGTGGGGCGATGACGAACCAGGGGTGGCGCATGCCGCTCTCCGCGCGTTGTCGTCGACGCAACGTATCAGCGTTTGAAGCCGTGCAGCCGATTTTCGGGGGAGCCGTGAGTGGCGGCGTTACCGCCACTCGACCTTGGTGATCTCGTAGGCCTTGGCGCCGCCGGGCGCCACGACCTCGACGGTCGCGCCCTTGGTCTTGCCGATCAGCGCGCGGGCCAAAGGCGAGGTGATGGAGATGCGGCCCTTCTTGGCGTCGGCTTCGACCTCGCCGACGATCTGCCACACCGCTTTCTTCTCGGTGTCCTCGTCGATCAGCGTCACGGTCGCGCCGAACTTGATGGTGTCGCCGGACAGTTTCGAGATGTCGATGATGTCGGCGCGCGCGAGCTTGTCCTCCAGTTCGGCGATGCGGCCTTCATTGTGAGACTGCTCTTCCTTGGCGGCGTGATATTCCGCGTTTTCCGAGAGGTCGCCATGCGCGCGCGCTTCCGCGATATGCTCGATGATGCGCGGACGGTCCACCGACTGGCGCTTCTTCAATTCCTCCCCAAGAGCCGCATATCCTGGCGCGGTCATCGGAACCTTTTCAACCATCTCTCTTGTCCTTCAATCGTGCGTGCCATTGGTTCGCGCGCACGAGACGTTTCTTAAGCTCAGTTCTTAAGCTCAGTCGGATCAGGCTTTCGTGGCTCGAGACGCGAGTCCGTCAGCCTATTGATTTTCGGCCCCGTTAAGGGCCGTGACAACATCCAATCGAGCGGTGAGTTCCAGCCGTACCGGCTTTATTGCCAATCGCCTGGCGGGCCTTCGGCCCGGCGAACGATCAGTTTTCGGAAAAGTAGCTCTGCAGCGTGCGGACCTCAAGGTCCCCGTCCCGATAGGCGCGGATGCCCTGGGCCGCGGCCACAGCACCGGAAAGAGTGGTGTAATATGGCACTTTATGCAAGAGGGCAGCCCGCCGCAGCGAACGGCTGTCGGCCAGCGCCTGCGGGCCTTCGGTGGTGTTGAATACCAATTGGACGTCGCCATTGGTGATGGCGTCGACGATATGCGGCCGCCCCTCCAGCACCTTGTTCACCTTCTCGGTCGGCACGCCGAAGTCGGTCAGGAAACGCTGGGTGCCTGAGGTCGCCATCACCTTGAAGCCGAGCGAGTGCAACAGCCGCACCGCATCCGCAATGCGGGTCTTGTCGATCTCGCGCACCGAGACGAATACCGTGCCCTGGCGCGGCACGCGGGTGCCGCCGCCGAGCTGGCTCTTGGCAAAGGCGACTTCGAACGAACGGTCGATGCCCATGACTTCGCCGGTCGATCGCATCTCCGGCCCGAGCACGGTGTCGACGCCGGGGAAACGCGCGAACGGGAATACCGATTCCTTGACGCCGACATGGCCGAGCTTGCGCTTCTTCAAATTGAAATCCGCAAGCTTCTCGCCGGCCATGATCCGGGCTGCGATCTTGGCCACCGGCGTGCCGACTACCTTGGCGACGAACGGCACGGTGCGCGAGGCGCGGGGATTGACCTCGAGTACGTAGATCTCGCCGTCCTTGATGGCGTATTGCACGTTCATCAGGCCGACCACGTCGAGGCCGAGCGCCAGTTCACGCGTCTGCCGTTCCAGCTCGCCGATCATCGCAGCATCCAGCGAATGCGGCGGCAGCGAGCAGGCGGAATCGCCGGAATGAATGCCGGCCTCCTCGATGTGCTCCATGATGCCGACGATGAAGGTGTCCTTGCCGTCGCACAGGCAGTCGACGTCGATCTCGGTGGCGTCCGACAGATAGCGGTCGAACAACAGCGGGTTCTTGCCGAGCACGGTGTTGATCTGCCCGGTCTTGTCGTTCGGATAGCGCGCCCTGACGTCGGCCGGCACCAGCTCGGGCAGGGTGCCGAGCAGATAGTCGTTGAGCTGGTTCTCCTCGCGGATGATCTGCATCGCGCGGCCGCCCAGCACATAAGACGGGCGCACCACCAGCGGCAGGCCGAGATCGGCCGCCACCAGCCGCGCCTGCTCGACCGAATAGGCGATGCCGTTCTTGGGCTGCTTCAGCCGCAGCTTGTCGAGCACGCGCTTGAAGCGGTCGCGGTCTTCGGCAAGGTCGATGGCGTCCGGCGAAGTGCCGAGGATCGGCACATCGGCTGCTTCCAGCGCGCGGGCGAGCTTGAGCGGGGTCTGGCCGCCGAACTGCACGATCACGCCATGCAGCGTGCCGTTCTGGCGCTCGGTTGCGATGATCTCCAGCACGTCTTCGGCGGTGAGCGGCTCGAAATAGAGCCGGTCCGCGGTGTCGTAGTCGGTCGACACCGTTTCCGGATTGCAGTTGATCATGATGGTCTCATAGCCCGCGTCGTGCAGTGCGAAGCAGGCATGGCAGCAACAATAGTCGAATTCGATGCCCTGGCCGATGCGGTTCGGGCCGCCGCCGAGGATGATCACCTTGTTCTGATCGGATGGCGCGCTTTCGTCGGCGAGCACGCCGGCGAACGGCGATTCATAGGTCGAATACATGTACGCGGTGGGGGAGGCGAATTCGGCGGCGCAGGTGTCGATGCGCTTGAACACCGGGCGGACGCCGAGCGCGTGACGTTTTGCCGTCACCTCGGCCTCGGTGGTCTCGGAAAGCACCGCGAGCCGCGCGTCGGAAAAGCCCATCGCCTTCAGCGTCCGCATGCCGAACGCGTTCGGCGGCAGGCCGTTGACCCTGACTTTTGCCTCCATCTCGACGATGCCGCGCATTTCGGCGAGGAACCAGGGGTCGATTTTGCAGGACGTGAAGATCTCGTCATTGGTCCAGCCGAGCCGCATCGCCTGGGCCACTTGCAAAAGACGATCCGGTGTCGGCGTGCCCAACGCGGCGCGGATGGCGTTCTTGTCGTCGCTGCGGCCGAGGCCTTCGATCTCGATTTCGTCGAGCCCGGTTAAGCCCGTTTCCAACCCGCGCAACGCCTTTTGCAGGCTCTCCTGAAACGTGCGGCCGATCGCCATCACTTCGCCGACCGACTTCATCGACGTCGTCAGGGTGGTGGAGGCGCCCGGGAATTTCTCGAACGCGAAACGCGGAATCTTGACGACGACGTAGTCGATGGTCGGCTCGAACGAGGCCGGCGTCGCGCCGCCGGTGATGTCGTTGGCGATTTCGTCGAGCGTGTAGCCGACCGCGAGTTTCGCGGCGACCTTTGCGATCGGAAAGCCGGTGGCTTTCGAGGCGAGTGCCGACGAGCGCGACACCCGCGGGTTCATCTCGATCACCACCATGCGGCCGTCGGCCGGGTTGACGCCGAACTGCACGTTGGAGCCGCCGGTCTCGACCCCGATCTCGCGCAGCACCGCCAGCGAGGCGTCGCGCATGATCTGGTATTCCTTGTCGGTCAGCGTCAGCGCCGGCGCCACCGTGATGGAATCGCCGGTATGCACGCCCATCGGATCGAGGTTCTCGATCGAGCAGATGATGATGCAATTGTCTTTCTTGTCGCGCACCACCTCCATCTCGAACTCTTTCCACCCCAGCACGGATTCCTCGATCAGGACCTCGTCGGTGGGGGAGGCGTCGATACCGCGCTCGACGATCTCGATGAATTCATGTTTGGTGTAGGCGATGCCGCCGCCGGTGCCGCCCATGGTGAAGGACGGCCGGATGATCGCGGGCAGGCCGATCTCATCGAGCGCCCGCAGCGCGTCGGGCAGGTTCTTGATCTGGATCGAGCGCGGCGTTTCCAGCCCGATCCGGGTCATGGCCTCGCGGAAACGGCCGCGATCCTCGGCCTTGTCGATGGCGTCGGCGGTGGCGCCAATCATCTCGACGTCGAATTTTTTAAGTGTCCCCTGCTTGCGCAAGCTCAGCGCGCAGTTCAGCGCGGTCTGGCCGCCCATGGTGGGCAGCAGCGCAAACCCGCCGGGGGCGACGTGACGTTCCTTTTCGATGATCTTGGCGACGATTTCAGGCGTGATCGGCTCGATATAGGTGGCGTCAGCCAGTTCCGGATCGGTCATGATCGTGGCCGGATTGGAATTGACCAGGACGATGCGAAAGCCCTCGTCCTTCAGCGTCTTCACCGCCTGGGTGCCCGAATAATCGAATTCGCAGGCCTGCCCGATCACGATGGGGCCGGCGCCGATGATCAGGATGGTGGAAATATCGGTTCTTTTGGGCATCAAGTCTCGCGGAAAAGGGAATTGGGCACAAAAAAAGGGCGCGCCGACCGCGCGTCCCTCAAACCCGGCGCTTGGGATCAACCTCGCGCGCGGGTGGTCTTTAGACCAGATTCCGCAACCGCGAAAGGCCCTCAGAAGCGCCATCAACCGGCAATTTGGCGCAGTTTGAGCCGTTCCTGCCATCCGCGGAACAAGAGCAGCGCAAGGGCTGCCGCGACGCTGCATCCGCCGATCCAGCCGAGGTCGTTTGGTCCCAGTAATGACAGCACGATGCCGCCGGTCGCGCCACCGATCGCAAAGCCGAAATACATGGCCGACGCATTGAGCGACAGCGCGATGATCGACGCCTGTGGATCAATCCGCATGATGCTGGCGACCTGGGCGGGATAGAACGTCCATCCTGTGATTCCCCAGCAGAATAAGAGCACGAGCAAGATATATCGCGCTTGTTCGGGTGTTGCGAATTTCAACACAATGGACTGCAGGATCAGCGCCATCGCCATACCCGCAAGCCCCAAGGTCGCCGCCGGAACGGGCCCGATCCGGTCAGCGAGTATGCCGCCCAGCATGTTGCCGATCGCTGCGGCGGAACCGAAGACCAGCAGCGCGAAACTGATATCGGACGCGTTGAATCCCAGGCCACGCAGCGGAACGGACAAATAGGTGAAGACGGTGAAGCCGCCGATGGCCCAGAGCGCGGTAATAGCCAGCGCGTAGAGCACCCCGCCATGCCGTGCAACCGCAAGGCGCTGACCAAGCGTCGCTGTGGTGCGCGGCAATCCGCGCGGCAGTCCGAACAGCAGACCGGCTAGCGCGACGGCGCCAAGTAACGCCACCAGGCCAAAGGTCGCGCGCCATCCGAACGCGTTGCCGATCAGGCTGCCAAGGGGAACACCGACAACGGTCGCCACGGTGATACCGGAGGTCACCAAGGCTACGGCGCGGCCCCGCCGTTCCGGAGGTGCGATGGCCACTGCGACACCGATGGCGGTGGGCATGCACAGGCCGGCGCCTAGCGCCATCAGCATGCGCGCCGCCATGAGCATCGCAAACGCGGCGGCCGCGACAGCAAGCAGATTGCCGGCGATAAAGCAGCACAGCGCCAGAATCAGCACGTTTCTGCGGTCAAGATTGTTAAACGTTACCGCAAGGATCGGCGACCCCATAGCGTAGGCCAGGGCATAGACCGTCACCAGCTGTCCCGTAGCGGCCACCGAAATCTGCATATCCGCCGCGATCACCGGCAAAAGGCCTGCAATCACAAAGCTTTCAGTGCCGATCGCGAAGGCCGCCACGGCCAGCCAGAACACGCTCATCGCAGCTTCTCCGATGTTCAATAATCATTGAACTATTATCCGGAGATGTCTGAATGTCAATTGGTTCAATAACTATTGAACATTGCGACCGGCGGTCGCTGTTGCTATGATTACCCCATGAGCCGCGCGCCTTTGCACCCAACTCGCGATCAGATCGAACTACCGATGGTGCTGGATTGCCTCAGCGATCCGACCCGGCTTGCGATCGTCTATAATCTTGCGAAATACGATCAGGCCGCGACCGAGCTGCGCTGCGGCGATT